>WNGB01012948.1_pt1 | contig 15456 bp, 13 predicted proteins | sample 5400681 | NCBI WGS metagenome assembly WNGB01 (sample SAMN13153367, study PRJNA577476) | soil metagenome | isolation source: 115 cm soil or saprolite under grassland replicate 2 | place: USA:California | collected 2016-06-15
GGGTTGGCACGGAGCGGGTGTGGAATTGCGCGACGGACTGCGGCATCCCGAAAGTCATCGTGGTCAACGCCGTGGACAAACAGAACGCGCACTTCGACGAAGTGCTGGCCGACGCGCGCGCACATTACGGGCCGAAACTGTTTCCGTTGAACGTGCCGATCAATCCCGGGCCGAACTTCAACCAGGTGCTCGACGTCTTGCGCAACGAAGTGGTGACGTATGAAACCGACGGGCACGGGAAGTTTCGCGAGGAACCGGCGAGCGGTGAATGGAAAGACCGCGCAACACAACTACATCGTGAATTGATCGAACTCATCGCCGAGTCGGACGACACGTTGCTGAACAAATTTTTCGAGCAGGGCTCTTTGTCGGAGGAGGAATTTCGCGCGGGCATTCACGCGGCGGTGCAGGCGCAGATGTTCATCCCGCTCTTCTGCACGTCGGCCGCGTCGAACGTCGGCGTCGGGCGCCTGCTCGACTTCATCGCGAAATACGGTTCCTCGCCGCTCGATCGCGACAAGGTCGATGCAGAAGACGCGCGCAGCGGCGCCCAGGTGCAAGTGAAAATGGGTGGCACCGAGCCGGTGGTGCAAGTGTTTAAGACGATGAATGAAGAACACTTCGGCGAGCTCTCGTTCTTCCGAATTTATTCCGGGCAAATCACGACGGGTGGCGATTTGTTCAACGCCAACCGCAAAGTCACGGAACGCATCGGGCAGATTTTTCTGCTCAACGGCCACACGCGCGAGACGGTGTCGCGTCTCGGCGCGGGCGACATTGGCGCGACCGTGAAACTCAAGGGCACGCATACCGGGGACACGCTCTGCGCCCCGACTCATCCGGTGAAACTTCCCGTGCCGGAATATCCGCGCCCGAGCATTCACGCCGCGCTGCAACCGAAGGCGAGGGGTGAAGAGGACAAAGTGGCCGCGGGGCTTGCGACGTTGCACAACGAAGATCCGGCATTTGTGTTCCACGCCGATCCTGAGTTGCACCAGACGATCATTTCCGCGCAGGGCGAACTGCATCTCGAAGTGATCGCTGAGCGTCTGCGGCGGCGGTTCCACCTTCATTTCGACCTCATCGAGCCGCGTGTGCCGTATCGCGAAACGATTCATGGCCGCGCCGAGCACAGGTATCGGCACAAGAAGCAAACCGGCGGCGCAGGGCAATTCGCCGAAGTCGCCCTCACGCTTGCGCCCGCGCCGCGCAATTCCGGCATCGCGTTCAGCGAATCACTTTCAGGCCAGTGCGTGGACCGCGTGTTCGTGCCGTCGGTCCAGCGCGGCATCGAGATCGCGTGCGCGGAAGGAATCCTCGCCGGCTGTCGCGTCGTGGACGTGGAGGCGAATTTTTACGACGGCCTGATGCATCCGGTGGACTCGAAGGACATCGCATTCCAGGTCGCGGGCTATTGGGCGTTTAAGGAAGCGTTCATGAAAGCGCGGCCCTGTCTGCTCGAACCGATCAATTTGATCGAGGTGCGCATCCCCGAAGATTGCATAGGCAAAGTCGTGGGCGATCTTTCCAGCCGTCGCGGGAGAATTCTCGGCACGGATGTCGAGGGACAATTTCAAATCGTCCGTGCAGACGTTCCCGCGATGGAACTCTACCGCTACGCAAGTGTCCTGCGCTCGCTCACCGGCGGACGCGGCGTTCACTCCGAGCAATTCAGTCGCTACGAAGAAATGCCGCGCGAGATCGAGCAGCGCGTGATCGACGAAGCGAAAAAAGCGCGACTAGGCCACAGCAGCCCGGCGCGTTGAGCTTCACTCGTAGCCGCGCAAGGCCTCGACTCGCCGCCGCAATTCTCCCGAATAAAAGTTGGGGTCGGTCTGTGAACCTTGGCAATTAGCGAGATAAACTAGTAGTCGTCTAAATCGCAGCTTTCGGAGCGCTCAAGCTTTTACTGTAGAACCCAGAGCGGTCGAAGCAGCAAACGCGTCGCTTCCCCGCAGCTAGCATCGAGCAGGCATTTTTGATCCGGCGCGCGCGCGTCTCTGGCTGTTTGGCAGAGGTGATCCAGTGGATCCAATCTCGGCGCGCGATCGGCGTGATGTCCGACCACAACGCCCGCGCCTTCGGGGCGGCGCCCGCGAGAGCTTTTCTCAGATCTGCCGGCACTTCTGGTTCCGGTTCCTCTGCCACGGGTGTGATCTCGAGGGTGACAACGTCGCCCGCATTTGCGCCAGCAGCCTCGCGCAGCTTCCGGTCAACCTTGAGCCAGTGGCTTTTCTGTCCGTCCGGCTCGAGCATGGCTTGAAAATGGAAGCCATTGATCGTGCCTTCGATCGCCGTCATCCCACGCGAGAGGAGCTTGGCACTGGCGTCCTTTGGCAGGATGAGAAAGGTCCAGGAATCGCCCTTCTTGTTCTCCGCCGGCCGGAGGAGTTTCGCTTTGAAACGAACCGTGGTTTTGGTCATCTACTTTGGTATCACTGATCGCAAACAGCAGATCGCGCGGGCGATCTACCGGCTGCCGGATTGTACGTCACTGTGCAACAGTGCAAAAGCGGATGCGGTTGGCCCTTCCGCGGGAGCCGTCTCCGCCTTGTCGGTGATCAGTTTGCGCAGGAACGGAATCAGCACGACGAGCACAATACCGACCGCGAGGCTGCCAGCGCCAAGCTCCGCGAAGAGCTTCGCGTACCCGCTGACTGCATCGTAATGCGTATTCCTGTTTGTGCATAACAAGCGCGTTACTGTAACGTTTCCGCCATCCTCATGAATCCGGCTACTTTTTTAAACGAGTGGAAGCGCCGCAAAGTTTCTTTTCTCGCAGCAGCCGTTTTTTGCTTCACTTTTGTCGAGCCAATGCATGCACAACAATCTCCAACAGAACGAGTGGCTGAAATTCAGGCTGCAATGCGCGAAGCCAAGCTGGATGGGTGGCTCTTCTATGACTTCCGGCATAGCGATCCGCTTGCTTATCGAATTTTGAAGCTGGACGAAAACATGTTCGCCTCACGCCGCTGGTTCTACTACGTCCCGGCCTCGGGCGAGCCGGTTAAAATTGTGCAGTCGATCGAGCAGTTCAAACTCGACTCGCTCCCCGGCAAGAAACTTGTGTTCCGCGGCTGGCAGGAATTGCACGCGCGACTGCGAGAAGCACTCGACGAAGCGGCAGCGAAGGGATCGAAGCGGCGCATTGCAATGCAGTATTCGCCCATGAACGACATCCCCTACATCTCACGCGTAGATGCCGGAACGATCGAGCTGGTCCGCTCGTTTGGAGTCGAACCTGTCACCAGCGCGGAATTAGTACAACGATTTGAAGCTGTGTTTTCTCCAGCTCAGCACCAGATGCATGTGGAAGCCTCCGACAAAATGCATCGCATCATTCAGGAGGCGTTTGCCGAGATTGCGCGCCGGATTCGCGCCAACGAACCAACGACCGAGTGGGACATCGCGCAGTTCATGCTTCGTCGCTACAGCGAGGAAGGGATGCAGCAGGAACCGATGATCGTAGCGGTGAACGCGAATACCGCCAACCCGCATTATATGCCGACAAAGGAAAAGAATTCACCTATCAAGCGCGGCGATTTCGTGTTAATCGATGCGGCTACCAAACTGAACAAACCGGATGCAGTCGCCACTGACCAAACCTGGACTGGTTACGTGGGGGAAAGTGTTCCCGAAGAGTACACACACATTTTCAATATTGTGCGGGAAGCACGCGATTCAGCGGTCGATTTCGTGCGCAAGAATGTTCGCGCCAGTAAACCGATTCGAGGAGCGGAAGTCGATGACGTATCGCGCGGCGTAATTACACGCGCAGGGTTTGGGGAACAATTCACGCATCGGACCGGCCATTCCATTGGCGAAGAAACACACGGCAACGGCGTGAACATCGACGATTTCGAAACACGCGATTCACGGCGCATCATTCCGGGAGTTTGCTTTTCAATCGAGCCCGGAATCTATCTCGAAGGAAAGTTTGGCGTTCGATCGGAAATTAACGTTTACGTCTCGGATAAAGACATCGAAGTCACCGGCCAGCCAATACAAACGGAGATCATCCCTATCCTAAAGACTCCTTGAGGTCCGAGTCGGACTGGCATGAGCTTACATGCGCTACGTCGTGTTTGCCGCTGAGCAGCCTTCGCCAAGGCTCCGGCTCGCCACGGACAGCAGGTGCTACAACATTAACGCGCCGGCGTTGCATAGTAACGAAATAAGAAGAACTGGCGTCAGTCGTCGCATGATTTGATTGCTCCTGGTGTTCAGGGTTGGTCTGGCCCAAGAGTTTCGAATCCACCATTTGGCTAGCTCTGACGAACTAGGGACTAATTGTTTTTAGGACCCAGTCGCTTGGGTCGATCTTAACTTGGGTAACATTCCCTTCTACACTAAAGTCAAATTCCTGCGTTTTTTCCTTATTCCATACGACAAATGTCTTACTACCTGACGAAGTAGTCAGTTCGACGTCGAGCGGCATCCGAAAGACGATCGAATCAGGTTGAATCTGTGTAATAGCCAATTTAACAACAGACCGATTATCGTTCCGCGTGTTTGTCCAACTGACCTTGTAATGAGGCTGGCCAGTGCCATACACCCATTCCTTGAAGTACCAATCTAGAGCGTGGCCGTATTCACGTTCACAGACTTTCTGAAAATCTTCAGTGCTCGCATTTTTATAAGCGAATGTTTTGACGTAATTTTTTAGTGCCAGGAAGAATTTCTCATCACCCATAACGTGCCTAAGCATATGCAACACCCATGCTCCTTTGTTGAAGATGGTATCCGAGAACAACTTGCTATTGTCCGCAGTGTCTTTGATATACAGCGACCCCTCAAAATGGCCGCTGCCCAGGTCACGTATCGTTGAAAGGTAACCGTCTCGCCCGTCGACGTGTTCGCGCCACAAGGCATAGGCGTATGTGGCAAAGCCTTCGTTGAGCCAGACGTGCGACCAATTCTTGACAGAAATCGAGTTGCCGAACCATTGATGCGCCAATTCGTGAGCCAAAATAAAATCATTTCGGTGGTCGCCGGTGATGAACATCGCTGAGTAGCTCGGCATCGTCTGATGCTCTCTAAAACTCTGAACCGCAAATTCGGCCACGCCGTATTTCTCTTTTAGGAACGGATAATCACCGAAAAGCGAAACGTGACTCGCCATCATATCGGGCAGTACGCCAAAATCTATCTTGGCCTTCTCCAGGTCCTCGGGATAGACATAGAAAGCCATGTCCATAATGTCCGTTGCGGAATATCGATACGGAAGGGTGAAAATCTTATAGTTTGTGATAGCCAGAGAAACTGTGTCCGGATAAATCGGGTAACGGACCGACCAGAAGAAAGTTTTAGTGCCGTCGTTGTTGTCCCGTTCTTTAACCAGCTTTCCGTTAGAGGCGACGCTTAAGGAGTCCGGCACGGTAATTATTAGATCGAGTGAATTGACCTTGGCCGATGACTCATCCTTACACGGCCACCATTGTTTCGCGGTAAATGGAAGTCCGTAGGTGGAAACCATCGGCACCGACTGATGTTCACTGAAAGTAAAACCTTTTCCTTTTGGTTGGCCTTGATAGTTGATGACAATATCAAAGACAGTATTTGCCTTGAGCGGCTGGGCCAGCGTGATATCAAGCTGATCATTGAGTTGAGAGAACTTCAATTCTCGTCCTCCGCTTTGCACGGACGCCACTGACATGTTGCCCGCAAGATCGAGGGTGATTGCTCTCAGATTTGCAGCGATCGCAAGCGCTTGCATCGCAACGCTACCTTCTATGAGTTTCGCCGCGGGATCTATTCGCAGACGGATCTCATACTTCTTGGGAAGCCAATCCCCTTGAGCCCGAGGGTCAAGTTGCTTACCCATCTTCGTTGATTCCGATTTCGCGGCTGCCAATTTCTTGTACGCGTCGGCGCCGGCGCCTGCTTGACGGCTGTTCGTGGCGACATCCTCCACGGCGAATGTGCTTGCACCGCATAGCAGCGAGGTGAGCAAAACTGGCGTGAGTCGTCGCATGATTTGATTGCTCCTCGTGTTCAGGGTTGGTCTGCGCCAAGAATTATTTCGCGCACGATCGCACGACGCGGCAATGAAGAGGGTGTCTCGTTGACAAATTCGTTGATGTAGAGCCGGTGCGCCCACGGATGCCTAACAATCCCATTGGGAAAAGACAGTCGCGCCTTCGTACCTGCTCCATCCACGATCCCGCGCTCGCCATTGCCGAGGATGCGCCTGGCTGTGCCATCGAGCATGACCTCGTAAATTTCGTGCGATTGAGACGCGGTGACGTAAAATCGATCCTTTTGATTGAAGCACAGATGCCCCAGGCCCTTCGCGGATATGGTCGTGAAGAGCGCGACAGCACCTTGCGAATCGATCTTCAGCATCTTGTTGTCTCTATAGTTGACGACATAAAGATTTCCCTCGCCATCGAACGCAATTCCGTTTGGGCAGTTGAAAAGATCGCTCTTTGCGAATGACGAAACGGTCCCGTCCTTCGCAATCTTTGCGATCGAGTTGCCGCGACAATTCGCGACGAAGACATCACCCGTCTGTTTGTTGATCGCGATTCCGACCGGGCCGCTCAGGCCGCTGGTAGCGAATGGCTGCGCTTGACCTTTTCGATCGATTTTAGTGATCGAGTCGCCGTAGAAATTCGATTGCAAGAGATTGCCTTCATGGTCGATCGCGTTGCCGGAGGCGCCGTAAAGGCCTGATGCAAATACGTCACGCTTGCCTTCGGGCGTAATTTTCCAAACGATCTCGCCGAAGTCGGCAACGTAGATATTGCCGAGCGCGTCGACCGTTACGCCTCCAGTGCTGTGGCCCTCAATCACTTTAGTGAGCGCATGGATTTTCGTCTCCGCATGTGCAGAAACAGCCACAAAAAGCAGCCCGAACACGAACAGTAGCGCCCGGCTGCGGTTAAAATAAAAAAATGCCGACAATCTCATCAGCGTGCGTAGTTGTTTAGACGTTTTGTTAATCATGAGATCTCCTCAGGGTGGTCTCCAAATGCTTGAGTACCGCGTCCAGCGGTTCGCGTGATTGCTGCGCTTTGGCCATCGCTTGCGCACCTTCAATCGCTGCGACGATGTACAGGGCGAATTGTCGCGCGCTTTTGAACCCCGTCTGCGCTTCCAGATCAGATTGGGAACGCAATGCCTTTACCCATTCATCCTGCCAGCGATCGAAGAGTGCGGATAAGGAGCTCTGGATTTGTCGATCTTGCAGAGCCAGCTCGCTGGAAAGGTTGTTAATTGGGCAACCGGTGAGCAGCTCATCGGTTGATCCTTGCGTGCGAAGATTTCGAATGACTTGACGAATTGCGTCCAGTGGCTTTGGCGCATGGACAACGGGATCGATCATCCGGCGATTGAATTTCGGGGCGACGATTTCTTTGATGACGGCGAGAGCGATCTCCTTTTTCGAGCCGAAATGATGATGAAACGACCCTTTAGTAGCTCTGGCTGCTTTCAAAATCTGGTCGATGCCAGTCGCGTTGTAACCGTTGTTATGAAATAACTCGGCCGCAGTGGCGATGATCCTGTCACGCGCACTGTCGGGTCTATCTCCAGTTCGTTGGCGTATTTTCATTATTGCCCTGCTGGAAACCAGCGGAGACGAGACCGCGGCGTCGGTTCCAGAACCAATAGCTCTGGTGTATCACGAAGCAATTTCTCCGACGCCAATGTTTCCCCCACTCGCCGAGCGGCGGCAGTAAAGCTCTCTTTCAAGCTCTCCTCATCTCTCAAGATTCCAAGCCAGACGAGAAAAGGTCCGTCGTTGCGCACAGGAAGCTGTGGAAAGTTATTCGGCGTATCGAGTGTGACGAGGATGCCCGCTTCGCGCACGCCGGGCACACGATAGGATGAAAATGTCCTTCTCAGCTTCGCGCTCAAGATCTCATCCGGTTGATTCTTCAGGGAAAGGATTTGGGCCACGGCAATTCCCATCACGCCATGTTTCTCCGTCACGGGATCGACGGCAGGGAGAACCGTTACCTCGGTGTCGGGAGCGAGCGGCCGGAGCAGAAGAACGTTATCGCTGTCTTTCATTAATGAATTCATCTTCAAACTGTGTTCACGCCAAAGAGGGCCGAAATAGAAAGCACCGTTAACGATCGGGCGGTCGAACCTGGTATGAAATCCGCGCAACCAGACAAAACCCGAAGCATTTCCACGTTCACGGAATTGCCCGAGCGCCAGAGCGCCCAGTTGTTCGAACGCTTCCGGAAAGTAAGTCTCAAAATATTTGATAAAATCCTCCCGTTTCCCTTCTTTGATCGTGTAACGACGGAACTCTATGACTTGAAAATTCGACAGCGGATTGACCTCTTTCATAATCTGATTTGCGAATTGCAGTTCCGCCGCTGGGGTCGGTCCGGCCGCCGCGCGGGCAAGGCACAGGCTGACCGCTCCCAAGCGGAGAACAAGCCGATGAACCCGAAATTCCATTACTGCCCATACTAGACTGACCGGTCTGTCTGTAAAGAGGTTTTTTTTCAGACGCATGAAAGGCTAAAGTTTGTTAGCTCAACCGAATCGACAAAGAGGCTGAAGGTTTGCCGTTGTTAGGCATCGGTAAGAACGGCGTCGTCGACCGCGCCATCATCGACAAAAACGCGCGCATTGGCGACGGTGCTGTCATCACTCCCGAAGGCAAACCGAAAGATTTCGGCGGCGAAAATTTATTTCAGTCGCGTCGTCGTCGTGCCGAAGAACGCGACCATTCCGCAGGAATGTGGATTTAAATTTTTCAGCAACCGACCTCAGTCGCGTTCCTAACTCGCGCTTTGTCGGCACAAACGCCGAGGTTTGGCGCGAAGACGACCACTGGATGTGGGCGGCCCGTGTGCTGGAGCGTATCGCGATTAAGTGACGACTGAATCGTCAACGAGAAGCTGAGCTTGGGACAAAACAGCTTTTGCTTTGGCTGCAGTGTGTACGCCTAACGACCCAAGCTCAGCGACCCGGCGCACGGGACGCACCGATGGCAACCGCGACGCTCTCGCCGGGTTCGCTGCAGCGCATGGTTAGGCGGCGTTGTCTGTGGCGCTCTCATCTCAATCCAGAAACCACTCGGTGAATGTCGTCGGGTCGTGCTTGCCAGGCAGCTTCCTTATCTGCCGAAGGAGCGGCCTCGCCTCTCTAAATGAACCGAGCACTCGGTATATTTATCGCGTCAATCGGACTTTACCTGCCCTTCTATATCGCGGTCAAAGCTCCAAAATATTTGCCTTCGATATAGCCCAGGCAAATGTATTTCATGGCCGCCTCCTATTTCTTGATCGCGAAATCGGCCGCGTCGAAAATCTGGCGGATTTCAATCACGTCGCCCGGGTCCGCGGGGCAGCGTTGCGCCCATTTCACGAGCTCTTCTTTCGAATTGGCCTCGACCATCCAATAGCCGCCGAGCACTTCCTTGGCCTCAATGAAGGGGCCGTCGGTCACGGTCGGTTTGCCTTTGCCGAACGCGACGCGCGCGCCGGTGGCCAACGGATGCAGGCCGTTCAGTGAAATGATTTTAACGGCCTTTCCCAATTCCTCATTGAACTTGGTCATTTCTTCCATTTTTTTCGGATCGGGTACAAACCCCGGGTCCACTTTTTTACCGCCTTGATAAACGGCGGGGATCATCAGCATCATGAATTGCATGTTATTTCTCCTTTGGTTTTATTTGTCCTGCACTGGTCATCCTCTCTCGACATGCTCAGTCTCAAAATATCTGATAAAATTTTCCCGTTCCCCTTCCTTTATTGTGTAACGACGGAACTCTATGACTTGGAAACTCGACGGGGATTGGTGTCGTTCATAATTTGATTTGCAGGTTGCCTTTGCTCCGCTGGGGTTAATCCGACCGCGGCGTGTACAAGGCAGAAGCTGAGTGCTCCCAATCGGACAACCGGATAACTCCAGGCTTTCATTGAGTATCCATAATAGACTGACCGGTCTGTCTGTAAAGAAGTTTTTAGCTCACAGCGATTTCGATCCCCTATTTGTTCTTGCGTGGAAGCGAGCCTGTTCAGACGTATTGGCGACGCCGAGCAACTAAATGCTCAAGCGCTCGCCGAGGTAAGGCTGGCGCCTGATAGGATCAGTAATAAATCAAGCATCGGCATCCCAAAGGCGTTTTCGAAAATAGTCTTTCCAGCTTTGTGGTAATGCGGGTAGCTGAGTGGCGCGTCGGAGCAGCTCCTGGTTTTGGGAATCTACCGTGTAGAGGTTCACAATGTCCGTGATCGTAACCCCGGTTTCCTGTTGCTCGGTGAATTCAATGGCGTCGCCATTCTCTACTTCTCCTTCGCGAATCACTGCGAGATAAAACCCGCTGCGTTTGCTCTCAAGAAAATGTTTCACCATGTCCCTGCGGTTAAACCGAATTCCAAGCTTGAAGCACGGCATCCGCGGCTGCGTCACCATAAACTCTGCTGAACCAATCCGAATGCGGTCGCCGATTTTTATCTGGTCCTCTAGAATACCTTCACTGGTGAAATTTTCGCCGAACGCTCCCCACGGCAGTTCAATGTCAGATAGCTGAGTCCGCCAATAGGAATAATGTTCGCTTGGATAAAGGTAGACGGCTTTATCGACTCCTCCGTGCACTGAAAGATCGGATTGTTGATCACCATCCAGGTTCAGGGTCGAAACACGCACGGGACCTTGAACCGGAGACTTCCAAATTGATGTCCGCACGGTTTTGCCACCAACCGTGATCTCTCGCGGCAGTCCCACATTCACGGAAATCAGCTTCATAGGGCAATGACACGTCGGACTGCATTTACAGCAAGCATCTAATCGGACGTTCGTTTCGACGAGACGCCAGCTAGGCGCTCCTAAAATTTTTCCGCTGAGACGGCGGCTATAGCAGAACGCCTCGACGCGGAGAGGCGGCTACAGTTACCTCTTCGCGTAAACTTCCGAGCCTTTTTCCAGAAATTGACTCAAGCGTTGCCCACGCTCTCGCCCTCTCGGGCTTGCCCGTCTATGTCGCCTCATCCCAATTCGGCTCCATTTCCTTCCTCTTTTCCTGCATTCCTGACTTAACAGCTGATCGTCGGCAAAGCGGGGTGAGTTATTTTAGCGGCTGGTGCGGAACTGATCGTCCTTGTTTTTGAACAGGATGTTGAACGTGGTGAGCGAACCGTAACAGCGGGTAATATATTGTTGCAGGTCGAACTTGTCGGCATCGCTTAGTTTGTCGCTCGCGTTCACCTTCTGCTCGAGAACTCGCAGGTTGTTCCGGATCATGACGATTTTGTGGAAGAATGTCTCAAGCGGGACTTCTTTCGGCTGAAGCGAACTGTCGGCTAACTCGCTCAGCTTAGCGGTCGCCTCCGCAGGCTGGAGATCGCTAGAAGCCGGCGCAACTGTTCGCAGCGCGTCCTCAAACGCGATCTCGGCTGTCTGCTCGGTCAGCGATCTCACGACGCCAACGCCGTATTGCGGATGGCGCACCTTCATACCGATATGCAGCGTCTCGATGTTCATGTTGCTATGACTCGTCTGCTCCCACAGACATCGCCCGCTGTCTCGCGGGCCCTACCGTCTATCTCGCTCGCGTCCCCCGCGGCTCGGTTCAAAGCGCGCTTTGATCAAGCCTTCAGTATATCTCGGCTCCGGATTCATTGAACTCGCGTGCTTTTTGTTCCATCCCAATTTTCAATACCTCTTTATCGGATAAGTCTTGTTGAGCCGCGTACTTTCTCACGTCCTCAGTTATCTCATTGAACAAAAATGCGGACCGCACATGGAACAGAAGTGCGCGGTCTTGGGGCCCTCTGCGGGAAGAGTTTGACGAATCTGATGCCCATCATCTTCGCCCTCGCGGGCTTGCCCGTCTATGTCGCCTCACCCCAGTCGGCTCCATTCATCATGGTTTAGAATAGATTTCTGCTCCAGCGTGTTGAAATTCCTTAGCCTTTTCATGCAAACCTGCCTCGATTGCGGTGCTCTCGTCGATTCCTTTTTCTGCAGCATATTTCCTAACGTCTTCCGTTATTTTCATGCTGCAGAAATGGGGACCGCACATGGAGCAGAAATGAGCAGATTTCGCCCCTTCCATGGGAAGGGTCTCATCATGAAAAGAGCGCGCGGTTTCGGGATCGAGTGAGAGATTGAATTGGTCTTCCCAGCGGAATTCGAACCTTGCCTTCGAGATCGCGTTGTCGCGGTGTTGCGCGCCGGGATGGCCTTTGGCTAAATCGGCGGCGTGCGCGGCGATCTTGTAGGCGATTACGCCGTCCTTCACGTCTTTCTTGTTAGGCAACCCGAGATGTTCTTTCGGTGTGACGTAGCAAAGCATGGCGCATCCATACCAGCCGATCATCGCTGCACCGATCGCGCTGGTGATATGATCGTAGCCGGGCGCGATATCGATCGTTAGGGGACCAAGAGTGTAGAATGGCGCTTCGTCGCACCACTCAAGTTGTTTCTCCATGTTTTCCTTGATCAGGTGCATGGGGATGTGGCCGGGGCCTTCGTTCATCACCTGCACGTGCTGCGCCCACGCGCGCTTTGTCAGCTCGCCTTGCGTATAAAGTTCGGCGAACTGCGGTTCGTCGTTCGCGTCGGCGATTGATCCCGGCCGGAGACCGTCGCCGATCGAAAAGCTGACATCGTACGCGGCCATGATCTCGCAGATCTCGTCCCAATGCGTGTAGAGAAAACTTTCCTGATGATGCGCGAGGCACCACTTCGCCATGATGCTTCCGCCCCTGGAAACAATTCCGGTCGCACGTTTCGCCGTTAAAGGGATGAAGCGTAATAGGACGCCGGCGTGAACGGTAAAGTAATCGACTCCCTGCTCTGCCTGTTCGATGAGCGTGTCGCGATAAATTTCCCAAGTCAGTTCTTCGGCGCGTCCCCCAACCTTCTCCAGCGCCTGATAGATTGGCACGGTGCCGATCGGCACGGGCGAGTTGCGAATGATCCATTCACGCGTGGCATGAATGTTTTTGCCGGTGGAAAGATCCATCACCGTATCGGCGCCCCATTTCGTTGCCCACCGCATTTTTTCCACTTCCTCTTCGATCGACGACGCCACGGCGCTGTTGCCGATGTTCGCGTTGATTTTTACCAGGAAATTGCGCCCGATGATCATCGGCTCGGATTCCGGATGATTGATGTTCGCCGGGATGATCGCGCGTCCACGCGCGACCTCTTGCCTAACGAATTCGGGCGTGATCTCGCGTGGAATGTTCGCTCCGAACGATTCGCCGGCATGTTGCTGACGAAGATCGTTTCTATTGTGGCCGCTGGCGTTGGCTGCGGACCCATTTGAATTGCCGGGGTCGGCGCCCCCGGCTACAGCGCTTCCGTGATCCTCGCGGATCGCGATGAATTCCATCTCGGGCGTGACGATCCCCTGGCGCGCGTAATACAATTGCGTCACCGGATGACCCGTCGATGCGCGCAGCGGCTTCCGGCGCGAGGGCGCGCCGGCTCCATTGAATGTTGGGCGTTGAGCGCCTGCTCGCGATTTATCGGAGTTGGGCGTTGAGCGTTTTCTGCTCGCATCCGCGGCATGCGTTTCAGACAGGTATCCATCATCAATGGGCCTAACGACTCGTCCTTCGATCTCGTCCACATCTCCGCGTTTCAGGATCCAATCGCGGCGCAAGGGCGGAAGCCCTTGTAATGGGTCAAGCGTTACGTTTGGATCGCCCCACGGGCCGCTCGTATCGTAAACACGCACCGCCTCGTTTACTTCGATCACGCCGTTCATCGATTTCGTCGGCGCAAGCGAGATTTCCCGGAACGGCACGCGGACATCTGCACGCAAGGTGCCGGCGATGTAAACCTTTTTGGAGTTTGGAAACTTGTAGCCGCTGCCGCCGGCTGCGGTTTCGGTGGCTCCGTTCGCGGAGCCGGGGTCATCCGCCTTCGCAGACGCTACGGCGGACAGGCCGGCTCCGGCTACAGCTACAGCGGCGCCATTGTCTTGCGTGTTCATAGAAAAGCCATGCGCGGTTTCACGCATGGCTGACATTGCTAGTCCGGCATCGGACCCTCGCTCCCTTCGGCGGCATTACCCGCATCAGGTTCAAGGGGTCTCCAGCATCACACCGGACTCTCAGCCATTGCGGCTCCCCCGCAGTATTGCTTCTTGCTCAGAATAGGACTCGCATCTGCGAAGTCAATTAACTGTAGTGGTCCGCCTAAGGCAGATGTCGGCTGCCAACGCGTTCCACCTCATCGCGATGTTGACGAGAATTTTATCCGGCGGGCGATGTCGGCGGTGCTGTCACTTTCGAGTCGGTGTGAAAGATGCCGACCCATTGGCCGTTTGCCGTGTGCCACACCGAGCCAACATTATAGGTGCCGGAGACGTCTTTACCGTCCGATGTCGCCTCGATTTTGGCTTTGTAAGTAATGATGGCGGTCTTCTTATTCGGAAACACGACATTGAAATCGCTCAAGTCGAACGATTTCATGTCCATCTTTGACATCGCGTCCACCTCCTGCTGCAGGTTGTGCATTCCGTCGGCGTACACGCTCACAAGGTCCGTAGAAAGAAGCTTCTTGAATTCGTCTGCTTTCTTGTCTTTGAAGGCCTGCCAGGCGGCCTTTTCCTTGGAGATGATCGCCTCCTTGTCGTTGATTCAATCAACTGTAGAGGGACTAGAAATTGCAGGCGACACGCCTGCCGCTACAGAAATCTCATGGAACAATGGGGGCGGACTCGAGCGACGCTCTCGGCGTCGATATCTGCTGTGGCGGAAGAAACTTCGATTTGCCAACGAGCTCCATCAGACTCGTATCTGCTTCCTTCAATTCCGCGTCCTGAACAACGAACTCATTCGGTTCTGACTTGATTTGTTTGCGATAATCCGCGACGAGCAGCGGCGGCTGCTTCTTGGTTCCCAAGGCGCGATAACTCTCGATGCCGACACTGATCGCGCGTGCCAGCTTGGTGCGCCATTCTTTTTGCGCAATCAACTTGCACTCGCCTCGCTCTGTCAGGAAGCCACCTTCGATCAGCACAGCCGGCACTTTTGTTAGACGCAGGACAGCGAAGCGCGCACGCTTGATGCCGCGGTCGTACTCGGGGATGTGTCCGAGCAACGAATGATAGATGCATGCCGAGAGCGCCGTGCTTTGCGCATCTACGGCGCTGCCAGGTTGCATGCTCAGAGCACTCGGAGCTACCGCGCTGTCGGAGGTGGATGGCGCTCCGCGTGGGGTAAACGAAAAAATTTCAAAGCCTGTGGCATTCGGATCGTCGTTTGTCGCATTGAAATGGATGCTAACGAAGATCGAATCCCGCGCGGCATTAGCGATCTGTGCGCGAACTTCGAGCGGCACAAAGTAATCGCCCTCGCGAGTCATGATCACGCGCACCCCTTTTGCCTGTAACAACGGGCGCAGCTTTCGCGCGACATCCAGCGCAAAATCTTTTTCGTATCCATAACGACTCACCTGGCCTTTGTCGTAGCCGCCATGCCCCGGATCCAAAACGACAGTCTGAACCTTGCCAACATTTGGAACACGATGCGG
>WNGB01007705.1_pt1 | contig 15455 bp, 18 predicted proteins | sample 5400681 | NCBI WGS metagenome assembly WNGB01 (sample SAMN13153367, study PRJNA577476) | soil metagenome | isolation source: 115 cm soil or saprolite under grassland replicate 2 | place: USA:California | collected 2016-06-15
AACAATTTTCAAAAACAGTATCGTCTTTTAGCCGATGTCTGGAGCGTGTATGATAACTTGGGAGCTACTCCGCGGTTGCTGGAGCAAGGACCATGAAACGAACTAAGGTGAAAAAAGAAACAAAAGAATTTTCGGCCGCCGTTGGGCGCGCCCTCCGCCGCGCCGCGAAGGTTGCCCGCAAGACGGCCCGCATGCACGGCACGCCGATCTACATCTGGAAAAACGGCAAAGTCGTCGCCGAAAAACCGTAACTCTTCCTGTTATCTTCTGAGAAGCGATAATCTGGGAAGTAACACTTCTTGAGTGCCGTGCCGCCTTTGAAGATCAGTCGGTCTCGAACGGGACTCTGTGAGAGACCGGCAAAACGTTTTGAACGGGCCGCAGTATTGATGATCCCTGGGTTGAATTCTCTGTGTTTATCTGCGTTCCATTAATTCAATGAACCAGATCGTCGCCAACGACCGGCTCGGTGCCTTCTGCCGCGAGACCGACGTCGAGATGGAGGGCGCGTCGCAGGGGTCGCTTCAGGGGCTCACGTTCGCGCTCAAGGACATCTACGATGTCGCGGGCCACCGGACCGGCTTCGGCAGCCCGGACTGGCTGCGCACCCATGAGGCCGCGGCGCAGACGGCGCCGGTTGTTCAGCGGCTGCTCGACGCGGGCGCGCATCTCGTCGGCAAGACCTACACCGACGAACTGACCTGGAGCCTCACGGGAGAGAACGCGCACTACGGCGCGCCGCTGAACGTCAACGCGCCGGGGCGCATTACCGGCGGTTCGTCCAGCGGCTCGGCTTCTGCCGCCGCCGCCGGCGTGGTGGACTTTGCCATCGGCAGCGACACCGGCGGATCGGTGCGCCTGCCGGCGAGCTTCTGTGGGATCCTCGGCATGCGGCCCACACACGCGCGCATCCCGCTCGACGGCGCGCGCCCGCTGGCGCCAAGCTTCGATACCTGCGGCTGGTTCGCGCGCGATGCGGCGGTCTTCGAACGTGTGGGGCGCATCCTGCTCTGCGACGACGCGCCCGCGCCGCCTCCCGCGCGCTTGCTCATCGCGCAGGACGCGCTCGGAGTCGCTGGCGCAGCGGTTGCCCATGCGCTCGGCCCCGCGCTCGACAAGGTCGCGGCGCTGCTAGGGATGCCAGAGCCTGTGACGGTAGGCGACGAGCCGCTCACGCGCTGGATCGATTATTTCCGCTTCCTGCAAGGCGCGGAAGCATGGGCGTGCCACGGCGAGTGGATTACGCGGGAAAAGCCTGCGCTCGGCCCGGGGGTGAAGGAACGCTTTGCCTGGGCGGCGACGGTGGGTCGTGAAGATATCGCGCGCGCCGGCACGCGACGCGAGGAGGTCGCTCGTCGCATGGCGGAAATGCTTGATAGAGGAACTGTGCTCGCCCTCCCGTCCGCGCCCGGCATCGCCTTGCTCCGCAATTCACCGCCGAAAGCGCTCGACGAACTCCGCGCCCGCGCGCTGCCTATTTTGTGCATCGCCGGCTTGGCGCGCCTGCCGCAAGTGTCACTGCCGCTGGCGAAGCTCGACGGTTGCCCGCTCGGCTTGTCGCTCATCGCCGCACGCGGCAACGATACGCTCGTTCTCAAACTCGCCAGCAGGCTGATGGGCTGAGTTCGTAGATCATCTACCGAGGAATCGTGGTCATTTCCACGTTTCGAGAATTCCCGAAACATGGAAGTCCCCTCCGCGGAGTCTGTCCCTTGAACTTTTGAACCTTGAACGCTTGAACCGCCGTAAGGGGAAGATCGGTCCCGGGGTCGGACCAGAGCAACGTCTTGATTTAACGAGCTAAGATAGCATAAAAGGCATCTTTTCAGAGCTTAGAGGTGGCTTTTTGAAGGTGAAAAACGACCTCTAAGAAGAGCAATGCCGCGCGCCAACATTCAACAACTGCGGCCCGTTTCAAACGTTCCACCGCTACGCTCTGTTCCAGTCGTTCCACTGGCGTTGGTGGTTCCAAACGTTCCAGATGTTCCAGACGTTCCAATCGCGATCCACGCCGTTACTTGCACTGGGTTTTCGAGGCAAAGAAGCGGTTCGGTTTATCGGTGCTCAACTATGTGGTGACGTGCAACCACATTCACCTCTTGGTGAAAGACACTGGCCGAGACGTCATTGCCCAAAGCATGCAGTTGATCGCCGGCCGCACGGCACAAGAATATAACCAAACGCAAAGGGCGCGGAGGGGCGTTCTGGGAAGATGTAAGCGCGTAGTCCCGGGTCGGACCACGGCAAGTTCTTGATTTAGCAATGCAAGATAGCATAAAAGGCATCGATTAAGCGCTTAGAAGGCCAGTTTTTGGGCCGAAAAGCAGCGTCTAAGGAAAACTGGTGCCCCGAGCCAACCGCCATTTTCTCGCTGGTCATGTTTGGCATATCACTCACCGCTGTCACCAAAAGCAGTTCCTATTAAAGTTTCCGCGCGACCGCCGCCGGTATTTGCATTGGGTCTTTGAAGGAAAGAAGCGGTTCGGTCTCTCCGTACTGAACTATATGGTGACATCCAACCATGTCCATCTCCTGGTGAAAGACACAGGCGGAGACATCATAGCCCAGAGCATGCAATTAATCGCAGGCCGAACGGCGCAGGAGTACAACCAGCGCAAGAACCGGCATGGCGCGTTCTGGGAAGACCGTTATCATGCCACCGCCATCCAAGCCGACGAGCACCTGCATCGCTGTCTCGTGTACATTGACTTAAACATGGTTCGCGCAGGCGTGGTCAACCATCCCACACAGTGGAAGCACAGCGGCTATCGTGAGATTCAGGAGCGGCCCGAGCGCTACACGGTGATCGATCTAGCCGAGTTAACCGCGTTATGTGGCTTTGCAGAAGGAGGAGATTTTCAAAGAGCACACCAACAATGGATAGAGGAAGAGCTAGTGGGCGAGCCGGCCATGCGCGACGATCGCTGGTCGGAAGCAATAGCAGTTGGCAGTTTAGCTTTCGTCGGGCAGGTCAAAAGCGAGCTTGGAGTCAAAGCAGTGCATCGGGAAGTAGTGCCTCCAGATGGCACCTATGCACTGCGCGAAACGAGTGAAGCTTACATGGGCAAATTGGGTAGCGAAAGTGACGCGCTAAGGCTAAAAAACACTATTCCCTGGAACGAAAATGCAGAAACTGCGGAGACATAGCTTGGTCCGACCCCGCGGCTCCCCTTAATGTCGATTGACCCTGACGATTTTTAGATATCTTTGTCCTCCGAGTACACCCAACGTCCCCGTTCGCAGGCCAACAATGGCTTCAGCCGACGAACCGTCTCGGACCCCGCGTATTGGTCTTTGATACGATCTGCCGTTTCGCGGTTAACCCATTCACTTACCACTAAAAGGTGAGTCGATGCGTCCTGATCGATAAGAAGCCGATGTGAGATATCGAATCGCTGCATATCAGACCAAATCCGACGCGTGAGACTGAGGCTCTCTGCTTCGGCACCAGAATTTAGCCAAGTTTCCCAGACAACGGTTACCATGATCGACCTCCCTTAACGTATTAACCTGTGTATTAACTTTTTAACCCCACGGGCTGGAAGAATCAATTTTTCATAACTCCAGCCCGAGCCAGGTGTTCAACGCTTGCGTGAGCACACAGTGAACGATTTCGCCGTTGATGATTTTACAGGTGCATTTGAACGACGGCGCGATCCGGTGCGACACATTTCATTTCCGCCGCGATCGACTAACGCAGGTACGTCCTCCCATTGTGCGCTTGAGCTATAGCTATCGTTTTCCCGATTGTCGGAAAGCAAACGTCGGTTAAGTAGAATGACTCTCTGTTTTTTCTAATCTAAAAGCTTCCGCCAATAGCTCGTAGGAGCGAGTCCGGCAAAGTGCATTTTGAAAAAGCACGGTTCTCGGTCGGCAAGCGGCCGTATGTCGCTCACACTCAATCGTTCGCGTTGCTGATAGGAATGTCGATCCACATCCTATCGGCGGCCACGGTCACAACACCATGGTAATTTAGCTCAACGGATTTCAGCGCTTCCGAAAGCCGCTTCTCGACGAGCGGCGCGATGTGCGTGAGCACGATTTGCTTGATATGCGCGCGCGCGGCAAGTTTTCCGATTAGTGCCGGGGGTGTATGGCGGGAGTAGAGTTCCTGGGGCGAACCTGGCGGATCGAGCACGGCACAGTTGAACACCAGAACGTCCGCGTCTTTCGCCAGCAAGCCGAGATTGGCAAGGCCGGCGGGGTCGATGTCGCCTGAAAACACGATCGCGTGCCCCTTGTAATCGACCCGATAAGCGCTCGAAGGGGCGTCCCCGTGCCGGGTCGGGATGGTACTGACTCTAAGCTCGCCTTCATGGATCACTTCTCTGCGCGGCGCATCGAGATCAGTCGGTAGATCGAACGCTGAGATATTCTCCGGCGCGCCGAAACTCTTCTGATAGGCGAATACGCCACCTGGATCAAACAGCAGGCTGATGAAGCGGGTCGTGGCGGGATAAACGCCGCGCGCGCCCGGCCCGTAAATCCTGAATGAGATAGGCTTATTGCTGAGCATCGCGCGCGCCTTGAGTACGCTTGGCACATCGGCCGCATGGTCGATGTGCAGGTGTGTAAGCAAGATTGTATCGAGGTCGGTGAGATCGGTCCGTAGTTCTCCAAGGCGCGTGAAGATGCCGGAACCCGCGTCGACTAGAAGGCGGGGCTTACCATCAATGCTGACAAGGTTGCCGGACGCTGCGCGACCATCAGCGCGTGGCCCGCCCGATCCGAGGATAGTGAGTTCTAATGCTGGACTCCCCGGTGCGGCGTCAATGATCATAGGACAACACAAGACGATGGTTGTAATGAAAGTGATACGGACGATATTTAGCATTGTTTGTTAATCCGGTTACCGGTAGAGCCATGGAAGACGCCATATGCGACCCTCCGGTCTCATTACTGGCGCAACAGTTTCATTCGAGCCCAATGAACTCATGCTTGCACCTCCGTCTATTGCTGACCTCCGAGCGCAACCAACGCCCAAACATTCGCGCAGAAAGTAAGGGCGTGCAAACTGGCCTTCAAAACCCACCAGGCTTGTACACGGTCAAAAACCTTCTGCAGAGCTGCGGCGTTTTCGCCGATGCTACTAAGACTAAGCACGTCAGGCGCGATAATATATCTTGTGACGATTAACGCGGCGACGGCCAAGGCTGCCGCTCCATAGATTGGTATTGCCGCTCCACGAGGCGAAGCTCGACTGATGCTAAAAGCAACCGCGGCTACAACACTGCAGAGAAGAGCTCCAATCCCCTGCGTCGGGTAAAAGATTAGCCCGCGTCCGAGGTCAGCCAATCGAGTGAATTCCGCCCAAGTGACCGGCCCGATCTGCCGCCAGGAAGGCAGCTGAACGACCGATTTGTCAACAGTCATCCCGGCAAGTAAGCCTCCAAGAATAGTCGCTCCGATCACCAACGTGCGGGTCAGTGACGCTGTCATTTCTTCGCCTCCTAGATTTTGAGAATTGTTTCCCGACGGTGCTCTCGCCATTCTTTCTACCCGCGCCCATTAACGAATCCTACTCCCGCGCTCGAATATTCCACGGCGCCATGCGGAGAAGGATTCCATCCCGAACGATCAGGGTGTGAAACAGAATTGCCCCTAAATGGGCAATGAACATCAAAAACAGTAGATACGCGAGGACCGCATGCGCTTTCCGCAAAAATGCATACAACGTCAGGCTGTGCGGAAGGATCGGTGGCAAGTGCAGCGAGCCATAGAGCACAATTGGATAGCCCGCCGCCGATAGCATCCCCCATCCAACCACGGGCAGTGCAAACAGCAATGCATAAAGCATCATTTCCGACGCCGTCGCCGCCCGACGCTCTTGCGCCGACATCGTCGGCGGAAACGGTGGCGGCGCATTCAGCCTGCGATTCACATAACGAATCACAACTAGGAACAAAATCGAAATCCCCAGAGGCCGATGAATTGACACCAGCCGATGATAGTTCGCCACCGAGACGACCATGGCAACGCCGATGCAAAGCATGCTCAGCACCATCGGCGCCATCAGCCAATGCAGCAGCCGCGATAAAGCCGTGAATTGTCGGCGCTCGGTGACCATATTTTACTTGCCTGCTTCGGCGCTTGGTTCCTTGGTCTCGCCCGCACGCCTGGTGAACGACTGCGAATAAACCGCGGAGCGAGCGCTGAGCAAAGGATCGTCCGACGGCACGATACCCGCCGGCAATACCAGCGGATCGAAATTGATGTCTTGAGCAACACTGGTCTCCGCACTTTCAATGTCACTGAGTGTCAGCGTTCCCGCATCCACTCTCTCCCGCCCTTCGGGCCAGGGAATGGTGGCGTCGTTGGTCGGATCGCCGGGCTGTCCGACAACTAGAATCAAATGCCATTGCACCGGCCCCCGATGAAGACGCACAATTAGCGCGTCAAAGAGATAATTCTTGTTTTCCTTCGTCGGCAAAGTACTCGCCGCCGGCTCAAACGCATCTAGCGGTACCAGCTGCAATCGCACCGGAGTGGACACTCCGTCCATGTTGACGAAGAAAAACGCATTGAGGCTGCTGTACGTGCTGTTGGCAAACCCAGAGGCTGGTGGATGGCTGCTCATGATTTTCATTGCCCGCACCGTTTCTGGATGGCTTGCGAGAAACGCCTTCATCTTAGTGGGGTCGGGTTTGCCCGTCGTCGGGTCCGGCCTCGATGCAATCAGTCGCTCATAAAAGGCGGCAGGAGTATTCACCATAAAGACTGGAATGCTATTCATGGCCGTCCGCCACTGTTCGCCATCAGGCAATGAAAATTTAAGCCCTAGGCCACGGATAGTATTAGCCGCATCTGCCATATAGGGCTGACCGCCGGCCAAGGAAAATCGGCCGGTCACAGGCACACGCCCAACTTGAAACACGATCGCCTTCGACAAGCGTGCTCCCGCGCCGTTGCTTTCAAAGTACCCTGACACGCCCACGCCCTTGGCATGATTGCGGCGAAAGCCAGAGTGCACTCCGGCAATACGCTCGAACTCGTCGGCAAAGTCTACCGGCCTAAGATCCTTCCCGGTTAGCGAGCCTCCGATATACGCAAATGAGCCTATGATCACCCCAAGAACGGCGCCAATCACCGCGAATCTCGCCAACGTACCGATCTTACTCAGGGCGGCGCGCTGTGCTTCTGCCCCCAATTTGGCGTCAGTGGACATGTACAATCCCTAATTCGATTGCAATGTGCGTTTGTCGTTTCTTTCTTCGGCTCTCCGGCCGGTTATCTGCCCATACTCTTTTAAGTAGAATGGACCTGAAAAAGTTCCCAGGAATTTTTTACAGAGAATAATGACCGGAGAGGACAGGCTCAGGAGAGCATAAAAGTAGCCTATTGGAGCGGAAAAGACACAGAATTTTTACAGAATGAAGGGCAGAAAATTTCTAGCCCGTAGAGCTATCCCGGTATCCGTGCCTGCTTTACTTTTATCTTGGTTATCTGGCGGAAGAGCCTAAGCCCAAAGGGGAACTTCAGACGTACCAAAATTGTTGTAATAGTAGACGCACTGATTGAAGCGTAACCCTGGCTTATGTATCAATCATTGGATGGCTCGGCGGAAACAGACGAGGGACAAAGAGAAGGAAAAGTTTTCCCATGAAGCCATGGCTCACCTCGATCATCTCTATCGGGTCGCTCTCTATATGGCAAAGGAATCCAACGAGGCTAAAGACTTGGTTCAGGAGACCTATTCGCGTGCTCTCGCTTCCTACAGGCAGTTTACTCCGGGGTCCAACATCAAGGCCTGGCTCACAACGATCCTTTGTAATTTCTTTTTCCATGATCGCAACAAGAAGAAAAAATGGCTCTCGGTAGAAGACAGTTTCGTGCAGGACGAGGAACCTTCGGATTATTGGGAGGAGGTTGCGACCGAAAACCCTGGGCCGGAAACCCAGATGTTGCTAAAAGAACTGAAGGGGAAAGTTACTGATGTCTTAAACAAAATCCCTGAGGAGTTCCGTCTGCCCATTATTTTGGTAATCATGGGAGATTTTTCTTACGAGGAAGCAGCGGAAATACTCTCGTGCCCAGTGGGTACAATCCGCTCCCGGCTTTTCCGCGGCAGAAAACTGGTTTACAAAGAGCTTAAGGAGTACATGGGCGTGAAAGAGAAGAGCGAGAGAAAAAAATGAAATGCGAACAGGCAGAAGAACTTATAAGTGCCCTGGCCGACAATGAGCTATCTGACCGGGAGCGATCCGCTATCGCAGATCATCTTAGAGAATGCTCGAAATGCCAGCGGGCTTATGAGTGGCACCGGTCTTTGAACAGTGAAATTCGCACGGTTAGCGCCAGCGTGGTTGCGCCGATCGACCTCACGCAAAGAATTCTATCTGATCAGGGCACCATGCCAAAGGAAGCCGAATCATCCAATGCAAGGAGCGCGCTGATCGTTCGCTTGCAGCCATTTCTCCGTCCAGCTTTTGCCTCCGCTCTCCTTGTCGTTGTTGTTATCTCGATGTTGTTTCTCATGCTGACACCCAGCCAACCCATATCTCTGACGGCTCTACAGATCCGAGCAAAAATTGAAGGCGGCGAGATCTCTCTTCGGGAGGCGACCGATACAGACGAACTACATGAGTGGCTGCGTCGTGCCGTGGATGCTAAATTCGGTCCGCTGGGGTATGATTTCTCTCCGTTGGGCGTAAAGCCCATCGGCGGGACGGTGCAGGAAGTTGACGGACGCCAAATCCTCGTGGCTGTCCATAGGGGGAACGGTCTTTCCATCACGTGTTTTACTTTTCTCGGGACAGAGGGAGATGCGCCCAAAAATGCCATAATATTTTCCGACCCTGAGACGAGAATTAGATTCTATAGCTTCTCCAGGAATGGAATTCACGCAGTGCTCCACCGTGAAGATAATATAATCTGCATACTCACGTCTAACATGCCACCGGAAGAACTTCTCTCTCTAGCCAGGAGTTCATCACCTCACAAGCACAGGCCCAGTCCTATGGATAAAGACCAAATAAATGGTTGAATCTATTAGTGCGCCCGCCGAGAATCGACCAGCTACAATGAAATGTGGTTAACACTGTGTAAATGATGAAGGAGGAGGCTGATGGATCTGCTCGACAGCTTACGGATCATGGCCGGATACAACCGTTGGATGAACGAAAAGCTTTACGGCATTTGCGCCGGACTGTCTGACGAAGAACGTAAGCGCGACCGCGGGGCCTTCTTCCGATCGATTCATGGCACCTTCAACCATCTCCTATTAACCGATCGCGGGTGGTTGACGCGTTTCAACGGGAAGCCATGGCCGTTTCCTTCGCTGGATCAGGAGCTATACAACGATTTCGCCGAACTCTACCGCGAGCGTCGCAAGACCGACCGTGAAATCGAGAAGTTCCTCGCCGGAATCACTCCCGAAAGCCTTGACGCCCCGTTTAGCTATGAGAATTATGCTGGAGAGAAATTCAACCATCCGCTGGCACCCGCGATCGTTCACTTCTTTAACCACCAAACCCATCATCGCGGACAGGTTACGACACTTCTCAGCCAATTGGGCATCGACTCCGGCGTGACGGACGCCATGGTCTTCTATCGAGAGCAACAAACGGGAAAATGAGCTATCGACCGCAGGTCGGTTCAATCCGCCGGCTTGCTGCCCCTAGAGACGCTCACCGCAAATGCGGCAGCAAACAAAGTAAATATTTTCTCGGGCTGTGAGAATGCGACGGAAGCGCACGGGTCAGAGATTTATTGCCTGTTCTTCGGATTAGAGAGCCGGACGTCCATTTTCGCGAGCACGCGCGTGAGGGCGAAAATCTTTGTGATTATTCTTCTATCGTGGAAACGCTGATACTCAAGCGCTAAGCGACCGAAAAAGGACAAAGCCGGGGAGGTGAAGGTCAAACTCAGTTCTCCACCGACTTTGGTGCCATCAGAAGATTCACTTTGAACTAAGTCGCTCCGAGTTTGGTTTCCGAAGATCGGTGGTTGGGTCCTTCGCAAATATGAAGCAGCCAGGGAAAGCTCACGAGAGCTAGCTACGGCTTTGCCGCGTCGTAAAAGTTCAAGGCTCTTTGCGAACCAAAAGAAGAGCTTCCCTGAAACTGGTCCTCTCAGGCCATGATTTTGCTGCGCGCCATCCCGGGTCGGACCGGTGCAACTGGTTGATTTCACAAAGTAAGGTGACATAAAAAGCATCGTTTAAGAGCTTAGAGCTGCCTTTTTGAACATAAAAAGCGGCCTCTAAGGAAAACGATGCCGCGCGCTAACCGCCATTTTCTGCCTGGTCACGTCTGGCACATCACGCACCAACGTTGCCGCCAGTTCAAATCGTTCAAGTCGTTCAACCGCTGCGCTCCGTTCAAATCGTTGGAACCGCAGCTTCATTCAAAGATTCAGGGTCAAATAATTCACTGAACGTTTGCGCGCGATCGGCGCCGTTATGTGCACTGGGTTTTCGAGGCAAAGAAGCGGTTCGGTTTATCGGTGCTCAACTATGTGGTGACGTGCAACCACATTCACCTCTTGGTGAAAGGCACTGGCCGAGACGTCATTGCCCAAAGCATGCAGTTGATCGCCGGCCGCACGGCACAAGAATATAACCAACGCAAAGGGCGCGGAGGGGCGTTCTGGGAAGATCGTTATCATGCCACGGCTATTGAGGCAGATGAGCACCTCCATCGCTGTCTGGTGTACATTGATTTAAACATGGTTCACGCGGGCGTGGTGAATCATCCGGAGCAGTGGAAGGAGAGCAGTTTTATTGAAATCCAAAAGCCGTCCAAGCGATACACCATCATCGACTTACCGAGCTTGAGTTGAGCGGGTTTGCGGACCTCAGAGATTTTCAGAGAGCACATCGCCAGTGGGTTGAGCAAGGTTTGGAGAACGGCTTCGCGGTACGCAACGATCGCTGGTCGGAGGCGATTGCCATTGGAAGCTTGGCGTTTGTTGAGAACGTCAGGAACCAGCTTGGTGTCAAAGCCTCACATCGAGAACGACCGGCGACTCATTAGCCGCGCTGTGAAGTATCGGCAACTTCATTCGAGCGCGGTTATCTGGCGGACGGATTGACTGAGATAATGCGAACAGCACAGTGGCGCATTGAAGATAGAAAATGCCAAAAGGCGTGATAGCCGTTTCCGTTACAGTGTTTCGGTGCAAACAACAGGAGGAAGAACAAATAGGTATAAAGCCCAAGATCACCGCCCAAAATCAACATCCATTCCATCCCAAGAGCAATCTTCAGAGTCATTAAGCCGCGTCTTGTACGGGACGATGTGGCTCCGCAGAGTGTTTTTTCTTTCAGCTGATGAAGTCGCTTCAACATGCGAGTTACGCGCTGGCCTGAAATGGGCATAAAGCTGAGGCCGAGTCAGGCAGTTTCTCTGAGCCCCAGTAAACGCACCTATGAGCACGCGGTGTACCGTCAGGATCAACGGAAGTTTGGAGAGGTTTGGTTCGTGTCTGGGAACTCAAGTCTCAAAAGCGTGGTGGCACTTTTGCCCGCAAAGTTTTCGCGAACGAAAAGGGGGGTGATATTTCCCACTCGGAAGGATACGGGCAAAACGATAAGGGGCAATACTGGCAGGGCTCCGCTGGCAGGGCTCCGGGTCGGACCAGCGCAAGCGGTTGATTTAACGATCAAACATACAATAAAAAGTATCGTTTAAGAGCTTAGACGTGCCTTTTTGGGTTCGAAAAGAGGCCTCTAAGGAAACAACGATGCCGCGCGCCAACCGCTACTTCCTGCCAGGTCATGTTTGGCACATTACTCACCGCTATCATCGGAAGAAATTCTTACTGAAGTTTTTGAGCGGCCGACGGTGCTTTTGTTTGGATGAAGCGACCGGTTCTTTAGACCACTGGAGGTAATCGTGACTCCGTGCGTTTACACGACGCAATTCTCGACTTGGCTTGAGCCCGCTTTGGCTCGTGCTGTTACGGATTTGATTTGCTTCCGCAGCGGTAAGCGTTGGGCGACAGCGGCCAAACTGCTAGGGCACTTCGGCACCTTACTCCGGGTCAAGCCTCGGGGTCGGACCACGGCAAGATATTGATTCGCCAATATAAGTCTGCAAAATAAGCGCCGTTTTGAGTCTTAGACGCAGCTTTTTTGCGTTGAAACCGACGCTCTAAGAAAGAAGCGATGCCACGCGCCAACCGCCACTTTCTTCCTGGTCACATCTGGCACATCAAATAGCCACGTTTTCTGAGTGATTAAGTTCCAATCGTTCCAGGGAGTTTCACGGGTTCCAGGAGAAACGCTTCGGTCTGTCGTGCTATTCTGCCCACATGAAAAAACGAAAGACGTGCTGGATCGTGCTGATAATTGTTTGTCTTGGCCTACTCGAAGGACGTGATTGGCTCGCTTCAACAAAGGCAGCCGGCTTTTTCGTTTCCAACCACAGGCCTGCACTTCTGGCGGCAAGGACCGGGGAGGACGCGCCATATATTGCGCCCTATGTTCCTACGCCTCAGGAAGTGGTCGATCGAATGTTGCAGCTGGCTGAGGTCAGGGACGGCGATGTGGTTTATGATTTGGGTTCAGGGGATGGCAGGATCGTTATCACCGCCGCCGGCAGATATGGCGTCAAAGCCGTCGGTTTCGAAATCGATCCCAGTCTAGTCAAGACTTCGCGCAACAACATCAAAGAAGCCGGCTTGGAGCATCTGGTCGAAATCCGTGAGGAGGATATCCGGACTGTGGATCTTTCACCCGCTAGTGTGCTGACCCTTTATCTCTATCCGGCCGCCAATCTGCGTTTGCGCAACACGATCATGCGCCAGCTGAAACCGGGCTCCAGGGTGGTTTCTCACCAATTCACGATGGGAACTTGGAAACCCGATCGGATCGATCAGATCACAGACTCGACCGGCATCTTAAGAACGCTCTATCTATGGCGCATCGCAAAATAGAGCGTCAATTTGACGACAGAGCAGCCTCATAAGCCGGGTCGCCCATTAGCAGGCAGGTCAAGAGGCACAGACGTTCCTGTGAGAATTTTTTTCTTATTTCCCTTTTTCAATCCGCGCGGAATGTGTGATTCCTGATTGACGCGCCCCTGTTTTCAATCAGTTGGTGTCGGACTTTAGGTCCGCACCAGTCTCAGCCTTAGGCTGATCAGCCTCTGGCTGAACCGTCATCAGGTTCAAGGCTTAGGGAGCTGTCCTATACGGGCAGTGATCTCCACGCCCCTGGCAATCTTCATTTGCCCCAGAAAACTATCGGTACCACGCCGCGTCCAAGGTTATAGGATCACAGATCCTGTGGCTCTCCCTGTTCGGGGGCCAACCCCATTGTGGCTCACGGCGTGGGCGTACCATCGAATCACAGCACCGCCGAGTTGTCCATATAATCAGGGACAGGATAGCGGCCAATCGGACCATGTGGTTATAAGCCAACCCGCGCCAAGGCTCACTATCCCATCCCAACCGTTAAATTGATCTGTTAGGCAAACGCCTTGGTGACATCAAACGCAACCTGATCTTTGATAATGTAGTAACAAGCCCGGCAGAGCTTGTGGGCCACCGCTTTGATGGCCACGATGGCGTTGCGCTTTGATTTCTTTTTCTGATAGAAACTTTTGATCCTCGAACTAAAGCGGATCGCAAAATTCGCAGGGGGCCAGATATGGGGGCCAGATATGGGGTCAGGTCTTTATCTTTGACTTTTTACTCTTCCACCGCCAAAATCTTGTCAACGAACATCAAAAGTAAACAGGCTGTTGAAAAACTAGGTTGCGTGACCGAATGGCAGCTGGTTTGCCGACGAGAGATGGAAAATCCCTCGATCAAAGTAATGACAAAGAGATCGGAGAAACTTCGTCGGGAATCCTCCTAAGATTGCCGCTTTCCTTCTGGGTCCGATCCTGGAGAGTAGTCTGGCCATCCTTTTGATGTTCTGCGCCGTCGCTGTCAGGAGCACCTGCTCGCGGACAAATAGCGCACCCCGAAACTTCATGCGACGAAGTCCCATGCATTCCTTGGCCTCACCAAAAAGCTCCTCTACACGTTTGCGCATGATCTGAGAGATTCTGTAGGCGGGAGTCTTAGTGAGTTTTCGGGCTTCTGCCAGATCAGATTCATAAATGTGATAGCTGACGGAGCGGTAAGTCGCTCGGGTACACTGCTCCTTTACAGGACAGTGCCGGCAGTCCGAAAGACTTGCCCGATAAACATGCTGCCGACTGTGTTTGTGAATTCCCCAGTATCGAAGCCCCTTACCCTGAGGACAGATATATTGATCCTTCTCATCATCGTAATGGAACTGCTCGATCGGATAGATCCCTTTTTCATTACGGCCGCGAGCATCCATGATCGGCACATGCGGGATCACTTCCTGCTCTGACAGCCAGTGGACAAATTCCCCGGTGGCATACCCCTTGTCAGCTCCAAGAGTGCGGGGGTTCAGTTTATAAGCCCATTTGAGTCTACTCACGAGCTTTATCGCAGCTACTGCATCGGCGTTGCGATTGGGGAGGTTGCGGTCTGCTCCAAGAATGATACGGCGCTTGTTGTCCATGAGATAGGAGACCCCATGGCCGAGATAGGTCTCTGAGAAATTGCTCTTGCGTGCTATGCGAGAATCCGGATCCACTGTGGAGCGGTGAGTCTTGTTGCTGATCTTCCCTGCGCTCTGGGGATAATCTCCCTGGGGCTCCCAGGGCTCATCGTGGTCGTTTTGTTCCTCGATGACGGGATTTTCTTTCTCTACCTTGTCGATGTACTGCTCTGGCCTGAGGGATACCACAATAGGTTCGAGGTTTTTGAAGGAGGCGTTGGCTTTGACCAAGGTGCTGTCCACCGTCAAATGCTTGCCGCTCACCAATCCCTTCTCTATACACTGCAGCACGATCTGATCGAAGATCTGTTGATAGATTCCGCTCTCTTTAAACCGGCCATGACGATTCTTAGAAAACGTGGAATGATCTGGCACCTTCTCATCTAGGGCTAGCCCCACAAACCAGCGGTACCCGAGGTGCATCCCGACTTCATCGCAAAGCCGTCTCTCGGAGCTGATTCCAAAGAGATACCCCACCAATAGCATCCGCATCATTACTTCGGGATCCACTGATGGTCGTCCGGTGTGGCTGTAAAGATGTTCTACCTTGGTTCGAATGAAGGAGAAATCGACATAGTGGTCAATTAAGCGCAGAATGTGGTCTTCGGGAATCAGATCTTCAGGACGTAAATAATAGAAAAGCCTCTCTTCCTTTTTCTTCTCTCCTATCACCACCACCTCCCAACAGTTAGTTGAGAGGCATATTACCATACAATGAAAAAAACTCGGATCAAATTTTTAGATAAAGTGAGTTTTTCAACAGCCTGTAAAGACCTGACCCCACCCGCCTTGACCCGTCCAACCACATTCACCTTTTGATCAAAGACACGGGTTCGAATGTTATTGCGCAAAGCATGCAGCTCATCGCGGGGCGCACTGCGCAGGAGTACAACCAGCGCAAAGGTAAGCGGGGTGCATTCTGGGAAGATCGTTA
>WNGB01007710.1_pt1 | contig 15449 bp, 9 predicted proteins | sample 5400681 | NCBI WGS metagenome assembly WNGB01 (sample SAMN13153367, study PRJNA577476) | soil metagenome | isolation source: 115 cm soil or saprolite under grassland replicate 2 | place: USA:California | collected 2016-06-15
CTTTTCGCCGGGCCGCAGGCGCTTGGTTTTGCCAAAGGCCTTTTTCAAGGTCGTTTCGTGGCCGATTGGGTGATGCCTTATCCGCGCATGCCGGCAGCGCAACAAACCGAGTTAGACAAATCGCTGGCGGAACTCCGGCAATTTCTCGACGAGGATCTTGATCCTGCGGAGATAGATCGACAGGCAGAGATTCCGCCGAAGATCATTGCTGGTCTTGGGCGCGTCGGCGTGCTCGGTGCGACTGCGCCAGTGGAATACGGCGGACGGGGCTTTACGCAAATGGCTAACTGTAAGCTCCTGGAAGAAATCGGACGTCGGTGCGCATCCACGTCGGTTTTCGTAAACGCGCACCACTCCATCGGGATCCGTGCGTTGTTGCTCTTTGGAACACACGAGCAAAAGCAGAAATGGCTTCCGAAATTGGTAACTGGTGAACAGCTTGGCGCATTCGCGCTCACCGAGCAGGAAGCCGGCTCGGATGCGGCCAATGTTCAGATGACCGCGACGCCAAGCGAGGATGGTTCGCATTTCGTTTTGAACGGCGAAAAGCGCTACATCACCAATGCTTCGATCGCGCAGGTGTTGACGGTAATGGCGCGCACGCCGGTGCCTGGAAAAGAAGGCAAAACCGCGATCACCGCGTTTTTGGTTACGCCCGATATGCCAGGGTTCGAGATTCTCGAAGCGCGGATGCCGAAAATGGGAATCCGCGGCACAGCCACGGGGCGCTTCGCGATGCGGAATGTGAAAGTGCCGAAGGAAAACATTCTCGGGCCGCCGGGGAAGGGATTGAAGATCGCGCTGACCGTTCTCGATTTTGGCCGGACAACATTCGGCGCGTGTTGCACCGGCGCGGCGAAAACCTGTTTACAGCTGGCGATTGGCCACGCGAAGACACGCAAACAGTTCAACAAAACGCTCAGTGAATTTGATCTCGTTAAAAAGAAGATCGCGCGCATGGCGGCAGACGCTTACGCGATGGACGCGATGACCACCATCACTGCGTCTCTCATCGATCGTGGGCTGGAGGATTACATGATCGAAACCGCCATGCTCAAAGTCTTCACGACCGAGCGGCTCTGGGAAGTGGTCAACGAAGCTTTTCAGATTCATGGTGGCTCGGCGTACTTTGTCGATCTTCCTCTGGAGAGAATGCTGCGCGACGCACGCATCAACCAAATCGGTGAAGGCAGCAATGAAGTGTTGACTTCGTTTATTGCGCTGGTGGGGATGCGCGGGCCGGGCATGGAGTTCAAGGAAATTTACGACACGATGATGAAACCGTCGCGCGAGCGGGTAAGCAAAGCGTGGACTGCGGGGATGAACCGGCTTAGCGCGGCTATTCGCGTGCCGGATGTGCCTGTTCGAAGCGAAGAGCTTCGCGCGTCGGCGCGGCAACTCGGTCGCTTGATTTGGCGTTTTAACTTTGCCGTTAATCGTGCGCTGATCACTTATCGCGAACCAATTCTCGATATGCAGCTAGTTCAGGAACGGATCGCGGGCGCGGCCATGGATCTTTTTGCCTCAACCTGTGTGCTTAGCCGTCTGGATGCGGAGGTTCAGCTCGCACGTCGCAATGGAGATTCCGCGGCACCCGATCACTCCGCTGCAGATTTGTTCTTGCGCCAGTCGTTTCGCCGAATTCGTCGCTTCCTCGGCGGGCTCACGGATAACGACGACAAATCATTGCTCGCCGCAGCCGATTCGGTTTTGGGTAAGCCTCGCAGGTAAATTTGGCCGCTCGCATTTACACTGACAAAGACGCCGATCTTCGCTGGTTGAAGGGCAAAACGTGCGCGGTGATCGGCTTCGGTGCGCAAGGACGCGCGCACGCCCTCAACCTCAAGGACAGCGGAATTAACGTAGTCGTCGGGCTTTATCCTGGGAGCAAGTCCCGGGTGCGCGCCAGACGGAGCGGTCTCAAAGTGCTCGGCACAGCGGAAGCGGTGCGGCGCGCGGATATTATTTTTCTGGCGCTTTCAGACACACAAATGCCTGCCATTTACCCGGAACAGATCGCTCCGCATCTGCGTTCCGGGCAAACTCTGCTCTTTGCGCATGGCTTTGCTATTCATTACCGCACCATCGTGCCACGCAAAGACATCGATGTGGTGATGGTCGCGCCAAAAGGCCTCGGACCGATGGTGCGTCGCGAGTTTGTCGCAGGACGAGGCACGCCTGCGCTGATGGCGATCCACCAGAATCCCAGCCGGCGTGCCCGGCGAACCGCGCTGGCCTGGGCAAAGGGAATCGGGTGCACGCGGGCTGGTGTACTGGACACGACCTTTCGGGAGGAAACAGAAACCGATCTCTTTGGCGAACAAGCGGTGCTTTGCGGCGGCACAAGCGCGCTGATTCGCGCGGGTTTTGACACGCTTGTTCACGCCGGATACCCACCCGAGCTAGCTTATTTCGAATGTCTGCACGAGCTGAAGTTCATTGTGGACCTTATCCACGAAGCGGGAATTGCCGGGATGCGCCGATTGATTTCCGATACTGCAAGGTGGGGCGAGCTCATCGTTGGCCCGAGAATTATCGATCAAACCGTGCAAAAACACATGAGAGCGGCTCTCCGGGAAATCCGATCAGGAAAATTTGCGCGCGAATTTATTGAGGAAATGAAAAACGGCAGACGACGTTACATGAAGTTGCTGCGCGAAGTAGAAAAGCATCCCATCGAAAAAGTCGGCGTGCGATTGCGGCGCCGGATGAGCTGGAAAACAGAAACAAAACTCCGTTAAACCTGAAAGTTCTCAGGGTCATTCGGCCCAAAGAAAATGTTCCAGGCGCAAGCGCTTGAGACGCGCTTTTGCTTCTTCACTCCGGCTGCCCCCGGCCGCGGCGAGTTTTTCGTATACAGCAGCAGCAGATTCCCATTTTGAATCGTCCTCCAATAAACGCGCCGCATTAAATCCTGCTTTGTAGTACCAGAACAGTTCTCTCCTCCCATCGGGACGCGTCTCCTCCTCCAGGACTTTGTAGAACGTTGCAAGGGCGCCGGGCCGGTCGTTTTTCTTCTCAAGGCAAAGAGCCTTTTTAAAAAGCGCCTGGTTGCGCCAGTGAATCGGCGTGTTCTTGTCGGATGCCAACTGTTCGTAAATTTCCAGCGCACGCTGATAATTTTCAGGATGACTCCCAGCCATCTCAAAGAAAATGTCTCCCTTGCCGCAAAGCGCCTCCCGTTTCTCGGATGGCCCGGCATCGCTCTTTAACACCTCATCATATAAGACAAGCGCATCCTGGGGCTTGCCCAGCTTGCGCTCGATAATGGCTTGTTCGTTGCGCGCCGCCCATCGCAGCGCGCCATTCAATCGCACGACCTGATCGAACAGGACAATCGCCCGATCAAGCGAACGCTCGCCCATGCTCGACATGGCTGATTCGGCCGCGAAAAAGAGAGCGTTTTCGCCCATCGAATTATCCGGATTCTCGTGCGCGAGAATCTCAAACTGCGTCTGCGCATTTGCGAAATCCTGGCGCCGATAAAAAATCTCCGCCAGTTTCATTCGAACTTCCGGGGCGAACGGGGAGGCGCCATGTTGTTCAAGGAAACGCTTTACAAGCTCGATGACTTTTGTCTCATCGGTGCCGGCTGAGTCCTCGATCCAGATCATGAGATAATCCGCGCGTTCCGTCGCCGCCGCTGTTGGCTTCGAATCAGCCGCGCGCGCCAGATCTGTTCGTGCTTCTTCGATACGCGGCGGTGAAGAATGGAAAGCCAGCTCAGCCAGGCTGACCCAAGCCTCCGAGACACGGGGACTTTTTGGGAAATCGCGAATAAATTGCTTCAGCTCTCTGGCCGCTTTGTTATCGCCTTTGGCAGCTTGCATCAACGCCTCCTCCAAACGCAAATCGGCGCGGGATTCTTCGTCCACGCCTTGTCTTTCCAGTTCGTCGTAATTGGCCGCCAAACGCTCGTGGTCGCCGAGTTGCAACCAGCCGGCTGACGCATTAAGCAGCGCAACCTTCGCCAATGGTGAATTGGAATGGCCTATTTGTTCGAAGGCCGCTGTCGCCACTTCAAATCTCTTCGCTAGATACTGGGTTTTCGCGGCCAAGAGGTTGAGCCGATCCACCAAGAGCAGGTCCGGATGCAGCAGGCGCGCGTCATTCAGGATTGCAATCGCCTCATCGAAATGCCGGTCCTCCGCTTCGAGTTGCGCGAAGTCCAATAGAGCGCCTACCACTTCAGGCGGCTTTACGTCAGTGCGCTGCACATCGCGAAACAACTGCCGCGCGCGATCCCGGCGGCCGGCCCGAGTTTCCAATCGCGCAAGGTACCATCGCGCCAACGTTCGACGCGGTTGTTCTGGATTGCGCACCCATTTCTCCAGTTCGCTGCGTGATGGTTTGCGCTGCGCGCGATACAGCTCGTTCAATTTTGCGAACAAAAGAGACAAATCCGGATCCGCCGGATAACGGTTAATAAACTCCTCGATCAAATCGGCTCCAGCGTCCGGTGTTTCCAGTTGGACGCGCGCATCGACCATGCCGAAAAGCGCCGCGATCAGAGTTGCATGGGGGACGTTCTCGGGTGCCTTGAGAAGCTCTTCGAACACACCTATTGCTTTTTCCGGCCGTCGCAAAATCAACTCCAAACGCCCCCCCAAAAGCCGCCGTTCATTTTGTTCCCCAACCGATTTGGGCTGTGTCTCATCCAAAACACGTCGGGCATTCGCAGCATCTCCCTTATCAATGTACAACTTAGCTAATCGGAGTTGCGCCCGGATACCCCACTCTTTGTCGTGAGTGAGAACGCGGAATTTTGTGAGCGCTTCATCCGGCCTTCCCAATGCGCGCAACATTTCAGCCGCTCCAAAAATGGCTGCCTTGTGATAGGATGAGGTTTCGTCCGCTTCCAGTTGTTCGTAGAGCGGCAGCGCGTCAGCGCACCGATGCAGGCTGGCGAAGGCCTGGGCACGCCAAAACTTCGCCCATGGAAGCTCGTGCAACCGGGGATCCGTCAGTAACACCAAAGCCGCTTCGTCCTGTTTCGCGTCCACATGCGCTTCGGCGAGTTTCTCGGCCACCGCGCGCCACTCTGGATCGGGCAAATTCTTGTTGAGCAACGTTTCCAGGCGCGCGACCGCAACTTCCGGCACGCCCTGCGCGAGCGGGGCCGCGGCTTCCCCCAGCTCGGTCGAAATCTCCCCGCGCGCAGCTGAGGCCAGTGCGATGAGACTTATGAGAGCTATATGCCTTATACGTCTCATTTTCTTTCTAGAATTGGCCGCAGATATCGCCCCGTATGACTACCCGGAAGACCGGCAATCTCCTCCGGCGGACCCGTTCCTACGATCTCACCGCCGCGCTCGCCACCTTCGGGTCCAAGGTCAATGATCCAGTCTGCGCACTTAATCATCTCGAGATTGTGCTCGATCACTATCACCGTGTTACCGGCATTGCGCAGCTTCATCAACACTTGCAGCAACTTTTCGATATCGGCAAAGTGTAATCCGGTCGTTGGCTCATCGAGAATATAAACGGTGCGGCCAGTGGCTTTTTTCGCGAGCTCGGTCGCAAGTTTGACCCGTTGCGCTTCTCCTCCGGAAAGGGTCGTTCCAGCCTGACCAAGCCGCAGATAACCGAGGCCGACATCCAGCAACGAATTCAGTTTTTCTGAAATGCTCGGGACATTGCGGAAGAAGCGGGCCGCTTCATCCACCGTCAAATCCAAAACGTCAGCAATGTTTCGGCCTTTGTAGGTGATCTCAAGCGTCTCGCGATTATAGCGTTTGCCGTGGCACACTTCGCATTCGACGTAAACGTCCGGCAAAAAATGCATCTCAATTTTAATTAACCCGCCGCCTTCACAGTTTTCGCAACGGCCGCCTTTCACGTTGAAGCTGAAACGCCCCGCATCATAACCGCGCACCCGCGCCATTGGCAGTTGACTGAACAATTCCCGGATGGGTGTAAATGCGCCGGTGTAGGTGACTGGATTGGAACGAGGCGTCCGGCCAATGGCGCTTTGGTCAATGACGATGGCCTTATCGATCTGTTCGATGCCGTAAATCGCCCGATAAACGCCAGGTTTTTCTTTTGAATTGTAAAAGTGCCGGAAAAGAGCGCGCCGGAAAATATCATCTACCAGAGTGGATTTGCCACTGCCCGAGACGCCGGTCACGCAGGTAAGACAGCCAAGAGGAAAAGAGACATCGATTTTCTTAAGATTGTTTTCATTCGCGCCTACGACGGTAAGCCAACCTTCTGATTGGTTGATAGTTGATGGTTGATCCGCCTTCGTCCAGGATACGGCGGACGGGTTGTTGATAGAGTGAGGTTTTGTTCGCTGTTTTGGAATCGAGATGCGCGCGCGCCCGGAAAGATAGTCTGCCGTCAGCGAATTTTTCGCGCGAAGAACTTCCGCGATACTGCCTTGAGCCACGATTTCGCCGCCACGCGGGCCTGCGCCCGGTCCGAGATCGACGACGTGGTCGGCGGCCCGGATCGTTTCTTCATCATGCTCGACCACGATGACGGAATTGCCGAGATCGCGCAGTCGTCGCAGCGTTCCGAGCAAACGCGCATTGTCGCGCTGATGCAAACCGATGCTCGGCTCATCCAAAATATATAGGACACCCGCCAAGCCCGAGCCGATCTGCGTCGCCAACCGGATGCGTTGTGCTTCCCCGCCGGAAAGGGTCCCGCTCTCGCGATTGAGCGTTAGATAGCCGAGCCCAACCTCGACGAGAAATCGTAAGCGCGATTGAATTTCGCGCACGACATCGGCGACGATCACTCGTTGTTGCGCAGTCAGCTCCAGGGCCTTTATAAATCGCACAGCCCCTTCCACAGTTTGTTCGCTGAATTGGTGAATGTTCAATTCGCTGGCGCCCTGAATGGTCACCCCAAGAATCTCCGGTTTGAGCCTGGCGCCGCCACAGACCTTGCATTGCTCACGTGCCATGAACGCTCGAATGCGATTGCGCGTGAACTCGCTTTGGGTTTGTTCATAAAGCCGCTGCATTTGTGGGACCAGTCCTTCAAACGGCTTCTCGATCTTCTTTTCACCGTCGCCGCTGAAACTCATTTCAATCGGCTGGCCATTCGTGCCGAAGTAAAGCGCAGTTTTGAATTCGTCCGGCAGATCAGCAAACGGCACATCTTCCTCCACATGGAAATGTTTTACGAGCGCGCTTTGCAGATGACGATAGTAGGCCCGCATTCGTTTTGTGCCCCGTCGCCACGGCGTGATCGCGCCTTCGGTCAGTGTTTTGGCCGGATCGGAAATCATCAAATCGGGATCGATAATTAGCTGGGTGCCCAGGCCGTGGCACGCCGGGCAAGCGCCCAGGTGACTATTGAACGAAAAGTGTTTCGGAGTGAGCTCTCCTAGCGTGAATCCAGTCTCCGCGTTTCCGTAATCGGTCGAGTAGCGCAGTTCTTCCCATTCGTCTGATGGAGTGATGGAGTGATGGAGTGATGGAGTAGTGGATTTCCCGTTACTCCATTTCTCTACTACTCCATTACTCCGTGGTTGCCGTAGGACGACCACCCGGTTCCCACCCCATTTGAGGGCCGTTTCGATTGAATCGGTCAGCCGGACCCGGATTCCCTCGCGCATGACCAGTCGATCGACCACCGCCTGAATCGTGTGTCGCTCAGTCTTCTTAAGCCGGATCGGCTCGGAACGATCCAGCTCCGTGATCTGGCCGTCAATCCGCACGCGAACGAATCCTTCGCGCTTGATCTTTTCGATGACGTCCCGGAATTCGCCTGCCTGGTTTTGGATTAGCGGCGCGAGCACAATGATTCTCGATCCGGCTTCGTAGCCTAAAATTTCATCGACAATCTGTTGGGGAGTTTGTCGCTTCAGTGGCCGTCTCGTGAGGGGATCGTGGGGTTGTCCAATTGCTGAGAAAAGAACTCGCAAATAATCGTAAACTTCTGTCGTGGTCGCGATGGTCGATCTTGGATTGGCGCCGGCGCTGCGTTGTTCGATAGCTATGGCGGGAGAAAGGCCCCCGATGAAATCAACATTTGGCTTTTCCATCTGATCGAGAAACTGCCGGGCGTAGGCCGAGAGACTTTCCACGTAGCGCCGCTGGCCTTCCGCATAGAGCGTGTCGAAGGCGAGAGAGGACTTTCCCGAACCACTCAAGCCGGTGATCACGACCAGCTTCTCCCTTGGGATCTCCAAGTGGAGATTTTTTAGATTATGCTGACGCGCACCAACGATCTTGATAACTTCCGCAGGCATTCTAACGTGGAATGTCGAACCTTTTAGTTAAGCACAGCCGCTCTTTTTCTCCAGCGAAATCAGAGAAATTGCCTTATAAAGAGCAAAACGCAGTGCTTTACCACGGCGAAGCTCGCGTGGTGTGTTGAAATGAAACTTTCAATCGTTATCCCCTGTTACAATGAGAAGAATACGATCGAGAAGATTGTCGATGCAGTCCGCGCCGCGCCGATCGAGAGCAAAGAGATCATTGTCGTGGACGATTGCTCGCACGACGGGACGCAAGCTGTGCTTGAGGACAAGGTCTCTCGAATGGTCGACCGAATTATTTATCATCCGGTTAATCGCGGCAAAGGAGCAGCTTTACGCAGTGGCTTCGCGGCCGCGACTGGGGAGATCATTCTAGTGCAGGATGCCGACCTCGAATACAACCCCGAGGATTATCCGATGCTTTTGGAGCCGCTTCTATCAGGGAAAGCGGATGCGGTTTTCGGCTCCCGGTTCATGGGCGGGCGACCACATCGCGTTCTTTTCTTCTGGCACATGGCTGGTAACAGGTTTTTGACCATGCTTTCAAACATGTTTACCAACCTCAATCTGACGGATATGGAAACCGGTTATAAAGCCTTCAAGGCTTCTCTTATCAAATCGATTCGAATCGAAGAAGACCGGTTCGGTGTTGAGCCGGAAATTATTGCCAAACTCGCCCGCACCGGCTGTAGAATTTACGAGGTTGGCATTTCCTACGACGGACGCACGTATAGGGAAGGCAAGAAGGTCAACTGGAAAGACGGCCTCAGAGCCATTTACGCCATAGTAAAATATAACCTCGAACGGCGCCAGACGTGAGCGATCCACAGCTAAGTTACACCGGCCTGGATCTGTTACAGGCTCTGGATCGGGCGACTAACTATAACGCACTTTTAGTCGATCTGATTCTTCGCAACGCTGGCGGCCGGCAACCGATGCTCGACTTCGGGGCCGGAGTTGGCACTTTTTCCAAGCTGCTCAGAAGCAAGGGTGTAGACGTGACCTGCGTAGAACCAGACCCTTATCTGTCAGATTGCTTGGTCCGTAACGGATTCTCAACATTTGGAGATTTAAACGAGGTGCCAGACGACTCATTTGAATTCGTTTTCGCGTTAAATGTATTGGAGCACATCGCAGACGATCGCGCTGTTTTACGGCAGCTCGGGGCGAAAGTTAGGCAAACGGGCCGACTCTTGGTTTATGTTCCGGCGTTTAAACTTTTGTGGACCGGCCTCGATGAAAAGATCAAACATCACAGGCGCTATCGCCGAAAGGATTTGGAGCGATTAACGCGCTCCGCCGGGCTTTCGGTTCAGGAAAGTCGTTATGTGGATTCGGTGGGCTTCCTCGCCGCTCTGACTTTCAAAATTGTTGGCGGCAGGAAAGCACACCCGAGCGCACGCGCCATTAGGCTTTATGACCGCTACATCGTTCCACCCAGCAGGGCCTTGGATCTCTTGTTCGGTGGGCTGTTCGGCAAAAACGTCTATGTCGTAGCCAGCAGGAAGTGAAGCTACCATGGAGCAACTCGGAAGTCTTCCTCATTGGCTGCTCGGGATGAGCCTTAAGATCACTGCCCCGCTCGCAGGATTTTCAGCCGCAATCCATTCATAGCCGTCGAGCTTCGGCAATCGCGATGCCTTTTCATCCGTCTCTTTCTGCGAAACGAACAGCGCGTACACTGGAAGCGATTGATCCAAGCCGCGTCTTACCAGGGCCACAGCTTCCGGCGGGTCGTAGCGCCAAATTTCGCTGAACCGGAAACGGTGCTTCCCATCGAAAGGCGCGGCGACAAATGGCTCTGGTAAAAGCGCGTTTAAGTAAACAGGATCAATATCGGAGAGAACGATACCAGGCTGCCGGCCGAAGATTTCAAGGAAGCGCCTTTGCGCGATAAACTGGGTGGATTGGAGGGGCGGAGTGCCGAAATGGAGAGCATCCCACGCCTGCGATCGATCGATTTCGACCTTCTTGTATCCCGAGCGCGAAGGGTAACCCAGACAAGCCGCCGCAAATAAGACGAAAATCGCCGCGGCCGGGATGATCCGCTTTAGCACCAAAAGATTTTTTGCAGCCCATGTTACGGGTAGAACGGCAACCGCCACTAAGAGGATTAGCAGCGGCAGATAGAGCCGGCCATCTGCAAACCTGAAGCTCGCCGTCGCGAAAAGAAAGGTTAAACCAGCCAAAAAACCGCAGATAACGAATCGAGTCACCCGGATGAAGAAGAATCCCACGCAAACCAAAAGAACGAATGCAGGGACAAAGGATGTGCCAGTCCCAAAAATATGTGTCACGGAATATCCGTTCGGGCGCAGAGCAAATTCCTTCCACAGCATGGATGTGTTGGTTGGAATGTAGTGAAGAGAAAAGAGCAGCTGGTTCTCGACCCAGTATGGCACCCAGAAGTTGTATCCCGTTTTGAACGGAGAATGGAACTGAACCGTGTTACAAATCAACACCGGGCTAGCTGCAAGAAGGAAAACGACTGGGACTGCAGCGCAATGCAAAAACCAGCGAAGGCGCATTCCTCTGGCCGGGAATAAAGCCATAGCCAATAAAAGTGGGCCAAAGAAGAGCGACTGAATACGCACATTTAGCGAAAGACCGAGGAGAACCGCCGATACATAAATTTTCCAGCGGCGTTCCTCCGTCAGCCCCAGATAGGCAAACATAAACGCCAATACAATGAGCGCCGATGCGCTGATTTCGCTCAGCGACGAACGGCAAAAGGTGAAGAAACCGGGCAGCGTCACCAGCAAAAGCGCCGCGAACCCGCCGGTCAACGGCATGCTTAGATAGGCATAAAAGCCAAACACGATAAAAAGCAGAACCAGACCAAGTGTTTGATTCGTCCTAAATGGCGCCAGGATGGAATCCGCTTCCGGCAGAATCTTTAGCCACGGGAGCATCAATACTGGATAACCGAACGGAAATCGCGACGGCAGCTTGTCATAGCCGATTTGCAGCTGCGGGCGACCGCCGTTGAGTAGCGCCTTGGCCTGCGCGAAATATTCCACCGAATCAATAGGACCGGGATCGAGGAGCCTCGTCTTAGAGTAATCGATTCGAATGACTGCAAAGTAATAGAACGTCAACCCGCAGAGCAGCAGAAATGTGCCAGCAAAAAAAGGCGCGGTTGCAAAATTTCCCTGTGGAACCGGTCTCATAGGAATTATCGCTACATTCTTACGATCCTTCCAAATTTGACATCATTTAGTGGGAATATATTCTGTGGGCTGTCCCATGGAATTTTCTGCCCACTTTACTGATGGTGGATACGCTGAAGGCGTCTTTATTGCGTAAATGGATTACTCTCAGTTGCCTATTATTAGTCGTTGGCGAAGCGATTAACTCAATCCGATAGGTCCGATTTTTACATCAACAAAAAAAGGCGCTTCCTTTACGCCAGGGAATTAGGAAGCGCTCAAAGAATCTTACTCCTCAGTGAAATTTATCGACCGCGAACGATCGTGCAGGACTTAGCGAGACCTGAAAAAGCAATGCCGGTTCAGCTTATTGGCGTTGTTGACAAGTCTCGATAGCTTTAACTCTGGGCTGGCTTTCGGCTAGCGTCCACTGTACCAACGTGAGAACTGCTACTCAAACGGGAAACAAGCGCCAGAGCGTTGGTTTCCAATCCACGTCCCGCCGGGAGTCCGTCGCCTCTAAAAACAGAGAATCCGCGATGCGGCGCTACTTTTACAACGCTCTGGCTTCATATCTTTCTCTGTATGTTCGCCCGGAAGATGAAGTCGTTGAGATCAATCCTCGCACCGAAGGCTTGGGCGGGCGATTCACAAATTATCGCGCGATCTCGAGTATCGCTACGCTTAAAGCAACTCATCAACGAGCGCCGGATTACGTTTTGCTGAATGGAACAATTCACTATGAACGCGACATTCAGGAGATGCTGAATCAGTTGCAGAAGTCTTTAGAAGGATCGGAGCGGATACTGTTCGTTTATTACAGCATGCTGTGGAAGCCGCTGGCGCGGTTTGCCTCAAAGATTGGCATCCGTGGTCGCACCCCGGAACAGAATTGGATCGCGCATGGAGATCTCGAAAATTTCTGTTGTCTCGCCGGACTGGAAATCATCCGCCGGGACCTCAAATTGCTTTGTCCAATACCAATTCCATTCCTGGCGAACTTTCTAAATCGTTATCTGGCGCCGCTGCCTTTTTTCCGGCTTTTCACGATGCTCAACATCGTGGTCGCTCGTCCTCTCAAATCCAAGCTCGAGGCACGCCCTTCGGTTTCTGTTATTGTGCCGGCGCGCAATGAATCGGGAAATATCGGCGATATTCTTGTTCGTTGCCCAGTGATGGGACCGCAGGACGAGATCATCATCGTTGAAGGCAATTCCACTGATGATACATGGGAAAGAATTCAACAGGCCGAGCGCACTTACAAAGGCGCTCATCGCCTGGTCATTGCGCAACAGAAAGGTGAGGGGAAAGGTGATGCGGTGAGGCTAGGATTCGAGCTAGCTACAAAAGATATTCTGATGGTTCTCGACGCCGACCTGACTACGCCGCCTGAAGAATTGCCGAAGTTTTACGACGCTATCGCCGCAAACAAAGCGGAGTTCGTTAACGGCAGCCGGCTCGTTTATCCAATGGAAAAGGAGGCAATGCGGTTTTTTAATATTCTGGCGAACAAATTTTTCGCGGCTGCCTTTTCTTTCGTGCTCGGGCAACGCCTCAAAGACACCTTGTGCGGCACGAAAGTGCTATCACGGGCGCACTATAAACACCTCGCGGCTAAGCGCGAATTCTTTGGCGATTTTGATCCATTTGGTGATTTTGATCTTCTTTTTGGCGCGGCCCGGTTGGGATTAAAGATTGTTGAGATTCCCGTGCATTATCAGGAGAGAAAATACGGGACCACGAACATTCAGCGTTGGCGCCATGGACTAATCCTTCTGCGCATGCTCGTCTTCGCAGCGCGGCGCATGAAGTTTCTTGGCCCCGAAACTCTTCATCGGCGATAAGCGACTGCAGTTACATTGGTTTTACCACTAAAGACGTTTTCTTGAACCGCTTGGATCACGAGATTGCGCATGGACGTTTCCTGGCGAAGCATGGAGCCGGGGACGTTTGGAATTGGGAAAGTCCGGCCGGTAAATTGCGCTGGGCCCGGCGTGTGAGATTGCTCAGCCATCACCTGAAACCGGGGATGGCAATCCTGGAGCTAGGCTGCGGCACGGGCTACTTTACTTGCGAACTGGCGCGCTCCGGAGCGGACATCGTCGCGATCGATGTTTCGCCCGACCTTTTGGAAATGGCAAGGGCTAAATGTTCCGGGCCAAATATTCGTTACCAAATCCAAAACGCTTACGCGCTGACTTATACGGACGCAATGTTTGATTCAGTTGTCGGCAGCTCGATTTTACATCACCTCGAAATCGAAGAGGCGTTGCGCGAGGTTTATCGCGTGTTGAAACCCGGCGGTACAATTTACTTTACTGAGCCAAACATGCTGAATCCCCAGATCGCGATACAAAAGAACGTCCCCTGGATTAAACGCAGACTCGGCGACTCAGCTGATGAGACTGCATTTTTCCGGTGGCCGCTTCGGGGATGGCTAGAGCGAATCGGATTTCGCAATGTGCGAATCACGCCATTTGATTTTCTGCATCCACGGCTTCCTGCTACTTGGATCGCGCGGGTCGCGGCGCTGGGAGTATTTTTGGAGAAAACCCCGATAATCTGCGAAATTGCTGGATCGCTCTACATTAGAGCGCTGAAATGACAGCCCGAGTCGATTTTTTGATACATTCGATTCTGATTTTCAAACTGGTACGTCATCGAGGAAGATTGCGTCGCCCTTGTTCGAAGCTTACTGACACCGACGAATATCGCCTTTGATCCGCTTGATTCAATGTGTGTGCCGATTATCTGCCGGGATGAGAGAATCTCGAACACAGCAAGAAATATGACCGGCCCCGCACCTTTTCTTTTCCGATTGGGAAACAAACTCTATAAAGGAGCTTTTCCGATTTATCGACCGCTTTACGCCGCCTTCAAAACTTACGTCGATCGCGCCGAACGCCGTCTTCTTGCACGGCATCTTTCGCCCGGCGCGGTCGCGGTTGATGCTGGAGCGAATATCGGAATCTATTCGCAATTTCTGGCCAGATGTGTCGGTACCGCTGGCATGGTGCACAGCTTCGAACCCGAGCCGGAAAATTTTGCGCGATTGCGCGCCGCGGTAGCAAACTTGCCGAATGTGCGAGTCAACGAATTCGCGATAAGCAACAAGACGGGAGAATCCGTGCTCTACGTTTCCGATGATTTAAACGTAGATCATCGCGCCTATCCAACCGAAGGAGAAATGCGGCCAACCCTTTCCATTCGATCGATGACGCTCGACGACTACTTCAAACCCGGCGAACGTGTCGATTTGATCAAAATGGATCTCCAAGGATACGAGTTTCACGCTTTGCGAGGAGCAGAACGCGTTCTACATGAAAATCCGCACATCAAGCTCTTGCTTGAGTTCTGGCCTTATGGCTTGGAGCAGGCGGGCGCGGAGTGGACAGATCTCGTGACGACTCTGGAGCGGCAGGGCCTAGCGATACGGCAATTCTCGAAAAACGGCCTCCAAGCATTCCGAGTGGAAACTGTTGAGGAACGGCCGGAGTGGTACGTCAATCTTTTCGCCTCGCGCCAGTAACTGGCTTGGCACAACAATATAAGACGCCATCGCCTGCATATCAGTTTCCTGACGCCGCGTCCGGAACGAGTTTCAACACCACAGCCTGTTCCCCTGATTCGACAATGGCCCACTGATAACCGTCGAGTTTCGGCAATCGCCAGGCGTTTTCGGCCATCTCTTTCCGCGAAACGAACAGCGCGTAAATCGGAATCGATTCGTCTAATCCCTTTTTCACAAGCGCAAAGGCTTCCGGGGGCCCGTAGCGCCAGATCTTGCTGAAACAAAATTTATGTTTCGCGTCGACGGGAGCCGCGACAAATGGCTCCGGCAAAAGCGCGTTCAGATAAACAGGATCAATATCGGAAAGGACGATGCCAGGTTGACTGCCAAAGAGTTCAAAGAAATGCCTTTGTGCAATAAACCATATGGATTGGCGGGGTGGAGTGGTAAAATGGAGAGCATCCCACGCCTGCGATCGACCGATTTCGACTGTCTTGTAGCCGGAGCGCGAAGGGTAACCCAGACAGGCCGCGGCAAACAAAACGAAGATAGCCAAGCCTGGGGAGATTCGTTTTCC
>WNGB01007714.1_pt1 | contig 15443 bp, 12 predicted proteins | sample 5400681 | NCBI WGS metagenome assembly WNGB01 (sample SAMN13153367, study PRJNA577476) | soil metagenome | isolation source: 115 cm soil or saprolite under grassland replicate 2 | place: USA:California | collected 2016-06-15
CAAGCGCGGGCATGACGTCGAGAACTGGTTTGGCACCAGAGAATACGGAAGCGAAAACAAACGGGGCGCCCGAAGGCGCCCCGTTCGTCGCGATGCCTGCTGGGAGGATCAGGCCGAATAGTACATCTCGAACTCGACCGGATGCGGAGTGTGCTCGAAGCGGATCACTTCCTGGATCTTGAGCTCGATGTAGGCGTCGATGAAGTCGTCGTCGAACACGCCACCGGCCTTGAGGAACTCGCGGTCCTTGTCGAGCTCTTCCAGCGCCTGGCGCAGCGAGCCGCACACGGTTGGGATCTGCTTGAGCTCCGCCTTGGGCAGGTCGTAGAGGTCCTTGTCGATCGCGGGGCCCGGATCGAGCTTGTTCTTCACGCCGTCGAGGCCCGCCATCAGCATGGCGGCGAAGCCGAGATAGGGATTGCAGAGCGGATCGGGGAACCGAACCTCGACGCGCTTGGCCTTGGGGTTGGTGGTGTAGGGAATGCGGCAGGAAGCCGAGCGATTGCGCGCCGAATAGGCGAGCAGCACCGGCGCCTCGAAGCCTGGCACCAGACGCTTGTAGGAGTTGGTGGTCGGGTTGGTGAAGGCGTTGATCGCCTTGGCGTGCTTGATGATGCCGGCAATGTAGGAGAGACAGGTCTCGGAGAGGTCGGCATACTTGTTGCCGGCGAACACCGGCTTGCCGTCCTTCCAGATCGACTGGTGGCAGTGCATGCCCGAGCCGTTGTCGCCATACACCGGCTTCGGCATGAAGGTCGCGGTCTTGCCGTAGATGTTGGCGACCTGATGGATGCAGTACTTGTAGATCTGCAGGCGGTCGGCCATCACGGTGAGCGGCGAGAACTTGAGGCCGAGCTCGTGCTGTGCGGACGCCACCTCATGGTGGTGCTTTTCCACGACACAGCCCATCTTGGCCATCGCACCGAGCATCTCGGAGCGGATGTCCTGGGCGGAATCCTGCGGCGGAACCGGGAAATAGCCCTTCTTGAAACCGACGTGGTGGCCGAGATTGCCGCCTTCATATTCGGTGTCGGAATTGATCGGCAGCTCGATCGAGTCGAGCCTGAAGCCGGTGTTGTAGGGCTGCGCCGAATAGCGCACGTCGTCGAAGATGAAGAACTCGGCTTCCGGTCCGAAGTAAATAGTGTCGCCGATGCCCGAGGCCTTCGCGAAGCCTTCGGCCTTCTTGGCAATACCGCGCGGATCGCGGTTGTAGGGTTCGCCGGTGGTCGGCTCGAGCACGTCGCAGACGATCGATATCGTGGTCTCGGCGAAGAACGGGTCGATGACCGCCGACGCCGGGTCCGGCATCAGGTTCATGTCGGACTCGTTGATCGCCTTCCAGCCTGCGATTGAAGAGCCATCGAACATCTGTCCCTCGGCAAACGTCTCTTCTTCGATCAGGGAGACGTCGAAGGTCACGTGCTGCCATTTCCCGCGCGGATCCGTGAAGCGGAAATCGACGTACTTGACGTCGTTATCCTTGATCATCTGGAGAACGTCTTTGGCGGTCGTCATGGAATACATACCCTTTCTCGGAACACGACCTCACTTACCTCGAGATCGCACGGGATCGGCTGTTTAGATGGCATCGAGTCCGGACTCCCCCGTCCTGATCCGGATTGCTTCCTCGATGTTAGAGACGAAGATCTTTCCGTCACCGATCCGCCCCGTCTGGGCGGCGCGACGGATCGCCTCGATGGCTTTTTCGACCATGTCATCGCCGAGCACAATCTCGATCTTCACCTTCGGGAGAAAATCGACCACGTACTCGGCGCCACGGTAGAGTTCGGTATGTCCCTTCTGCCGGCCGAAGCCTTTGGCCTCGGTCACGGTGATGCCTTGCAATCCAACTTCCTGGAGTGCCTCCTTCACCTCGTCGAGCTTGAAAGGCTTGATAATCGCCTCGATTTTTTTCATCGCAATTGCATCTCCCGGCAGCTCCGTGGACAGGTTGAGCCGGCGAAGTGGTTAGCAGGCTCCGTGCCAAGCCCGGCGAGCTTTGAATAACCCATTATATCAATGGCTTATGTGCTGGCGGCAGGCTCGCTGGGCCGACCCTTTCCCATGTCATGTCTAGGAAATGAGCACAATGCCTAATTTGTGCTCAGGGGCAGTGGGCATTGTGTTGGCAGTCCAACGGGCTCGCATAATCAAAGCGTTGTCGGCTGCCTGCCGGCCCAGTATCTCTTCGGGATGATTGAGCTCCTCACCACCGCCGAAATGGCGGAGGCCGACCGGCTGACCATGGCGGGCGGCACAGCCGGTAGCATATTAATGGAGAATGCCGGGCGGGCGGTGGCTGATCGCGTAGCTGCCAGTCATCCTGTTGGTGCCAACGTTGTGGTTGTGGCTGGACCAGGCAACAACGGTGGCGATGGGTTCGTGGCGGGAAGACTACTGGCCGAGCGAGGCTATGCGGTACGCCTGCTGCTCGTGGGCCGCCGCGAGCGCCTGAAGGGCGATGCGGCGCTGGCGGCGGAGCGCTTTACCGGAGCCGTCGAGGTTGCCGCACCCGAGCGCCTCAGCATTGCCGGCAAGCCAGCCGATGCGATTGTGGACGCCCTGTTCGGCGCTGGCCTCGACCGGCCGGTCGAGGGGCTCGCGCGCAATATGATTGCTGCAATAAATGTCGCCAGTTCGCGCATCTATGCGGTCGATCTGCCGAGCGGCATCAACGGCACGAGCGGTGCCGTCATGGGGCTGGCCCTCGAAGCTGCCGAAACCATCACCTTCTTCCGGCGCAAGCCCGGTCATGTGCTGCTGCCGGGCAGGCTGCATTGCGGCGCGATCACCGTTGCCGACATCGGCATCCCGGCTGCGACTCTTGCAACAATCAAGCCGCAGACCTTTCTCAACGAGACTGCGCTTTGGCGCGCGCAATTTCCGGTGCCGAAGCCTGATGGTCACAAGTATTCCCGTGGCCATGCTGTGGTGCTGTCCGGCGGCGTTGCGTCGACCGGTGCTGCGCGCATGGCGGCGCGCGGCGCACTGCGGGCCGGTGCGGGACTCGTGACCATTGCGTCGCCGCGCGAGGCGCTCGCGGTCAATGCGGCGGCGACCCTGGCCGTGATGGTGCGTGCGGTCGACGGCGCCAGCGAGCTCGCTGCGTTCCTGTCCGATGCCCGGCGCAACGCAGTCGTACTTGGTCCCGGCGGCGGCGTGGGGGCATTGATGCGCGAGATGGTCGCGACGGCCCTGTCGGGCGAGCGCGCCGTCGTGCTCGACGCAGACGCGCTCACGAGCTTTGCCGAGGAGTCGCAGACGCTGATCGCGGCTATCCGGGCGCGCGCAGAGGACGCCACTGTGCTCACGCCGCATGAGGGCGAGTTCAAGGCATTCTTTTCAGCCGTCAACGACGTGCCCAAATCCGGATCGAAGCTTGAGCGCGCCCGCGCTGCGGCTGCCTGCACGGGCGCGGTCGTTCTGCTCAAAGGATCGGACACGGTCGTTGCGGCGCCCGATGGGCGCGCCGCAATCACGGCCAACGCACCGCCATGGCTCGCGACAGCGGGTGCGGGTGACGTGCTGGCGGGCTTCATTGCCGGTCTGCTGGCGCAACACATGCCGGTGTTTGAGGCGGCGGCAGCAGCCGTCTGGCTGCATGGTGAGGTCGGCACCGTCGTCGGGCCAGGCCTGATCGCGGAGGATCTTCCTGAAGCTCTGCCGCAAGTCTATCGGCAGCTTCTGATCGAGCGCGTCAAGTAACCGTGAACCACGCCGCGGTGCGCGGCCGCTTATCATTCAAAGTCTGCGCCTCGATCAGCCACTTGCCTGGATTGTCGGCCAGGAATACGACGCGATCGGTCTGTCGCGCCGGAATAGTGAGCGTGTCGAGCCAATAGGGCTTCCAGCCGTCATCGAGCCTGTCGAGCAGCCTCATATGATGGCCGTGCAGATGCACGGTCTGAGTGAGTTCGATACGATTGGCGAGTGCCAGCACCACCACGCGTCCGCGCCGGACGGAGAACACCGGCGCCCGCTCGTGCACGGGCGCAGGCAGTGCCACAAAGGCATCGAGCGGTACGTCGTGGCGTGATGCGCTGCGCAGATCGAGCCGTTCCGGCAATGCATTCGGTGGAAGTGGAGGTGGCTCGGACAGTGGCGCAGCGCGCGCCGGCTCGCCCCCATAGTCAAAGCGCACGATCACGCGCTGCGCACCCGCGTCTTCAAGCAGGATCGTTGCGCGCTCGCCGCGATCGAGCAGCATGTCCACAAAGACATCGGCGCGATTGCCGGGCGCGAGCGCGATGCGGCCGTCGCGGGCCAGGAACGGCTCGGCCGGCTGGCCATCGATTGCCATCACGCGCGGCGCGTGGCGCTCAATCCGCAGCACCAGCCCGCGGGCAAGGGTGGCGTTGACGAGGCGCAGCCGCAGTCGCTCGTTGGTCCGCACCGCAAGCGGCACATCCGACGCGCCATTAATGGTGAGTGGCGTTGCAGGGGCGAGCGGCCAGTCCTCGAACACGAGCAGCACGTCGCGATCGACCGCGACCGGCGCACTCTCCTCGACGATCAGGCCCCCGCGCAGCCCGCGCCCGATCTGCATGGCCGCGTTGCCGGCCGGGCGATACCAGAAAGTTCCGGCGTCGGGAGGGCGGAAGCGATAGTCGAAGCTCTTGCCAGGCGCGATCGGGGGTTGGGTCAGATCGGGCACACCGTCCATGCCATTGGGCAGGCGAACTCCATGCCAATGGAGTGCGGTCGGCTCGGGTAAGTCGTTGAAGAGCCTGATCCGCAGCTCCTCACCGCGCTTGATCCGAAGCGCCGGCCCAAGTGTCGCTCCAGGCGCAGTTCCATCAAAACCCCAGACCGCGATCGATCCTTTGTCGGGCAGCGTGATGGTGTTTGGGTAGGCGCGCAGGATCCGGAAGCCGTCCTGGCTGTCGCTCTGCGGTTGCGCAAACGCAGGCAGTTGACACCAGCTGACCGCCAGGCCGGCCAAAATGTGGCGTCGCGACATTTGAGGGCATGCTGGCATCATGGCGGTCCACGTAGCATCATGGCGGTCCACGTAGAAGGAGGGCCTCTTAGCCCGCCCGGTCCATACTTGAGAAGGCGAGGCGGCATGCAGTCACTTTTCGCGTGCGCGGCGAGCTTTCAGCATGATATAAGCCGCGCCGCCCGGCCGTCACGCAGACCAACGTCAGCTGGTTTGCGTACATCGTATGTGTTGCGCTGAAAATCGGGACAGTCCTGAAAATCGGCGCGGCGGCGAGGGTGCCCTTTTGCGGGCGTGGCGGAACTGGTAGACGCGCGGGATTTAGGTTCCCGTGTCGAAAGACGTAGGGGTTCAAATCCCTTCGCCCGCACCAAGTCGCCCGCACCACGCCGGGGACACCTTCGGAACCGGGGCACTAGTCCTAATAACGACAAGCGCCGCCAGAGGGCGGCCGAGAGCCATGCAAGTCACAGAAACAGTTTCCGACGGTCTTAAGCGCGAATTTCAGGTCAGCGTTCCTGCCGCCGATCTTGAGGCAAAATTGGTGGATCGGCTCGCCGAGCTCAAGGACCGCGTCCAGTTGCGCGGCTTCCGGCCCGGCAAGGTTCCGGTCACTCATCTGCGCAAGGTCTATGGCCGTGCCGTCATGGCCGAGACCATCGAGGCGGTGATCCGCGAGCTCAATGCCAAGATCGTGGAGGAGCGTGGCCTCAAGCTCGCCATGGAGCCGAAGGTCACCATCCCGAACGAGGCGACCGAGGTCGAGCGCGTGATCGGCGGCGAGTCGGATCTCGCCTATACGCTTTCGCTCGAGGTGCTGCCGAAGATCGAGCTCGGCGACTTCAAGTCCCTCAAGCTCGAGCGCCTGACGACCGAAGTGACTGATGCCGAGGTCGACGAAGCGCTCAATCGGATCGCCGAGCAGAACCGGCCCTACGCACCGAAAGCCGAGGGCGGCAAGGTCGAGAACGGCGATAGGGTTGTGATCGATTTCTCGGGCAAGATCGAGGGCGTGCCGTTCGAGGGTGGAACCGGCGGCGACGTCGGCGTCAATGTCGGCTCAGGCACCTTCATCCCGGGCTTCGAGGATCAGCTCATCGGCATGGCAGCCGGCGAGACCAGGACCGTGAAGGTGACTTTCCCGGCCAACTATCCCAACGCGGCGCTGGCCGGCAAGGAAGCCGAATTCGAAGTCGTCGCGAAGGCGGTGGAAGCACCGGGCGCCGTCGAAATCAACGACGCACTCGCGACGTCGCTTGGCATGGAGTCGCTCGACAAGCTCAAGGGGCTCGTAAAAGAGCGGATCGCGCGCGAGCATGGCAGCATGAGCAGGCAGAAGCTCAAGCGGCAGCTGCTCGATCAGCTCGACACGATGCACAAGTTCGCTCCGCCTCCGACCTTGGTCGAGGACGAGTTCACCAATGTGTGGAACGCCATCGAAAACGACCTCAAGCAACAGGGGCGCACCTTCGCCGACGAAGGCACGACCGAGGAGAAGGCGAGAGAGGAGTATCGCGCCATCGCCGAGCGGCGGGTGCGGCTTGGCCTCGTGCTTGCGGAAATCGGCGAGAAGAATAACATTAAAGTAGCCGACGACGAGCTGTCGCGGGCGATCGTCGAGCGTGCCCGCCAGGTTCCCGGTCGCGAGCAAGAGGTGTGGGATTATTATCGCAAGAACCCACAGGCGTTGGCGAGCGTGCGCGCGCCGCTGTTTGAGGAAAAGGTGGTCGACTTCCTGGTCGAGCTTGCGAAGGTGACCGACAAGCAGGTCAGCCGCGAGGAACTCTACAAGGAAGACGAGGACGGCGCTGCCACGACGTGAACCGCCACCGGGCCCTCGGAGCCCGGGCTGAACTTTGCCGACCCAACCCTGAATACGAGTGAGAGCGGGCGTCTTGTGGCCTGCGCACACGGGCATATATGCGGCGATGCGAAATGCTGGAGTGCGGCCTTGGAATACGCGCGCTAGTATGCGATGTGCAAAGCGGTGTTATTTGCGAAGTGATACGATGCGCTGGGAGTGCAGCGCAGTGATCAGGCGGCGCCGCTTCAGAGGCTTCGGATTCTCAGGATTTCAGGAACAAGGCAGGCTGACCCATGCGCGATCCCCTCACCGTCTACAATAACTTCTATGTGCCGACTGTCGAGGAGGTCAACTCACGCGGCTCGATCCGCTACGACATCTTTTCCCGCCTCCTGAAGGAGCGGATCGTCTTCGTGCCGGGACCCATCGACGACCAGACCGCGACCATCGTGGTGGCGCAGCTCCTGTTCCTTGAGGCAGATAACCCGAAGAAAGAGATTGCGATGTATATCAATTCGCCGGGGGGCATCGTGACCTCCGGCCTCGCGATCTACGACACCATGCAGTTCGTGCGTGCTCCGGTCTCGACGCTCTGCATCGGGCAGGCCGCGTCCATGGGCTCGTTGCTGCTGGCGGCCGGTCACAAGGACATGCGTTTTGCGCTTCCCAATGCGCGCATCATGCTGCATCAGCCGTCCGGCGGGTTCCAAGGGCAGGCGACCGATATCATGTTGCACGCTCAGGAGATTTTGAATCTCAAGAAGCGGCTCAATGAGATCTACGTCAAGCATACCGGCCAGGCGCTCAAGAAGATCGAGGAGGCGCTGGAGCGCGACTACTTTTTGACCGGCGAAATGGCCAAGGAGTGGGGGGTGATCGACCAGGTGCTCGAGCGGCGGCCGGAGGAGCCGGGTAAACCTTAATCCGCCGTAATCCGGCCTTGGTCAGGTCGTCACGTACCGCGAAAGGCGGTCAAAAAGCCGCCATGCTGCTGAAATTTCATCATTAATGGATTATTGAGTATGGTAGGACTAGGCTAGCTCGATAAAAATGGTGTGGCAGGAGACTTACGTAAGAGCCGGAAAGGTGTTGCATTCATGCTACGGACTCTTAGGGGGTCCCTTGCTATGGTTCAATCGAGTCTGACCCGGTTCGCAGTCCTGTCGCGAGCCGACGGAGATGGTGGATGAGCAAGGTTGGCAGTGGCGACTCGAAGAATACGCTCTATTGCTCGTTCTGCGGCAAGAGCCAGCACGAGGTGCGCAAGCTCATTGCCGGGCCGACCGTATTCATTTGCGACGAGTGCGTCGAACTGTGCATGGACATCATTCGCGAGGAGAACAAAACCTCGCTGGTGAAGTCGCGTGACGGTATCCCGACCCCCAAGGAGATCCGCAAGGTTCTCGACGACTATGTCATTGGTCAGGACCACGCCAAGAAGGTGCTCTCGGTCGCGGTTCACAACCACTACAAGCGGCTGAACCATCAGACCAAGCACAACGACGTCGAGCTTGCGAAGTCGAACATCCTGCTGATCGGTCCGACCGGTTCGGGCAAGACGCTGCTGGCGCAGACGCTGGCGCGCATTCTCGATGTGCCGTTCACGATGGCGGATGCGACGACGCTGACCGAAGCGGGCTACGTCGGCGAGGACGTCGAAAACATCATTCTCAAGTTGCTGCAGTCGGCCGACTACAACGTCGAGCGCGCACAGCGCGGCATCGTCTACATCGACGAGATCGACAAGATTTCGCGCAAGTCCGACAATCCGTCGATCACACGCGATGTGTCGGGTGAGGGCGTGCAGCAAGCTCTGCTCAAGATCATGGAAGGGACGATCGCGTCTGTTCCTCCGCAGGGTGGCCGCAAGCATCCGCAGCAGGAGTTCCTGCAGGTCGATACCACGAACATCCTGTTCATCTGTGGTGGCGCGTTCGCGGGCCTGGAGAAGATCATCTCGGCGCGTGGGCGGTCGACCTCCATTGGCTTCTCGGCCAGGGTGATGGCGCCGGAGGATCGTAAGGCCGGGCAAATCTTCCGCGAGGTGGAGCCAGAGGACCTGCTCAAGTACGGGCTCATTCCGGAGTTCGTTGGTCGCCTGCCAGTGGTGGCCACGCTAGAGGACCTTGATGAGCCGGCGCTGAAGCTCATTCTCACTCAGCCCAAGAACGCGCTGGTTAAGCAATACCAGCGGCTGTTCGAGATGGAGTCGATCGATCTTACCCTCGCTGAGGAAGCCCTCGGCGCCATCGCCCGCAAGGCCATTGATCGCAAGACCGGCGCCCGCGGGCTGCGCTCGATCATGGAAGGAATCCTGCTCGACACCATGTTCGACCTGCCGAGCCTCGAAGGCGTCGAAGAAGTCGTGATCTCCAAAGAGGTCGTCGAGGGTACTGCGCGGCCGCTCTATATCTACGCGGACCGGACGGCGGATCGGATGAGCGACACGCCGCAGAGCGCCTGAGGTCACCATGGCGGGCGTTTTCAGCGCACGCCGTTTCGTTCGTCCGGCCCTCGGTTCCGGGCGGGATTGTCGGTCCGTGCTTGCGTTTCCTGCCTTACTTGACACCCCCCTGGTGGGTCGCCACCTAAGGGGAGTGGATGAGAAAGCGTACGAAGGATTGCGTCACATCCGCTCCGGGCAAGGTTCTTACCCCGTCCCTGTCGCACGACATCTCCGTTGCCGTGCCTCCTTCCCGGCTATCCTGGCACTCGACTGCTATGCCGCATCCCGCGGGTCGCGGGCGAGGGGCACAACAATAAAGGAATCCGCGCCATGACCAGCGCCAAGCCACGCCCACCTCTGATCCCCGGCGAAGTCCGGGCTTATCCGGTGTTGCCGTTGCGCGACATCGTTGTCTTTCCGCACATGATCGTGCCGCTGTTCGTCGGGCGCGAGAAGTCGATCAAGGCGCTCGAAGAGGTCATGCGCTCGGACACGTTCATTCTGCTCGCCACGCAGAGGAATGCTTCCGACGACGATCCGGCAACCGACTCGATTTACGAGACTGGGACGCTCGCCAGCGTTCTGCAATTGCTCAAGCTGCCCGACGGGACCGTGAAGGTCTTGGTCGAAGGCGCCGCGCGCGCGCGCGTCAAGGGCTATACCGATCGCGCCGAGTATTTCGAGGCCAAGGCCGTCGTCCTGGGTGATGATAGTGGTGAGCAGGTTGAGGCTGAGGCGTTGGCGCGTTCGGTCGTCAACGAGTTCGAGAACTATGTGAAGCTCAACAAGAAGGTCTCCCCCGAGGTGGTCGGCGTGGTCCAGCAGATCGAGGATTATGCCAAGCTCGCCGACACGGTGGCCTCGCATCTCGCAGTCAAGATCCCGGACAAGCAGGGCATCCTGGAGACGCCGTCGATTACCGAGCGGCTCGAGAAGGTGCTCGGCCTGATGGAGAGCGAGATCTCGGTGCTGCAGGTCGAGAAGCGCATCCGCACGCGCGTCAAGCGCCAGATGGAGAAGACGCAGCGCGAGTACTACCTCAATGAGCAGATGAAGGCCATCCAGAAGGAACTGGGTGACGAGGAAGGCAAGGATGAGCTTGCCGAGATCGAGGACAAGATCAAGCGCACCAAGCTTTCGAAGGAGGCGCGCGAGAAGGCGACCCACGAGCTCAAGAAGTTGCGGCAAATGTCACCGATGTCCGCGGAGGCGACGGTGGTGCGCAACTATCTCGACTGGCTGCTCTCGATCCCGTGGAACAAGAAGACCAAGGTCAAGAAGGACCTCAAGCACGCGCAGGAGATCCTCGACAACGACCACTTTGGTCTCGAGAAGGTCAAGGAGCGCATCGTCGAGTATCTCGCGGTCCAGCAGCGCGCCAACAAGCTCACCGGCCCGATCCTGTGCTTGGTCGGTCCGCCCGGCGTCGGCAAGACCTCGCTCGGCAAGTCGATTGCGCGAGCGACCGGCCGCGACTTCGTGCGCGTGTCGCTTGGCGGCGTGCGCGACGAAGCCGAGATCCGCGGCCATCGCCGCACCTACATCGGCTCGATGCCTGGCAAGGTGATCCAGTCGATGCGCAAGGCGAAGTCGTCGAACCCGTTGTTCCTGCTCGACGAAGTCGACAAGATGGGCTCGGACTTCCGCGGGGATCCGTCGTCTGCGCTGCTTGAGGTGCTCGATCCGGAGCAGAACAGCACGTTCAACGACCACTACCTGGAGGTCGACTACGACCTCTCCAACGTGATGTTCATCACGACGGCGAACACGCTCAATATTCCGCCGCCCCTGATGGATCGGATGGAGATCATCCGGATCGCCGGCTACACTGAGGATGAGAAGGTCGAGATCGCGCGCAAGCACTTGATCCCGCACGCGATCAGCAAGCATGGTCTTGATTCGAAGGAATGGGCGATCGACGACGAGGCACTGCTGCTGCTGATCCGGCGCTACACCCGGGAAGCGGGCGTGCGCAATCTCGAGCGCGAGCTCTCGACGCTGATCCGCAAGGCGGTGAAGGAGCTGACGCTCTCCAAGAAGAAGTCGGTGCTGGTCGATGCCAAGACTGTGTCGGACTACATCGGCGTGCCGAAGTATCGCTACGGCGAGGTCGAGGCCGAGGACCAGATTGGCGTCGTCACGGGCTTGGCGTGGACGGATGTGGGCGGCGAGCTGCTCACCATCGAAAGCGCGATGATGCCGGGCAAAGGCAAGATGACGGTCACCGGCAACTTGCGTGACGTGATGAAGGAGTCGATCTCGGCGGCCGCCTCTTATGTGCGGATGCGCGCCACTGCGTTCGGCATCCAGCCGCCGTCGTTCGACAAGAAGGACATCCACGTGCACGTGCCGGAGGGGGCGACCCCGAAGGACGGCCCGTCGGCGGGCGTCGCCATGGTGACCGCGATCGTGTCGGTGATGACCGGCATCCCGGTGCGCCGCGACGTCGCAATGACCGGCGAGATCACGCTGCGCGGCCGGGTGCTCCCGATCGGCGGCCTCAAGGAGAAGTTGTTGGCGGCCTCCCGCGGCGGCATGAAGACGGTGCTGATCCCCGAGGAGAACGCCAAGGATCTCCTCGAGATCAACGAGAGCATCAAGAAGGGCCTGGAGATCATCCCGGTCTCGCGCATGGATGAGGTGCTGACCAAGGCGCTGGTCCGACAGCCCGAGCCGATCGAATGGGATGAGGAGAAGGCCAAGGTAACGGCGAGCGAGCCGGCGGCCGCGGTGGAGGACGACTCCTCGACTCTGACCGCCCACTGAGGCTCGCAATTGGACTGATTGAGGCGGCGGCGTCGCGAGGCGCCGCCGCCTTGCTTGTACGCCCTTGCGATAAGAGCGCTCGTGGTGTGTGCTCTGCGAGCGGCTCCTTGAGCCCGCAAATCGCATCATTGATCCCCGAACAAGGAAGGTCTTCCGTGATCGATCTCTATACCTGGACCACGCCGAACGGCCGCAAGGCCTCCATTGCGCTTGAGGAATTCGGCCTGCCCTACACGGCGCATGCGGTGGACATCAGCAAGGACGAGCAGTTCAAGCCGGAGTTCCTCAAGATCAGCCCCAACAACCGGATTCCGGCGATTGTCGACCGCGACAATGGGATGGCGCTGATGGAGTCGGGCGCGATCCTGATCTATCTCGCCGATAAGACCGGCAAGCTGTTGCCCAAGAGCGGCGAGGCGCGCTACCGCGTGCTGGAATGGTCGATGTGGCAGATGGGCGGCCCTGGCCCGATCTTCGGGCAGACCCATCACTTCGTGAAATATAACAAGGGCAAGTCAGCCTACGCGGAGGAGCGCTTCCTGAAGGAGACGCATCGGCTCTACGGTGTGCTTGATAGGCGGCTGGCGGGACGCGAGTTTGTCGCCGATGACTATTCGATCGCCGATATTTTGATCTGGCCGTGGGTCTCACGCTACGAGTGGCAGACCGTCGACCTCAATCAATATCCCAACGTCAAGCGCTGGTATGTGACGATCGCCAACCGGCCGGCGGTCCAGCGCGGCTATCATGTGCCGAAGAAGGTGCAGGAAATCCCGATGCCGTGAGCCCTCCTGGCGGGCGCACCGGCAAACATGCAGCGGGATGTGTCCAATCACGCACGATGCGCTGCACGGGCCTGCGGGCGGCATTCCTCATGCTTGCGCCGGCAGGGCGATTGGCGATATGGGGAAAGGTGACGAGAGTGCGACGGGCGGTTAGCTCAGCTGGTAGAGCGCCTGCTTTACACGCAGGATGTCGGCGGTTCGAGTCCGTCACCGCCCACCAGCCATAACGTGTCGTTCAAGCGCCTGGGAAGCTGGCGCCAAGCTTTCCAGCTCGCCGCCATGGAGCGCTCCGACAGTCACCATCCGCGTTTTCACAAGCTGATCGACTATCTGGCGCGTGTTCCCGCGATCGAGACCAACTCCACGCCGTCGCGTGGGTTAGGCTCGGGAAGCCTGCCACAGCTCCGGGTCATCAGCCCAGGTGAGTTTCAAGCAGCAATCAGGAGGCTCTTGGCGAAGCGCAGGACAAACACTATCGGCGGCCTTGCTGGCCGCCGACAGAGTCACAAAAGACAGACCTGCGAGACTTACATCACCGCTTCTTTGAGCTCTTTCGCGGCCCGGAAAGCGACCTTCTTGCTGGCCTTGATGTGGATGGTCTCGCCAGTCGCCGGGTTGCGCCCTTCGCGGGCCGCGCGCTTGCGCACCTGCAGGATGCCGAGCCCGCCAATGCGGATGCGGTCGCCCTTCTTGAGATGCTTGGTCACCAGACTAACCAGGTCGCCGAGCACGGCTTCCGTCTGCTTCTTCGACATCTCGTGGTTCTCCGCCAAATTGGCGGCAAGATGTTTCATTGTAACTGTCGGTGCCGATTTCTTGGCTGGCGCTGCCATGGATGACCCTCCTGGTTGCAGAAAGTGGCCCGCGAGGCCACCCATCACAATGGTCGCTTAGACGATTCGGTCCGCGTCTGACCATCACTTCCGCTGGAAAATGTGGGTTTTTTCGGAGTTTTGCAACTGGAGACTTGGGTTTTAGCGCCCTGTTTGAGGACAAAGTCCGGCTTGGGCGGCGGGCCCCCGGCATCGGAAGTGGCCGCCGGGCGCTGATTGGGCAACTGCGCCTTGACTTGGGGCGGGGGGGCATTTAAGTCCGCATCACTCCCGAAAGGGGGCGTAGCTCAGTTGGTTAGAGCGCCGGCCTGTCACGCCGGAGGCCGCGGGTTCGAGTCCCGTCGCTCCCGCCAGATTCCAAAGTTTTAGCCATTCTTTTATGTGCCATTCGGGGGGCTTCGAACGGCGCGTCTCTAACACGATCTTGATCATAGTCGTTCGCTGCGCACATGAACCGAATGGCGAGCGCGCGCGACCGAGAGGGAGCGAAGGGCGACAGCGAGGAGGCACTCATGCGTCAGTTCATCCTGCCAGCAGTTCTAGCGACCGCTGCAGTCAGCGGCCTTTCGACACCGAGCAGCGCGCAGCAGCAGTTCTGCGTCCATGGCCGCGGCTGCGTTCCTGTGACACAGGCAAGCTACAACGCGTGCTTCAACCTTGCTCTGGCGCGAGGCGAGAGCGCGGCCTGGGGCGAGCGGCGCAGGCTTGACTGGTTCATCTATCAATGCCTCGCCGGCAGAATTCCGCGATGATCTGAAACCAGCAAGCGCTGAATCGATATCTGAACGTACTGCGAGGCGCGAAGCCTTCCGTTCGCCTCTAAACTACTCGGGCATCATCAAGAATGTCTGGCAGTTGCCTGTCATCGTCAGTCGCTATCGCAACATCAGAAGATGGTCGACGCGAGAAGCCGGCTGCTCGGCTATGACCGCGCCGGAAGCACCACGACCTTCGCGCCGAGCGGCACTCGCTCGTACAGATCAATGACGTCCTGGTTGATCATCCGGATGCAGCCGGACGAGACGTTCTGGCCGATGGTCCACGGCTCGAACGTGCCGTGAATGCGATAGAGCGTGTCCTTGTTGCCCTGCCACAGATACATGGCGCGGGCGCCGAGCGGATTGCGCGGTCCGCCGGGCATCCCAAGGCCGCTTTGCAGCTCGCTGAGTTGCCGCCGAAGCTCGGCCTGGCGGGCGATCATCTCTTTTGGCGGATACCAGTCGGGCCACTCCTGCTTGTTTTTGACGGCCGCGACTCCCGACCAGCCGAAGCCCTGACGCCCGACGCCGACGCCATAGCGGATGGCCCGCCCACCGCCCTCTACGAAATACAGAAAACGGTTCTGCGCATTGATAATGATCGTTCCGGGCGCTTCGTCAGTCTGGACATTGACCCTCTTACGCAGATACTGCGGGTCGATGTCGGACAAGCGCACAGCCGGGACCGCGAAGGGTTCGCCGCTAGCGGGCGCGTAGAGCGAAGCATATTGGCGCGCGAGCGCCGGATCGACCGGCCGCTCCATGTTGTCGGGCCGCAGCGGCAATTGTCGCGGCTCGGGTTGGGGTGGGGGCGGTGCCGCCTCCCGCGGCTGGAAGAGCCCGAATGGAAACGGCAATGGAGGCGGCGGCGGTCGGCGATCGCAGTCTTGGAAGCGCTCGTCGCAATAGTATTGGGCCGATGCTTGGTCGGCGATCGCGATCATTGTGAGACCGGCAATCAATGCGCCGGCGCCAAGCAGCTTACCATCAAGCAGCTCACGAGATTTCGACATGACACCACCATCGAACGGAGGACCATCACGATAATGGTATTGTCGAAGAAGGGCTTGGCGAAATTGCGATCAATCTTGGCGCGAGGGTTAACGCTT
>WNGB01007716.1_pt1 | contig 15439 bp, 11 predicted proteins | sample 5400681 | NCBI WGS metagenome assembly WNGB01 (sample SAMN13153367, study PRJNA577476) | soil metagenome | isolation source: 115 cm soil or saprolite under grassland replicate 2 | place: USA:California | collected 2016-06-15
CACATGGCGGCACTCGGACCTGCCGTTCTACATGCAGATTAGCACTCGTAACGCGGGACGACCAGGCGTGAAGTGAACGCTGTTACTGCACTGACACGGAAGAGGTCACTGGTTCAATCCCAGTATCGCCCACCAGCTCGCAGGCCATGTCCCATCGACGGACATGGCCTGTACGGCGCCAATACTCGTCGCATGGCATGTGACCTGCGATTCGGATGATCGAGTCAGGCGGCCCGCGAGTACTGGTTGACCATGCCTCCGAGGACTCGTGTTCGCCGTACCGGTGCGTCGATCGCGACGACCGTGTCCAGGTCGTGATTGGGCGGATGCTGGTCGAGGCTCTGATGTGGCCGGTGATCGTTGAAATGGCGCTCGTACGCGCCGAGGACGGCACGGGCATGACGCTCGTTGTAGATCAGCATCCGGTCGGTGCACTCGGCCCGGACGCTGCGGACGAACCTTTCCGCGAAACAGTTCGCGCGTGGCGTGCGGGGTGGGGTCTTGATGACCTCGACGTTCTCGGCGGCGAACACGGCGTCGAACGATTCGGCGAACTTCGCGTCTCGGTCTCGGATCAGGAGCCGAAAGCTGCTGATCCGATCACCAAGGTCCATGACCACGTTGCGGGCCTGCTGGGTCGTCCACTCGGCCGTCGGATGGGCCGTGACGCCCACGATATGTACCCGTCGAGTGGCGATCTCCATCACGAACAAGACATACAACCGGCGCAGCGTGATGGTCTCCACGTGGAAGAAGTCGGTGGCCAACAGCCCGGACGCCTGCGCTCGTAGGAACGTCCGCCAGTTGGTGTCGACCTCGCGGGGTGCCGGGCCAATCCTGCCGGCGGCGAGGATCCGGCGGATGGTGCTGGCACCGACGCGGTGGCCGAGGCCGACCAGCTCGCCTTGAATCCTGCGGTGGCCCCATCCGGGGTTCTCCCGCGCCAGCCGGACGATGAGGTCGCGGACGTCGTGGCTGATCCGCGGCCGGCCTGCCCGGTTGGGATAGGTCCAGTGCCGGCTGACGAGACGACGGTGCCAGGACATGAGTGTCGACGGCGTGACGATCCGATGCCGCCACAGGTCGCGGGGAAGGCTCCGAACGAGTGCGGACAGCACCGCTCGGTCCGGCCACGACAGCCGGGGTCGACCGACCTGCCGCCGCAGCACGGCGACTTCGTGGCGCAGCACCAACAACTCGGCGACCATCGCAGACTCACCCCGCGTTATCTGCGGCAACCAGCCGAACATCCGAACCGCGCTCAGGTACAACAGCCGAACGAGCATGCAGCCGATCCTGCGTGCCAGCCGCAAAACCGCAGCTCACACTGAGCGCAACAGTTCTGGCACCGTACAGGGCCGCACGGTCTGTTGATTTGTGACGATCAAGAAGGCCCGTGCGGCCCTGTCCCATTCTGTCTTCACCGGCGTCTCGCGCAACCACCTCGACCGGCTGGTCGCCGAACTGGCCGAACCGTTTCACGCAGCCCGGGAAGGGCGGCTGTACCGACGCCGGGGCGGACGAGAACGACGCCGCTACCCGGGTGCTGGGCATCCGGTAACGCTGAGCCTGCGCGACCGGGTGCTGGTCACCCTGGCGTGGCTGCGTCTGGCTCTGCCACACCAGGCTTTGGCGCTGTGGTACGGCGTGGACCGCTCCACCGTCTCCGCCGCGATACATCAGATCACGCCGCTGCTGGCCAACCGGGGCTTCACCACCCCCACCGGCGTCCGCCTGTACACCTTGGCCGACGTGCTGGCCTACGCCGCCGCTGAAGGCCTCGTGGTGCGCCTGGACGGCACCGAGATTCAGGTCCGCCGCCCCCAAGCGCACCGACCCGGCCGGCGGACGTTCGTGTCCGGGCAAGAAGAAACAGAACACGATCAAGGCAACCATCGCCTCGGCCGCCCGCGGCCGCCCCATATGGGCCGGCGCGACTCGACCCGGGCGCATGCACGACCAGACCGCCGTCAAGACCGAAGGCATCGACGAGCTGATCCACCGGTACCCGGAAGTAAAGTTCCTCGTCGACTCCGGCTACCGCGGCCTGGCCAACGACCATCCCAACCAGGTCATGGCGCCGCCCTTGAAGCCGAAGAAGGACGCCCCACCCGCCCAGGTCGCCGAGGTGCCGGTTCTGCTCGCGGGCTTGGGCGGTCATTGCCATGATGGTGCGGAACCGGGCGCGCAGGATTTCCCGGTTGGACTGGTGACCCAACAGCATCATTAGCGCCTGGTGGATGGGACTGCTCAGGTCGACGGGCCCATGGGTCTCGGGAAGCCACAGCTGCACGCCGCACGAGGCAAGCGCGGCGGCGATGTGGGTGAGTTGGTCGCCGTGGAAGGCGCGTTCGTACTCGCCGATCACCACGGCGTCGAAGGGGCGGTCGGGACTCGTAACGGCGGCCAGCAGCGCGGCGGCCTTGGGCCGCTCCGTCCAGGGTAGGCGGCGGGAGCAGCCGACGTCGAAGTACTCCACGACGATCCGGCCGACACCGGCGATCGTCTGGCGGGCTGAGTCGAGCTGCCAGGCCCGCGACGACGTGGCGTCCTGGTACTCGCCGGTGGAGATCCGGCCGTAGAACGCAAACCGCAGAGCACCCACAACGGCCGGTGCCCGACGCCGGCGGATTCTCTGGCGAGTCGGCGTGACGTGCAGCCACCCGGACAACGAGCCGGCGTCGTCGACGCTCGGGGTACGGCCCATGTAGACCACCTCGCCGGGGTAGCTCACCCGGTCCAACGATGGTTTGGGTCGCCGTGTGATGAGCGGATCGGACCCCGGTAGCGGGTACGCGGTCAAGTTGACCGTGACCAAACCTTTACTAAGAAACTCACAGCCGTCGTTACCCCAGCCGGCCGTCAGTACGTATCCACTTGTGGGGGGGAGTGACGGGTGTGAACTTCCATGTGCTCGGACCGGTCCAGATTTTCGACGGCCAGGAGCCGGTGGCGGTCGACGGCGCCAAGGCCCGCGCCCTGCTGGCCTGCCTGCTGATCCACGCGAACACGGTGGTCTCCACCGACCGGTTGGTCGAGTACCTGTGGGGCGACCGGCCACCGAGGAGCTGCCTGGAGACGCTGTACGCGTACGTGTCCCGGCTGCGTCGACTGCTCGGTCCCGGCGTCCTGACCACCCGGCCGCCGGGGTACCAGCTCACGGTCGAGGCCGAGCGGCTGGACGCTACGTACTTCGAGGTGCTGCTCGGGCGGGGACGGGTGGCCGTGCGCAACGGCCGTCCCCGGCGGGCGGTGACCGCGTTCCGCAAGGCGCTCGCGCTGTGGCGGGGACCGGCGCTGGCCGAGTTCCGCGACGAGCCGTTCGCCGCCGACGAGGTGGCCCGCCTGGAAGGGCTGCGCACGAGCGCGCTGGAAGAGTGTCTGGCCGCGGAACTCGCGCTCGGCCGGCACGCCGAGGTGGTCGAGGAACTGCGACAGCTGGTGGTGGAGCATCCTAACCGGGAAGCCCTGTGGTGCCACTGGATGCTCGCCCTGTACCGGTGCGACCGGCAGGCCGACGCGCTGGCGGCCTACCGCGCCGCCATCGTCCGCTTCGCCGAGGAGCTGGGCATCGAGCCGGGCGCCGCACTGCGCGAACTGCACCACCGCGTTCTCAACCAGGATTCCGCGCTGGACTGGGTACCTCCCGATCCCCTGCCCGCCGCGCTGGCCGACGCCGGTGGACGCGGCCGCCTCGTCGGGCGGGAACGGGAGCTGGGCAGCCTGAGCGACGCCTGGCGCGCCACCCGCGAAGGCGTACCACAGCACGTCTTCCTCGCGGGGGAGCCCGGCATCGGCAAGACCCGGCTCGCGGTCGAGCTGGCGATGCGGGCGCACGCGGACCGGGCGACCGTCCTGTGGGGACGCGCCCGGCGCGACAGCCTGGCGCCGTACGAGCCGTTCACCGAGGCGCTGCGGGACTACACGGACCGGTGTGCGGCCGGCGACATCGTCGAGCGGCTCGGTCCCGACGCGGCCGACCTCGGCCTGCTGGTGTCTGGGACAGCCGAGGCGTCCGGCCCGCGTACCCGCGAGCCGAAGGCCCGCCGGTACCGCATGTTCGAAGCCGTCGCCGATCTGCTCCGGGCCGCCGCGTCGGACCGGCCGGTACTACTCGTGCTCGACGACCTGCACGACGCGGACCGGTCCACGCTGCTTCTCCTCGACCACCTGGTCCGGCGGCTGCGCCACACACCGGTGATGATCCTCGGCGGGTACCGGGAGACCGACCTCACCGGCCACCATCCACTCGCCGCGTTGCTGGCCGCGCTGCGCGCCGACGACCTCGCCACGCACGTCTCCATCGGCGGCCTGGACGCCCGCGGCGTGGGCCAGCTGGCGCGGGTGTTCGGGGACGCGCCGCTGCCGTCCGTCGTCGTCCGCGCGGTGCAGCAACGCACCGGCGGCAACCCGCTGTTCGTCGAGGAGATCCTGCGCGACCTGCGGGCCACCGGTGCCCACGCCGAGACGGCGGTACGTCGCCTGGCCGTCCCGGTACGGGTCAAGGACGTCATCGCCCAGCGCCTGGCCCGGCTGCCCACCGGGGTCCGGCGGGCGCTCGGCGCGGCCTCGGCGATCGGCCACCAGTTCGGCCTCGGCGTGCTCGCGGCCGTTCTCCAGCAGCCCGAGCACGTGGTATCCGAACTCATGGAGGTGGCGGTCGAGTCGGACATCGTCCGCGAGGACGGCGTCGGACCGGGCCGGTACGCGTTCTCCCATCCCCTGATCCACGACACCCTGTACGAGAGCCTCACCAAGACCAGGCGGGCATCGCTGCACCGGCGGGTCGGCGAGGTCCTCGAACGGCTCCGCGCCGAGCACGCCGGGGTGTCGCTCGGCGAACTGGCCCGCCACTTCCACCGCTCCGCGCTCGACGACGCCAGCCGCGCGGTCGACATCGCGACCCAGGCCGGCGACGAGGCCACCGCGCTGCTCGGCTTCGCCGAGGCACGCAGCCACTACGAGCAGGCCCTGGACCTGCTGCGGCTGGCCGATCCGCTGGACCGCGACCGGCGGCGGTACCTGCTGCTGGCCCTCGGCCACGCCCGGCAGTGCGAGTACGACACGGCCGGCGCCCGTCAGGCGTTTCTGGACGCCGCCCGCCTGTCGCTGGAGTGCGACCGTCCCGACGACCTCGCGACCGCCGTGCTGGGCATCATGTGGGGCATCGAGTTCGGCCAGGTCGACCCGGACACGGTCGCCCTGCTGGACGACGCGCTGCCCCGCCTCGACCACGCCGACCGGTCGCTGCATGCCAAGCTGCTCGCGACGCTCGCCCGGGCACTGCCCGCCGACGATCCCCGGGTCGCCGACCTCGCGCGTCAGGCGCTGCTGACCGCCCGGCGGGTGGCCGACCCGGACACGTCGGCCTTCGTTCTCGCGGCCACCCTGCTGGCGACGTGGGCTCCCGACAACAGCGAGGCCCGCCGGGCCACGGCCACCGAGCTCATCCGGCTGGCCGACGAGTCCGGCTGGGTGGAAGTGGCGATGGAGGCGCACAACTGGCGCTCCGCGGTCTACGAGGAGTACGGCGACCTGCCGGCCAGCGATGCCGATCTGGCCGCGCTCGACAGGCTGGCCGCGCGGGCGGGCCGACCCTTCTACACCGCGACGGTCGCGATGCGCCGGGCCGGGCGCGCTCTGGCCCAGGGCCGGTACGACGACGCCGAGCGGTTCGCCGCGGTGACCCTCGCGCACGGCGGGGAGGGGACCAACTTCCAGGGCGCGGTCAACCTGCAGATGTTCCAGCTGTACCGGGACCGGGGCGCACTCGGCCGGATCGCCGACCGCCTCGTCGGGTTCATCGAGTCGCTTCCGGAGATCCCGGCCTGGGGCTCGGCCCACGCGGTGCTCCACTACGAGCTGGGCCACCTCGACCTCGCCGCGTCCGCGGTGCGGGACCTGGGAAAGGACGACTTCGCGGGGATACCTCGGGACTGGTTGTGGATCGGGGCCATGGGCCTGCTCGCCGAGGTCTGCGCCGGCCTGTCCGACTGCGACAACGCCGCGACCGTGTACCGCCTGCTGCTGCCCTACGCCGAACGCGTCATCGTGGTCGCGCACGGCGTGCTGTCGATGGGCCCCGCGGCGCGCGGCCTGGGTCTGCTGGCCGCGACGCTGGGCCGGATCGACGACGCGGAACGGCACTTCCGTACCGCCATCGACATCAACACGCGCTGCGGCGCGCTGCCCTGGCTGGTCCGGACCCAGCTCGGCTATGCCGACCTGCTGCTGGCCCGCGGCGCGCGGGGTGACGTGACGCGGGCCCGGTCGCTGCTCGCCGAAGCCCAGGCCACCGCGGCCCGGCTGGGCATGCGGGTCAGCGTGAGCAGGGCCGCATGAGCTGCAAGGCAACCACAAGGTAGCCCTGTCAGGGTGGGCCGTCACGAAGGTCTCCAACATCGATGTGAGGTATCCGATGCGCGCCCTGTCCGCAGCTCGGCACCGTCTGGCCGGCCACCGGCCGGTGCGCTGGCCGCGCCGTCGCCGGCTCGTTCCGTTACTCGCAGTCCTCGGCGCCCTCGGCATGGTCGCCGGCTTCCTCGGATTCGCCGGCAGCGCCAGCGCGGCGGACCTGACCGCGCGGTTCGACTGGTCGGTGCCCGACCGGCTGCACAACCGGATCAACGGCGCCCCGGACACCAACACCCCGACGGCCGACTACATCAACCCCGGTTCCTGGCATGTGGATCTCGACGGCTGCGCTTCCCGGCCGCCGGACCGGCCGATCGTCCGCTACGAGTGGTGGATCAACATCGGCGGCCAGGTGGACCACCGGTCCAGTACCGGCTGCCAGGAGGGTATCGACCTACCCGCGCAGGGGGCGTACCCGGTGACGCTGACGGTCACCGACATCAACGGCGAGACCGCCACGAAGGCCGGGTACATCACGGTCCGGGACTACCTGATCGTGTCGCTCGGTGACTCCGTCGCCTCGGGCGAGGGCAACCCCGACTTCCTCGCGTCCGGTCCGATCCCGGGCGGCTGGACGAACACCCTGTGCCACCGGTCGGGGTGGTCCGGCCCGGCGCAGGCGGCCGGACGGATCGAGCACGCCGACCGGCACACGTCGGTGACCTTCGTGTCGCTGGCCTGCTCGGGAGCGGGGATCATCGACGGACTGCTGAACCCGTTCGCGAACTCGGACTGGCCGCCGGGCACCGCACCCCTGCCGCCGCAGGTCGACACGCTCGCGCAGCTGCTGTGCCCGCCCGGAGCCAACTGCTCCAGCCGCGACCAGCTCCGGCAGATCGACACGCTGCTCATCCAGGCCGGCGCCAACGACCTGCACTTCAGCCAGATCGTCACCGACTGCGCGCACCCGTTCCCGCTCTTCCGGGGCTGCGACACCAGCGGTGGCGACACCGTCAACCGGCTGGCCCAGGACCTCAGCGAGCTGCCGGGTCGCTACGACCTGCTCGCGCAGCGGGTGAACGACCGGTTGCGGTACTCGGCGGCCTACCTCGGGGAGTACCAGGATCCGACCCACGACGCCAACGGCCAGCCGTGCGAGATGCGGCTGGAAGGCGCGGTGAGCGACGAACTCGGCACCGGCGGAGACGGTGTCATCAGTGCGTCCGAGTCGGCGTGGGCGTACTTCGCGGTGATCCAGCCGTTGAACGGCATGGTCCACCAGAAGGCGGCGCAGTTCGGGTGGCAGGTGCTGGACGGCATCGCCGACCGGTTCGGCCCGCACGGATACTGCGCCGCCGCCCACTGGATCGTCCACTATGGAGAGTCCAAGCGGGACCAGGGCGACAAGTTCGGCACGATGCACCCGAACCAGCAGGGCCACCAGGCGTACGCCGACCGGATCGAACAGGCCATGCGGCAGATGACCGCCGAGCCGCTCTACAGCGTCGTATGGCAGCGCAGTGACGAGTTCGAGCAGCAGCTGACCGACGCGACCTACGCCGAGTTCCGTGCTCGCTATGACGCGCTGTGGGGCCAGGGCTGGCGGCTGAAGGCACTGTCCAACACCGTCGTCAACGGGCAGACCCGGTACAACGCCACCTGGCATCCGAGCGACGACGGCGAGGTCCAGCTCTACGAAGCCACTTTCGACGAATACAGCGCCAGGTACGGCGAGCTGTGGAATCAGGGCTGGCGGCTGAAGCTGCTCGACACGATCGTGCGCGGCGGTCAGCTGCGGTACACCGCGGTGTGGCAGCCCAGCACCGATGGCGAGACGGCCGTCTACGGCTGGCGGTTCCAGGACTTCAAGAACAAGTACGACGAGCTGTGGGGCCAGGGCTGGCGGCTGAAGTCCCTGTCGGTCAACCAGGTGGGTGGAGAGTCCCTCTACACCGCCGTGTGGCAGCCGAGCAATGACGGCGAGCGGCAGCTCTACGAGGCCACCTGGGACGACTACAACGCCACGTCCAACGAGCTGTGGAACCAGGGCTGGCGGCTGAAGCTGCTCGACACCTCGGTGCGGGACGGACAGCTGCGGTACACCGCCGTATGGCAGCCCGGCACCGGGGACGAGACGGCCGTCTACGCCTGGCGGCCCGACGACTTCCGGGCCAAGTACGACGAGCTGGCCAGCCAGGGCTGGCGCCTGAAGCTCCTAACAGTCAGCACCCCCTGAACGGACCGCACCGCACGGACCATCCGACTCGACGCCGCGGCGCACTACGCGCCGCGGCGTCGAGTGGTGTGTCGTGAATGCTCCCCCGGTAGACCGCAAGGCACCTGCAAGGTGTACCTGCCACGGTGTATTCCTCGACGCGAATCCTCACCTCCCCAGCCGACCGAGAGGAACGACAGTGAGCAACGAAACAGTCCGTACCCCACCGCGACGGAAGGCGCGCCTCCTGGTCTTCGCCGGCGCGTTCGTCGCCCTGCTGGGATCGGCCATCGCGGTGCCCGTGGTGGCGAACGCCGGCGTGGGCAGCTCCCACTGCGGCGTCCCCGTCTACGGTGCCATCGAGGACAAGTACGGTGAGCTCGGCGCCGAGGGCGGGCCGCTGGGCTGCCCCACCAACGAAGAGTCCGACGCCGCGCGGGGCGGCCGTTGGCAGGCGTTTCAGTCCGGCTTCGTCTTCTGGCACCCCGCCCTCGGCGCGCACGCCGTGTACGGGTCGATCGCCACGAAGTGGACCGAGATGGGCCGGGAGAACGGCGTCCTCGGGTACCCGGTGACCGACGAGACCGGCACGCCCGACGGCGTCGGCCGGTACAACCACTTCGAGTTCGACGGCTCCATCTACTGGACCCCCTCTACCGGGCCGCACGCGGTGTACGGCGCGATCCGCGACAAGTGGGCTGCGCTGGGCTGGGAGCAGGGCGCCCTGGGGTACCCGGCCACCGACGAGGCGACGACGATCGACGGAACGGCCCGGTACAACGACTTCCAGAATGGCGCGATCAACTGGACGTCGACCGCGGGCGCGCACCTGTCGAGGATCGAGTTCAGCTGGGTGCCCAATCTCGACAACATCACCGCATCGGAACACCTCACCCTGTACCAGAACGGCGCCTTCCTCTTCTCAGGGTCGTTCCACGACAACTCCTGCTGCTTCACCTACGACGTCGGCCTCATCGACGCGATCCGTACCCCGCAGGGCAAGGCGTTCGTGTTCACCGAACGCGGTACGGTGCACGGCACCCGCGACCCCCGGTCGAGCACGCACTCCTGGAACACCTCGGGCCAGAACACGGCGCTCGCGGCCGAATGGATGGCCCTGGACCAGAGCTTCACCGAGAACGCGAACGCGACCAGGTCCTCCGCGCTGGGCGGCCTGTGGAGCGACGTGCAGAGCGCCATCGGACCGGTGAGCAAGGTCATCTCCGTGGTCGGATCGCTGTAGACCGCCACGCTCGATCCTGGATAGGCCCGGGCCTGGCAGCCGACGCTGTCGGGCCCGGGCCGGCGGATTACCCGGTACCGGCCTGTCCACCAGATGCCGTCACCACCGTAGCCGTGAACGTCTTGGTGATCGAGCCGATGCGAAACTGCGTCCCTGGGTCTACCTGGCGAGCCCGTCCAACGTCGGCCCAGCCCACCGCCGCAGCCTCTACCGTCTCCCCATGACGGAACCCGGCCGGCACCGCTGGAATCGCATTGGCGTACTGGAACACCCAACCCCATCGCGCAGCCCGGCGTGTCGCTCTAACTCATACGCCCATCCTCTCCGACGCCCCCGTAGTCGCCGAATCCCGCAGTGGCTGCGCTATTCCAGGAACACAGCGATATCCACGATCGTGGGCCATGGGGAAATGGTTCGTGTTGATCCTCGGACACAGTTTCCCAGCATCCCTGCTTGATTTGACGTACTGGTGGTTGAGTGCGCTCAACCACGCCGTAGCGGCACACATGACCCGGTCGACGCCGCACGGAGCTGCGGGGTGGCCGTCATGACCGCCTCCGTGATCTCCGCGGTGATCCCACCGACGACTCCTGCCGACAGACACGGCGGCGCACGGTCGGCGTCAGGGAACTCCCGACGCCCGTTGCCCGTCCCGCGCCTCGCTTCGATGCGCGCCCGATCCACGGTGTACGGGTTCGCCGCGATCGATTGCAACGGCCGAGTCGCCGAGAACACCGTGATCCGTGCCCTCGGCTGGGCACCGGGCACCCGATTGGACATCCGGGAAGGCAGCGGCCTGGTACTGGTCAGGGCAGACCGGCAGGGCGTATTCAGCATGACCAGGCAGGGACACCTGCGGCTGCCGGCCGCGGTCCGGCACTGGTGCGGGCTGGTACCCGGGGATCGGGTGCTGTTGGTGGCCGACCCCTCCGACGGGCTGCTCGTCGTTCATCCGCCGGCCGCGCTCGATGCCATGGTCAGCCAGTTCCACGCCTCGGTGCTGGGCGGTGATGCCGCATGACCGCGCACCTGACGTCCGCGCCCACCGCTGCCGAACTGGACGCCGCCCGGCTGCTGCTGGCCAGGATGGGCATCTCACCTGCGGACCTGCTGCAGGCCGCGCCGAGCCGGCCGCCGGCGCCCACGTTCGCCGAGTACATCCCGATCGTGTCGGCGGCGGTCGGCGCCGGCACGCGGCGGGCATATGGCACCTACTGGAACCGAATTCTTGACCAGTGGGGACAGCGCCGGCTGGATGAGCCCACCCCGTCCGAGGTCGAGCTGCTGGCCGAGCATGTCCGCACCCACGTGGTGGCCCGCCGCAACGCCCGCGGCGGGCGCAGTGCCGCCGAGCATGTCATCGCGGCGCTGCGCTGCCTGTACAACCATGCCGTCGCCGACGGGTACCTCGCCGAAGCGGACAACCCGGCCCGCAAGGTAGCCAAGCCGCGGCGGCTGCCCAGCACCCGCCGGGCGGTGCCCGACGCCCGCCTGGCGGAGATCAATCGGATCGCGGCCAGTACCGGCAATGATCCGACGCTGGACAGCCTGCTGCTGCGGCTGCACACCGAGACCGCCTGCCGCCGGGGCGGGGCCCTCGCGCTGCGGCCCGCGGATTTGGACCCGGACCAATGCCTGGTCCTGCTGCGCGAGAAGGGCGGTACGGTGCGCTGGCAGCCGGTGTCCCCGACTCTGATGGCCCATCTGCAGCAGCACGCCCGAGACCGTCACGCCCCACCGATGGGACGGTTGCTGCGCTACCGCGACGGGAAGCCGCTGACCTACCGGCGCTACGACCATCTATGGCAGCGCATCGGCGAGCACCTGCCGTGGGCGGCCGTGCAGCAAATCAATACCCACTGGCTGCGGCACACCACCCTGACCTGGGTGGAACGCAACTTCGGCTACGCCGTCGCCCGCGCCTACGCCGGCCACACCGACGGCGGCAACACCACGACGTACATCCGCGCCAGCGTCCAGGAGGTCGCCGCCGCCCTCGCCACCCTCACCGGCGAACCACACCCACTTGCCTGACCGAGGCGCACGAGGTCGATGGTGTGAGTCTGGCCGCCCTTCAGCCGGGAACGGCCCGGACTCACATCGGTGACCCAGAGGTATCACACGGAATCACAACTACCGACGTCCGAAACTGGCGACCTGGACTGGACTGACCCGTCCGGGTGAAGGTGGCTACGTCCCTGCGAGCGATCGCAATCGGCCCCGGAACGGCCCAATCAACCGGCGTGACGGGCCCGGGCACGGTTGCCGGGTCGCGCGTGAGCGTTGTCGATCTGGTCACGTGGTCTCCTTATACGGCGGGTCGCGCGCTATCGGCCTCTCTGGCTCCACCCTGGCGGTAAGCCCCGGGGTCTTTCGAATTAACGACCTCACTCTGTTCGGGTGGAACGATCGCATCTCATCGCAAATTGCCCTCTACTTTTCGTAGCGCGTACTCGAGCATCGACGCGGTGCGGCTCTGGCAGCAGCGGCTGGAGACCACCAGCGGCTGGGTTGAATAGCCGCCGCCTCCAGACACCCAGCCCGGTGCCGCCGGGCCGCTGCCACACATGCGCCAACGTGTTCAACATCCGCAACACCGCTTGACGTTGGAGCCACAGCGACGGGTTCGACGAACCCACGCCGCTACCATGAGGTGGGCTGCTCATACACCCCTCGGTTCGCTGCCAAGTACGGTTCGGAAATGGCGAACTGAGCTGCTTTCAGGTGTGGGCACAGCCGGGTCGCGTCCTCGGCGCAGGACACGTGCATCGGCGGGTCCAGGTAGCCGCCGTGCTCGACGTTGCGGGGTCCGCCGAGAAACGCTACCCAGCGGCCCATCCGCTGCCCGCACAGCCCGCAGTCGCGGTTGGCTGCGCCGTGTAGGGCTTTGGGCCCGTCGATGGCGGCGAAGTTGGCGCTGCCGTCGGGGTTGACCACCTGCGCGGACGGGATGCGTAGGCGGCGTTTCGGGTCGATCGGCCGGGCGGCGAAGCGTCGGTTCATCTGCGGCAGGTCAGCCATCGGCGTCTGGCCTCCCCGCTGCTGGGTTTCGCCGCGCGGGCCTGCCGGACGCGTAGCCGGTGCGCCCTCGCAGGCGCCTTCCACGGGTGCGAATGATCATCATGGTGGGTCCGTTCGTGGTTGCCTGTTCGTGGCTTGGGCCGCGGCGAACCCCGGGGGCGGGTCACGCCACGGACGGGGGTTGATGGGTGTGGCCCACCCAGACGGGTTCACGCCGGGACGGGTGGCGCGGACTTCTGCCGCCGACGCCGGCGTCGCGGTGGTGTCGTGGCGGGCGGGCCGCGGGTCCTTGCGGTGATCGCCGTTTGCCGGAGCTGGGGTTGCTCGTCCGATCAGCTCTTCAGGCCGCGGCCGCGACCCAGCCGAGCACGGTCTGGTAGTCCTCGCCGTAGTTGGACTGCACGACACCCTCAAGGTCGCGCGCCTGGCCGCACAGGTGGGCGATCGACGTGTTGACCATGAGATTGATGCCGTCGCGCAGTCCTTCATCGCCGGCGTGTACGGCGTCGAGGATGTCGTTGGCCGCCTCGTTGACGGCGTCGAGGATCTGTTGGCGGGTGAACGTGGCCGCGGCCGATTCGACCGCCGGTCGGGTGCCGTCTGCGGCCGTCCCGGCCTCGCCGTTCCTGTGGGACAGTGCGGGCTTGGCGGCGTGGTACGCCCTCACGAGCGTGGACACCTGGTTGGCGATGTGCGTGAGGGCGGACAGTATGGCCGGGAGCCCGTGCTGGTCGTCGTCGGCGAAGTCCCTGATGTCCTGGTGCAGGCTCGCCAGTCGCAACCCGTTGGTCAGGTCGACGGTGATCAGGGCACCCTGGTTGCGGGCGTCGCCGTCGGGGATGAGCCAGAGCTCCACGCGGCTGATCTCGCCGCTGAGGTGCAGACCGTCCGGCTGCGCGCCAGCACGCACCGGACGGTGGACAGGAAGTCCTCCGCGCCGCGGCCGGTCAGCTCTTCGTCGACGCCGAGGTCCTCGGCGCGGGTGAGCCCGGGGTGGGCGTCGCTGGGCTGGTGCAGCCACGCCTGGGCGGCTGAGGGGTCGAAGGTCAGTGGCGGTGTGTAGTGCATCGGTGGTTCCCTTCTTCGAAGTTCACCGGGACACCGCGCCGGGCCGCGTACCCACCCCCGGGGTCCCGGGGGTTGCGGCACGCGGCCGGTGCGGTGCGGTCCCCGGGAGGGCCCAAGACGGGTGGGTGGCTGGGTCTGGCGGTCGCCGGTCCCCGGTGCGCAGATCGCCGATCTGGTCGGTGTCCGCGCCCAGCGGCACGCCTGGGCGGCCCAACGCGCGGGTGTAGCGTCCAATCGCCAGCGCTTCGGACGGCAGGTCGGGGTGGTCGTCGGCGTGGGCCTGGGGTTGGTCGGTACTCACATCGACCCGGCCGCACGGCGGCTTGTGCCCGGTGACCTTGTCCTGGCCGGATAGTCCGCGACTGCTGAGGTGTGCCGGCGGGTGCGCCGTGGACTGGTCCAGGATGGCTTAGTGCTCATTGCCGTTAATTCGTCGGGGGTCACGCAGCGGCGGATGGGGGCGGGTGGGTGGCGAGGCGTTGGAGGAGAGCATCAAGATCTTTCTTGGTGTATCGCCAGTTGAACGGCCGGGCGCCGAGGTTGTAGTGGTCCTGGAACGCATTGAGCCGGTCCTCGACGTCGGCCAGGTCGTAGAAGTCGTTGGGCGTGACGGCCTTGCGCTGCACGACCGAGAAGTAGATCTCCACCTGGTTCAACCAGCTCGCGTGCACCGGAGTGTGCACGATCGTGGCGGTGGGCCACGCCGCTGACATGCGGTCGATGGACGTCTGTCCGCGGTGGGAGGAGCCGTTGTCGACGATCCAGAACACCCCTGCGTGCCGATGCGTAGGGTTCGCAGGTCATGACCTGCTCGACCAGCCGCGCGAACGGAGCCAGGCCGGTGGTCGGTTCGCAGCGGCCGTGGACCTTGCCGCGGTGCACGTCCAGCGCGGCGAGGTAGGCCAGGGCGCCGCCGCGGTCGTACTCGTGCTCGACACGCATCAGCCTCGACCGGCCCGGTGGCAGGGTGGGATGGCAGCGGCAGCGGGCCTGGATCGAGGTCTTCTCGTCCGCGCTGATCACGAACTCGTCGTCGCCCAACGGCCGGCCCTGCCACGTGCGCGCGTAGAGGTCGAGCACCACGTTGGCCTTCGCGGCGAAGTCCGGGTCGCGCGGGAAGATCCACGACCGGTACCGCCACGGCTTGATCGCGTCTGCGGCCAGCCAACGGGCCACGGTGGAGCCGGAGATGTCGTCGACGATCCCGGCGGTGACCGCCTCGCCGGCCAGTTCGGCCGCGCTCCAGCGTGACAGCGGCACCCCACGGTCGGCCGGCAGTTCACACGCCAGGGCCTTGACCTGCGCCTGCTGCACTGGGGTGAACACAGGCGGGCGGCCGGGCCGGTCCGCGTCGGCCAGCCCTTCCAACCGGCGCGCCCAGAACCGGCGCCGCCACTTGCGCACGGTGTCCACGTGCACCCCGTGGCGGACGGCGATCGCGGTGTTCGCCGCGCCGCCCGCAGCGGCCAACACGATCCGTGCCCGCAGCACCAGCCGATACTCGGTGGCAGACCGACGCGCCAACGCCTGCGGCGCAC
>WNGB01014352.1_pt1 | contig 15438 bp, 19 predicted proteins | sample 5400681 | NCBI WGS metagenome assembly WNGB01 (sample SAMN13153367, study PRJNA577476) | soil metagenome | isolation source: 115 cm soil or saprolite under grassland replicate 2 | place: USA:California | collected 2016-06-15
CCAGTTCCGGGTGCATCAGCATCGCCTCGTAGTGCATGAGCTGATGCAGCAAGAGGCGGCACTTGAGTAGTGCGGGGTCGGCGGTCTCGGCGCGTATCTGCCTCTCTCGCTCGCCGTAGGCTCGATACAGGTCTTCCAGTGAGGACACCGCTGGCTTCGCCTTGCGAATGCCTCTCACGACTCTGTCTCCTTCGACATCGCCCCTGCCAGCTTCTCGGCAACGAGCTCGGCAGCTGCCCGCTGGGGATCGTCGGCGAAGTCGATGTAGCGTTGCGTCGTGGCTGGCACCTTGTGACCGAGCAGCCGTCCGATCATCGGCAGCGACATGTTCGAGCCCGCGGCGACTTCGCCAAACTGATGGCGCAGGTCATGGATGCGCAGCTTCGCATCGAGGCCCGCCCGCGCACGCACGCGGTACCAGATGCGCGGCAGTCCGACGAGGGGCTTGCCGATGCGCTGCCCAGGGAATACGAACGGGTTGCCTTCCACGCGGCGGCCGAGTTGCGTTTTCAGAATGGCTTCCGCGGCCGCGCTGAGTGAAAGGGTCTTCTCTCCCGTCTTCGAGTCGCCGAGCTCGAGCCGGTGGCGCTCCAGATTGACCTCATCGTGACGTAGCCGAAGGATCTCGTTGCGCCGGCACCCGGTGAAGATGAGCAGCCTGATGGCGGCAATAGCGGTTGGGTTCTCTGCGACACCGAAATCAGTCTCTCTCGGGTGACCGGCGGTGATGCGGTCGTGAGCGGTCTCGGCATCCCGAAGGGCGCGGGCCAGCCGGGCCAGCTCGAGCTCGCTAACGGAGTTATGAATCTTCCTTTCGGGGAATTTCTCAACGTGGCGACACGGATTGCTGTGCTCGGGCCGTAGTCTCCACCGTTCGCAGAGGTTCAAGATTTTCGAAACGAGGGCCAGCGTCCGGTTGGCGGCGCCTGGTGTGGCACGCATCTCGTGATGCATGCGCTGGATGTCTTCCAGGCCGAGAGATTGGATTTTGCGCGTACCGAAGCGGGGCAGCACGTGGAGCCTCAGGTTCGACCGGTCCTTGCGCGTCGACCCCGGCTTCTTGCGAACGTCGGCGTGTTCTTCGAGGTAACGTTGGCAGACTTCAGCAACCGTGGACGCGGCCCGTGCGGTCTTGCGGGCAAGGGACGGGTCGTGACCAGCGCGGACCTTCGCCAGCATGTCGCGCGCGCCGTCTCGCGCCTGGTCGACGGTCATCGGACCGAAGGTGCCGAGCACGGGCTTTCGCTGGGTGCCATCGGCGGTCCGGTAGTAGGCCACGAAGGTCTTGCGACCGGTCGGGTGGACAACGACCCCGAAGCCCGGAACCAGCGTATCCCACGTCGGGTAGCGCGTGGCTTTGGTGGCCAGCGATTGCACGACGGGCTTCGTCAGTTTCAGCGTTGCCATCGCGTCTCGGGGTAGCAGGGGGGTAGCAACGTGTGGCAGCGTGGCGCGTTATGGCGCATCATGGTATGTCCTGCACCCTACCATGATTCTCCGAGGAATCACGCATGTCGAAGCAAGACGCGCGTATGGCTATGTATGGCTACTACGGGTCGGGAGGGGACTGAAAATCCCCGTGTCGGCGGTTCGATTCCGTCCCTGGGCACTGGATTTGCCGGGAAATTTGCGAGATCGGCTCGTCTCATCCGTCTCCCTTTTCTCCCCGTTTTGCGGGTGTCTACTACAAATGTACTACAGTCATCGGCGGACTCGATGTTCTCGCACAATCCGACAGCGTGTTGCGCTCCTACCAACATCTCGCTCTGGTCTCCGTTCTCGAGGCCCAGAAAACACAAGATCGCGTCATCAGATGCCTTCAGGAGGAGAACCGGACGCTCCGCGAGGAGAACGAGACACTTCGGCCCGGATCACTCTCAACAACCGTCCTTGCTTTCCAACCATCGACGTTTTTGCGGGCGACGAACCACCGCGCGGACGACAGCAGTGAATTTGCTCCGCCACCGAGACCGACAATTTTCGCAGATCGGCGTCGAGATCGCGGAGCAGCGCGTCTATGAATATCCTCCGTCCCGTGCCGTGAGGACGTCTAACGTGGTGTCGAGCATGTTCGCCGGTAGAGGCAGCGCGAAAAGATGAGCAGGGCTACCCATGGCACACGCTGTCGGCGCGGCGTGCTGCTGGACCAACCGAGTTCGCGAGCCACCCCCAGATCTGCTAGCCTTCAAGCGAATGCACGCGCACAAGCTCAAGGTCACCGTCCCCGAAACCCATCAGGTCGTGGTGCGACTTCCGGACGATTTTCCGCCCGGAGAAGCCGAGGTGACCGTGGTCTCTCGGGCCCAGAACGAGGTCTCGTCTGTCGATGACTTTGCTTGGCTCAAGTCTTGGAGCGCTTCCCTCCCGCCGGCGGCGCCGACGATTCCGCTCGAGGCGCTGGATCGCTCCGAGCTTTACCGGTGACGTCTGTACTGCTCGACACCAACATCCTTCTGCGACTGGTCGAGCGTTCGGCGCCAGAACACGACATCGTCCTCGCCGCCATCGAGAAGCTGTCCAACCGCCTCATGGCAGAGATGGCAATCGCCGTCCGTATGAGCCGCAATTTCGAGAAGGTCTCCGTAGCGCGCGCTGAGCATCATGTGCCTCCAGCGTCACGATCGCATGGCTGCTGGGTCCAGGCTGGACCCAGCGGACCTCCGCATGTACCGTGCTCCAATGGGGCGCGAACGACGACCTACATCGGTGACCCAGCGCGTCGGCCGCGAGGCTCTACGTCTCCTTCGGCAGCACCCTCACGTGCCGAGGCAGGAAATCGCTCGGATCGCCCGAGTCTCCACCGAAACGGTGAAGCGCGCTCTAAAGTGGCTTCGAGATCGCGGTGCGCCAATCGTCTACAATGAGCGGAACAGAGCATGGGTCTTGCAAAACAGGAATTTCGCCCTTCCGCTTACTGAGCCGAGCGTCGAGGATCTACAAGCCGCCCTGACGGCGGCCGGACTTCTGCGCGAACTTGGTCAGGAACGAGCCGCTGACCGGGCACGCGCACTATTCGAAGAGCTCGCGCAGCAAATCTCCGGCGAGAAACCGGTGTCCTTTCGTGTGGACGCCCTTCGCGTCACGCAGTCGACGGCTATCGTGCCCGATCCTCGATGGATGCTCGAGTTCTTGCAGGCGCGTCGTGCGTCTCACCTATCGCAGTCCATGGCGAGACGAGTCTGTTGTCCACGACTTCGAGCCGTGGCAGGTGTGGTTGCATGACGGCGTGCTCTACGTCCGCGGCCACTCGCGGACGCGCCGTGCGGTACGCACGTTTCGGTTGGCGAACGTGGAGAGCGTTGTCTCAGTGCCGAACGCACACCCCATCGCCCCGGTCCCCGCGAACCCGTGGGCCGGGGAAGAACCCCGTTACGGGATCGACGAGGACCGACCGAACGAGGCAGTACTCCGGTTCGTGGTCATGTGGCGCGGTGGGTCTCCGCAGCGCGATGGCATCCGGCGCAGCGCGACACATGGTTGGTCGGCGACGTCCTCGAGCGCCGTCTTTCGTACCGCTCGTGCCGCGAACTCGCACGACGACTGGCCAGTGTCGCGGACGGCCTCGATGCTGTCGAGCCCGTGGAACTTCGACACGGGCTCGTTGAGCTGCTTGGTAAGGGCCTCGAGAAGTTGGGCGGGCCCCCTTGCGCCACGCCCGACTAGAGGCCAGGAATCAGCCCGCGACCGAAGGAATGAAGCTCCCGTCCGCTGATAGACAACCACCGCAACCACCGCCGCGGAATGGTGGAGCAGACGGTAGTCGCCTCCAGACCGGTGCGGACGCCCGGGGCGTGCGCTACACTCTCGAACATGAATTCCCACGCGCTGGATCTTTTGAAGGGCGCGCTTGCGCTTCCGCTCGACGAGCGGGCTGAGCTCGTCGCCGAACTCCTCGCGAGCATGGATGGCGAAGTCGAATCCGACGTCGAGGCCGCCTGGGGTGCGGAAATCGAGCGTCGTGCCCGCCGGGCCGCGAACGGGGAGACAGAACCGGTGACCTGGGAAGCGGTTCGTGACGAGGCACTCAAGAGAATCGACGGGTGAAGCACGTTCGCTCGAGCCGGAGGCTCGCGAGGAATTTCTTGCAGCCGTTGAATGGTATCGGGAGCGAAGCGTTGCGGTCGCACGGCGGTTCGTCGAAGAAGTCGAGAGGGGGCTGAACCAGATCCGCGCGAACCCGGAATCGTGGCCACTTGCACCGCACGTCCCAGAAGTGCTCGAGGTTCGGCGACTTCTCTTGCGGAAGTTTCCTTACGCGGTTGTGTTCATTCTGTTTGGGAACGAGATCCGCGTTTCTAGCGCTGGCTCATGGGCGGAGGCGGCCGGGATATTGGAGTACTCGGCAGTGAGGCCGGCAACTTGGCGACGATGAGACGTGGAGGCCCTCTTTGACTTCCGGCCAGCTCACGCTTGAGGAGGCGCGAAATCTCGTTGCCGGTGCTTTCGGAGAACAGCTTCACCGCGCGGTCCATCCATACGTGCGTCCGCTATGGTGGCTGCGATCTCGCGATGGCCGCGCTGAGCCTTGTAACGGCAGCACGTTCTTCCTGGACACCGGGGCCGGGCCGTTCGGCGTCACTGCGGGCCATGTCTACGACCATTTCGGCGCTGACGCTTCCCAAGGTGCGCGGTGTCGCATCCTCGATAGCCCATGGACGCTGGATCTGCGGGAGCGTCTCATCTCGCGGGGCGAGGCCGTCGACATTGCAACCTACCGCCTAACCGACGTGGAGCTCCGCTCCCTAAATGCGGTCGTAGTGAGCGGCGCTTCATCCCAGCCGGCACCGCCCGTCGAGCGACAAGGCCTGATGTTTACCGGCTTTCCGGGAGTCGCACGAGAGGCCGCCACGGAACGTGCGCATATTGACTTTGGCATTTACTCCGCTCTAGGGATCGCGGCGAGCGTCAGCGATCGCGACGTTTGTTGTCTCCTCGAACGGCACGAATGGGTTCCTACCCAAGGCATTCCGGAACCCGAGGAAGAGTACGACTTAGGAGGGATGAGCGGCGCGCCCATGTTCGCGATCGTTCAGAGCGAGCTGATCAGCTGGCGACTTGCCGGCGTCATCTACGAATACTCTCGGGACCTTGCTGAAATCGTCACCCACGCCGACGACCGTGACGTCGATCTGGTCACCGTCGACCTTCGTCACCCGGCCCACCGAGCCCTGCGGGACGCGGCGCTCCCCGACGATGCGGTCGACGCGGGTGACCACCTCGGTGCCGTGCGGAAGGGGAACCGCGCGCGAATCGAGGTGCTCGAGTTGACGCAGCCGGAGGTCCATTGGCTGCGGATTGTACCAGCCCGCAGTGATCCGCCTAGCGCGAGTGGCCTCGTCGGAAAGAGGGACGATCCGGCGTGACGCACGTTGCGCATCGATCGCCTCGCCCACGTCGCCAATCCATGGCCAGGATCATCGCCCCAGGACTATTGCCGCCACGACCAGACCGTCTCGGCCAACGTCGACTTGGATCGGAACGTACGCCTCGTCGATCCGCGCCTCATCGGCCTAGGGACGGTCGAGCTCGCGAATGGTGGAGGACTGCGAATGGATGCTCAGCTTCCGGCGCCGACCCTCGGATGGAAGCTCTCGCCCCGCGCGAGCATGGCGATGATCTCCTCGAGCTTCTCCGCGCGACGAGCCGGCGTCTTGATGTGGTGCAGGCGGTAAGCGATGGCGTAGACGTTCACGCGATTGAGCGAACGAAAGGTCGCGAGCGCTTTCGGGTTTGCCTGAATGGCTGCGAGCACCTCCGGCGGGACCTGCATGTTGCTCGACGATGCGTAAGCCGCGTCCCAGCGACCGTCCGCCTTGGCGGCATCGACGTGACGCTGCCCAGCAGGCTTCATGCGTCCGGTCTTCACGAGGCGCTCTACGTTGTTGCGGTTGATCTGCGACCAGCGGCTCTTGGGTCCGCGCGGCGTGAAGCGCTGCACGAAGGCTTCCTCGTCGAAGCCCTTGCGAATGCCGTCGATCCACCCCCAGCAAAGCGCGACGTCGATCGCCTGCGCGGACGTGACGCTCGGCTGGTGCGCCGTCTTCTTGAAGATCTTGATCCAGACTTCTTTCTGTTGATCGTGACGCTTCGAAAGCCACGCCTCGAACGCAGCCTCACTCGCGAACGTGCGGACCGATTTAGGATTCACGAGCACGGCGTTTTCCTACTTGAGCCGACTTCAGCTTTCTCCAGCCGCCGGCTCGGTTGTTCGCGATGATCTGCTTGAACATCGTCTTGAGCGCCCGGGCGTTGATCCTTTCTTCCTGTTTGATGGCGACGGTGCGGGCGGTCTTGTTGTCGTGTCCGCCGGTGATGATGCTTTCTGGGTCCGGCACGATCGCGCCGTCGTAGAGGAAGACATTGACCCAGCCCTTCGCCGCCAAGAGAGCGCAAATGTTGCCCTGGAGCGTGAAATACGGTTGGCGCGTGCGCTTGATGGTTTCCACGACCTCGCGATCCGCTGCATGGACCAGGTCGCGGACTTGACGGCAGATGGCTTGTTGCCACGCGGGGAGCGCTTCGATGTACGCGTCGACGCGCGGGTCGGTCTCGTAGCTCGGCACCCGGTTCATCATGCCGGCGCGGTCCCGATTTGACAAGACTGCAGAGCGACCAAGTAGGTGCGTCGGGATCTAGCCCCCTTCATGAACCTTGAACGGTCCGAGTGGTCTCGCCGCGAGGTAGCTCGTTAGGGCCCATCTTGGGTTGGGACCGTGATGAGCGGCATTGGCGGAAGGCGGCCGACTGGGTTCCGACGAGCGAACGAGCGAACGAGCGAATCACAGTGCCTCTACGAGGCGACTGCGCAGGTCACATGACCTTCTGTGCGGGCGCAATGTCGCGAGCGGGTGGGGGCGGCTGCCCGCGCCGCCTACTACAAATGCACTACAGTCCCGACGCCCGCCGCCGAAACTTCAAGACCTTCCCGCTCGTTACGCCGCGCGGCTCTGGGACTGAAATCCCCGTGTCGGCGGTTCGATTCCGTCCCTGGGCACTGGGTTTGCTGGGGAATTTGCGACATCGGCTCGTCTCATCCGTTTCATTCTTCTCCCCGTTTGGCGGGTGCATCCGAGCTCTGCCTTTTCGCGCATCGGGAGCTTGCCGTTGCCGGGATCCACCAGCGTCACCCGGATGCATCGGACGACGAGATACGCGTGCGGCTGGTGGTCCGACTCTACGGATGAGCTGTCGGACGCCGGCTTTTCGGCGAAATCCCCGCCGACGCCATCTGATGGTAGAAGACCCGCCGTCCGTCGACGCGATCGCCGTCGCCTTGCGCGTAGCCCGGGCGATCGAAGCGAGCGGCGGAGCGTACTTCGTCGGCGGCAGTCTCGCGAGCTCCATGCAAGGGGAGCCCCGCGCCACGAACGACATCGACATCGTTCTCGACCTGCCGATCGGGCGGGTGCGCGAGTTCGCAAGAGCGCTGGGGCCCGATTTCGAAGTCGATACCGACATGCTGCGCGATGCGCTTGCTCATGGTGGGAGCTGCAACGTCTTCTATCTCCCCACCGTCATGAAGGTCGATTTCTACCGCCTGCAGTTCGAGCTTCGCGAGCCGCAGCAGCGAGGTCTTTCCGGCACCCAGCGGGCCGACGATTGCGATTGTTGGCGTCCGAGTTGTAGTCACCCGTTCGTTCGCCCGAACTGGGCCGCAGCTCCAGCAGAGGTGGCGGTGTCGTTTCGGTCGGTGGGTCATCGTTGCATTTCGAGGCCCGCGTGCTGGACCCGACTGAGTTCATCATGGCAGGGCTCGAACGTAGCCGTTCGCTTCGGACTCGCCAAGCAGCGCGGCGCTTGGTAAGAAGCGCCGTGGCGCGTGGTTCCGGACAGACCGTCAAGCTGAAGCCGGCGGACCCGTTCGACCTGATTCGCTGGCTCGCCCGCAGCCAGAGCGATCCGCGCAAGGCGGTGGCCGAGCTCGTCCAGAACTCGATCGACGCCAACGCTCGGCGGGTGATCATCGAACGGCGCCGGTTGCGGCGGGGCCCATCTCTCGTGATCGGTGATGATGGGGAAGGTATCGTTCCGGAGCTCGATCGGGACGACGCTCTGCGCGCGATCGCCACCAACATCGGGTACTCGCGAAAGCGTGGCCTTACGCCGCGCGAGCGCCATGACCAAGTGATCGCCGGAAAGTATGGCATCGGCCTTCTCGGCTTCTGGTCGGTTGGTCACCGCATGGAGATCCGATCGCGGGCCCGCGGTTCACCTGCAGTGGCATTACGCCTGGTGGAGGATCAGGAACGCGCCGAAATCGCGCGAGTTCCCGTGCCTATCGGCGCACCCGACACCTTCACCGAGATCGTTATCACCGAGCTTCACGAGTCCGCGATGCGCGCGCTTTCCGGACGGCGCCTTTGCGAGTACCTAGCCGCCGAGCTGCGCGGTCCTATTCTGGCGACCGGAGTCGAGGTCGAGATTTTCGACCATCTCGCGCGCGGAACCTCCCAGAAGAGGTTCTCCGTGGTGCCGAGGCGGTTCGCGGGAGAACGGCTGAACCTTCCCGATACCATCGAAATTCCGGATCAATCACCCGTGCGCGTCGAGCTCTACCTCGTGCGAGGTGGTGAAGGAACGCCGGCGATTCAAGTGAGCTGCGCCGGAACCCTCGTGGCCGACGACATCGTCGAGCTGCGGTCGCTTGGCTTCGATGGGTTTCCATGGGTTGGCGCAGCAGTAGGCGGACTCATCGATTTCCCGGGCTTCAACGTCCCGCCGAGCACACGACGCGGGGTAATCCCCGACCAAGCGGCGGCCGCATTCGCACGAGCCATGGAAGCGCTGGCACCTGCCATCGAGTCGGAGCTCGGTCGATTCGAACGAGAGCGCGGGGAAGCGGCGTCCCGGCAGGTGATGCAGGAGTTGAAGCGGGCGTTACGCGGACTGCGAGATCGCCTGCCGCAGTACGAGCTGCCGCGGGTGCCCGGAAGTGAAGACGGACGGGCTGTCGAGGCGCAGGGTGGTCCACTCGAGCTCGCGACCGAAGAGACGGAGGGAGCGCCGGACCATGCCGTCGAAGAGACTGCGGACGAGTCGCTCCCCCTTTTCCCGCCGGGGCCTCTTGCGTCAGTGACCATCATGCCCGAGACTTGCTCGATCGCACCAGGCGAAGAGCGGCGCGTAACGGCGGTGGCTCGCGATGCCGACGGCCGTCGTGTCACGCAGGGCGTCCGATTCGCCTGGCTGCCGCCCGACGGTCCCGCGTTCTCCCTGACCGGCGGGGGAGCGCGGCCAGCGGTACGTGCCGCAGCGGAGGCGCGTTCAGGAATGACCGCGTTGGTCCGGGTGGTGGCGACCCAGGGTGATCTAAGCGCCGAAGCATCGGCGACGCTCGCCGTCTCCGACAGCAGTCGCCGCGACGAGGGTGGTTTCGGCATCCCCGAACCGGAGCTCGTCGACGATCCGAACGGGACGTGGCGAAGCCGGTTCGACGGGGAACGATGGCAGGTGAACGCCGCGCATCCGGACTACGCCGGGACGCGGGCCGAAGCACGCACGAGGTTTCGGTACCTTCTCGCCTGTCTCACGAAAGAGATCGTCCAGCGAACTCACGGCGGCATCGGCACCGAGCCCGTGCTCGAGAGCTTCATCGAGATCCTGTCGCATTGCGAGCGCAACCTGCGCGAACCCCTGAGCATTTCGCAGAGACCCCGTGAAAATGCCTAGAGGCCAGGAGCTCGCCATTGCTGCGCGGAGGTGCTTCGGGTACGGCTGCGGCTCATGCAGTCGATCGTTCTTTCCGGGGAGCGACCCGCACCCCTCGAAGAGACACGCAGCACGCTCGTAGCTGCTGCGCACCGTCGCTTCGGTTCGGTCCCCGCCGAACTGCTCGTCGATCATGTGCTTCGCACCGAGCGCGCCAGTACCGTGATCTGAACGCTGGTTTTCTCATCCTCGGTTACGAGCAACTCCTCCGCGATTTCGACCATGTCGAGCAGCTCGATCCTGAGATCGTCGTGCTCGACGAAGCGCAGCGCATCCTCGTGTGTCGCGATCGAGGGCGCGCCCCGAGAATGGATTCGCAAGTCGTGTCGCAGGCGTTCCCGACCCGCCCGATGTATTGGACCTTTGGATCATCGCAGAGGCCGCCCTGGCAAACCTCGATCGTGTGCACTGGTCGTCCGCGTAGCCAACGGTCATAGAGGCGGTCACGCCATCGGGTCTCGCGTCGGTCAAGGCTGCGCGCAGCAGCTCCGGTAGACAACGGTATCGACCATCGACAGCCATGCGAAAACGACATGGTTCTCCTCGCTGGGTGTCGTACCAGTTCACCTGCGAACGCGAGCCATCGTCGCCCACAAGGTATCGCCTACGAAAGCGCGTCGTTCCTTCGGAGATCTGTTCGGCAGCCCGTAGAGTTTCGGGAGCAGTTCGATCAACTGGAGCTGGTGCAGATAAAGCAGCGGCGACGTGTTCGTACGACGTCACGCACGCGCGAGGTCTCCGGCGAGCTCTTCCTCTCCTTGGCTGAAAGCCGCCGCATCAAGCTCGCCGAGCTTGCTCAAAAAAACGACACGAGGCACGCCGGCGAGCTGGGCTGCCGCACCAGACGAGAGGCGCCCTAGCTCGTAGAGCTTGACCGCTGCCGGACTTCGAGCGCCGCCGCCGCCGGGTCCGCCTTCAGCGCGACGAGCGCCTCGTCGGGGATCTCGAACATCGTGCTCATCGACCTTAGCCTGGCCTCCCACGGGGTGGTTGGCGAGAGGGCCGCCTGCTCCCTGGGCCCGAAGTCCTTGTGTCTCCTGCTTTTTCAATGCGGGGCACGACGGGATGATTCGACGGGGATTCGGCCGTAAACGCGCTCAGCCATGCGCGAGTCCTTGTGGCCGAGGACGGCGCGATCAGATGAGGCTCGGTCTGATGCTGGCGAAGCCAGGTCGCGCACGTTCGGCGGAGATCGTTGGGAGTGAGCTTCGGGGAAGGTCGCCGACGGCAACAAGGCCTGCAGACGTGGAGGTAAAGTAGAGGGTACCTTCCGCGCCCATGACAGGGCCTTCACGCGCTTGCGTCCTAGCTGGCTTGCCCGATGTGCGGCGAAACCCGCTCGGAGCGCGCAGCGCGCGCAAAGTCTGCGCTTCGCGCGCTGCATGACGCGAAGCGGCCTGCGGTCGCGGGGATAGACTCAGGAACCTCCCTCGTTCGGAGCCTCCGCCTCGAAGTAGCGCTCCAAGACTTGCTCGAGCCCCCGCTCGACGCCTTCCTGGAAGATCCATTCCTCGAGACACCGCACTACCAACTGGACGTGCTGGCACGGGTCCCTCAAGCACAGGTACAGGTCGCGCTTCTGATCGATGTCCGCGAGGCTCTTGAAGAAGTAGTCGGCTGCCAGAGGGTCGTCTGACTCGAGAAGGTGGACGCTCAGCACTCGGTGAGCGTCCGAGGAGATCCAGTCAAGCAGGAGGGATCCCAATGTGCAGGCGGGCTCGCGACGGCGGTAGTGGGCTTTTAGCCGCACAATTGTCGGCTAGGAGGTCGACCAGTTCTTTCAGCGCTTTTGGCACGGCGACTTGCCAGAACTCTTGGTCACTCTGGGGGGACAAGATTTACGTTTCCTCTCACGATTTCTCTCTTCGAAGGTGAGGTCGTGCGCTGTGCGTGCGGCAGCGACGATCCTCGAGTCGAGCGTGGCAGTTACGCCTCTGACCACACCGCGAGTTCGTTGCCGCTCGGATCGCTGAAGTGGAAGCGACGGCCGCCGGGAAAGGTGAAGGGCCCTTTGGTGATGCGACCACCGGCTTCCTTGACCTTCGTTATCGTGTCCTCGAGCGCTCGTGAGTAGAGGACGACGAGCGGGCCTCCGGCGCGGACGCTTGCGTCCTTGCGTAGGCCGCCTATCTCGCGTCCCTGCCGCTGGATACCGGCGTAGTCAGGACCATAATCGTTGAAACCCCATCCGAACGCGGCGGTGTAGAAGCGCTTCGCCTCGGCTACGTCCAGCACGGCGAACTCGATGTAGTCGATCGTGTGGTGCTCGTGCAGAGTGGGTGTTGAATGGGACATGTGCCGATCCTTTCAGTTGTCTCGAGACGCCGGCGTTTCCTCCAGCAGCGTCTTCAGAGTTCGCAAATCGCTCTCGACCCGCCTGGCATCCTCCGCAAACTTCTCCGGCGATACGCCCGGCTGACGAAACAACGTGAACATCACCTCGCTGCCCGCTCCGTTTGGGACGACCCGAATGGGGTTGTGGATCGTGGCGCCCGACTCCAAGACGACGTCGTGGTCAAGCACTCCGAGGCCATTTCGTTCTACGAACTGAACTTTGACCCTGCCCACCGGACCCTCCGCGATCCACTCACCATTGACGTGACGAAGCGTGTCACTGAGCCCGGCTGCCCATTTCGGGAGGTTCTCGATCTTCGCTGTGAAGCCGTAGACGTCCGCCGGCGGGCGGTTGATTGACACGCTGACGTGTCGGACCTCCAGGAGGCTCTGTACGTTGTGCACCTGACGTTCTCCCTTCAGCTCGAGGCGGCCTCGCGAATGGTTGACAGGACGTGATCATGCCCCGCCAAAGAGCGAACGTATTGGAAAAATGGAACCTCCTGCGGCCGCCATCGTTCGAGGGGAGACCCCTGCGAGTTCGTGAAAGTCACGGTTCATATGTGCCTGATCGAAGTAGCCGAGGGAAACCGCCGCATCCGCGAGGCACCCATGTTGAGTGCGCTGCAATTGATCGACCGCCCTCTGGAGCCGAGCGACTCGGGCAAACTGCTTGGGGCCGACACCGACGTGTTGCCTGAAGAAACGTCTGAAATGCTGACGGGTCCAGCCGATCTGGCGGGCGACGGAAGCGATGGACGGCGCAGCAGGTCCAGACAGGGCGGCCACTGCGTAGGCAACCGTCCGGTCAGGTGGAGCGATCCGCGTGAGACGCGCCAGTAACGCTCGCTCGAGCGCCCGAACGCCCTCTCGAGGATCGGCCTGGGCAGCAATCTGTGCCGGTGCGAGCCATCGAATTCCGATGGCGGCCAGCCCCTCGGTTCCATCGGTCAGTTCGTCCGCCGCCACGCTGAGGAAGGGAGCGGCGCATCCGGGCCGGAAGCGTACCGAGACGAGTCGCACCGCTCGCCTGGGCTCGAACACCGTTGCACGGGTCATGGTGCCCACGACGATGGAGTTGTCGGGATCGGTCGTGTCCACGAGCAGGTCCATGCACCCGTCGGGGAGGATTCGGAGCGGCGGCACCGCGCCTTCAGCGACCGTCCGTGTCCAGAGCCGGTCGACGAACGGGCGCAAGGCCGGATGAGGCGCGGACTCCCAGAACGTATTGTCCATTTCGATACGCTCCACCCGAGAGTATATGCGCTCGAGCCTGTCGTCCCTCTCGTCGGGCGTCAAGCGCGCTCGACCCGCCAGGCATCACCCAGGACCCACGAGTTTCGTACTTTCATCCGGCAAGGCTCGAAATGGGGCCCTGGAAGGTAGCGCGTCGAAGGCTCGTGAGTCGACACGAGTCCAAGTCGATCACCAAGTGGCAAGCTGAAACATGCTCACGGCAGCGGCTCGACCTCGAGATGAGCCGTTAGGGTCTGCATGTTGAAGTACGTGGACCCAGAGACTTGCATCAGGTCGACGTGATCCGCGCGATGAGGCGTGTTGTCATCTTGACGTTCGACTGCGCGCGCCCCCGAAACACCGCTTCGCGCGTCAATCGTCGATGATGACCGGATCGCCGACGGCCACCCGCCCCGGCGCGACCGTCGACCCGTAGACGCCGAGGCAGGCTTGGCGCTCGCGGGCAAGCGCGCGGAGGACCTCTGGGTTGCGCGCAGTCGTCTGCGGCTCGATGTTGATGATCACACAGCGTGAGTCGCGCTTGTCGACGCGCATCCGCATGCCGCCAAGACGCAGCACGCAGCTAAGCCAGGCGTCCTCGGGGAACGCGGTAGGGTCGGCTGACTCGATGAGGAGGTTGGGCCGAAATCGCTGCACGTCGAGCTCGGCTTCGACGAGCGCGCCAAGGCTGGCGATCGCCTGGGTCGTGATGAGCGACAAGGGCATCGTGTCGAATACCCCGCGGTTCTGCTTGATGACGCGCACCCCAGGTCCGAGCTCGGAAGCGAGCGCTGGATCGACTACGTCGAATACCTCCCCCGACGGAGTACGCACGACGGTGGTGGACGTATCGGGCCGCTCCGGTTCGACGAACGACGGCCGATAGTGGCGCATGTCCGCCCGCTCACGAAGGGTCAACCAAGGGAAGTCGCTGCGCGCGAGCCCATCACGTATGAAGGCCCAGCGACGGTCGCCGGCGAGGCCATGCCAGGACACGTCCACTGCCGTCAACGGATCGGCTGCCATCGATTTGACCGGATAGCGAAACATCGCGACGACCCGCCCGACTTCGCTGCCACGGTGCAAAACAGCCATATCGGTCTAGACGTGGCAGCGTCATGAGCGCTCGTCAAGATCGATAGCGGGCGTGGAGCGCGTCCGCGATCGGCCATCTGAAGTCTTGTGCACGAAACAGCGAAGCGTATATTCCAGGGCTCGTGATCGGCAGCGCCAAGCTCGTCGATGCCGCTCCGCGGGGAAAGCGGGTTCGAACGGTCTCCGTCGCGTGCCCAAGATAGGCGAAGGATGGTTGGCGGATGTCGCAGATCTTCCACAAGAGTACCAATACTCTCTCGAAGGTCTCGATTCTCTCCGCGGTGTTCGTTGCCATAACCCTGCTCGGCATCTTCATGATCATCGATCGCGCCGGATACACGTCGCGCAAGGGCGTCACCCTGATGCAGCCCATCCCCTTCAGCCACGAGCACCACGTGGCCGGGCTCGGGATCGACTGCCGCTACTGCCACAGCTCCGTCGAAACGTCGGCGACCGCCGGCATCCCGCCGACGGCGACTTGCTACAACTGTCACAAGCTGATCTGGAGGGACAGCCCGATGCTCGAGCCGGTCCGCGCGAGCTACAAGACGGGTGAGCCCATACGTTGGACCAAGGTCCACGACCTGCCGGATTTCGCTTACTTCAACCACAGCATCCACGTGGCGAAAGGAGTCGGCTGCGCGGAATGCCACGGACCCGTCGACAGGATGGCACTCATGCGCAGCGAGCACCCGCTACAGATGCGCTGGTGTTTGGACTGTCACCGCAATCCCGAGCCGCACCTTCGTCCCACCCAAGAAGTGTTCAACATGAAATGGCATGCCGACGATCCGGCCCTCGGCGTCCGGTTGGCTCGGGAGTACCACCTTCGCAGCGAAGCCGATCTCACCAGTTGCAACACCTGTCACCGCTGATGCTCGCAACCTGATGACGAGACCAGAAACGACATGTCAGGATCCGACCTCGATCCCAAAGCTCGCGCCGAAATCGACTCCCCCGCAGGCGGGGCCGAAGGCCCGCGCCGAGTAACAGAACTCGCAGGCGGGGCCGAAGGCCCGCGCCGAGTAACAGAACTCGCAGGCGGGGCCGAAGGCCCGCGCCGAG
>WNGB01008413.1_pt1 | contig 15437 bp, 14 predicted proteins | sample 5400681 | NCBI WGS metagenome assembly WNGB01 (sample SAMN13153367, study PRJNA577476) | soil metagenome | isolation source: 115 cm soil or saprolite under grassland replicate 2 | place: USA:California | collected 2016-06-15
TTGCCTTCGAGGAATTCGAGGAAAGCGCCGCCGGCGGTCGAGATGTAGCCGATGCGATCCGCGACACCGAACTTGTTGATCGCGGCGATCGTGTCGCCGCCTCCGGCGATGGAAAAGGCGGGCGACTCGGCAATCGCCCTTGCGAGCTCCCTGGTCCCGGTGGCAAAGGCGTCGAACTCGAACACACCCAGCGGTCCGTTCCACACGATCGTGCCGGCGCGCGCGATGAGCGAGCGTAGCGTGAGTATGGTTTGCGGGCCGATGTCGAGGATCATGTCATCGGTCTCGACGTTCTCGACCGCCTTCAGTACGGGAGTTGCGGTCGCGGTGAATTCGCGCGCGATGACAACATCGACCGGGACCGGTACCTTGCCCGGGAACGCGACGAGGATCGCCTTGGCTTCGCCGATGAGATCCGGCTCCGCGAGCGATTTGCCGATGCTTCCGCCGGCCGCCAGGATGAACGTGTTGGCGATACCGCCGCCCACGATCAGCAGGTCGACTTTCGCGGCGAGCGCTTTCAACGCGGTAAGCTTGGTCGATACTTTCGCGCCGCCGACGACAGCGACCAGCGGCCGCTTGGGCTGCGCAAGCGCGCGCCCGAGCGCGTCGAGCTCGGCGGCAAGGAGCGGACCGGCACACGCAACGGGCGCGAAGCGGGCGATGCCGTGCGTCGTCGCTTCGGCGCGATGCGCGGTCGCGAAGGCGTCGTTGACGTAGACGTCGCACAATCGCGCCATTTTTCGCGCCAGCGTCTCGTCGTCCTTCTTTTCGCCCTTGTTGAAGCGGCAGTTCTCGAGCAGCATGACCTCGCCCGGCTTGAGGTTCGCATGCCATGCGCCGCCCTCGACCCAGTCGCGAATCAGCGGCACCTCGCGCCCGATGAGCTCGGACAGCCGCTGCGAAACGGGCGCGAGCGAGTCGGCTTGGTTGAACTGCCCCTCGGTAGGCCGACCGAGGTGTGAGGTGACCATCACCGCAGCGCCACGATCGAGCGCGTCGCGGATCGCGGGAACCGAAGCGCGGATGCGCGTGTCGTCGGTGATCGCGCCGTGATCGTCCTGCGGTACGTTGAGGTCGGCGCGGATGAAGACGCGCTTGCCTGCGACTTCGACGTCCGCGAGGCGCTTGAATGTGGCCATGCTCTCAACGCGTCCTGCGACACGCCCTACTTGGCTGCCATCAAGGCCATCGTCGTGTCGAGCATCCGGTTGGAGAAGCCCCACTCATTGTCGTACCAGCTCGACACTTTGACCAGCCGTCCCGACACCTTCGTAAGCGTCGCATCGAACACCGACGAGCGCGCATCGTGATTGAAATCGACCGACACCAATGGCCCTGTGCTGTAGCCCAGCAGTCCGGCGAGAGGACCGGACTCCGACGCGGCCTTCATGATGGCATTTACTTCATTGACGGTCGTATCGCGTGCGGCGATGAATGACAAATCGACGATCGACACGTTGATCGTCGGCACGCGGATGGCATAGCCGTCGAGCTTGCCGTTGAGTTCCGGGAGGACGAGCCCCACGGCGGCTGCCGCGCCGGTTTTGGTCGGGATCATGCTCATCGTTGCCGAACGTGCCCGCCGCAGATCCTCGTGGTAGACGTCGGTCAGCACCTGGTCGTTGGTGTATGCGTGAATCGTGGTCATCAGGCCCGTGACGACGCCGATCTTGTCGTGCAACGGCTTCACCAGCGGCGCGAGGCAGTTGGTCGTGCATGATGCATTGGAAATCACCGTGTCCGAAGCCTTGAGCGTCGTATGGTTGACGCCGTATACGATCGTTGCGTCGACGTCCTTGCCGCCGGGGGCGGAGATCACGACCTTTTTCGCGCCGCCCTTGAGGTGCGCCGAGGCCTTTTCCTTGGTCGTGAACAAGCCCGTGCTTTCGAGTACGACGTCGACGCCGAGCGCGGTCCACGGCAGCTCGGCCGGGTTTTTCTGCGCAAGAACCTTGATGCGGTCCCCGTTGACCACCATCGCATCGCCGTCGACCTCGACCTTGCCCGGGAACTTGCCGTGCACCGTGTCGTAACGCGTCAGGTGCGCGTTGGTCTCCGGGCTGCCGAGGTCGTTAAGCGCAACGATCGCGAGATCGTGTCTCTTCCCGCCTTCGTAATGCGCGCGAAGGACATTGCGGCCGATGCGGCCATAGCCGTTGATCGCGACTTTGATGGTCATGGGTGCGTCCTGTTAGAAGGCCTATCTCACAAAGAGACACAGAGACACGGAGCGCGCGCGGGAAGAATCCGTTGTTCCCGCACCTCGCGTCTCGCTGTCAAATCACCTGCCGCACGGTGGCGACGACGCTCTCAACTGTGAAGCCGAAGTGCTTGAACAGCGCGCCCGCCGGAGCGGACTCGCCGAAAGTGTCGATGCCGACGATCGCGCCGTCGAGGCCCACGTATTTGCGCCAGTAGTCGGACACGCCCGCTTCGACCGCGACCCGCGGAACGCCACGCGGCAGCACTGCGTCGCGGTAGCGCGCGTCCTGGCGATCGAAGGCGCTGGTGGACGGCATCGATACCACGCGAGCGGCAATGCCCTCGGCCGCGAGCACATCGAGGGCACCCATCGCCAGCGCGACCTCCGAGCCGGTGGCGATGAGGATGACCCGCTTGGCCTCCGGAGTATTGTCCGTCCAGTCCGCGAGCACATACGCGCCGCGCAGGATTGCGGCGATCTGCGCTTGGTCGCGCTTCTGGAACGGCACGTTCTGGCGCGTGAGCAACAGGCATGAGGGGCCGTGGCCGCGCTCGATCGCGCTCACCCAGGCTACCGCTGACTCGACCGTATCGCAGGGACGCCATACGTCGAGGTGGGGAATCAGCCGCAGCGCCGAGGCATGCTCGATCGATTGATGCGTCGGGCCATCCTCGCCCAGCCCGATCGAATCGTGGGTGTACACGAAGATCGAGCGCAGCTTCATCAGCGCCGTCATGCGCACGGCGTTGCGCGCATAGTCGGAGAAGGTCAGGAACGTGCCGACGTATGGAATGAACCCGCCGTGCAGGGCGAGACCGCTGGCGATCGCGCTCATGCCGAATTCACGCACGCCGAAGTAGACATAGTTCCCGGGCTCGCTTGAGGTTATCGTCCTGCTGCCCGACCATTGAGTGAACACCGACCCGGTAAGATCGGCCGCGCCGCCGATCAATTCCGGCAGCGCCGGCGCGAGCGCCTCGAGCGCCTGCTGCGATGCTTTGCGGGTGGCGATCGATTCGGCGTTGCCGTCCTGCTGCCGCACCAGCGCAGCCGCGGTTTCGGCAAACGCCGGAGGCAGGGCGCCGGCCGTGCGCCGCTCGAACTCGGCGGCGAGCTTCGGATACGCCGCCTTGTACGCGGCGAAGCGCGCACTCCAGTCGCCCTCGAGCAGCGCGCCGCATTCGCGCGCGCTCCAGCCTTGGTATGCCGTCTGCGGTATCTCGAACGGCGGGTATTTCCAGCCCAGCGCCTCGCGCGTCAGCACGACTTCCTTTTCGCCCAACGCCTGGCCATGCGCGAGCTCGGTGCCGGCGCGGTTGGGCGATCCCTTGCCGATGAGGGTCTTGCAGCAGATGAGTGTCGGACGATCGGTGACTGCGTGAGCTTTGCGGATCGCCGCGTCGACCGCGTCGACGTCATGGCCGTCGACATTGGCGATGACGTGCCAGCCGTACGCCTCGAAGCGTCGCGGCGTATCGTCGGTGAACCAGCCCTTGGTCTCGCCGTCGATCGAGATGCCGTTGTCGTCGTAGAACGCGGTGAGCTTGGCCAATCCCAGTGTCCCCGCGAGCGAAGAGGCCTCGTGCGAGATCCCCTCCATCAGGCAGCCGTCGCCGACGAAAACATACGCGCGATGGTCGACGATCGCGTGGCCGGGCCGGTTGAACTCCGCAGCCAGCAGCTTCTCCGCAAGTGCCATGCCGACGGCGTTGGCGAGTCCCTGGCCGAGCGGTCCGGTTGTAGTCTCGACGCCGGGCGTGACGCCGAGCTCCGGATGGCCGGGTGTCTTCGAGTGCAGCTGGCGGAACCGCTTCAGTTCCTCGAGCGGCAGCGCGTAGCCGGACAGATGGAGAAGGGCATACTGCAGCATCGAACCGTGACCGTTGGACAACACGAAGCGATCACGGTCGGGCCAATGCGGGTTCGCGGGGTTGTGCCGCAGGTGCCGATTCCACAGCGCGACGGCGATTTCCGCCATGCCCATCGGCATCCCGGGATGGCCCGAGTTCGCCGCCTGCACCGCGTCCATCGCGAGCGCGCGGATCGCATTGGCGAGCAATACCGGATCCGGAGCAGGGCGGAGCGCAGGAGCGGACGCCCGGGTCGGCATGGTCAACGGTGCGGTCATTGGAGAAGGAGCGAGGGATCAGGGAAGTGCGGTCGGCGCCTGCGGCGCTCACGTGCCCGCGTAGCGCTGCTGCAAAGCATTAAAATTATCGCCCAGGCACCGATTTTGGGCAATAATCACGGGCTTAATCGTACTGTAACCAGGCACTATGGCGCTGGGGGAGAACAACAATGGACGGCATCCATCTGCTCGGAGAATGGTATGGCTGCGCGGTCGATCTGCCGGAGATGACGCGCGCGGGGCCGTTGCGCGCGTTATGCCTGCGCGTATCCGAGGCGTCCGGCATGACGATCGTCGGCGACCGCTTCTTCCAATTCGAGCCGCAGGGCGTCACCGGCACCGTGTTGCTTGCCGAGTCGCATTTAGCGATTCACACGTGGCCCGAGCATGGCTTCGTGACGATCGACGTGTATGTCTGCAACTACACGACCGACAACACGGCCAAGGCGGAGGTGCTGTTCCGCAGCATGCAGGACGCGCTGATGCCGCAACACACAAAGTTTCAGGCGATCCATCGCGGAGGGCGCGATGCCTGAAGACAAGGCTGCCGGCGACGTGCAGCCCGGATTGCTTACCGAATACCTGACCGCCGAAACCGGTTTTTTCGTCCGCTCGGCGCGCGAATTCGAGCGCTTTCAGTCGCCATTCCAGGCAGTCGAAGTCCACGACACCGTGCCGTTCGGCATGCTGTTCCGGCTCGACGGCCACTTCATGACTTCCGAGAAGGACGAGTTCTTCTATCACGAAAACCTCGTCCATACCGCTGCGATCGCGCATCCGGCGCCGGAGAAGGCGCTGATCATCGGTGGCGGCGATGGCGGGTCGGCAGAGGAGTTGCTCAAGTATCCAACGATGAAGTCGGTGACGCTGGTCGAGATCGACCTCGCCGTCATCGACGTCGCGCGCAAGTACTTCGGTGCGGTCCATCGCGGGGCTTTTTCGGACCCGCGCCTTGCGATCAAAGTCGAGGACGGACTGGCATTCGTGCGCAGCACGGCGGAGACTTTCGATCTGATCGTGCTCGATCTCACGGACCCCGGTGGGCCGTCGGAGCCGCTGTACACCGCCGACTTCTATCGCGCCTGCGCCGCGAGGCTCAATCCAACCGGCGCGCTCACGCTGCATATCGCCTCGCCGGTCGCGCACCCCGACCGCATCCGTGCCGGCCTCGCCAATCTGCGCGCAGCGTTCGCAATCGTTACGCCGTATCTCGTTTGCGTTCCGCTGTATGGCGGGCTGTGGATGATGGCGAGCGCCTCGGCAACACTCAACCCGGCGTACCTGACCCCTCTCGACGTCGATCGCCGGATTGCCCAGCGCAAGATCGGCGATCTGCAGTACTACAACGGCGGCGTGCACCGCGCCGGATTCGCGCTGCCGAACTTCGTCCGCGAGCTGGTCGCCGCGGTGTAGGCGCGCGTCCTAGGCGGCTGCCGGCGCGCATCCTACTACGGTGTTGAACCTGCGCCGCTCGGCCGCATCTAATAGTCGCGGTGTGGCATTCTCCGCGACACCGCAATGACTCGATGAAAGCTGACTCGATACCACTGGCGGAAGCGATGCGCGACGCGGATTTTGTGCAGGTAAACGGGATCGTGTTCGAGCCCGGGTATCTGCGCGTTCCGGATGAGGCGACCGTCGCTGACGACGTCGTCATGGAGCTCAAGCTGGGCGAGACCGAAGTCACCTTCGTCCGCGAAGAGCTCGACGGCGCCGAGTATGTGGGCGACGGCGCATATCTCCTCAAGTCCGGCGCGTTGCTGCGCTTTCTTACCAGCGCGACGATACACTGACCGCTGGCGTCGGCTGCGCTTTGGCGAGCGCCGAAGCGACGTTGGTCGTTCGATCGACTAAGAAGGCGTTCGCCGGTCGAGCGACGAGTCCGTCGCCCGCGCAAGTCTTTGCTGTCGCGTGACGCTTACGCGGGGCCGGCCGCGGCCTCGGCGTGCTCAATGCGGTGTGCTCAGGCATTGAACGCAGTTGCGCGGACTGCGCGTGAGGTAGCCTGATAGAATAACGCGTGGTCGACGGAGACGCGGCATGGACGAGATGCGAAGAAGGTTGATTCAATCGGGCGGGGGAATGACGCTCCTCAGCCTGCTTCTCGCGGCGGGATGGCTCAAGCCCGAAGAAGCGCTGGCGCAGGCGCAGACGTGGAACAAGGCCGCGTTCGACACCCACAGCCTGACCGATACCATGAAGGCACTCGGAGGCGGCGATCCTGCACAAAGCAAGGATATCGTTTTTTTCCAGACCCCGGAGATCGCCGAGAACGGCGCCGTGGTCCCGATCGGCGTTACCAGCAATATCGCGAGGACCGAGTCGATCGCAATCCTGATCGAAAAAAACCCGAACCTGCTGGCCGCGGTATTCGACATTCCCGCCGGCACTGAAGCGTCGATCTCGACGCGCGTGAAGATGGCGCAGAGCTCGAATGTCTATGCACTGGTCAAAGCCGACGGCAAGTATTACGTCGCCGCGAAGGACATCAAAGTAACCTTGGGCGGTTGCGGAGGATGACATGGCCGACCCGATGAAAATTCGCGCGACCACCCTCGGCGATTCCACCGAGGTCAAGGTATTGATGAGCCACGAGATGGAGACGGGGCAGCGCAAGGACGCGCAGGGCCAGACGATTCCCGCGTGGTTCATCCAGAACGTCGTCGTCACCTGGAACGGCAGGACCGTGCTGTCGGCGCAGTGGGGAACGGCCGTGTCGAAGAACCCCTTCCTATCGTTCAAGTTCAAAGGCGGCGCGAAGGGCGACAAGATCGCGATCGCCTGGATGGACAACCGGGGCGACAAACGCACCGACGAAGCAGTCATCGCATGAAGTTTGCGCACATCGTCCTCGCGCTTGGGGCGCTTGCGCTGGCGCCTGCGGCCCTGGCCCAGGAATCTACTGCTGAGGGGATCGCTAAGTATCGCGCGGCGCTGCAGGACGGCAACCCGGCCGAGCTCTGGGAGAGCCGCGGCGAAGCGCTGTGGAAGCAGGAACGCGGGCCTAAAAAGGTGTCTCTGGAGCGCTGCGATCTGGGCCTGGGCGCCGGGGTCGTCAAGGGGGCGTATGCGCAACTGCCGCGCTACTTCGCCGACGCCGATCGCGTCTTGGATCTCGAGACGCGTCTGGTCTGGTGCATGGTGACGCTGCAGGGCTACACCGAGGCCGACGCGAAAAAGAATCCGTTCGGCAGCGGCAACGCCAGGAAATCCGACCTCGAGGCCCTCACCGCGTACATCACCTCCGAGTCGCGCGGCGCGAAGATGAATGTTCCGATGCGGCATGCGAAAGAAGCCGAGGCGTATCGCATCGGCGAGAAGCTCTTTTTCTTCCGCGGCGGCACGCACGACTTCGCCTGCGCGACCTGTCACAGCGAGGAAAGCAAGCGCATCCGGCTGCAGGATCTGCCGAACCTGATGGCGGCGGAAGGGGCCCAGAAGGCGTACACGACCTGGCCGGCGTATCGCGTATCGCAGGGAGAGCTGCGCACGTTCGAGTGGCGGCTCTACGATTGCTTCCGCCAGCAGCGCTTTCCGGAGCTCGTTTTCGGCTCGGACGCCGCGATTGCGCTGACGATGTATCTGGCGCGCAACGCCAATGGCGCAGCCTTCGATGCGCCGGCGATCAAGCGTTGAGGGCTTGGCGATGAGGCCATACGCGGGACTGGGGCTGCTCGTCGTGACCGCGATCGTCGGCGCCGGCTGCGCCACGGCTGTGGACGAGAGCGAGACCGCCGCCAAGGCGACAGCAGTGCTGAAAGCATCCTTCAAGCCCGCAGGTCAGGCGGGGCTCGACCGCTTGGACCAGGACGAAACGCAGCGCGCCTGCAGCGCGGCGGCCGGCAAGGCGCCGGCCAAGGATGTCGCCGCGGTGATCGAGCAGGCGAACCTCGCGACGATCCGCTATCCCGCCGACGGCAAGCTCATCGGTGATTGGAAAAACGGCGAGAGGATCGCGCAGGAAGGGCGCGGCAAGCAGTTTTCCGACGATCCCAAGGGCCCCGTAGGCGCCAATTGCTACGCCTGCCACCAGCTGTCGAAAGCCGAGCTCTCGTTCGGCACGATCGGGCCGAGCCTCTATCAATACGGCAAGCTGCGCGGCAACGGCGTCGAGGTGCAGCGCTACACTTTTGGCAAGATCTACAACTCCGAGGCGTTCACGGCGTGCTCCAACATGCCGCGATTCGGCCACAAGGGCATCCTCTCCGAGCAGCAGATCAAAGACGTCACCGCGCTCCTGCTCGATCCTGCCTCGCCGGTCAATCAGTGAGCGTACGGCGGTCGGCGTCCCCGCCGAGGGTGATATATTCGCGCGGTGAAGCGCCGCGAATTTCTGCACGTTCTCGCCTCCGCCGCCGCTGCCGGATTCGCTCTCGATGCGCGGACGGCAGACGCGAAGCGCGACCCCGACGCGTTCTATGCGTTGCCGCGCTTTGGCAATGTGCATCTGCTGCACTTCACCGACTGCCACGCGCAACTGCTGCCGGCGTACTTCCGGGAGCCCGATGTCAATCTCGGCGTCGGTATCGCGAAAGGGCGACCTCCGCACCTAGTCGGCGAAGCGCTGCTGAAGCGTTTCGGGATCAAGCCGGGTACGCGCGAGGCGTACGCATTTACCTGCCTCGATTTCGCGCACGCAGCGCGGCTCTACGGCAAGCTCGGGGGCTTCGCCCAGCTCGCGACGCTGATCAAGCGCCTGAAGGCCGATCGGCCGGGCGCGCTGGTCCTCGACGGTGGCGATACCTGGCAAGGCTCCGCGACGGCTCTGTGGACGAAGGGCCAGGACATGGTCGAGGCCGCGAAGCTCCTCGGCGTCGACGTCATGACGGCGCACTGGGAATTCACTTACGGCGCCGAACGCGTCAAGGGGCTCATCGCGCGCGAGCTTGCGGGTCGCATCGATTTCGTCGCGCAGAACGTGCGGACGGCGGACTTCGGCGATCCGGTGTTTCCGCCCTACGCGCTGCGCGAGGTCAACGGCGTCCCGGTCGCGATCATCGGTCAGGCGTTTCCCTACACGCCGATCGCGCATCCGCGCGCCTTCGTCGCGGAGTGGAGCTTCGGTATTCGCGAACAGGAGTTGCAACAGGTTGTCGACGAAGTGCGCGGCAAGGCGGCGCAAGTCGTCGTGCTTCTCTCGCACAATGGCATGGACGTCGATCTCAAGCTCGCCGCGCGCGTCACCGGCATCGACGCCATTTTGGGCGGCCATACGCACGACGGCGTTCCCCAGCCGATTGTCGTCGCCAACGCCGGCGGCAGGACGTTGGTCACGAATGCAGGCTGCAATGGCAAGTTTCTCGCAGTGCTCGACTTCGCCGCACGCGGCGGCAAAGTCGCGGAGTTCCGGTACCGACTGTTGCCGGTATTCGCCAATTTCCTGTCCGAGGATCGCGAGATGGCGGCGCTGATCGCCAGGCTGCGCGCGCCCTACGCGTCGAGCTTGAGCGAGCGGCTCGCCGTCACTGAAGGCGTGCTTTACCGGCGCGGCAACTTCAACGGCACGTTCGACCAACTGCTTCTCGACGCCCTGATGGCGGAGAAAGACGCCGAGATAGCTTTTTCGCCCGGGTTCCGCTGGGGAACGACGCTCTTGCCTGGACAGACGATCACCTACGAGGACGTGCTCGCGCAGACCGCGATCACCTATCCGACCGTCACCGTCAATGCGTTGACCGGGGCGGCGATCAAGGCAATCCTCGAAGACGTCGCCGACAACCTGTTCAATCCGGATCCGTATTACCAGCAGGGCGGGGACATGGTACGCGTCGGCGGCCTGCAGTACAGCTGTGATCCCAACGCGGCAATGGGGGCACGCATTGGCGAAATGCGGGTCGACGGCAAGCCTGTCGACGCGGGTAGGCGCTACAAGGTCGCCGGCTGGGCGCCGGTCGCAGAAGAGGCGATCGCAAGCGGCGGCGAGCCTGTGTGGGAGGTGATGGCGCGTTACCTGAAGGCGCAGAAGACGATCGCGCCCAAGGCGCCCAACATGCCGAAGCTCGTCGGCGTCGCCGACAATGCCGGCTTGATGTAGCCCGGGCTTGATGTAGCCCGGGCTGAGCGTAGCGATGCCCGGGGTGCCTTCCCGCCGACTCCACGGAGCCGGCTACACGATCGCTACCCGCGCGAACTTGCGCTTGCCGGCCTGCACAATGACGGTTGTCCCCGCCGCGACGACGAGTCCCTTGTCGGCGACCACTTCTCCGTCGAGCCTTAGGCCCCGTTGCGCGATCAGCCGCAGCGCTTCCGACGTGGAGTCGACGATGCCCGCCTGCTTGGCCAGCTGGGCGATCGGCAAACCGGCGCCGTTGGTGCGCAGCGTGACTTCGGGCATGCTTTCCGGCAGCGCGCCCTCGCGGAAACGCGCCTCGAACTCGGCGAGCGCGGCGTCCGCCGCCTGTTTGGAATGGAAGCGCGCGACGATCTCCTGGGCGAGCATCACCTTCGCTTCACGCGGGTTGCGACCCTCCGCGCACTCGCGCTTGAGCTTGGCGATCTCTTCCTGCGGACGGAACGACAAAAGCTCGTAATAGCGCCACATCAGCTCGTCGGAAATCGACATGAGCTTGCCGAACATTTCCTGCGGCGGTTCGGTGATGCCGACGTAATTGTCGAGCGACTTGGACATCTTGTTGACGCCGTCGAGCCCTTCCAGCAGCGGCAGCGTGAGTATGCATTGCGGCTCTTGCCCGTAATGGCGCTGCAGCTCGCGACCGACAAGCAGGTTGAATTTCTGGTCGGTGCCGCCGAGCTCGACATCCGCTTTCAGCGCGACCGAGTCGTAGCCTTGCGCCAGCGGGTACAGGAACTCGTGGACCGCAATCGGCTGACCCTCGCGGTAGCGCTTGGCGAAATCGTCGCGTTCGAGCATGCGGGCAACGGTGTACTTCGCCGCGAGACGAATCATGCCATCGGCGCCCAGCGCGGCGAGCCACTTCGAATTGAATGCGACTTCGGTCCGGTGGCGATCGAGTACGAGGAACACCTGGTCGGTGTACGTCTTGGCGTTCGCCGCCAGCTCGTCCGCGGTCAGCGGCGGTCGCGTCAGGTTGCGGCCCGTGGGGTCGCCGATCATGCCGGTGAAGTCGCCGACCAGAAATATGATGTGGTGGCCGAGATCCTGCAGCTGCCGCAGCTTGTTGAACTGAACGGTGTGTCCCAGATGGAGGTCCGGTCGCGTGGGATCGAATCCTTCCTTGATGCGCAGAGGCTTGCCGCGCGCGAGCTTCGCGACAAGCTCGGCTTCGACGATCAATTCGTCGGCGCCGCGCTTGAATACCGCGAGCTGGCGGGCGATGTCGGGGTTCATTGAATGATGCTTCTGCTACAATCCGCACCGCGCTGTTGCAGCGGAACCGATCGGTCGGAGCTCTATTGAGCAAATTGGCGATTTTAGCGCAAAGGGTCACCGTGCTCCTCTACCCCATTGACGCCGGCCGCGTCGGCGCCGCCACGGCACTGATGGCGCTCGGCGTCGTTGCCGCATTCGGCTTCGCGCCCGACACGACGCTCGATACCGTCCCGCGTGAAAGGATCGCGCGGGAGCTCGCGCTGCCGACGATTGCGCCGCCGGTCGCGGACGAAGCTTACTGGCAGGAAGAGAGAGTGCGCCGCGGCGACACGGTGGGAAGCGTGCTGGCGCGGGTCGGCGTCGAGGATTCAGCCGCGCAGAATTTCCTGCGTTCCAATGCGGGCGCCCGGCCGTTCTACCAGCTGCGCCCTGGCAAACCTCTTCGGGTCAAGACCGACGCCGGCGGACGCATGCTCGGCCTGCGCTATCTGACCCAGAGCGGCGAGCTGCTCACGATCGACCGAATCGGCGACGGCTTCGTCACCCGATCGACGACGCCCGATGTCGCGATAAGCCTCGAGCTCCGCGCGAACGAGATCCGCAGTTCGCTGTTCGGCGCGGCGGACGCGGTCGCGCTTCCCGACGCCGTCACCATGCAGCTGGCGGACATTTTTTCGGGTGACATCGATTTCCTGCACGATCTGCGCCGCGGCGATCGTTTCAGTGTCGTCTACGAAATGCGCCGGGTCGACGGCGAAGCGGCTGGCGCCGGGCGAATCGTCGCAGCCGAGTTCGTGAACAAAGGTGTTTTCTATCGCGCGTTTCTGTGGCGTGCATCCGACGGGACCGAGGACTACTATGACGAAGACGGCAAGAGCTTGAAAAGGGCGTTTCTTCGCTCGCCGGTCGAATTCACACGCGTCACGTCGGGTTTCTCACTAGCGCGATTCCATCCCTTTCTGCAGGCCTGGCGCGCGCACAAGGGTGTGGACTTCGCCGCTCCCAGCGGCACTCCGGTGCACGCCGCGGGTGCCGGCAAGGTGATCTTTGCCGGGCAGCAAGGCGGCTATGGCAATGTCGCCATGCTGCAGCACGGCGGCGTCTATTCGACCGTGTATGCGCATCTGTCGCGTCTCGCGCCAGGCATGAAGCCGGGCGCGCGCGTGGCCCAGGGCAATGTGGTCGGGTATGTCGGCATGACCGGTTGGGCCACCGGCCCGCACTTGCATTACGAGTTTCGCGTCGATAACGTGCAGAAGAATCCGCTCACGATCGCGCTGCCGAATGCACAGCCCATTCCCGCCGGACAGAAAGCCGCGTTTCAGGCACAAGTGGCACGGCTTGCCGACGAGCTCGCGCTGGGCCGCGGCGTGATCCTCGCCGGCGGCGAGTGATGGCGGTGTGGGGTCCGAGCACTATATCGGCCTGATGTCGGGCACGAGCGTCGATGGCGTCGACGCGGTGCTCGCCGACTTCGCCGTCTCGCCCTTGCGCTCCATTGCGGCCGCGCATGTCGCGTTACCGGCATCGCTGCGCGGAGAGCTGAACGCGCTGCAGCGATCAGGCCCCGACGAGATCCATCGCGCGGCGCTCGCGGCCAACGCGTTGATGGATTGCTGTGCCGCTGCGGCTGGCGCCGTGCTGACGCAAGCCGGGCTTGCGCCGCGATCGATCGCCGCGATCGGCGTTCACGGCCAGACGATTCGCCATCGTCCTGAACTGGGCTACACGACGCAGCTCGCCAATCCTGCCCGGCTGGCGGAGGCCACGGGAATCACGGTCGTCGCGGACTTCCGCAGCCGCGATGTCGCGGCGGGCGGGCAAGGCGCGCCGCTGGTGCCGGCGTTGCACGCGGCGCTGTTCGCCACTGCGGACCGGCACCGCGTCATCGTCAATCTCGGGGGCATTGCGAACATCACATATCTTTCGCCGAACGCTCCGGTGCGCGGCTTCGACACGGGGCCGGGCAATACCTTGCTCGACGCATGGTGCGAGCGACATACCGGCGCGCGGTTCGACCGGGAAGGCGCTTGGGGTGCGACCGGCGCGGTGATCGCGGAGCTGCTCAGCGCCCTGAAAGCGGACGCGTACTTTGCGCTCGCCCCGCCGAAGAGCACCGGCCGCGACCGGTTTCACACCGTGTGGCTCGAGCAACACGTTGCGTCGTTGCATGAAGTCGCACGAACCGTGGACGTACAGCGAACGCTGCTCGCGCTGACGGCCCAGACCGTTGCCGATGCCATCGCGGCGCATTGCAGCGAGGCGACCGAAATTCTCGCCTGCGGGGGCGGGGCGAACAACGCGGCGCTCATGCGCGAGCTCGGGCTAGCGCTCGGAGCGCGGCGGCTCGCGACCACTGCGACGCAGGGAGTGCCGGTGAACGAGGTCGAGGCGCTTGCCTTCGCGTGGCTCGCGCGCGAGACACTCGCAGGACGCGCGGGTAACCTGCCGGAGGTTACCGGTGCGCGCGGCCTCCGCGTGCTCGGCGCTGTTTACCCGGCGTAAAACGAGTTTTCGCCAACCTCGTTCGCCCCCCGGCTCACCCCATTGCCTGACCGGCGCTCAGGGCTTAAACGCGGTTACGGCACCCGGGAGGGTTGGCGGTTGGCACAACTCCCCCGTGCACCTGGAATCCATCACTACAATTACGCCGATCTGCCGTTCATCAATGCGCTGTTCGGCACATATCGTAACCGCGTGGCTAGGCGCACGCCACCGGCTTCTGGCAGGCGCATCGGCGCACGTGACTGACATGCTGCTGCGCGATGTGTCGGAACCGGCAAAGGAACACTGACATGAACGCACTGCAACGTCGATTGCCGCAGCAGAAAGGCGGCTGGTTTCTCACCGATGGCGGCATCGAGACCACGCTGATCTTCGATGAAGGTATTGCGTTGCCCGAGTTCGCGGCGTTCGTCCTGCTCGACGACCCGGCGGGCCGCGATGCGTTGGCCTGCTACTATCGTCGCTATCTCGACATCGCCGCCGCGGCACCCGGGGCGGGCTTCATCCTCGAAAGCCCGACCTGGCGCGCCAGCAGCGAATGGGGCGCCAAAGTCGGCTGGCGCCAAAGTCGGCTCAAGGAGACCAATCATGGGCATCTTCGATCGGATATTCGGCGGCCGCGAGGCGCCAAGGGGAGGCCAACCGACTCACGAGCCCGGATTGTCCGAGGACGAGCAGGCGATCGCGCGCTACCGCTACATGCTCAGGACGGCGCCGCCTGAAACCATCGAGCAGGCCCACGCGGAGGCTTTTGCGAAGCTCACGCCGGACCAGCGGCGAAAGGTGCTGGACCAATTGAGCGTCGAGCTACCGGGCGCGGAAGCTGCCGCTGCAGCGCGGATGGGCGACAATCCGGCGGAGCTGGCGCGGGTGGCGACGCGCGCGGAAGTGCGCCAGCCCGGCACCATGGAGCGCGTCTTTGGCCGATTGGGCGGCGGTGCCGGGATGGGAGGAATTCTGGCCGGCACATTCCTAGGCAGCATTGCCGGCACGGTTGTCGGTAGCATGATCGCGCAGAACTTCCTTGGTGGCCATTCCCGCAGCGGTCTTAGCGACATGCATCACCCGGCCCATGATTCGGCCTCCGGAATGGGCGACGATACTTTCCAGGTCGCACAGGACGACGCGGGCGGTGGATTCGACGCCGGCGGGAGCTGGGACGTCTAAGCTAAGGAACCTCTGCACAAGTCCCGCACGGTCGCGATGGAGGCTTTTCGGGATGGGATGCAAGGCGCGAGGCGCAGCCAATAGCTCGGCTTATTGGCAAGCCGAGCAACGCCGCAGACCGCCCGAAAAGCCCCATCCCA
>WNGB01019501.1_pt1 | contig 15437 bp, 11 predicted proteins | sample 5400681 | NCBI WGS metagenome assembly WNGB01 (sample SAMN13153367, study PRJNA577476) | soil metagenome | isolation source: 115 cm soil or saprolite under grassland replicate 2 | place: USA:California | collected 2016-06-15
GCTCGGCCAAGCTCCGAGAGATCGACGCCGCGGTCGGCGGCCGCCGCCAGCAGGCGCAGGACCGCCGCGGCGTCGCGGTCGAGCACCGCGCCCGCGAGCTCGAGCAGCATCCGGCGGTCGGCGATACCCAACACCTCGGCCGTGATCTCCGCGGTGAGCTTCTCGGTGCCCACGTATGCGATCGCCTGGTCGAGCAGCGACAGCCCGTCGCGCACCGAGCCGGCGGCCTGCCGCGCCACCAGCCGGACCGCTTCGGCGGTGGCCTCGATCTTCTCGGCCTCGAGGATGCCACCCAGGTGCTGGGCCAGCCGCGCGGTCGGGATCAGCTTGAAGTCGAAGCGCTGGCAGCGGGACAGGATGGTGACCGGAATCTTGTGCGCCTCGGTGGTCGCGAACACGAACACCACGTGCGGCGGCGGCTCTTCCAGCGTCTTCAGCAACGCATTGAACGAGTGCGCCGACAGCATGTGCACTTCATCGATGATGTAGATCTTGCGGCGCGCCTGCGCAGGCAGGTAGCGCACGCCCTCCAGCACCGACTTGGTCTCCTCGACCTTGGTGTTGGAGGCGGCGTCGATCTCGATGACGTCGACGGAGCGCCCGGCGGCGACGTCTTGGCACAGGCTGCATTCGCCGCACGGCTCGGCGGTCGGGCCCTTCTCGCAGACCAGCGCCTTGGCGAGGATGCGGGCGGCGCTGGTCTTGCCTACCCCGCGCGCGCCGGTGAACAGGAACGCGTGGTGGACCCGGTTGGCGGAGATGGCGTTCGACAGCGTCCGGGCGACGTGCTCCTGGCCGACCAGCTCCGAAAACCGTTGTGGCCGGTACTTCCGCGCCAGGACCAGATACGACACCCTCGGGAATCTACTCGATAAAGGACCCTGACAGGGTCCTTTAGATCCCCCGCGGTCGAGCGCCATCGAGCGAGCTCGTCGGCGCTCACGCGACTCGGAACCCGAGCCTTGTCGAGGGGTCTCGGGTGCTTAAAGTCGTGGCCAAATGCGTCTCGACAAGCTCACCATCAAAGCTCAGGAGGCGGTGCAGGCGGCGCACGATCTCGCCGGAACCCGCGGCCACCAAGAACTGACGCCCGAGCACGTGCTGGCGGCTCTGCTCGACCAGCAGGACGGCGTCTCGTCGGCGCTGCTGCGCAAGTTGGGCGCCGACCCGGCGGCGATTCGCGAGGCGCTGGATCGGGTGCTGGACCAGCAGCCGCAGGTGCGGGGCTCGACCGCAGACCTCTACCTCGGGCGCCGGTTCAAAGAGCTCGTCGAGGAGGCGACGCGACAGTCGAAGGAGTTCAAGGACGAATACGTGTCGAGCGAGCACGTGCTGCTCGCGCTCAGCGCCAAGAACCAGGGACCCGCAAGCCAGGTGCTCAAGGACGCGGGCGTTCGCAAAGAGACCCTGCTCAAGGCGCTGGCCGAGGTGCGCGGCACCCAGCGGGTCACCGACCCCGAAGCCGAAGGCAAGTACCAGGCGCTCGCCAAGTACACGCGCGACCTGACTGAGCTCGCGCGCAACGGCAAGCTCGATCCGGTGATCGGGCGCGACGAGGAGATCCGGCGCGCGATGCAGGTGCTGTCGCGGCGGACCAAGAACAACCCGGTGCTGATCGGCGATCCGGGGGTGGGCAAGACCGCCGTGGTTGAGGGCATCGCGCAGCGGATCGCGTCGGGCGACGTCCCCGAGTCGCTCAAGGACAAGAAGATCCTGGCGCTGGACCTGGGCGCGCTGATCGCGGGAACCAAGTACCGCGGCGAGTTCGAAGATCGCCTCAAGTCGGTGCTCAAGGAGATCGAGGCGGCGGCGGGCGGCGTCATCCTGTTCATCGACGAGCTCCACACCCTGGTGGGCGCGGGGGGCGCCGAGGGCGCGGTCGACGCCGCGAACATGCTCAAGCCGGCGCTCGCGCGCGGCGATTTGCGCTGCATCGGCGCGACGACGCTGGACGAGTACCGGAAGTACATCGAGAAGGACAAGGCGCTCGAGCGGCGATTCCAGCCCGTGTACGTGGGCGAGCCGTCGGTCGAGGACACGGTCGCCATCCTGCGCGGGTTGAAAGAGCGCTACGAGGTCCACCACGGCATCCGCATCCGCGACGCGGCGCTGGTCGCGGCGTCGCGGCTGTCGGAGCGGTACATCTCGGGGCGGCAGCTGCCCGACAAGGCGATCGACTTGGTCGACGAGGCGGCGAGCCGGCTCAAGATGCAGATCGACTCGCGGCCCGACGCCATCGACGCCATCGAGCGCCGGCTGGTGTCGCTGGCGATCGAGGAGCAGGCACTGGCCAAAGAGAAGGACGAGGCCTCCGGCAAGCGCCTGGCGCAGGTCGCGGCCGAGATCGCGGAGCTGCGCGAGCGCGCCGATCAGATGAAGAGCATCTGGCAGCACGAGAAGCAGCTCATCGGCGAGCTGCGCAAGATCAAGGAAGAGGCGGAGGCGGGCAAGACCGAGGCTGAGCTCGCGCAGCGCAAGGGGGATTTGAACCGCGCGGCGGAGCTGCGCTTCGGCCGCATCCCCGAGCTCGACAAGCAGGCGCTCGCCAAATCCGCCGAGTTGAAGGAGGCGCAAAAGCACGGCTCGTTCCTGCGCGAGGAGGTGACCGAGGAGGACGTCGCCGCCGTCGTCTCCAAGTGGACCGGGATCCCGGTCGACAAGATGCTGGAGGGCGAGCAGGCGCGACTGCTCAACATGGAGACGCGGCTACACGGGCGTGTGATCGGCCAGGACGAGGCGGTGTCGGCGGTCGCCAACGCTGTCCGCCGCGCGCGCGCCGGCCTCCAGGATCCGAACCGACCGATCGGCTCGTTCATCTTTCTCGGCCCGACCGGCGTCGGCAAGACCGAGCTGGCGCGGTCGCTCGCCGACTTCCTGTTCGACGACGAGACCCACATCGTGCGCATCGACATGACCGAGTACATGGAGAAGCACGCGGTCTCGCGCCTCATCGGCGCTCCGCCCGGCTATGTCGGTTACGACCAGGGCGGGCAGCTGACCGAGGCGGTGCGGCGGCGCCCCTATTCGGTCGTGCTGTTCGACGAGATCGAGAAGGCCCACCCGGACGTGTTCAACGTGTTGCTCCAGCTGCTCGACGACGGTCGACTGACCGACGGCCAGGGGCGCACGGTCGACTTCCGCAACACGGTCGTCATCATGACCTCGAACGTCGGCAGCCAATATCTGCAGGACTGGACCGACCTCGACGCCAAGAACAAGGTGACAGCGGAGCTGCGGCGCACCTTCCGGCCCGAGTTCCTCAACCGCGTCGACGACACGGTCATCTTCCACCAGCTCGGCCGGAATGAGATCGACAGCATCGTCGATCTGCAGCTCGCGCGGCTGCGCAAACTGCTCGCCGACCGCGACCTGCACCTCGAGCTCACCCCGGAAGCGCGCACCTACCTCGCCGACCGAGGCTACGACCCGCAGTACGGCGCGCGGCCGCTCAAGCGCGCGCTCACGCGCTACCTCCAGGATCCGCTGTCGCGGCGCCTGCTCGCGGGCGAATTCCATCCCGGTGACGCGATCGTCGTTGGCGCGCCGCAGAAGCGGGCCGGAGGCGGGGACGGAGAGGAAGAGCTCACCATCACGCGCAAGCCGGAGCAGCGCGTAGCAGCCGTGTCATGATGGATTCGGATGAAAGACCTCTATAAGACGCTGGGGGTCGGGGAAGACGCGGGCGACGCAGAGATCAAGAAGGCGTACCGCAAGCTGGCGAAGGAGTTCCACCCCGATATCACCGGCGACGACAAGAAGAAGACGGAGCGCTTCAAGGAGATCAACGAAGCCTACGACGTGCTCGGCGACGCCGGGAAGCGCAAGGAGTACGACCGGCTCAAGCACGCGCCGATGCGGCCCGACGGCATGCCGGAGGGATTCGATCCGGACGCGTTCGCGCGCGCGTTCGGCGGCCAGCGGGCGACCGCGGGCGGCTTCGAGTTCGGGGGCGACGCCGACCTCGGCGACATGTTCTCGACCCTGTTCGGCCAGGGCGGGCGCTCCAACCCCTGGGGGCGCAGCGCGAGGCCCCGCCAGAACCGCGGGCCCGACATGGTCGGCCAGGTGTCGGTGAGCTTCCCGGAGGCGGCGCTCGGCACCCACCGGACCATCCGCACCGGCAGCGGCGCCCCCATCGACATCGCCATCCCGGCTGGGGTCGAGAGCGGCGGCCGGCTGCGGGTGCCGCGCAAAGGCGGCGCACCGACCGGCCCGGGCGGCAGCGCGGGTGACCTGTACCTCGACATCGACGTGCGACCGGATCCGTTTCTCCGCCGCGATGGCCTCGACATCACGCTGGAATTGCCGGTGTCGATCCCCGAGGCGGTGCTCGGCGGCAAGGTCGAGGTCCCGACCGTCGAAGGACCGGTGACGGTCACCATTCCGCCCGGCACGTCGAGCGGAGCCAAGCTGCGGCTTCGCGGCCGGGGTATCAAACAGAAAGACGGGTCGCGCGGCGACCAGATATGCCGGGTCGAAATCGTGGCCCCCAAGCTGGATCCGGAGGACAAAGAGACGCAAGGGCTGTTCGAAGAGCTCGCGCGCCGGCAGGGGAAGACGCCGGTCAGGAAGTTCTAGATTCCTTTGACCGGCCCGGAGCATCATATAGTGGAGGCCGTGACCGCATGAGCACAGACAACGCCAACGCCAAGACCCTTCCGCTGCTGTCATTGAGGAACCTCGTCCTGTTCCCGGGCGCGATGATGCCGGTGGAGATCGGCCGCGCGAGCTCGCTTCGGCTGATCGAGGCGCTCGGGGGCAAGGGCGCGCGGGTGCTGGTCGGCACCCAGAAGGACGCGGACATCGAGGAGCCAGCGGGCGCTGACCTCTACACGATCTGCGTCGAGGGCGAGGTGGTGCGGATCGTCAAGGCGGCCGAGAACCGGGTGACCGCGGTGCTGCGCGGGATCGAGCGCCGGAAAGTGACCGGGTTCGTGCAGGAGAAGCCGTACCTGGTGGCGAGCTACGAGCCGCTCACCGAGCTGCGAAAGGACCCGATCGAGATAGAGGGTCTGGGCATGGCGGTGTCGGACGTCGCCAAGCAGCTGATCGCGATCTCGCCCGACATTCCGGACGAGACCGGGCCGCAGCTGGATCAGCACAAGGATCCCGGGCGCCTCGGTGACGTGGTGTCGGCGACCGTGGATCTGTCGCCCGAGGAGCGGGCGTCGCTGCTGGTCGAGAGCGACGTCGCGGAGCGGTTGCGGCGGCTGTTGGTGCTGCTGCAGCGCAAAGTCGAGCTCATCAAGGTCAAGCAGAAGATCGACACGCAGGTGCGCGAGGAGTTCTCGAAGCACCAGCGCGAGGCGGTGCTGCGCCAGAAGCTCAAGGCGATCCAGGACGAGCTCGGCGAGGGGGAAGACGCGAGCGACCTCGACGCGTTCGACGAGAAGATCAAGGCGGCGCAGATGCCGGCCGACGTCGAGAAGACGGCGCGCAAGCAGCTGGACCGGCTCAAGCAAATGGCGCAATCGTCGGCCGAGTACACCGTCCAGCGCACCTACCTCGAATGGCTGGTCGAGCTGCCGTGGTCGAAGCGGACGCAGGACCGGCTGGATCTTGATCAGGCGCGCGAGATCCTCGACGCCGACCATTACGACCTCAAGAAGGTGAAGAAGCGCATCCTCGAGTACCTGGCGGTACGAAAGCTCGCGCCCGGGAAGAAGGGCCCGATCTTGTGCCTGGTGGGGCCGCCCGGCGTCGGCAAGACGTCGCTCGGCAAGTCAATCGCGCGCTCGCTCGGACGCGAGTTCATCCGCGTCTCCCTGGGCGGCGTCCGGGACGAGGCGGAGGTGCGGGGCCACCGACGGACGTACATCGGCGCGCTGCCGGGGCGGATCGTGCAGGGCATGCGCCGGGTCGGCAGCCGCAACCCGGTGTTCATGCTCGACGAAATCGACAAGCTGGGCGCGGACTTCCGCGGCGACCCGTCGGCGGCACTGCTGGAGGTGCTGGACCCCGAGCAGAACTCGACGTTCTCGGACCATTATCTGGAGGTCAACTTCGACCTCTCGGACGTCATCTTCATCGCGACGGCAAACATGCTGGACCCGATCCCGCCCGCGCTGCTCGACCGGATGGAGGTGCTGGAGATCCCGGGGTACACGCGCGAGGAGAAGCTCGAGATCGCGAAGCGGCACCTCGTGCCCAAGCAGGTCGCGGAGCACGGACTCGACGAGCAGCGGGTTCGCTTGAGCGACGACGCGCTGACCACCATCATCGAGCAGTACACGCGCGAGGCGGGCGTGCGTAATCTGGAGCGCGAGGTGGCGAGCGTCATCCGGGCGGTTGCGGTCAAGGTGGCCGAGAACCTGAGCTACGACCCCGACCTCACGTCCGAGATCGTCGCGGACATCTTGGGACCGCAGAAGTATTACTCCGAGGCGGCGGAGCGCACCGAGATCCCGGGGGTTGCGACCGGTCTCGCGTGGACGCCGACCGGCGGCGACATTCTCTTCATCGAGGCGTCGGCGATGTCGGGCAAGGGGACCCTCATCCTCACCGGCCAGCTCGGCGACGTCATGAAGGAGTCGGCGCGCGCGGGTCTGTCGTGGGTACGCACCCACGTCGAGGATCTGGGCATCACGGCGGACTTCGAGAAGACGGACATCCACCTGCACGTGCCCGCGGGCGGGGTGTCGAAGGACGGGCCGTCGGCGGGCGTGTCGATCACGGTGGCGCTCGTGTCGCTGCTGACCGGGCGGCGGGTGCGCGGCGACGTGGCCATGACCGGCGAGATCACGCTGCGCGGCACGGTGCTGCCGGTGGGTGGGATCAAGGAGAAGGTGCTGGCCGCGCACCGCGCGGGGATCAAGCGGATCGTGCTGCCCGAGCGGAACCGCAAGGACATCATCGACATCCCGGAGACGGTGCAAAAGGAGCTCGAGCTCGTGTTCGTGAAGAAGATCGACGAGGCGCTCGAGCTGACGCTGGAGTCGGTCCCGGTCGTCGCGCCCGAGACCGACGCGCCCGCCGCGGAAGTCACCGCGCGGGCGTAAGACGGGCGCGGCGCGTTGCGCGTCCACGTCCTCTATTTCGCGATGTTGCGCGAGCGGGTCGGGTGCGAGCGCGACACGTTCGAGCTCCCGGCGGGTGCCGACGTTCGTGCCGCACGAACGGCGATCGCGGCGCGCCACCCGGAGATCGCGGCGTCCTTGCCGCGGGTGGCGACCGCGGTCAACCAGGTGATAGCTCCGGAAACTCAGCTGCTGTGCGATGGCGACGAGATCGCGCTCATCCCACCTGTCGCCGGCGGGTCCGCTAGACTCCCGGACCAATGAGCCAAGATCCTTTCGGTTTCGGACCCCTTCCCCAACCACCGTCGAAACGGCCGATCGTCGTATTGGCGCTCCTGCTGGTCGCCTCGGGGGCGGGCAACTACTGGCTGTGGCAAGAGCGCACGAAGGCCAAGAGCGACGCCGCGTCGGCGGCAGCCAAGGTCGCGGCCGCCGAGACCGCAACCAAGGAAGCGACGCAGAAGCTGCAGGAGATCCAGGGCGACATGATCGCGCACCCGGAAAAGGCGCCGGCCCACAAGGACGACGCGAAACCGGAAGCGAAGACCGAGACCAAGGAGAACAAGGTCGAGGCCAAGGAGGCCGACGCCGACAAGGACAAGGACAAGGACAAGGACAAGGACAAGGACAAGGACAAGGACAAGGCCGACGCGAAAGACGACGCCAAGGCCGAGACCAAGCCGGCCGACGCCGAGGAGAAACCGAAGCCGGCGGCCAAGGCGAAGCCGACGGCGAAAGCGAAGGCCAAGGCCAAGGCCAAGGCCAAGGCCAGCGTCAAGAAACCGGCTGCCGCGAAGCGCAAACCGTCCACCCCCGCAGACCGTGAGCTGTAGTCGCAACGCCGGCGGTCGCGCGCTCACCGTCGGCAACAGAGATAGTGTGATTTGGAAACGACGTCTTGACGATCGCTCTCGGACACTGAGATCCGAGAGCGACGATTGGACATGGCGCTCGCGCGCGATGACACGACACGAATAGTTCGGTTCTGCCTGGCCGGAGACGGCTGGGGCTCCGCCATTTACGAAGACGAAGCCTGCGTCATCAAGCTCGTGCTCACGGGCGCGGACCGAGCCGAGAGCTGCCGGTTCGAGGGGCCGGACTTCGAGACCGCGCTCCGGCAGGCGGTCGCCTCGGGCGTGCTCAAGGCGAGCTGCGTCGAGAAGCAGATCGCGTTCATGGCGCGCCCGGCCGCGGCCGACACGCCCAAGCCCGCCCGGGAGCCGTCGTATGGAAACGAGGCTTCCAAGAACGCGCTGTTCCCGGCGGTGGCCGCGCTGATCAGCGCTCTCGTCCACGAGACTCAGCGCGAGCGGGGAATCTCGTCGCTCTACTCCGCATCGGCTGGGCGGCTGTTCGGGCGCGAGCTAGCCGAGCAGTGGCGCGCGACCGATCGGCGGCGCGAGGAGCTGGGGGCGTTCCGGGATCGGCCGGCCGGGAAGCTGCCGAGCGGGATCGTGCGCCGGCTTGGGGATGCGAGCGAAATGGTGGACGCGATAGCCTCGGCGCGCACCCGGGTCGAACACCTGCGGACGATCCCGACGGAGATCATCGAGACCTATTCCCAGATGAACAGCGAGATCCTCCGGATCGTGGACGACGTGGCGTCGCTGGTGGTGGAGCCGATCCAGCGCCCGGCGGTGCTGGCTTGGACGGCGCTCTTGCACGCCAAGGAGGCCGGCGTCGCGGGTGACGTGGAGCGGATGGAACGCATCGCGCTCACCTGCCGCGACGGCGGCTTCGGCGTCGATCCCGTCGCATGGTTCGCCGCCATCAGCCGCCAAGTCGATCTGCTTGGCGAGGTGGAGGCCACGGTTCGCGCCTCCCTCGCCGGCTGAACCGTGGCCCCAGAGTCCGATCGATCGCGTGAGCGGGGGGCGCGGGACCCTCCCAGGGTCCCGATCGATCGCGTGAGCTGGCGCGAGCTTGGTCGCGCGAGCTCGTCGCGGGGGGCGCGGGACCCTCCCAGGGTCCCGATCAAAACACGAACGGGACGTCGACCTGCACCACTTTGTAGTGGGCGTCGCTGTTCGGGCTGTCGAGGGCCTGGGCGTAGGAGATGCCGGGGCGGAGCCAGGTGCTGCCGAGCTTGAAGTGAAAGCGCGGGCCGACCGCGAACGTCACGGCGTCCATGTTGGGCGACGGGATGTCCGACTTGGCGCCCATCACGATGCGCGACGGCGTCGACAGCCAGCGCTGGTAGCGGATCTCGCCGCCGAGCGAGAGCACCGGGAGCACGAAGTAGCCGGCGTGCAGGCCCATCGTCGAGTTGGTGCGGGTTGCGTCGGGCGAAATGCCGGTCATGTCGTTGCCGCGCACGCGGATGAGCTCGAGCACCGTCGCTTCCGCCTGCACAGTCAACTTGTGATCGATGTACGCGAATCCGGCGCCCAGGATCGCGGTCATGTAGTTGACCGCAAACATGGCGTTGTCCATCGCGGAGCGGGCCGGGATGCCGGCCGCGTTCGCGGCCGCGGCGGCGGGGTCGGGCGTCGAGCCGCCGCCCATGCCGACGGGGAGGGTCGCGCCCAGGAAGCCAGCGAGCCGAAAGCTGCCTGCGATCTTGGTCGAATACGCGGCGCCCACGATCGGGTTGACGAACGAGGTCCCGTCGGGGGTAGTGCCGGGCGCGCCGTTCTGCACGAAACCCAGGCGGACGAGCACGCCGAAGCTCGGTGACAACTTGTAGCTGCCGAGCAGCGTGGTGGCAACCGTGCTCCCCGAGCCCATCGCGTTGTCGTAAAAGGCGACCGCGGTGTCCGAGCGGAGCACGTTGCCGACAGTGACGGGACGGAGCTGCCACGGCAGCGAATACGGCGGCGGCGGCGGCGCGGGCGGTGGCGCAGGCGGCGCGGCGGGAACCGACGCGGTCGCGGCCGGCATGCCGGCGGGTTCCGCGGACGGCGCTGGCGCGGCGGCGGGTTCCGCGGACGGCGGCGGCGCGGCGGCGGGTTCCGCGGCAACCGGGTCCTCGGCACGTGCCGCGCCGGCGAGCGCGAGCGTCCCGGAAACTACGAGCACACAGGTTCGAATGGCTTTGTTGATCACGATCGTTCTCCCTTGCTTGTCATTTAGGCGGCCAACTGGTGCGTCTGACCTTCGAGGAAACCGATCAGACGTTCGCGGAACGTGTAGTAGTCGGGGTGCTCGATGACCGCGGCGCGGTTGCGCGGGCGCGGGAACGGAACCTCGACGATGCCGCCCAGCTTGGCGGCTGGGCCGTTGGTCATCATCGCGATGCGGTCTGAGAGGAACAGCGCCTCGTCGACGTCGTGGGTGACCATCAGCGCCGTCTTCTTGTTGGCCGACCACACGTCGACCAGCACCTCTTGCAGCTCGAAGCGCGTGAGCGAGTCGAGCATCCCGAACGGCTCGTCGAGCAGCAGGACCTTGGGGTCGAGCGCGAACGCGCGCGCGATGCCCACGCGCTGCCGCATGCCCGACGACAGCTCGGTGGGCTTCTTGTGCATGGCCGCGCCCAGGCCCACCGCCTCGAGCATCTGGGTAACGATCGCTTCGCGTTCCCTGCGGGGCGCGCCGGGCTTCACCTGATCGACGCCGAGCATCACATTGTCGAACGCGGTCATCCAGGGCAGCAGGCAGGGCGCCTGGAACACAACGCCGCGGTCCGGACCCGGGCCAGGGATCTCGCGGTTGTCGACCAGCACGCCGCCCGAGCTCGAGGGCAAGAGACCGGCGGCGATCGACAGCAGCGTGGACTTGCCGCAACCCGAGTGGCCGATGAGACACACGAACTCGCCCTTGCGGATGCGCAGGTCGAAGTTCTCGACGATGACCGCGTTGCCCTTCGCAGACGGGTAGGTCTTGGTGACGCGCGAGAACTCGAGATAGCGCTCGTCGAGCCGATTCATGCCGCCACCGTTTCCGAGGATTCGGGGGAACGCGTGAGCGTAGGCGGGCTTTGCCCGCCGGAGCTCGTCGCGGGAGGCTCGGAACCCCTTGGGGGTTCCGAGTAAGAATGGATGCGGCGACGGCCCGGGCCGAGAAGGTATTCGATGACCTGGTTGCGCACCGCCTTGAACTGGGGGTCGTGGTTCATCGCCTTGCGGTCGCGCGGCCGGGGGATCGTGATGTCGATGGCGGGTCCCAGCGTCGCGCCCGGCCCCATCGACAGCGGGATGATGCGATCGGCGAGCAGGATGCCCTCGTCCACGTCGTTGGTGATCAGCAGGACGGTCTTGCGGCTCGCCTGCCAGATTCGGCTGATCTCGTCTTGCAGCGTCGCGCGCGTCAGCGCGTCGAGCGCGCCGAGGGGCTCGTCCATCAGCAGCACCTCGGGATCCACCGCGAGCGCGCGGGCGAGCGCGACGCGCTGGCGCATCCCGCCCGACAGCTCGGACGGACGTTTGTCGCGGGCGGCGGCCAGGTTGACCAGCGCGAGGTACTCGTCGGCGTGCTTGTGCTTGCGCTCGGGTGTCCAGCTCGCGAAGGTCTGGTCGACGGCGAGCAGCACGTTGGCGTGCGCTGTCAGCCAGGGGAGCAGCGAGTAGTTCTGGAACACGACGCCGCGGTCGGCGCCAGGTCCCTTCACCGGACGGCCGTCGAGGGTGACGGTTCCGGCGTCGGGCGCGGTCAGGCCGGCCACCATGTTGATGAGCGTGGTCTTGCCCGCGCCCGAGTAGCCGACGATGGCCACGAACTCGCCGCGCTCGATCGTGAGGTTGATGTCGCGCAACACCTCGGTGCGCTCGGAGGACGACCCTGAGCTACCAGGCCCGTAACCCTTGCTGACGCCGCGGAGCTCGAGGAACGCCGTCGCCGTCGCGGCAGTCGCCGTCATCTAGGCCGCCACCTGGAGCCGTCGCTCCACCGCGCTCATCAGCCGGTCGAGCACGAACCCGACGATGCCGATGGTCAGGATGCACAGGATGATGTGCTCGTAGATGAGGCTGTTGTATTCCTGCCAGAGGAAGCCGCCGATGCCGGGGCTGCCGGTGAGCATCTCGACCGCGACGATCACCAGCCACGCGATGCCAAGGCTCAGCCGAAACCCCGTGAACATGTAAGGCAGCGTCGCGGGCAGCAGGACCTTGAAGAAGGTCTTGCGGGGCGACAGCTGCAACACGCGGGCGACGTTGAGGTAGTCCTGCGGGATCGAGCGCACGCCGAGCGCGGTGTTCAGCACCGTCGGCCACATCGCGCAGATCGCGATCGTGAACAGCGCGGCCGGCGCCGACTTCTCGAACAGCACGAGGCCGAGCGGCAACCACGCCAGCGGCGACACCGGTCGCAGCACCTGGATGATGGGGTCGAAGCTCTTCGCGAACAGCTTGGAGCGGCCGAGGATGAAGCCGAGCGGCGTGCCCACCAGGATCGCGAGCAGGTAACCCTTGGCGACCAGGAATAGCGAGTACCAGGCGAACCGCCCGACGCCCTGGTCGAGCTCGCCTCGCTTGGCGAACGGCTCGACCACGAACGGCTTGGCGACCTCCCAAGTCTTGCTGGGCGACGGCAGGTTCTTCGACCAGGTGGCGCTGCTGGCCGCCCACAACCCCAGCAGCAGCACCACCCCGACGAGCGGCAGCAACAGCGCCTGGATGTCCAGGCGAGCGAGCTTCTTGGTCATTGACATTGGTGTTTGTCTCTTCAGCTCTTGAGGTTCTTGACCGAGAACGACTGCGCGTACTCGTCGGGCTTCGCGGGATCGAACGTCACCCCGTCGAACAGCTTCTCGGGCTTGTTGTCGAGGCCGCCGTGCTTGACGCCGATCTCCTTCATCGCCGCCTCGTAGATGTCGTGGCGCATGACCTGTTTGGCGACGCCCTTGTAGTCGGGCGCGCTCGGCACCATTCCCCAGCGCCGGAACTGGGTCAGCCACCACACCGCGTACTTGGGCTGCGGGAAGTTGCAGTTGCGCGAGCTGAAGATCATGTAGTTCGGGTCTTCCTTCTTGCGGCCATCGCCGAAGTCGTAGTGACCCTGCATGCGGCCGAGGATCAACTCCTTGGGGCAATTGATGTAGGTCGCCTTGGACACGAGCTCCGCCTGCTCGGGACGATTCTTCATGTCGTCGAGCCACACGCTCGCCTCGTGCAGCGCCTTGCACACCGCCTTGACGGTCTTCGGGTTCTTGTCGGCGAACTCGGCGAGGAAGGCGCAGACCTTCTCGGGGTGGTCCTTCCAGATGTCCTGGGTGTTGATCGCGGTGTAGCCGATGCCGTCGGCGATGCTGCGCGCGTTCCAGGGCTCGCCGACGCAGAAGCCGTCCATCTTGCCCACCTTCATGTTCGCCACCATCTGCGGCGGCGGCACGACGATCAGCGACACGTCCTTGTCGGGGTTGATGCCGCCTGCGGCCAGCCAGTAGCGCATCCACATCGCGTGGGTGCCGGGCGGGAACGTCATCGCGAAGGTCAGTGGCGTGCCCTTGGCCTTCGCCTCCATCGCGAGCGGCAGCATCGCCTTGGGGTCGGCTTGCACCTTGCCCTTGAACGTGTTCGCGAGCGTGATCGACTGCCCGTTGCGGTTGAGCATCCACGGGATGACCATCGGCTTCTTGGGCGAGCCGAGCAGGCCCATCGTCGACGCGATCGGCATGCCGATCAGCATGTGCGTCGCCTGGATGTCGCCGTTCGACAGCGAGTCGCGGATCGCGGCCCAGCTCGCCCCCTTCACCACCGTCGAGTTGATGCCGTACTTCTTGAACAACCCCTTCTCGTGCGCGATGACGATGGGCGAGTTGTCGGTGAGCGCGATGATCCCGAACCGCAGGTCGGGCGTCTCGGGCGCCTCGGCGGCGGCCCATGACACGCGACTCGAAAGCAGGCGGGAGCCGGCGAGCAGGGCGGCGGCGCCACCGACGAATTTGCGGCGAGAAAGCTTCAGGGGACGTTTGGTCTTCATGTAGGCCATTGTGCTCGGCGCGTATTTCGGAGGCTTTTCGGCGATAGCGCATCACGGTTAAACCTGCGATGCGGCGAACCTGACGTACCCGTTACCTCGCGTTGGCAAATCACCCGCCTTGGCGGGGTTGGCGCGCGCTCTGTCAAGAACACGTAACCAACCGGTCAAGGCCGGGACCGCGACGAATTAACTCGTCGTCGACAATCGCGAGAAGCAGGCGACATCGACGCGGCGGTATTCAAGAAGCATGTCGACCGCCCCCGCGTCCCCCAAGTCTCCGCTCCGCGTCCTCGCCCTCTCGACCACCGCCTTCACGCTGCTGTTCGCCGTGTGGCTGATGTTTGGCGTGCTGGGTGTGCCGATCAAAAAGGAGCTGCACCTCGACACGGTTCAGTTCGCCTGGCTGGGCGCGATCGCGGTGCTCAGCGGTTCGATCTGGCGGCTGCCGCTCGGCATCCTCGCCGACCGCGTTGGCGGGCGTTCGCTGTTCGTGGCGTTGCTGTTGGTGTCGGCGATTCCGACGTATCTGGTCTCGCATGCAACGACGTTCAAAGAGCTGCTCGCGTGCGCGTTCTTCTTCGGGCTCGGCGGCAACGCGTTTTCGATCGGCATCGCGTGGAACGCGGCGTGGGCGGACAAGCAACGGCAAGGGTTCGCGCTGGGCGTGTTCGGCGCCGGCAACGTGGGCGCGTCGATCACCAAGCTGGCCGCGCCGGGGCTGATCGCGCTGCTCGGCAGCTGGCGCGTGGTGCCGCAGATCTACGCCGCGCTGCTGGTGGTGATGGCGCTGGTGTTGTGGGGGATCGCGCCCTCGCCCGACCGTCGGCCGGGCTCGGGCCGGCCGCTCCGCGCGATGCTGGCCCCACTGCGCGATCTGCGCACGTGGCGGTTCGGGCTCAGCCTGCTGCGGCCGGTCGGTGGTTGGCTGTCGGACAAGTTCGGGCCGCGGCCGGTGACGTACGCGGTGTTCGTCGCGATGTTGCTCGCGTGCGTACCGCTCGCTTTGCCGAGGGGCGCGTTCGGCGTTCACGTCGGACCGGTGGCGTTCTTCTGGCTGGTCGAGGTGCTTGGCATCGGCATGGGCCTGGGCAAAGCGTCGGTCTACAAGTACATCCCCGACTACTTCCCGGCGGACGTCGGCGCGACCGGCGGCCTGGTCGGCACGCTGGGCGCCCTCGGCGGGTTCGTGCTGCCGCTCGCGTTCGGCTACCTCGAGACCTCGACCGGCCGGCCCGAGAGCTGCTTTCAGGTGATGCTGTGTCTCGTGCTCGCGTGTCTGGTCTGGCTGCACGCGGTGGTCAGCGGCCTCCGCCGTGGCAAGCGCCTGCGCTTCCGGTCGATCGAGCTCGAGGTCGGTAACGACCGCGCGGGCGCCGGCGCCTAGCCGCTCTCGCGCGAAGCGCGAGTGTGCGGCTACTTACTGCAACAATCTCCTAGTACTACTGTGTTAGTAAACACGGGTGGCTCCGCAGGCGTGACAGCACGCGAGATGCCGTGCGAGTAGCCTCGCAATCATTTTGCGAAGGGATGCGATCGACGCCGGATTGTGGCGTTCAGGCC
>WNGB01007937.1_pt1 | contig 15434 bp, 15 predicted proteins | sample 5400681 | NCBI WGS metagenome assembly WNGB01 (sample SAMN13153367, study PRJNA577476) | soil metagenome | isolation source: 115 cm soil or saprolite under grassland replicate 2 | place: USA:California | collected 2016-06-15
ACTGGGGCGCCAAGACCGGTTTCAAGCCGCTGCCGAAGATCCAGCGCGTCATCTACCTGCCCAACCAGGATGACACGCTGGCCATCCAGAAGCTCATCAGCAACGAGATCGACATGTGCAAGATCGTGCCGGTCCCGACGTTGAAGACCGCGTTCGCACAGAACCCGAAGGTCGTCACCTTCACGGGCCAGGAATCACCCTTCGGCTACCTGGACTGGTGCCCAATCTCGCTCGGCTTCAACAACAGCGCCGCGCCGTTCGACAAGGCCGAGTTTCGGCAGGCGATCAACTTTGCCCTCGACCGCACCAAGCTGGTCAATCTTGCCGAGGCCGGCGCCGGTGTCGTCGCCTATCACCAGTTCACGCCGTACGTGTGGTTCCAGAAGTTCGACGAAGCCATCAAGCCGAGCCAGCAGAAATACGGCTTAGACGCGACCGCCCACCCGGATAAGGTCAACGACCTGCTGACCAAGCTCGGCTACACTAAGGGTGGCGACGGCATGTGGGCCGACGCATCGGGCGCCAAACCCAACATGAAGATCGCGGTTCCCGATTGGCTCAAGAACTACGGCCCACCGCTCAGTCAGCAACTGCGCGATGCCGGCTTCGACGCCAGCTTCGACACGTCGCCCGGACTGGACTCGCAAGTGCAGACCGGTCAGCAGCCGTTGTACTTCGGCTGCCAGGGGCCCGCGGGCGTCAAGGGCATGGATCCGTACTTCATGCTGTCGATCTTCGAAGGCCAGTACTACCGCCCGACGGGCGAGCCCGCGCCCATTTCGTGGGCCACGTCGCGCTGGCGCAATTCGGACTACGACGCGGCCGTCGAGAAGATCAGCCCGCTGCAGGTAGACGATCCGAAGACGCTGGAGTACTTCACCCAGGCAATGGACATCTGGTACCGCGAGCTACCGATGATCTATGTCTCGCAGCTGATCATCCGCTACCCGATGAACACGACGTACTGGACCGGCTGGCCGTCCAAAGACAAACCGTTCGGCTTCCCGCACTCCTGGCAACAGGAGTTGATGAAGACGCTCTTCGCCCTGCAGCCGACCGGCGCAGCCTGAGCCCTACACGTTGCCATGTGACTGACGCCGGCGGTGTCGGCGTCAGTCACATCGACGGCCAGTCACTGGCGCCAGCTGGGAAGAGATGTCGACAGCCTGACGCTGCATCGACCAGAGAGCATGGGGGCTAGCCCGCCACATGTCGGCTACGCGCGAACCGTAACGGCTGCACCGTCAGTGCCGATAGCCTTGAGGCGCGCAGTCAGGCTGCCTGACGCTGTAGCGGTGCCGTGCCACTCGAGAAGAGGCCCGTCGCCAGCGACAACATGGGATGGAGGGTCCGACCGCGCGATGATCTACCAGCGATGCCAGCCTTTTTCTCACTGAGGGCGGCTCGTTTGGTGATGGCACTCCGGTCATCCAGTGGCCGATCAACAATTCCGACACCCAGAAGTGGAGGTTCGTTGAAATCGAGAACCGCCGCTACGAGATCGTAAACGTCAAGACCAACAAGTGTCTCACCTTGAGTAGCGAGTCGCTGGGCGCCGGACTCATACAGTGGCCGAGGGCGGCTCGTGACTGAAGTTCACGTCAGACTCGAATCACCACTCATGGCCGCCTACAGTCTTGAAACCTGGTCGATGCGCCAGGCGCCATTCTCCATGCGCAGAGTGAATTGCTCTGCGACTTGCCTCGTCACGTTCTGACCTTCGACCCGATCTGTGGTCGTGACAACCGACCGGACTACGGCCTGATCGCGGGTTTGCGACACAAGGTCAATGCTGATCGGCGTGATCGACACCTTGTTCGCGAACCAACCTGCATATTCGGCGGGCGAGTTCAGGCTCCGCAAGTGCGCATCCATCAACGCATACCCTTCGGTATAGCGGCGCCCGTCGATCAGTGCGTAGTGTTGCTGGATGGTCGCAACGGGCGAGCCGCTTTGTGCAACTTCGGCTGGCGCGCTCGGCTGATCGGCAGTCGCTGTCATGGCAGAGGGTGCCTGAACGCGTGCGGAAAGCGTCGGCTGGGCAGTTGGCTCGCCACCCTGAGCGCCCGGCAGAGGGCGTGTCGGCTGCTCGGCAATCGACTGGTCGGCCTGTGTGGACGAGGGCTCCGGGGCGGTCATCATGCGGATGAGGAGCACTCCCGCGCTGAATACGACGAGCAGCACAGCAAGTGAGGCGATGAGACCGTAGCCGCCACGCCCGGGCCCATTGGCAACTTGCTCCTTGCGTCGCATCTGGCGGGAGCGATGGGTTGTCACCGCGGGCGAACCAGATACGCCCATGCGGCCATCCGGCTTCGCGATGGTCTCCTGGCTATGCGCAGCCGACTCAACCACTGGGATGGCCTGGGTGGCTTCCATGGCACCGCTCGGGTTGGTCACGATGAATGGGCCGTAAGCAGGGTCTTCGCCGCCATCCAGTAGGCGTGGCAAGGCCGGATCCGCCACGGCCCCTGCCCGACGCCTGGTCTCACGAAATCTGCGGGCTGCGTCAGCATCGCCACGGGCACTCGGCCCTAGGAAGCGCAACATGACTCTGCGCTCGAGTCGCTCGTCGAGCGCCACCCACGTTTCTAGCGACTCGTGAGCGTCGAGCCGATGCAGCAGACGGTATCGGTCGCCGATCAAGGTAATTGCTGGTGTGGGATGTTCGAGGGGCGCCACGGTTTCACTCGCCTCCGGCACGTCTACTGCAGATCGTGAGCCTGGCCGCCCTCATCAGCCAAGCCTTTATGACTTCATGGCCCTACTGCGGCGGGCACGCGGATCCGCCTCGGCGTCCGCACTGTTGCGCAGGTCAAGGCGCCGTCGCTCGGAGGCAGGAGATTACATAACGTAACCTAAATGCCATCAAGCTGCCGTCGTGGACCAGATCATCGTTCCCGTCTCGGCGTTAGTCTGGAACGGGAGGTCGCGCGAAGCAATCGATCCGAACGAGGCGGCCCGACAGCAGTTGAGCCCAACCGAGAAAACGGCGGACATTCGCCGCTGGAATCGGAGGCGTGCAGTCCATGTCTCGCATTCTCGTCGTCGACGATGACTCCGTACTGCGCAGCATCCTCTCAGATGCGCTCCGGGAGGCCGGGTACGACGTCGATTGCGCATGCAATGGGCTTCAGGCGCTGACCGCAATAAGGAAGCATCGACCTGACGCGATGGTGTTGGACGTTGCCATGCCGATCATGGACGGGCCGACGCTGATCCGCAATCTGCGTGATCAGACCAAGTGGGGTGCCGTCCCGGTCGTCGTGATCTCAGGTCAGTCAGAGCCAGAAGCTGTCGGCGCGCGCATTGGGGCACGCGCGTGCCTTGCCAAACCGCTCGATCTTCGCAGGTTGCTCGCGTGCGTCGAAGCGATCGCGTAGTTCGGGTGTTCCGTTATCCACGGCAGTAACTGGTCCGGCGTCTCAGTTCCAGGCGCGAAGTGGTTCCGCTCGTTGCGACAGGGTATCGACGGCACGCGCTCGTATCAGTGCGGCGGCCGGCTCGGCGTGGGCTCTGAGTCAGGGCGATCTCCTCGGTTCGCGACCGATGCGTGGAAGCCGTGGCGCGCCGCGAACAGCGCCAACTGGGTTCGGTCGTGCAGCGAGTTTTGGCGAGCAGGGCCGAGATGTAATTCTTGGCCGTTCCCTCGATGAGCGCCAGTTCGACCGCAATCTCACGATTCGTCGCCCCCTCGGCCAGGCGGCGAAGGACGTCACGGTCGCGCGCCGTAAGCATCTCTGCTTGGAGCAGCACTGCCGCGGGTGAAGTTGGTTGCCGCAGGCGCTCGAGCAAGGCGCGCCCGCCGATCTGGTTGCTTGCGCGGGCGATCCGCGTGTCGACGTCGATGCTCTGGCGCGACCGTTGCTCTGCCTGCTCGACGGCCGGCGTGTGCTCTAACGCGAGGCGCTCACCGCTTGGGCCAGATTTTGGCGATCGCGCCACCCAAAGCTAGCCGGTCTGCATCAGACATTGGCTGTTGAACCCGCACTCCGTCGATCACATGCAGATCGTCGCAGGGCAGCCCTCGTTGCGCGTGGTGCCGACAAACGGCTTCTTCGTCGGCTGCCTCCACAACACAGTAGATCACCTCATCCTCGAGCCAGTGCGCGATGAGCTTCACACCATGCGCATCGATCACCTGGTGCAGCCCTTCGAGCACCAGTTGGTCACGCACGGCGGTCGGGATCGCCTGACCGGGACCGTGACGGTCAATAAACGTTGGCACTGAGCGTCCCCCTGCCCACGCCTCTTCCCCCGAAGCCAGCGAACGAGCCGCGCCACAATAGCACGTGTGAAGGGCCCGAGGTAAGCCCTCGTCCACGCCGGACGGTGCACCCGGTACGTTCGCTCGAGCTGGCCCTCGATCGGCGTGCCAATTTCGATCCTGCCGGGCCACTGTGCCAAGGTTGGCGGGCCGGCGAGGACCACTGACGCATCGAGGGCCCAAGCGGCGGCCGCCAGTTCAGCCATGGTCGGGGACCGTGTACGCGCAAACGCCGCCTGGGCGGAATACAGGACCGCCTCTCTTGACTGTCCGCCCGGCACGTCACGATAATAGACGAGATGTCTTGTCCTGCACCAGCACGCAGAGCTTTGCGCTGAGCGGTGCCAGGCGCAACGCTGCTGCTGTACGGATTCGCCCGTCCGCCGCGCCTGGCGCCCATGCAGGCTGGCTTGAGCGAAGCCGAAGTGCGCGCACGGTTTTCCACGGCCGGCTGGGATGTGATTGCTGCCGAACGCGTGACAGACGATCCGATCGTGGTCGCTCGGGCACGGGTCGATCGCTTGTTCCAACTGTGGCGCTGTCAGCTCAAACTCTCGTCTCGGCCGCGGTCCACGGTCGGGGCCGATTAAACTGGCGCGAGTACGCGCCGGGATGAAAGCTCTCGATTGCGCAGACGGCGCTACCCGCGGTGCTGGTTACCAACGGCCCAAACGATACGCAACGCGAGGCGCTCCAGACATTGGGCATCAAGCAGATTTACGAGATTCGCAAGCTGGATGAACTGACTGAAATCGCGAGCGTGCCAATAGAGGACCATTGATCGCATGGGCCAGCATTCACGCAAGAACGCGCTGATCGTGCGCGGCGGCTGGGACGGTCACCAGCCCGTCGAAGCGACCGACCTTTTTCTGCCATTTCTGAACGCCAAGGGTTACTCGGTGCGCGTCGAGGGTTCGCCACAGCCGTACGCCGACCAGGTGTACATGGACAGCGTCGATCTGATCGTGCAATGCAACACCATGGCCAGCATCGAACCATCGGAGCTGGCGGGACTGCGTGCCGCGATCGAGGCCGGCACGGGCATGGCCGGCTGGCATGGCGGAATCGCGGACTCATATCGCAACAGTTCGGACTATCTGCACCTGATTGGTGGCCAGTTTGCGTGCCATCCCGGTAAGCACCCAGCCGAAAGAGTGGGTGCACAGTCGGACAATTACGTTCCATATCGCATCAACATCGTTTCCGCGGCCGCGGATCACCCGATCACGCATGGGATCCGCGACTTCGACCTGGTCACCGAGCAGTACTGGGTGCTGTCCGACGATTACATCGACGTGCTGGCAACAACGACACAGGCCGTACGCGATTGGGATCCATGGACGCGCCCCGTGGTCTCGCCGGCGATATGGACCCGTCAGTGGGGCAAGGGACGGATATTCGTGTGCACGCCGGGCCATCGAGTGGAGATTCTCGAGGACCGCAACGTACGCACGATCATAGAACGAGGCCTGCTGTGGGCAAGCCGCTAACCGTCGGCGTCATCGGCTGCGGCAATATCATCGGCGCGTATCTCGAGACGTTTCCGCGACTATCGGCGGTCAAGCTCGTGTGCGTCGCGGACATTGAATTCTCGCGCGCCGAAGCGGTCGCCAGGCAGCAGGTCGGCGTGCGCGCTTTGGCCGTGGACGAGTTACTAGCCGACGATGACGTTGACCTCGTGCTGAACCTGACCAACCCGAAGGCCCATGCCGAGGTGGCCCTGCGAGCCATCCACGCCGGCAAAAATGTGTACGGCGAAAAACCGCTGGCGGCCAGTACACGCGAAGCGCGCGAGGTGCTCGAGGCCGCTGCCGCCAACCGGGTACGGGTCGGCTGCGCGCCGGACACGGTTCTAGGGACAGGCATCCAGACAGCCCGCAAGGCGATCGACGACGGACTCGTCGGCCGACCAATCTCGGCCACGGCCACCATGGTCACTCCCGGGCATGAACGCTGGCACCCCAACCCCGACTTCTACTACCAGGCAGGCGGCGGACCCCTTCTGGACATGGGCCCGTATTACGTGACCGCCCTCGTGACCCTGCTGGGGCCGGTTGCGTCGGTGGTCGGCGCTGCAAGCCACATCCGCGCCAGTCGCATCATCGGCACTGGTCCGCGAAAAGGGGAAATCATTCCCGTTTCAACTGCCACCCACGTCACAGGCGTACTGGTCCATACCTCGGGCACGCTTTCGACCATCGTGACGAGTTTCGACGCCGTGGCCAGTCTGGCGCCCAATATCGAGGTCCACGGCGAGCACGCGTCCCTCGTCGTCCCGGATCCCAACCGATTCGTTGGCGACGTCAGGATGCGCAGCCTGGACGCAACAGATTGGGCGACCTTGCCCATCTCAGCGGGCTATCTTGACGCCTCCCGCGGCTTCGGTGTCCAAGACCTCGCTGAGACCCCAGAAGGCCAGGAACCCCGCGCCGGAGGCATCCTGGCCTTCCACGTTTTGGACGTCATGGAATCGCTGCTGCGATCGGCCCAACTAGGCAAGGCAATCGCCATCCAGAGCACTTGCCAACGGCCGGCGGCCCTTCCGCTTCAAGCGCTCGCTGCCATCTAATTCGAGTCAGCGCCCGAGATCTCTGCGACCAGGTCGAAGAATGCGCGTTTGCGCGGCGTATTGATCGTCCAGTTGACGGGGACGAGTTGAAATCCATCGACGTAGTTGCCGCGTGCCGCCGCGCCGCCCGCTCCCGACCCCGGATCGAAGAAGCCCCACGATGCATGCCGACTCACTGCGGCCGTGAAGTTGTTCCACGGTCGCTCGAACTCGAAGTGGTCGTCCTCGTTGAACAGAATCGGCTGACCGTGATAGCTGGACAGCGCGCGGGTCGCATCGACTTGCGCCGCGATCGAGTCCGGATCGTTCGTGCCATTGCCGTGCAGTAACAGGAAGTCCGCTTCGCGCGCCACCGACTCATCGGGCACGCGGCCGCGCCCGCCGTAACTCGTGCTGACGAGCAACCTGCCAGCGGCGCGCTCCTTGACGCGGCCGATCAACTCGTGCACGCGTTCGGGTTGCAGAATCGCGTGCTCGTAGCGCGTGTTGCACTCGTTGTTGATCTCGACCAGTACGTTTGCGAATCCGCCCTCGAGCAGGAAGTCCGTTGCGCCGTCGACGGCACGCAGAACTGCCGACTCGTCCGCCAGGCGTTCGTCCTGGCCCTGGTAGAAGCAGCCGACGATCACCGCCAGCCCCGCGGCGTTGGCGGACGTGAGCACTCGACGCATGCGCTCGGCGAATGCCTCGCGCAGCGAACCGTCCGCCGCGAAGGCTGAATTCTCCCACGGCTGCTCGCGCGAATAGCCTTCGGGACTGCCACCCTGGAAGTTGATAGTCAGCGCGAGCAAACCGCGACGGCGGTATTCGGGCAGCATCGCGACCAACTCCTGGACGTTGCGATCGCGATCCCACTGGAGCGTGTCCGGGTATGCCCAGCGCTCGCGCGTCGCCGGGTTCAGGTCGTCAAAGGTGGCCTGGACCATGCGTGCGTTGAGCAGGAGGCCCTCGATACGTTGGGCCCGCCAGGTTCGCCCGGCGTAGGTGGGTGCGCCGTCGATCCAGAAGTCACCGCCATCGATGTGGATGCGCATCAAAGTCCAGTATGCACTGCGCGGAAAGACCGGGGAGTGTAAGCTGCGCGCGGATGGCGTTTTCGATCAAGCGACGAGGCAAGGTCACCTACTACTATGAGGGCGAACGGCCAGTGCTATCCGCGCTGGTGACTGAGGATCAAGCCGATGGCGATTTGAAGATCTACTTCTCCGGATTGACTGGCGGCTACTCGGCCAAAGGCGTGCTCGGCCACGACGAACTGGTGAGCATGGATCCGGAGCGCGAAGTGCCACTCGTCTTCGCCTGCTGGGAGAAGTGGGTGCGCGACGCCGGCATCTGCGAATCGCTGGCCGAGATCGACTTTCTCGAGGTGCACGCTTTCGGCTGTCAGCCCAAGACGCCCAGTCCACTCGTGGATCCAGCCGGCTACGCAGCCGAACAGGAGCGCCTGCGCACGGCATACCGCAAGGCGTACAGCAACTACTTCGCCGAGCACCTGGCTGACAACGGGCTGCCGGCGCGGTTCACAGTGCACGTGGTGGATGTTCCGGATACCGCGGCGTCGTACGAGTTCTACGCCGTGGGACTGCTCCAACGAATACGCTCTCAAGGATCCCTGGTGCGATGAAAATCGTCGACCTGAAAATCCAATCGTTCCGCACTCATGCTGACCGCTTCCAGCATGGCGTCGCGCACCCTGGACAAGAGCTCACGCAAACCATCACCAGCATCGAGACGGACGACGGCGTCATCGGCTATTGCCTGGGCGGCGGCTCGCATGGCGACCAGGAAGGCCTGAGCGCCGACGATCAGCGATTGCTGCTGGGCCGTATGCGCACGCTGCTCATCGGCCAGGATCCGCTCGACCGAGCGGCGCCGAGCTGCGGGCCGGCCACCCGTGGTGGCATCAGTGATTCCGGGTCCAGCGACGCCCGAGCAGGCGCGCGCCAATGCGGACGCCGTGCGCCATCCGATCCCCGTGGAACTGTGGTCAGAACTCAAGGGCGCCGGATTGGTACGCGCCGACGCGCCCACGCCGAGCGGCAACGTGGTGACGCCGCTGGTCCCTGGCAGGTAGGCTATTCGACCTCGGGGAACCATGACGCCTAGCCCGGCCGGCCAGGGAATCAAGCGTCCTGTATCAGGTACGCCTCCGCGAACAAGGCACTCGGCCATGCTGTTCGCGCTGGGCCTGGAGTTGCTCGTTGGGTCGGCAGGCAGCTTCGCAATGGCTGCACAGCCTACAGGTGACGACTACCTGGGACCTCAGCTTGGACTGACGCCACCGCCAGCGCGGAAGCCGCGTTCTACCGCACGAGCCAGTCTGTAAACGCGCGGCCCAGTACAACCGGGTCTTCCAAGAAGAAATCGGTCGTCGGCTGGGCCGTGCTCACCGGTACACGCATCAACAGCGGTCCATCCGTCGAAGCCGCCCACTCGAGCGCCTCGCGCAGTCCATCCGAGCTACTGTCCACGTCACGCGCACCGGCCCAGCCGCACGCCCGCGCAACGCCCACCAGATCCGTGTCGCGGGCCGCCGTCGGTTGGCCGCCCGTCGCCAGGTACACTCCGTTGTCAAGAACCAGCAGAATCAGGTTGCGCGGCTTCAGGTGACCAACCGTCGTGAGCGCCGAAAATCCCATGAGCAGAGACCCGTCACCTTCCACAACCACGACTCGCTGCGATACCCCGAGGGACAGCCCGAGTCCAATCGCTAGCGGCTGACCCATGGCATCCAGACAATACAGATGATTGGGCTTCTGTCCAACCACCGCTAGCATCTCGCGAATGGTGCCACCCAGTGTCAACACCAACGGTTGATCGGCAAATGCTGCGTCGATGAGCCGCAGCGCCTCAGGTCGTTCCAGCATTAGCCACCCATCAGATTGACGAGCACGAACACGGGGCGGTGGGTCGTCTGGGCGAAGGCGTAGCCTCGCTGGATGGTCGGAGCCCAATCTTCAACCGGCGTGCGTCCGTCGACCTGGAAGTAGCGCACATCCGCCGCATTCAGTAATCGTTCGGAGCGTTCGCTGATCGTGTGGATCATCGAGTTGTATTCACCAAGCCCGCCACGTCGGGTGACAATGCCGAAAATTGGGACGTGGTACGGCTGAGGGAACGTCAATAAGGCAGTCAACATGTTTCCGATGCCGTTGTCCTGGAAGATCATTACTGCGCGCCGGCCGGCCAGCGCCAAACCAGAGAGGATCGAGATGCCCTCCTCTTCACGAGGGATCGGGAAAATGCGACGATCCGGACGCGCGCCCGGACCATCCAGGAAGTGCCCCAGCACCAACTTGAGCGTGCTGCTCGGTAGATGCAGTACGAACTCGGGGTCGATCGACTCGATGCCCTGGATTACGGCCTCGCTCCGCTGCTCGAACGATGCGCTCATGTGTCTGACCAAGCGTACAGGGCGGTACCCTGCGGCGCCGCCCTGCGCCGTGCCGGCTACCCTATGCGGCACGGGAGGCTTCGCCGTGTCCACCGAACGAATCCCACGCGACCAGATCGGCTACTTCTACGATGCGCGCGTGCCACCGGTGCTGTCCGTCGGCCCAGGTGCGACCGTGGTCTTCGAAACACAGGATGCGCGGGGCGGCGCGATGTTCGTGAACCCGGTCGGCGAGCTCGTGGATCTGCCGCGACCACCGGTTGGGCGTGGGAACCCTGTTACCGGCCCGCTCGAGGTCCGCGGCGCACAGCCTGGTGATGCACTGATTGTCGATGTCCTGGATATCCGGACCATCTCACCGGGCTGGTGCGGCGGGCACGCGCACATGGGGCCGCTCGCCGAGGGGCGCATCCCGCGTGCGCGGGGCCGCGTCTGCTCCGTCGCCGACGGCGCGGTCCATTTCTCGTCCAGGATTCGCCTGGACGAGCAGCCAATGATCGGGTGCATGGGCATCGCACCGCACGGCGAAGCAATTCCGTGCGGTACGCCTGGACGCCACGGCGGCAACCTGGACCATAAGGTGATCGGGCGCGGCGCGCGCGTCTACCTGCCTGTCAATCGACCGGGCGGACTGCTGTGGATTGGCGACGTACACGCGACGCAGGGTGATGGTGAACTGTCAGGCACGGCGATGGAGATTGGCGCCGATGTCACCGTACGTGTCGATGTCGCGCCCGGTCTGAACATCGACACGCCGTGGATCGAGACTGCGGATCGGCTGATGTCGACGAGCGCCAACCTTGACTTCGCGACCGCTCGACGCGACGTGATCGAACACATGATGCGCGCGCTCGAGCAGCAACTCGGACTCGAGCCGGCTGAAGCGCTGGCGCTCATCTCAGCGGTGGCGGACCTGCGGGTGGGTCAGGCATTCGGCGGCATGGAGCTGACGCTACGCCTCGAGGTGCCGCGCTCCCTCGGCCTGCGCCCTGCGTCACGCAATCAGTCTGGTTGATGTTCGGCGTCGTTCGACTCGATCGGGTCCGAGACGGCATTCTCACGTCGAGCGAGCAGCACGAACGGCACGGCCAACGCCATAACGCCCGCGCCGATCACGTACGACGTGGCATAGCCGAACACATCCGCCGCGCGGCCGAGGGCGGGCTGCGCCACGACTCCGCCGGCCGAGGACATCAGGTTGTCGAACGACAGCACGGTCGCGCGCTGCTCGGACGGGATCAGGCCATTGACAAACGACTGGCGCACCGGCAGCACGACCGCGAAAATCAAGGCCCACATCGTGAGCAGCACCAGCGCGACGATGAAACTCGTGGTCAAGCCGATCAATGCCAGCAGGAGCACGCCCGCGACTGTGCCGCCCAGCAAGACGCTGGTGCGCCGTTTGAAGAGACGTCGGACGTAGGCGACGCTCAAGCCGCCCAGGATCTGGGCGGCCGCGACGATCGCGGCCGCGAGCCCGGCGACTCCGTAGGCCGTCGAGTCGCCGTACAACTCGAGCAGGTACGGCTGGAGCGCGTAAAAGGCGTAGATGCCGACGCCGCCCGTGAACGGCGCGGCAAGCATCAGCCAGCGGACGGGCGGATTGCGCAGACCTCCGTCGACCGCGCCGCTCAGCACGCTGCGTAGCTCGGTGCTGACGGTCCTGCCGTGCTTCGGACTGAAGCCCAGGTCGTGCATGAAGCGGAATGCAATCGCGAGGGTCACACCGAGCATGACCGAGCGGAGCACATACGGCACGCCCAGGTTGGTCCACTGCGCGATCAGGCCACCACCGACCGATCCCGCGAGCATGGCCGCGCCGCCCACCGTCTGTGCGCGTCCGAAAACTGACTCGAGGTTGCCCGTGAACTCGGTCGCGCCGAGCGCATCGACCAGCCAGGCTTCGGTTGCGCCCGAGAAGAACGTGAAACCCAAGCCGAGCAGTGCCGAGGAAACCGCCCAGCCCCACAGCGGCGCCCGAATCTGCCACATCACGAGGTACAGGAGCGTGGACACGAGCAGCGTGCCCGCACCCAGCATGAACGAAAAGCGCCGCCCGCGCGTGTCGGCCACCACGCCCGTGGGCACCTCGAACAGGACCTGGCCGAGCGTGAAAAAGGCGTTCGCCGCGAAGGCCTCGGTGTTGCTCAGGCCAGCGTCGAGCAGAAACAACGTGTTGATGCCCCAAATGAACGACGCCGCGAGCGTCGTCAGAAGCGTCAGCGCGAGATAGGTTCGTTCGACAAGGCGGGGGGTTGAGGCCATTGGGCTGTTGGTCCGAGTGCGAATCTCGCCGAACGGTAGCCGCGCGCATAGTTGGTGAGCAACTTGTGCGCGACGGCGATGCCGTCGCCGATGAAGGCAATCAACGCGTGCAGATCTTCCGTCGCAACGTCGCTCGGTCCGGCTCCGTCAATATCTGAGGACGTAACTGGCGAATCGGTCTCGCTCTCGGCTGAGGACCAGTAGCGCCATCGGCGCAACCATGTTGGACGCGCGCTCGACGAACTCCCAGCCCGGCTCGCCGGCGATCGGACGCAAGAGCTCGGAGAAGATCTTCCAGCCGGCCATCAACAGCAGCAGCACGGGAACCGGCCGCACGAGCGACATCACCCCGGCGACGATCTCCGCAATGCCAACCAGCGTCATGAGCCCGTGCGCGCTGACCACCGACTCAGGAATTCCCAGCGCGGCGAAGTAACCGAACCAGCTTGCTTTGGCCAGAACGGCGCCATATGCACCATGGCCGACAAATGCGCCGGCTACGGCCAGTCGCAATAACCACTCCAAACGTACGAAGCCCGTCACCGCCTGATGCATTCAGGAAAGCCAATCGTGCCGCGAGCGGCCGCGTCCGCGCAGACCGAGAAAGACCAACGGAATGGCCCAGTTTGGGATACGTTCCACGAACTCCCAGATCGGTTCGCCGGCCAAAAGCCGAACCGTCGCGGTCAGGAATCCCCACACAACCATGTACAGCAGCACCACCCGCATAGGTCGAACGATGCCGACCAGCAGTCCGATCGTGACATCGATGGTCCCGACGACTGGCATGAGCACCCAGGCCGCTTCGGGCGGAATGCCGACGACGCCGAAATACGGCACCCACGCCGCCTTGGTCATGATGCCAAACGCGCCGTGGCCGACGAACTCGGCGGCACACGCCACGCGCAACATCCAGTACAGAAGTCCCACGTCGGCAACGCTAACCGTGCGTGGTAGCTGCTCCGCCCTGGCCGGAGCCGCGGGTGGAGCAGCCATCACTACCTGGTGCATTAGTTATCCGCCATCGCGGGCGAGCGCCAGCGCGGCTAATTGCTCACCGATGCGTCGTGACGTTTCGACGTCACTGGGGAAGTGGATCCCAGCCCACAATCGAGCATCCCCGTACTCATTTGCTTGCTTGAGAATTGCGGCCGTGTCGCGCGGGAAAAAGTGCGCCAGAATCAGCGACGGAGAGGTTGCCTGGGCCGAGGCATTCGACACGTAGGATGGATGTGGTGGATTGGGAAAGAGCGTCGAAATTGACGGATCGAACATCGTCGGCCGGGCTGTCCAATACGTGAACTTCGCGTCCTGCGTCGTGATCCACGCATCCAGGAACGTGGCGTGCAGCAGCGCATAGATTCGCGCGGGAAGGGGGCTGTCGTCGAGACGCTCTTCGAGCACGCGGCGGCTCAGCTCGCGATTGAAGACGATATTGTAGTTCGAGCTTCCACGCAGCTGATACTGGGCCCACATCGCAAGTCCGTTGGTCGCGGGAGTGCGCGGGAAGTCCTTGACTGCCTCGATCTCCTGTGCACGCTCGGGTGAGTCGTACGCTGGAGGCGGAGGTGGTCGAAAATAATCGGCCGATGGCGCGATCAGGGGCTTCCAGAAGCGATCGGCCGCGCCGGATGGATTCTGACCCGTCCACAGGCCGGGGCCCTCAGGGATGACGCCATCCCACTTCGCCGTATCGTAGTTGTCAGCTTTCGCCGCGGTGATCGCGAGCTCCGCACCTGCGCGCCCGATATCCAGCCCAGCGGCGATATCGCTCGGGTACTGCACTCCGGCCTGTACTCGAGAGGTGGCTGCCTCACCCGCCATCGTGCGGAGCGCCTCACGCTCATTCGGCGCGAAGTAAGCAAGCACCTCCGATGCCGCGCCCGCGGCAGCCGCGTGCTCAGCTGGGTATGCAGGGCTGGTCGGCACCGACACCACCGGCACGATCGAGGCATCCAGTTGATTGGGACGTGGTCGGCTGTACGCGTACTTCGTGTCCCACGCGGCGACCGTTGCATCGTGGATCGCCATATTCAGATATGCCTGGATGCGCGGGAAGTTGCTCGGGCCGAACGCGCCGCGGAAGAACATATCCGTGGCGATCACATTCCAGCGATACGGTGGCGGGCCTGCGCCCCAGTACGCGATCCGGTCGCGCGCCGCCGCGTCGAGATTACTGAGCATGCCGCGCACGACGCTCAGCTCCGCCGCGCTGTCCGGTGGGGGCGGCAGCCGCAAGTCGCTGCCTGCACTCAGGAACCACGTGCGCCAGGCGCCCGCGCCGGGCTCACCCAGCTTGGCGCGCGCACTCGCCAACCCAGGGCGGACGAGTGCTGGCAGGCTGCTTGCGCCAACGGTTGCCGTTGCTGCTGCCGCGAGTAGCAGCAGGCCGCGTCGATTGATAGAGGTGCTCATTGGACTTGGTCCACTTCGTAGTTGGAGATGGCCGCAGCCTAGGCGATGATCCCGCACGTCGGCATCGCCAGAACAGGCCATGTTGGTGCGGAGCGTCCGCGCGAGCCCAGTGGGCAGAAATGTGCAGCGCGGCTACGAGCCTGGGACTCCGCCGCGCAAGCGTCGCTCAACCGCCCACACGGCGACCTGCGCGCGGGATTTGAGTCCCAGTTTGTCGAGAATGTTGGCCACATGCCGCACCGCTGTCGCTTCGGCAATGATCAGCTCTTTGGCTCGACTCCGCGGGCGCCCGACTCGGCTGGCTGTCCGCAACCGGCGTGACACTCGCGCGCGCGCGTTCGATGCTGAACACACCCATGGGCTTGAGGAAGCCTTTGAGAGCCAACATACCCAGCGACGTCGCCTCGACAAGGTCCTCCGCCGCGGTGTGTACGCGCTGGCTGACCAGGATCTGACCGTCGCGGCCTTCGTCGCAGAGGCGAGCAGCGAGATTCACGACGCTTCCGACTGCCCCATAGTCCGAT
>WNGB01007720.1_pt1 | contig 15431 bp, 14 predicted proteins | sample 5400681 | NCBI WGS metagenome assembly WNGB01 (sample SAMN13153367, study PRJNA577476) | soil metagenome | isolation source: 115 cm soil or saprolite under grassland replicate 2 | place: USA:California | collected 2016-06-15
TCGGCCACGACAAGGTGATCGTGAAGCCGGTGATCGACCTGGCCGACCGGATCAGCGTCGACGCCTACGAGATCCCCGACCGGATCCGCGAACACATCGCCCTGCGCTACACCCACTGCATCTTCCCCCACTGCAACCGACCAGTCCGGGCCACCGACCTCGACCACGTGATCCCGTTCGACGACACCGGCCCACCCGGCCAGACCTCAACCGAGAACCTCGGGCCGGAGTGCCGGCTGCACCACCGGGTGAAGACCCACGGCAACTGGCGTTGCCGGCGGCTGCCCGACGGCGCCTTCGAGTGGACCAGCCCACACGGGCACGTCTACCGCGTCGACCATGCCGGCACCCACCGCATCGACCGGGCCGGCTGACACCGCTGCACAGCGAGCCATAAGGAGACACGGCTCCTGGGGGCGGTTCGTAGCTACTAGGTACTGCGCGTGCTGACCACGGGACGTTGGTGACGGCGCGTCGGTGTTGGGGGCCAGGCGAGGACCTCCGACTGAAGTGCGGAACTGGCTGGCGGTATCCATCCCCCGCCGGGACGTCCTCGTGTCAGTCGGCAGCGGCCTCAACGCCGCGGCCACACCCGCACTCGGCGCATCACCCGCCGACCGCATCAGGACCTCTATGGTCAGTACGACTGGGGCGGTCTCCACAAGTGCCTAACGAGCGACGAAGGAGCGCGCTGACGAGCGAGGCGTCGTCCTCGCTGTCCCCATTCGGGTCGCTGCCGGTGAGTGCGGGTTCCAGGCGCCGCATGCCGGCCGTCCTAGGCGACGGTTGCCAGTACACCGGCCCGACCCGGATCGGCGGTCCCGGCAGCGGCCCGACCCGGATCGGCGGTCCCGGCATCGGCGTACGGTGGCCGCAGCCGGTGGGTGGGAAGCCCGGCCGGGTGCCGAGTCGCGCCGCTGGTCGTCGGTGGAGCGGCTGGCCGCGTCGCGCAGCACCGCGTACGCGGCCAAGATCTGCTGGAGCCTGCGGTCGGATTCGCCGTCGTGGCCGGCGTCGGGTACCGCGGCGGTCGCGCGCGGCAGCTCGGGGGCCAGATCACAGCGCTGGCCGACAGCGACGACCTCGACCCCCAGGTTCTGGCCGGCATCATGCCCATCCACGCCGTGCTCGGCGCCGATGACGCCGCCCAGCTGGTTGTGCCGCCGCGACGCCGCCGGCACTGTCACCGAGGTGAACAGCTACACGGCGGTGCCCCGCCGACCCGCCTGACGATGCGCTACGGCCGCTCCGCGGGCTCGATGTCGAGCTTGGTCTCCAGTTCGCGGATGTGGTCGTAGTCCTTCTCGATCGCGGCCTCGTCGTCACTGACCAGCACCACCCAGGCGAGCATGCTGAACAGGTCGTCGGAGCGCTGGACCCAGTCGCCGGTGCCCTTCGGGAAGTACTTGCTGGAGAACGTCGGCAGCTCGTCGACGTTGTCGAAGATCTCCGCGTTCCGCCAGATCCCGGCGTGCGGGGCGTTGATCAGCACGCCGCGCAGGTGTGTGATCAGCCGGTACCCGTCCTTGAACTCGCCGCAGGCGCGGTGCGCCACGGTGCGCAGGATGTGGTTGTCGCCGGTGGCGATCTCGCTGATCATCTGGTGCCCGCCGCCGGCCGGGCGTTCGGCCAGCTCGATCAGCCGCGGCCCATCGGGGGTCAGCATGATCTCGGTGTGCCCGCAGCCGTTGCGGATGCCGACCGCGTCCAGCACCCGCTGCGTGTACGGCCAGATCGTCGCCACGTCCGGGTGGTCCGGTGCGAGGAAGTCGACCCGGTCGTAGATGCCGATCTGGTCGCCGCGGGTGATCTTCAGGTACCGGCAGACGTCGACCAGGCCGTGCCGGCCGTCCACCGAATACGTGTCCACCAGGAACTCCGACCCCTCGGCGAACTCCTGGACCAGCACCGCCTCGTTGACCAGGCCGGCCTTGTTCACCCGGCCCAGCAGGCTCTCCGCCAGCGGCCGCCAGTCGGTGCCCGGGGCAACGACATGGACGTCGTCGCCACCCGCGCTCTTGGGCGGCTTCACCACTGACTTGCAGCCGGACAGGCCGGTGTCGTGCAACCACTTCTCGATCTCGTCCAGGTCGGCCGAGCACAGCTGCCGCAGGTGCGGGATACCGGCGTCGGCGACGGCCCGCGCCATCGCCCACTTGTCCCGGCGGGCCGCCGCCAGCCCCGGCACGTTCCCGGACCCCGGCAGCACCAGTTCGGCCAGCTGCTCGTACAGCTCGACCCCGGTCTCCGCGCCCGGCACGATGCACTCCGGTTCATACTCGCGCAGCGTGGCCGCGAGCGCCGAGACGTCACCGTCGAAGTAGTGCACGTGCGCGAAGTTCTCCGGGTGCCAGGTCGGCACGTACACCTCGACCGGACTCGCGGCGCTCAGCACCGCCACCGGCGTCATCCCCGCCTCGGAGAACGCGCCGGCGTAGGCCTGCGCGGTCGACAGCGGGTCCACGATGATCGCGTAACGCTGCGGCCTGCCCATGACGATCTGGTCCATCACGTCCTGCTTTCCGTCGTCGCACCGTCGGGCACCGGGGCCGGCGCCGGCGGCCGCATCCCGAACCACGCCGCGGCCATCGCGACCGCGCACGCGAGACCGAACATCCACCACGCGTCCGCCCCGACCGCGCCGTACAGCGCGACCCCGGCGACCGGACCGATCGCCGTACCCAGCCCGAACATCGCCTGCATCGAGCCCATGTAGCGCCCGGTCAGCCCGGGCGGCGCCGCCATCCCCGGGTAGGCGAACACCGACGGCCCGCCGACGATCTCGGCCAGCGTCCAGACCAGCGTGCCCACCACGAACACCGCGACACCCCACGGCAGCGCGTAGATCGCCTGGCCCGCGCCGAGCAGCGCGAACCCGGCGGCCACCACGACCTTCACCGGCCAGCGCTGCACGACCCGGGTGACGAGCAGCTCGCAGGTGATGACGATGAAGCCGTTCAGCGACACCATTGCGCCGTACCAGCCGATCGCGTGGCGGGCGTCCCGCATCGCCAGCGGCAGTGTGCTGACGTACTGGATGTAGATCGCCGCGTTCGCGAACGCCGCGAGCAGGTAGAGCAGGTACCGCCGGTCGCCCAGCAGCGCCAGGTACCCGCCGCGCGAGCCCTCGCCGGCGTCGCCGGCTACCGAAGCAGCGTCCGCGAAAGGGGTACGACGGGGCAGCGCGACCGCCGCGATCACCGCGTACCCGCACGCCGCGACCGCCTCGGTCCAGAACAGCAGGTCGTACGACACCGAGATGAGCACCGCGCCGATCGCCGGCGCCGCCGTCGTACCGAGGTTCATCGCCAGCCGGTACATCGCGAAGATCATCACCTGGCGGTCCTTCGTCGTGAGCTCCGAGAGCAGCGCCGAGGACGCGGGCCGGTACAGCTGGGACACCGCGCCCACCAGGCCGGTGACCACCAGCAGCGCGGGGTAGCTGCCGGCGTACAGGATCGCCAGCAGCAGCGCCGCGCTGCCGGTCATCGACAGGATCGTCGCGGTGCGCGCGCCGAGCCGGTCCGACAGCGAGCCGCCGGCCAGAACGCCGGCCACCGAGCCCGCGCCGTACACGCCGAGCGCGACCCCGGCCTCCACCTCGGTGAACCCGCGGTGGGTCAGGAACAGCACCAGGAACGCCTGCAGGAACGCGCCGAGCCGGTTCACGAAGATGCCGAGCAGGATCGCCCGCACCGGGGCGGGCGCCTCGGCGAACGTGACCCGGATACCTGCCGTGCTCATCTGGCCGGCTCGACGTGCAGCGCGGCCAGCGCGTCCTCGACCGCCGCCGTGCACTCCGCGGTCGTGGCGGCGAACGCGGTGACGAACGCGGTCCGGCCCCACAGCGTGCCCTCCGGCGGCGGTGCCAGCTTCGCCCCGGGCTGGTGCAGCACCGGCGCCAGGTCGACCTCGGCCGGCAGCTCACCCGAGAACCCGATCGAGCCGACCTCCATCGGCACCGGCACGTAGCTGAAGCCGACCGCGCCGCAGCGCACCTCACCCGGCACCAGCCGCGGTTCGATGCCGCAGGCAACGGCCGCGGCGGCGAGACCGGGGTCGACGCCGTTCGTGCGCAGCCCGAGGTACGGGATCATGTCGCCGCCGATCCGCGCGTTCACCTCGATCAGCTTCGGCCCGTCCGGCGTCAGCCGGAACTCGACGTGGGTCATGCAGTCGGTGATGTCCAGCGCCGCGTGGACGTCCGAGAGCAACGTCAGGAACGACGGCTCGGTGAGCAGCGGGTCGGCGCCGTCGACGACGTGCCCGACCTCCTCGAAGTACGGCGGGTACCCGACCTGCTTGTGCGCGACGCAGTACGGCGTCACGGTGCCGCGGAACGCACAGCAGTCGACGCTGATCTCCGGCCCGTCGGCGTACTCCTCGACGAGCACCGACACGTCGTAGTGCGGCGCCTCGGGCACCGTGGTGTCCCGGGCGAACGCGAAGTGCTCGCGGACGTCGTCCGGGCCGGCGGCCAGGATCACCCCGAGGCTCGCGGCCAGCGCGCGCGGCTTGAGCACGACCGGGTAGCCGATCCGTTCGGCGGCTGCCAGAGCGTCCTCGACGGTGCCGACCAGCACCGACTCCGGCTGCGGGACGCCCGCGGCGGCGAGTGCGGACCGGGTCAGGTGCTTGTCCCGGCAGCGCCCGACCGCGTCCACGCCGGAGCCGGGCAGGCCGAGTGCCTCCGCGACGTGCGCGGTCTGCAGGATCCGCGCCTCGTCCCAGCACAGCACCCCGTCCGGCGCCGGATCGAGCTCCCGGGCGGCCGTCACCAACGCCCCGGTGTCCAGGGTGTCGGTGAGCACGGTCCAGCCGTCGGCGTACTCCTTCTCCCACGTCGGGTCGGTGCCGGTGAACAGGTGGATCCGGAAGCCCGTCGCGATCGAGCGCAGCAGGTACTCCCGGTAGTGCTTCGCGCCGGTGCCGATCACCAGCAGATGTGGCCGCGTCATGCGGTGCCGCCCTCCCGCGACTCGATCTCCTCGATGTGTGACACGCCTGCCGACCCGTCGGCCCGCCGCCAGTGCTCGGCCAGCGCCACCCGGCCGTCCGGCAGCACCGTCGGCCGGCTCACCACCTCGCCGGCCACCACCGAGCCGTCACTGCCGACCTGGCAGTACGCCGCGGTGATGGTGCCGTCGGGCGCGCAGGTGCCGACCAGCCGGCCGGTGCGCAGGTGCCCGCCGCCGAACTCGGCCCAGACCAGGTCGCCGTCGTGGTGGTACCGGCCGGTCGGCGTGTCCGTCCCGGACGCGCCGACCGGCCGGAACACCCGGCCCTCGTAGTCCAGCACCGGACTCAGCCCCACTGGATCGGGCACAGGTCGTCCTTGATCTCGAACAGCTGGCGCTCGAACATGCTGTTCAGCACGATCGCGGCCCGCACCGGCAGCAGCGTCAGGTTCGCGTCCGGGATGCCGTGCGACATCCGGCCCCGGTTCAGCGCGTAGATCCGGTGCCCGTTCATGCCCTTCCAGCGCACCGAGTAGTCGGCGTCGATGAGCATGTCGCCGGCCTCGTCGGTGTCGAGCCGCTCGCGCAGGTCGTCGTCGAACGGCACCGGCACGGTCTCCCGGCCGACCGCGATGACGACGTGCCGCACCCGGTGCTGCTCGCGCCGCTCCGGCGTGGTCGCGGTCAGCACGATGTCGTCGCCGACCTGCTCGGCGGCGTTGACGTCCCGGGCCGGCAGCAGCGCGACCGGGAATAGGTCCCGCTCGAGCATCGCGTCGTAGTTCGCCTGGTAGAGCACCTTCAGCGCGCCCGGCGTGAGGGCGTCGCCGGTCGGGTTCTGCTCGGTGATCAGGCGGCGGCGCGACTCACGGGTGAGCTGCTGCAGGAACCGCTGGTGCGCGGGCCGGTAGAAGTCGTTCGCCGCCGGCGAGTCGTCGATGGTCATGAACCACTGCCGCCGGCCGAGCCAGCTGATGTCGGTGAACCCGGCACCGAGCAGCCGCAGCACCGCCTCGATGCCGGTCTGGCCGCCGCCGACCACGGCGACCGGCGCGTCGCGCCGCATCGTGCCGAGGCGCTGGGCCAGGTAGTCGGCGAGGAACGCCCGGTCGTCCGGCAGCGACGCGGCCCAGTCCGGAGTCGACGGCCGGGTCCCCACGCCGATCGTCAGGTGCTCCGAGCGCGCCAGCGGGGTGCCGCCGGAACGCACCTCGAACCCGCCGTCGGTGATCCCGATCGAGTCGATGTCGACGCCGTAGCGGATGTTGTCGATGCGCCGCGACGCCCACGCCAGGTAGCGCATGTACTCGCGCCGGGGGATGACGTCGAACTGCGCGTTCAACAGCGCGAACAGCCGCCCCTCGGTGACCAGGTAGTTGAGGAACGTCAGCTGGTGGGTCGGGTCGACGACCGACACCAGGTCCTTGAGCCACGACGTCTGCATCCGCACCCCGGGGTGCAGCAGGCTGGTGTGCCAGTCGGGCGCCGGCGTGCGGTCGAACAGGGCCATCGGCTCGTCGCTGCTGGTCATGTGCAGCGCGGCCAGGCTCAGGTTCGCCGGTCCGGCGCCGATACCGATCGTGTGGTAGTAGGGCAGTGCGGTCGTGTCGGTCATGGGCGGATTCCCTTCGTCCGGTCAGGTGATCGGGGTGTGGGTCAGCTGGGCCGCCGCTCGCAGGCTGGCCGAGAGCGCGGTCTTCGCCGCTCCTCCCGAGCCGCCGGCGAAGGTGGCGAGCCGGCCTTCGGTGTCGTCGACCGTGCGGAGGGCGAGTACGGGCGGCGTGGTGTAGCAGTCGGCGGCGACGGCGGTCCGGAGCACCGGGCCGAGTCGCAACCGGGGGAACCGTGCGGTCGCGAGTGCGGCCGCCGGGTAGGGGTCGGTGGGAGCGTGGGAGCCCGAGGGATCGACGTCCCACGAGGTCGTCGGCAGGCCGAGCAGCAGCCCGTCCGGACCTGGGGCGCCGTACAGCCCGGTCGTCTCGTCCACGAAGGCGGTCGGCGTCCAGCCGGAGACCGCGTGTACGGCGTACCGGATGAGCTTGGTCCGCAGCGGCGTGCCGGCCCCGAGGAGGCGGGGCGTCCACGCGCCGGCGGCGAGCACGACCACGTCGTACTCCCGGCCGTCGCAGCGGCCCGGGCCGATCCCCGTCGCGGGGCCGGGCCGCAGCGTGACCCGGTCCGCCAGGTCGGCGAGCACGGCGTCGCGGAGCGCGGCGGGGGAGATCCGGCCGGCGACGCGCTCGGTCACCGCGGCCGCCCCATCGGGCAGACCGGCCCAGCCGTCCGGAGCCCCGGTCAGCGCGGCCGATCCCGGTACGACGGCCTCGATCTCCTTCACCGCCGTCTCCAGCTCGGCGGCCGGCAGACCCGACGGCACGTACGTCGAACCGGTCTCGCGGTAACCCGACCACGCGCGCAGCAGCGCGCTGTCCAGCAGTTCCCGCAGGCTGTCCAGCGCCAGCTCGCGCTGCTCGGGCAGCGTCTCGAAACCTCGTGCGACGCCACCCGACGCGGTGGTCGCGTCCGCGGCCGGGGAGCCGGCCAGGTCCACCCGGACGGTGCGGTCGGCCGCGAGCCGCCACGCCAGCAGCGAACCCGCGAGGCCCGTACCGACGACGCAGATACGCATAGCCGGCTACCGGCCGGTGAGGGCGGTGCGCAGGGCTTCGGTACCGGGCGCGCCGGCGGCCAGACCCGTCAGCAGGCTGCGGGCCGCCAGCGCGGCGTCGAACCCGGCGGGGCGCAGCGCGTCCAGCCCGCGCCGGACGTCCGCCGCCGCGAGCGCCGGGGGCAGCGGCGCGCCGGTCGCACCGCCGTCCAGCAGCGGGCGCACGTGGGCCTCGAACTCGCTGTACGACGCCATCGTGAAGTCGCTGGCATACCGGTCCGGCCGGTCCCAGGCCAGGAACAGCCGGACCACGTCCACGTCCTGCTCGGCCAGGAACTCGTTCGCCCAGATCGCGTGGCTGCGGCTGGTGGAGAACTTCGCGCCGTCGAGCGTGTAGAACTCGTTCGTCACGGTGCCGCCGAGCTGGCCGGGCCGCAGCCCGCAGGCGGTGTAGACCGCCGGCCAGAACACCGAGAAGTAGAACCCGTTGTCGATCCCGTTGAAGTGCCAGATCGCGTCCACGTCGGCGAGCGCCTGGGCGGTCCGCGCCAGGCCGGTGGCACCCGGCCGGGCGCCGGTTGCCACGCCGTACACGGTGCTGAGGCCGACCTCGAGGTAGACCTCCAGCTTCAGGCCGTCGAGCGGCCCGGTGCCGTCCAGCCCCCAGTTCGTCGGGTAGGCCAACGGCACGGTGGGCAGACCGGACTCCAGGTAGTGCGCGACGATCCGGCGGCCGCGCCCGGACAGCGACGCGGTCTGCCAGACCCTGGTGATGGTCTCGCGATGGTCCTCCAGCGGCAGCACCGGCACCGTCGCGGTGAACGGCTCCGGGGCACCGCCGCAGCGGCCGCAGTGCGCGTCGCGCAGGTTGTCCGCGGAGGTGTAGCCGCCGCACCCCTCGCAGCCGCCGCCGGCCGCGCCCGAGCCGCACCGGGCGCAGGTGCCGAGCACGTACGAGTGGTGCAGCGTGCGCCGGCAGTCCGCGCAGGCGTAGAGCGTCGTCTCCCGCATCGGGAAGACCCCGGCGTCGACCAGGTCGGCGGCCAGGCGCCGTACGCCGTCGGCGTAGGCCTCGCTCTGCGGGTCCAGGAAGACGTCGTACCTGATCCGCGCGGCGTGGTACGCGCGGACGATCTCGTCGCGGTACTGGCCGGCGAGCTTGCCTGCGTCGATGCCGTCGTTCTCGGCCCGGGTCAGCACCCAGTTCTGGTGCACGTCGAAGCCGGCGATCGCGAGCACCCGCTCGCCGCGCGCCCGCGCCGCCCGGGCCACCATGTCGGCGGCCAGGTACGGGCCGGACAGGTGGCCGACATGGATCGGCCCGTTCGCGGTCGCGGGCGGGACGATGACGACGGTGAGGCCGCCCCCGCTCACGCGATGGCTCCGGCGTGTGCCTCGTTGAGGGCGACAGCCGCGTCCGCGGCCTCCGGCCACCAGTAGGCGCTGAAGATCGTCAGCGGCGTGTGCCCGGACCGGTTGTGGACGACGTGCGCCTCCTCGCTGCCGAGCAGGAACCCGCCGCCGCACGGCACCTCGGTGATCCGGCCGCCGACCTCCACGAACGCCGTCCCCTGTACGACGATCGACAGCTCCACCTCGGGATGGCAGTCGCGCGGACTGGTCTCGCCGGGTGGCACGGTGTACCACATGCCGAAGAACGGCAGCCTGTCACCGAGACCGAACGGCTCCCACCGTCGTACGTCGACGACCCCCACCTGGTCCCCTGGAACCGCCGAAATGTCAAGCGCGATCATCACCGAGTCCCCTCCCAAAGCCCGGACGCCTCGACGTGTTGCGGACGCGTCGTTATCGACACCGCACAGTCTGTGGCAGTGCGGGGAGAGTACATGCCTGATCCGTCACTGACTAGATCTCGTCAGTGACCGGAGTCGATGGCACTATTCGGGCAGTGCCGAAACGTTGGCGACCTCAGAGCCGACCACAGTGCGTGATCGAATGGTTGCTCACGGCAATTTCAAGCATCGTCGAAGGGCCGGACGAGATCCCGCAGGGTCCTGGCGATCCGGCGCTGCTCGGCCTCGCTGAGCGAGCCCAGCAGGGTGCGCTCGTGGGCCAGCAGGTCGGCCATCGCGGCGTCCACCGCGTCCCGGCCGGCGTCGGTCAGCTGGACCAGCACGCCACGCCGGTCGGCCGGGTCCGGCAGCCGCTCCACCAGCCCGCGGGACGCCAGCCGGTCCACCCGGTTGGTCATCGTCCCCGACGTCACCAGGGTCTCCTTGAGCAGCCGGCCGGGGGACAGGCGGTACGGCGCGCCGGCCCGGCGCAGCGCCGCGAGCACGTCGAACTCCCACGGCTCCAGCCCGTGCGTCTCGAACGCCTGCCGGCGGGCCCGGTCCAGGTGCCGCGCCAGCCGGGTGACCCTCGACAGCACCGCCATCGGTGCCACGTCGAGGTCCGGGCGCTCGCGCTGCCAGGCCTGGATGAGCCGGTCGACCTCGTCCTCCATATCCAGAGGTTACGTGGTCAAGACTCTTGACATCAAGACAAGTCGTGGATCAGGATATCTTGACATCAAGATATCTGCGGGAGGACGCATGAGGAAGTCTCCGGTCTGGAACCCCGAGCAGTACGGCAAGTACGCCGCGGAGCGCGGCCGCCCGTTCGCCGACCTTGTCGGGCAGGTCGCGGCCGAGAAGCCGGAGCGGGTGGTCGACCTGGGCTGCGGTCCGGGCAACCTGACCGTCACGATGCTCGAGCGCTGGCCGGGCGCGACCGTGCACGGCGTCGACAGCTCGCCGGAGATGATCGCGGCGGCGGCCGCGCTGGCCTCGGACCGGCTCACCTTCGAAGTCGCCGACCTGCGCGACTGGATCATCGCGACCGCACCGGAATCGGTCGACGTCGTCGTGTCGAACGCGACCCTGCAGTGGCTGCCCGACCAGCTCGAGGTGCTGCCCCGGATCGTCGAGCGGCTGCGTCCCGGCGGCTGGCTGGCGGTGCAGATCCCCGGCAACTCCGAGGCGCCGCTGCACGCGATCCTGCGCGAGCTCGCCCGGACCGCGCCGTACGACGAGTACGCCGCGCCGCTGGCGGAGTACCCGGACCTGCCCGACGGGGCGTCGTACGTCGAGGCCCTGAGCGCGGCCGGGTGCACCGTGGACGCTTGGGAGACGACGTACCTGCACATCCTGGAAGGCGAGAACGCCGTGCTGGAGTGGATCAAGGGGACCGGGGCGCGGCCGATCCTGCAGGCGCTCCCGGACGGGCTGCGGGGGCGGTTCGAGAGGGAGTACGGCGCCCGCCTGGCCGAGGTCTACCCGAAGCGGGAGTACGGCACGCTGCTGCCGTTCCGGCGGGTGTTCGCCGTTGCCCACAAGCCGGCACGGGAGGGGGACCGGTGATGCGGCTCGACCACGTGCAGGTGTCCTGCCCGCCGGGTGGCGAGGACGTGGCGCGGGCGTTCTACCGCGACGCGCTGGGGATGGCCGAGGTGCCGAAGCCGCCGCTGCTCGCGGCGCGCGGCGGGTGCTGGTTCCGCGACGGTGACGCCGAGCTGCACGTCGGGGTCGAGCAGGACTTCCGCCCGGCCCGCAAGGCGCACCCGGCGTTGGTCGTCGACGACCTGGACGCGTGCGCGCAAACCCTTGCGGACAAGGGTTTCCCGGTGACCTGGGACGACAGCATCCCGGGCCGCCGGCGGTTCCACACCGCCGACGGCCACGGGAACCGCGTCGAGATCGTCGGCTAGTCCCCGGCGAGAGCGGCCGCGGGGGCGACCCGGGCCGCCCGCCGGGCCGGCAGCACCGAGGCGAGCAGGCCGGCCAGCACGGCCACCGCGGCGACGGCGGCGAGCTGGCCGACGGGAACGGCGTACACGAGCTGGAGGGCCTCGCCGCCCATCACCGTCGCCGTCCCGGCCCAGCCGTACAGCACTCCCAGCCCGGTCCCGAGCACCACCGCGACCGTTGCCATCAGCAATGACTCGGCGGCGAGCAGGCCACGCAATCGGCCGCGGCTCAGGCCGAGCGCGCGCAGCAGCGCGTTCTCCCGGGTGCGCTCGATCACCGACAGGCTCAGCGTGTTGCCGACACCGACCAGCGCGATCAGCACCGACACCGCCAGCAGCCCGAGCGCGACCAGCAGCAGCACCCGGAACGCCTGGGTGTACCCGTCGCGCTCGGCCAGACCGCCGTCGGGCTCGATACCGGCCGCCTGGCCCACGTCGTACGTCACGTCGGAGGCGTCGGCGCCGTCCGCGGCGTCCACCCAGACCGCGGTCACCGGCGCGTCCCGGACCAGTGCGCGCAGGTCGGACAGCGCGAGCAGCACCGGCTCGACGTGGTCCACCGCGATGGCCCGGACCCGGATGGAGCGGGTACCAGTGGTGAACGTGACCACGCCGTTCGCGTCCGGGGCGAGGTCGCGCAGCATGTACGGGGCGACGATCGCGGTGCCGGGAGCGAGGGCGTCGATCGACCCGGTCCGCACCACCCTCCGGGCTGCCGCCGGGTCGATGCCCAGCAGCGGGACGCCCTCGCCGTTCGCCCGGCCCTCCGTGCCCCGCACCTCGGCGGTCGCGGTGACGCCGCGTACCGCGGCCACCTTCCCGGCCGTGCCGGCCGGCAGCGCCGCTTCGGATCGCACGATCAGGTCGACCGGGTAGCGCAGGTCCATCGCAGTGTCGAACGTCCGCTGCGCCGACGCGATCCCGGTGCACGTCATCACGATCAGCGTCACCCCGACCAGCAGCGCGGACGCCGCCGCCGATGTACGGCGCGGGTTGCGGACCGCGTTCGCCACCGCGAGCCGCGCCGGCGGACCGGCGAACCGGGCCGGTACCGCGCCGAGCAGCCGGATCACCCGCGGCACCAGCGCCGTACCGAGCGCCAGCACCCCGAGGAACGACACGAACCCGCCGGCCGCGCCGAACGCGATCGCGTGCGACCGGGTGCCGGCCACCAGCAGCGCGCCGCCGCCGGCCAGCAGCAGGCCGCCGATCGCCAGCCGGGCCACGCCGGCCCGGGACGCCACGCCGGCGTCGGTCGCCGGCCGCAGCGCGGCCAGCGGCGCGACCCGGGTGGCCCGCCGCGCCGGTACGACGGCCGCCAGCACCGTGGTGACCGCCCCGATCACGAACGGAGCCAGCAGCGCGAGCAGGTCCGGGTGCACACCGACGGCCGGGATGTTCACGCCGAACCGCCGCACCAGCGCGAGCCCGGCGGCCGTGACCAGCACGCCGGTCGCGACCCCGATCGCCGACGCGAGCAGCCCGACCAGCGCCGCCTCGGCCAGTACCGAGCCGAACACCTGGGGCCGGGACGCACCGACGCAGCGCAACAGGGCCAGCTCGCGGGCCCGTTGGGCCAGCACGATCGCGAAGGTGTTCGCGATCACCAGCCCCGCGACGAACAGCGCGACCACCGCGAACAGCCCGAACACGCCACCCAGCACGTCGATCCCGTGCGTGTACTGGGCCACCTGCCGCTCGATCACCACCGCCGCCGTGACCACGCGGTACTCCTTGCCGAGGGCCTTCGAGACCTGGGCGACCAGCGCGTCCGGGGTCACCCCGTCGCGCGCTGAGACGCGCAGCTCGTCGTACTCGCTGTCCGGCGACCACGCGCGGACGGCCGCGGCGCTCGCCAGCATCGGGTTGAGGCCGAACGTGCCCTGGGTGTGCAGGGTGCCGGTCATCGTCAGGGTGATGCCGCGGCCGTCGGCGGTGTGGGCCGTGAACGTGCTGCCGGGGGTGAGGCCGTGCCTGGCCGCCAGCCGGTCCGGCACCGCGATCTCGTTCGTGGTCCGCGGCTCGCGGCCGTCGGCCAGGCTCGCGGTCGACGGGAGGCTCGGCTCGCCGGACGGCGGCCGCACCGGCATGTACGACGGCCGCTTGTCACCGGGCCAGGTCACCGCGACGTAGCCGGTGCTGATCGGCGCGGCCGCCCGTACCGGCGGCAACGCGCGGATCGCGGCCAGGTTCGCCGCCGTGAGCGGTTTCGCGCGCGAGAAGACGACCGCGTCGGTGCCGTCGTACGGCGCGGCGATCGAGGTGTCGACCTCGTGCGCGGCCGAGGACCGGGCGGTCAGCGCGACGGTGCCGAACGCGACGCCGAGCACGATCGCCAGGCAGGACGCGACGAACCGGCGCAGGTGCGAGCGGAGCGAGGACAGCAGCAGGCGGCGCATCAGGCCCCCAGCCCGCGCAGCGTGTCCAGCACCGACTCCGGCGTCGGGTCGGCCAGCTCGCCGGCCAGCCGGCCGTCGGCGAGCAGCAGCACCCGGTCGGCGTACGACGCGGCGATCGGGTCGTGCGTCACCATCACCACGGTCTGGCCGAGCTCGCGGACCGACCGGCGCAGGAAACCGAGCACCTCCGCGCCGGACCGCGAGTCCAGGTTCCCGGTCGGCTCGTCGGCGAACACCACGTCCGGGCGCCCGACCAGCGCCCGCGCCACCGCGACCCGCTGCTGCTGCCCGCCGGACAGCTCCGACGGCCGGTGCGTGAGCCGGTCGGCCAGGCCGAGCACGTCGACCAGCGTGTCCAGCCAGTCCTGGTCGGGCCGGCGGCCGCCGAGCTCCAGCGGCAGCAGGATGTTGTCCTTCGCGGACAGCGTCGACAGCAGGTTGTACGCCTGGAACACGAACCCGATCCGCTCCCGGCGGACCTTCGTGAGCTCGCCGTCGCGCAGCCGGGTGAGGTCGGTGTCGCCGAGGAGAACCTGCCCGCGCGTCGGGGAGTCGAGCCCGGCGAGGCAGTCCATCAGCGTGGACTTGCCGGACCCGGACGGGCCCATGATCGCGGTGAACCGCTGGGCGCCGATCTCGACGGAGAGCTGGTCGAGCGCGGTCACCGCGGTGTCGCCGGCGCCGTACACCTTGGTGAGCTCCCGCGCCCGGGCCGCCGGGACGCTCCTGCTCCCCGCGGCCTGGCCCTCCTGGACGGTCGTTGCCTGTGACATCGAACTCCTCCGCACGATCGTTTGAACACTGCGAAGGACGCTACGGACACCGCGACCGCCTTCCATCGACCCGCGGTCTGCACCTTCCCTACGACCCGAGTCGTACGACGCCGATCCCGTCAGCCCGAGGTCGCACAGCCCAACCGGTCCGGCCGAGACCAATGTCTCGTCGTCGAGGCGCCCGGAGCGGGGCTGGGTCAGCGGTTGGGGCGGACCAGGCCGGTCTCGTAGCCGAGGACGACGAGGGCGACGCGGTCGCGCAGGCCGGTCTTGGCGAGGATGCGGCCGATGTGCGTCTTGACCGTTGCCTCGGACAACGAGAACAGCTTGGCGATCTCGGTGTTGGACCGGCCGTGGGCCACCTCCAGGAGGACCTCGCGCTCACGGGCGGTCAGTCCCTCCAGGCCGGGGGTGTTCGCCGTTGCCGAGTCGGGGAGGCGGTCGGCGAAGTGGTCGAGCAGACGGCGCGTCGTGCTGGGGGAGACCACGGCGTCGCCGGAGTGCACCTGGCGGATCGCGGACAGCAGGTCGGCCGGTGGGGTGTTCTTCAGCAGGAAGCCCGAGGCGCCGGCCTTGATCGCCGCGAACGCGTACTCGTCCAGGTCGAACGTGGTCAGCACGACGACCTTCGGCGGGTTGGCGCGGCCCTGGAGCTCGCGGGTCGCGGCGACGCCGTCCAGGCGCGGCATCCGGACGTCCATGAGGACGACGTCGGCGCCGGTGACCCGAGCTGTTCGAGCGCCTCGCCGCCGTCGCCGGCCTGGCCGATGACGCGCATGTCGGGCTGGGACTCGACCAGCATCGTGAAGCCGGCGCGCACCAGTTCCTGGTGGTCGACCAGGAAGACGCGGATCTGCTCGTCGGTCACCGCAGCGGTGCTCCTTCGCCGTCCGGTCGTGCCGTCGACGCCCCGGCCGGCGGGGCGTCGTACCGGAGCGGATCGTA
>WNGB01007721.1_pt1 | contig 15429 bp, 14 predicted proteins | sample 5400681 | NCBI WGS metagenome assembly WNGB01 (sample SAMN13153367, study PRJNA577476) | soil metagenome | isolation source: 115 cm soil or saprolite under grassland replicate 2 | place: USA:California | collected 2016-06-15
CTAGCCCTTCGAGAATTTCTGGGTGAGCCGCCCCTCGACGGACGGGGGGACGAGGCCGCTGACGGGGGCGCCCAGCGAGGCGACTTCCTTGATCAACCGCGACGAGATGTAGGTGTACTTCTCGTGCGGCATCATGAACACGGTCTCCACCGTCTGCCGGAGCTTGCGGTTCATCAGCGCCATCTGGAACTCGTACTCGAAGTCGGAGATGGCGCGGAGCCCGCGGACGATGCAGTCCGCGTGTTCCCGGTGGACGAGGTCGATCAGCAGGCCGTCGAAGGACATGATGCGCATGCGCCCCATCCCCGCCGTGCACTCGTCGATCATCTCCAGCCGCTCCTTGACGGCAAACAGCGGCTCCTTGGACGGATTGGCGACGACGGCCACGATCAGCTCGTCGAAGATGCGCAGGCTCCGTTCGATGAGATCCAGGTGCCCGTTGTGGATGGGATCGAACATCCCCGGATATACCGCGCGCTTGCCCAAGCACTCCCCCGTGGCCGGCGTGAACAGCCGGAAAAAATCCCGCTCAGTCTACGCAGGGGATCGAAAGAAAGTCAAGGTCGTCTCCCCGAATCGGCGCGCCTTCCACACCGACAGGACGCCGGGCGCCGCGGACGGCGGCGACTTGGTCGGGTGCTGGAGGGCGACGACGGCCGAGGCCGCGAGCACGGCGCCGGCCGAGACCGCGGCGAGGGCGGGCGCGCCACGCGGCGACGCGTAGGGCGGATCGAGAAAGACCACGCTGAACCGCTCGCCGCGCCGCGCGAGCGTGTCGAGGGCGCGCGCCACATCCTCGCGCATCACGCGCGCCCGCTCTCCCAGGCCGAGGTGCGCGACATTCTCCCGGAGGGCGCGGAGCGCGTGCGCGTCCCGCTCGACGAACACGGCCGACGGGGCCCCGCGCGAGAGCGCTTCGATGCCGACGGCGCCGACGCCCGCGAAGAGGTCGAGGAACGGACCGCCGCCGAGATACGGCATGAGGGTGTCGAGGCAGGCGATGCGCACACGGTCCCCCGTCGGCCGCGTGGCCCGGCCGCCGGCCGTGACGAGCCGCTGCCCCTTGAGCGTTCCCGCCAGCACTCTCATCGTGACCCCCACCACGCCGGCATCAGCCCACGCTCGCCAGGTCGAGCTTTCCACGCCACCGCGCCAGCAGCGCGGCCCGCAGCACGCGATGATCCGGCTGAAGGAGCTTCGGGTCCCGCGCGATCAGGGCGAGGGCGTCCTGGCGGGCCTCCTCGAGCACGGCCCCGTCGCGGACCAGGTCGGCGACCCGGAATTCGGGAAGCCCCGACTGCCGCGTGCCGAAGAAATCTCCCGGCCCCCGCACCGAGAGATCCACCTCGGCGATCTCGAAGCCGTCATTCGTCCTCGTCATGGCCGCGATGCGGCGCTTGGCGTCCTCGGAGGAGGCGGCGCCGAGCAGGATGCAGTAGCTCTTCCAGGGGCCGCGGCCCACGCGCCCCCGGAGCTGATGGAGCTGGGAGAGGCCGAAGCGCTCCGCGTGCTCGACGAGCATCACCGAGGCATTGGGCACGTCGATCCCGACCTCGATCACCGTGGTCGAGACGAGGATGTGGAGACTCCCCGCCGTGAACTCGCGCATCACGCGTTCCTTGTCCGGGAAGCTCATCCGGCCGTGGAGGAGCCCCACGCGGAGCTGCGGGAACACGTCGCGCAGGCGGGCGGCCATCTCCGTCGCCGCGCGCAGGTCGGACGCCTCGGATTCTTCCACCAGCGGACAGACGACGTACGCCTGCCGGCCCGCCGCGATCTCGGCGCCGAGGAACTCGTAGATCCGACGCCGCTTCCCCTCGGGGCGGGCCACGGTGACGACGGGCTTGCGGCCAGGAGGCAACTCGTCGAGCACGGAGACGTCGAGGTCCCCGTACAGCGTCAAGGCCAGGGAGCGCGGGATCGGCGTGGCGGTCATCACGAGCACATCGGGCCGCTCGCCCTTGCCGCGGAGGGTGGCCCGCTGGGCCACGCCGAAGCGGTGCTGCTCATCCACGACGCAGAGCCCCAGCCGCTTGAATCGCACGCCCTCCTGGACCAGCGCGTGGGTGCCGACGACACAGCCGATCGTGCCGCCCGCGGTCGCCGCGAGCAGGCTCTCCCGGGCTTTGCTCCTGATGGCGTTCGTCAGGAGCGCGACCCGGACCTGGAGGGGCTCCAGCAGGCGCCGCAGCGTCAGGAGGTGCTGCTCGGCCAGGATCTCCGTCGGCGCCATGAACGCGGCCTGGTACCCCGCCTCGATGGCGGTGAGGATGGCGAGGGTGGCGACGATGGTCTTGCCCGAGCCCACGTCGCCCTGCAGGAGGCGGTTCATCGGGTAGGCCTGGGCCATGTCGGCGCGGATCTCCCGCCACACCCGCTCCTGGGCGGACGTGAGCGGGTACGGGAGGGAGCCCAGCAGCTGCCGCCAGAGGGACCCGGGCGGGTGCATGCTGAGGCCGCGCTGGCGCCCTTCGCGCTGGCGGCGGATGGCGAGACCGAGCTGGAAGAGGAAGAAGTCGTCGAAGACGAGGCGGCGCCGGGCCGCGGCCCGCTCGGCCTCGCTCTCGGGGAAGTGGCCGGCCTTGAGCGCGCTCGACAGCGGCTGAAGCCGGCGCCGGGTCCGGAGCGCTTCGGGCAGCGGCTCGTCCACCAGATCGGCATGGTCGTCCACGAGCCGCTTGATCAGGCTCCGCATCGGCCGCTGAGTGAGCCCCCGGGTCAGGCTGTAGACGGGAACCAGCCGTCCCGCGTGCAGGGTATCGTCCGGGCCTTCCTCGACGATCTCGTAGTCCTTCACCTGCATCTGGAGGGGGCCACTGCCGTAGGGCGCCACCTTGCCGTGGACGATCAGCCGCTGGCCCCGCTTGAAGACGCGCTCCAGGTAGGGCTGGTTGAACCAGACCGCCTTGAGGAACCCGGTCGGGTCTCGGAGCAGCACCTGCAGCGGCACCCGCGGGCGGCCCCGCGGCGGCGGGCTCACGCCCGCGACGATCCCGGTGGCGGTCCGAGCCTCGCCCGGCGTGATGCTCCGGAACGGAATGAGCTGACTGCGATCTTCGTGGCGCGCCGGCAGGTGGAAGAGGGCATCCTCCACGGTGTGAAGGCCCAGCCGGCCGAGGAGCTTCGCCCGCTGGGGCCCGACGCCCTTGACGTACTGGAGGGGGGTCGCCAACCCGCGCGCGGGCGCGGGAGTGGCGCGATCAGCCAGGGTCGGGCGGGGCTTGGCCGGGGGCAAGAAGTTGCCTCGTCTCGCTCACCATGCTATAAAAGAGGGCCGCTGCCGGCAAACCACGTTCACCTTCGAGGAGTCGGGATGGCTCAGCGTTGCGACGTCTGCGGAAAGGGCCCCTCGGTCGGCCACAAGATCAGTCACGCCCATAACGTCACGAAACGGCGCTGGCTGGCCAACCTCGTGTCGCTGCGCGCCGTCGCGGGCGGCCGGGTGAAGCGGCTCAAGGTCTGCACCCGCTGTCTCAAGGCTGGAAAGGTCACCAAGGTAGTCTGAGAAGCTCTCCCGGCCCACGCCTGTTGCGTGGGCGCGGGCGTCGGAGGGGGCCGTCGCGGCCCCCTCCGATTGACCACGGTAAGCATGAGTCCCGGTGGGAGGCCGCCACCCCCCACCGCGCAACGGGACGCTACTTCTTCTTCTTCTTCTTGGTCGCCTTCTTCTTCGCCATTAGTCCGTCACCTCCTTTCCTACTGAGTCTCGAATCGAAGACCCGACCGCGGTGACGCGGCCCCGGCGAATCACCTCATTTCTTCTTCGCCGCCTTCTTCTTCCCGCCCTTCTTCACCGCTTTCTTCCTGGCAGCCATGGTCAGACTCACCTCCTCTCGCGGACGGCGTTCAGCGCCCCCTCAGTACCCCATCGCCTCGCGACGGAGGTAAGCCGCCTGCTCTCGCCCGCGGCGCTCGTAGTGATAGAGATCGGCGTAGAGCTGGGGGAGGGACACCACGGGCAGCCCTCCCTTCTCGATCGGCGCGTGGAACACGCCCTCGTCGTAGGGCGTCATGAGGTACACGTTGCCCTCACCTTCACCCGGGCGGAGCCCCAGCGCCCGCGCGATGGGCTCGGGATTGCCCTCCAGGTAACAGTGGATCGCCGGAAGGCGCACATTCGGGGCCACGAGGGCCGCCCCCGAGTGAAGCGTGAAGGCATAACGGCGGCTCTCGGCGTGGGCGGCGCGGGCAATGTCTCCGACGAGCCGGCGCGTGATGCGCTCGGGCGAGAAGTAGGTGCCCATGCGGTTGAGCCGATACGAATAGGAATCGACCCACCCGTCGAGCAACTCGCCGGGTCGGGTGAGCTGGATCCGCTGGTGCTCGCTGCGGTCGATCCACGACAGCTCCTCGAGCCGCTTCACGACGTTATGGGCATGGCCCAGGCTCACGTCAGCGGTCTTGGCCAGTTCCTCCAGTCGCCACGCATGCTGGGGGTCCACCAGAAGGGCCCGCACGACGCGCGTGGCTCTGGGCGCGAAGAGCGATTTCAGAGGGCGGGTCGACGGACGAGCGTTCGGCTTGCCTTCCTTCTGGATGAGGACGTTCCCGAACGACAGGTAACAGTTCCCCGAGAGATCTAGATAGCCAAAGCTGTTGCGCTTGAGCAGAGCGGCGCTCTGGGGGCTGATGTATTGGGAAACCGCCAGGGGGTACACCTCGGGGAGGTCCCGGCGGATTTCCCCAAGCCTTGTCATCGCCTCCCTGATCTCCCTGGGCTGGCCGAGGGAAGTGATCTTGAGCGCTAGCTTGTGCTCACTCGTGCCAAGCTTGAATTTCACCATCAGATCCGTGGTTTGTGTCCCTGCCTTGAAATCTGGAGACTCCTCCCAGGCGGTAGCCCGTGAAAACAGCGCCCGCAGCTCCTGGACTGCCGAGCGTCTGATCTCCGTGGACTTAGACATCGTTTCACTTGATCCATATTTTTCAGCGTACGCTGAAACATTAGGGACAATTGAAACTCTTGTCAAGCAAAAAGGATTGCGCGGCCGCGAACCCGACTTGGCTGGAACACACCCGGCGTCTGTTCGCGGGGGGGACGTGAACTACCGGGAGGACGGACACGGCCGTGCGAGTCACGGGGGAGAGCCCCGCGCGACGGGTCTGGGAGGGGGCTCTCCCAAACTCTAGTCCCGGCTAGCCGGGACTAGAGAGTCCGGGGAAGACCTGGAGGGGGCCGTCCAAGGCCATCTCCGATCTCTCTCCCGGAAGAAAGCTTCGGAAGGCGCCGAGGCCCCCCGAGGCTACTCTCCCTGCTCGATGTCTTCCATGGTCTCGTCGTCGAGCCCGAAGTAGTGGCCCACCTCGTGCACGACGACGTCCCGCACCAGCTCGGCCATCTCGTCGGGATCCGCGCAGTCTTCCTCGATGGGGCCCTGGTAGATGTGGATCGTATCCGGCAGGACGTTGCCGTAGGAGGAGTCGCGCCGCGTCAGGTCAACGCCCCGGTAGAGCCCGTACAGGGTATCCGGCGGCTCGATTCCCACGTCCTCCAGCGTCTCGTCGTCGGCCCAGTCCTCCACCACCACGGCGATATTCTTCAGCTTCTGCCGGAAGGGGCGCGGGAGCTTCTTGAGGGCCGACTCGACCAGGTCTTCGAATTCGGTGCGGGTCATGGCCCGTCTTCCGAGATTCCTAGGCGCCGCGAAGGCGCTCCACATTGATCACATCCTTCACGTCGCGGATCGCCTGCATGATGTCCTGGAGCTGGCGGAGGTCATCCACCTCGACGACGAAGTGGTTCAGGCCGCGCCGGTCCTCGGTGACGGTGACCTCGGCCCTGGTGATGTTCCCCTGGCGTGACGAGATGGCGCCGGTGATCTCGGCCAGGAGGCCCGGCCGGTCCTGACCGATGTAGACCGCGATCTTGACCGGGCGCTTCGTCGGCTCCCCGTCCTCCCACTCGACTGACAGCAACCGCTCCTTGTCCAGCACGTTCTTGACCACGGTCAGGCAGTCGCGCGCGTGGACCGTGAGGCCCCGGCCGCGGGTGATGAAGCCCACGATGCCGTCGCCGGGCACCGGCGAGCAGCACTTGCCGAACCGGACCAGGAGGTCATCCACTCCGCGGATGCGAACCGCCCCTTCGGGCTTCCGTGGGAGCTTCGGGACCCTGGCCTCCGGGGTCGCCTCCTGCTCGTGGACGGTCGCGGGGGCCAGCTTGCCCAGCACCTGCTGCACGGAGGACTTGCCGTACCCGATCGAGGCCAGGAGATCGTCGGCCGACGGGAAGCCGAGCTCGGTGAGCAACCGCTTCATCTCTTCCGAACCGAGCAAGGTGGTGGGCGCCAGTCGATACTTCTTCGCCTCCCGCTCGAACAGCTCCCGCCCCAGGGCCAGCGAGCGCGTCCGCTCCTCCACCTTGAGCCACTGGTTGATCTTGGAGCGGGCCCGGGTGGACCTGATGATCTTGAGCCAGTCCCGGCTCGGATGCTGGCTGGGGGAGGTCACGACCTCGACGATGTCGCCCTGCCGGAGCGTGTAGCGGAGCGGCACCAGCTTGCCGTTGACCTTGGCGCCGACGCAGTGGTGACCCACGTCGGTATGCACGGCGTAGGCGAAGTCGATGGGCGTCGAGCCCTCGGGCAGCGCCTTCACGTCCCCCTTGGGCGTGAAGACGTAGACCTCGTCGGGGAACAGGTCGAGTCGCACCGTGTCCAGGAACTCCTTGGGGTCGTTCATCTCCTTCTGCGACTCCAGGAGCTGCCGGAGCCACCGGAAGGCCTCGTCGAAGTGGTCCCGCTCGCTCTTCTTCTCCTTGTAGAGCCAGTGGGCGGCGATGCCCTCCTCGGCGATCCGGTGCATCTCCCACGTGCGGATCTGGATCTCCACGGGGTCGCCCTTGGGCCCGATGACCGTGGTGTGGAGCGACTGGTACATGTTCACCTTCGGCATGGCGATGAAGTCCTTGAAGCGGCCGGGGACGGGCTTCCAGAGGGAGTGGATCACCCCCAGCGCGCCGTAGCAGTCGCGCACCGTGTTGGTGACCACCCGCACGGCGGTGAGATCGTAGATCTCGTCGAACTCGCGTCCCCCCTCGTGCATCTTCTTCCAGATGGAGTAGAAGTGCTTGGGCCGGCCGCCGATCTTGGACTCGATGCCGACCTCGCCGAGCTTGTGCTGCAGGAGGGCGATGAGCTGGTTGATCTCGGCCTCGCGCTCGAGCCGCCGCTTGGCCACCCGGCGCATCAGCTCCTGGTAGTCCTCGCCGTGGAGCATCCGGAGCGCCAGGTCCTCCAGCTCGGCCTTCACCTTGGCCATGCCGAGCCGGTGGGCCAGCGGCGCGTAGATGTCGAGGGTCTCCTGGGCGATCTTCTTGGCCTTGTCATGGGGCAGGTAATCGAGCGTGCGCATGTTGTGCAGGCGGTCGGCCAGCTTGATCATGAGCACGCGCAGGTCGCGCGCCATGGCCACCAGCATCTTGCGGAAGTTCTCGGCTTGCCGCTCCTCGCGCGATGAGAAGGCGAGCTTGCCGATCTTGGTGACGCCGTCCACCAGCTCGGCGATCTCGGGCCCGAACTCCCGCTGGAGATCGGCCTTGGTCGTCTGGGTGTCCTCGAGCACGTCGTGGAGCAGGCCGGCGGTGACCGTGGTCACGTCCATCTTGAAGTTGACGAGGAGCCCGGCCACCTCGAGCGGGTGCGAGAGATACGGCTCGCCCGAGGCCCGCTGCTGGCCCTGATGGGAGTGCTCGGAGAAGCGGTAGGCGCGGGTGAGTAGCTCCAGGTCGGCGCCCGGCAGGTACTTCGGAATCTCCTCGATCAAGGTCTGAAGCTGGGTCAACCCCTGTTCCTCCTCAGGTTGACCACCCATTTTGCCACTGGAATCGGGGTATTGCTATGACTTTTTCGCCGCCACCTCCTCGGCCTTGACGGACAACTTGGCCCCCGCCGTCGCGCGCGTCCGGCCCGACAGCTCCCAATCCATCACCAGCGTCGCGGCGGCGACGGACGAGTAGGTGCCGGTGATCACGCCGATCACCAGCGCGAAGGCGAAGTCATGGAGCACCTCTCCCCCGAACAGGAAGAGGACGAAGGCGGCGAGGAAGGTCGTGAAGGACGTGAGGATGGTGCGCGACAGCGTCTGGTTGATCGCGCCGTTGACCAGGTCGGCGAGGGTCTGGCCCTTGCGCAGGCCGCGGCCCCGACTCTCGCGGATCCGGTCGAACACGACGATGGTGTCGTTGATCGAGTACCCGACGATGGTCAGGAGCGCGGCCAGCACCGGCAGCGACATCTCCCGGTTGGTGATCGAGAGCGCCCCCAGGGCCACGATCACGTCGTGGGCGAGGGCGGCGATCGAGATCACTCCGCCGCGGAAGTCGAAGCGGATCGCCACGTAGATCAGGATGCCGACCATGCCGGCGAGGACGGCGTACAGCGCCTGGAGCTGCAGGTCGCGCCCGACCTGGGGGCCGACGAACTCCATGCGCCGGATCTCGACCTGGGCGCCCGCCGCCCGGCCGAGCGCGCCCTGGATGCGGGCGCTGAGCTCCCCCGTCTTCTGCTCGCTCTCGGGCAGCCGGATGAGATACTCGCGGGCGTCGCCGAACTGCTGGATGACCGCGCTGCCCAGCTTGAGCTCGTCCAGCCCCCGGCGCACCTCGGCCACCGTCACCGGCTTGTCGTAGCGCACCTGGATCAGGGCGCCGCCGGTGAAGTCAATGCCATAGTTGAGGCCGCGGTGCGCCGCGATGGACAGGAGCGCCACCGCCACCACCGCCAGCGAGGCGACGTAGAACCAGCGGCGCTTGCCCACGAAGTCGTAGTTGGCGTTGACGAAGATCTGGAGCATGCGGCAACTATCTATGTGGACACGGATTCTATATGGACACGGATCCTACCCGCCGCGGTCCCATGTAGATCAGGTCGAAGACGAGGCGGGTGAAGAAGACCGCGGTGAAGAGGCTGGCCAGGATGCCGATCGCGAGCGAGACGGCGAAGCCCTTCACGGGTCCCGTCCCGAACTGGTAGAGGATGGCCGCCGAGACGAGCACGGTGACGTGGGTGTCGATGACCGTTCTGAAGGCGCGGGCGAACCCCGCGTCGATGGCGGCGCGCACCGTCTTCCCGGCCCGGAGCTCCTCCCGGATGCGCTCGAAGATGAGGATGTTCGTGTCCACGGCCATCCCGATGGTCAGCACCACCCCCGCGATGCCGGGCAGGGTGAGCGTGGCGTGGAACGCCGCCATGGCCGCCATGAGGATGACCAGGTTGAGCGTCAGCGCCAGGTCGGCGATGAGGCCGGAGAGCCGGTAGTAGATCAGCATGAAGACCACCACCGCGAGGGCGGCGGTGAGCGTGGAGAGCAGACCCTTCCGGATCGAGTCTGCCCCGAGTGACGGGCCCACGGTCCGCTCCTCGAGCACCTTGACGGGCGCGGGCAGGGCCCCCGCGCGGAGCACGATGGCGAGATCGGTGGCGTCCTCGGTGGTGAACCCGCCCGTGATCTGGGCGCGGCCGGACGGGATCCGCTCGCGGATCACCGGCGCCGAGTGCACGTTGCCGTCCAGGATGATGGCGAGCCGCTTGTTGACGTTTGCCTCGGTCAGATCCGAGAAGGCCTTGGCGCCCGCGGCGTTGAACTCCACCGACACGTACGGCTCGCCCGTGTTCTGGTCGATGGACACGCGCGCGGTCGCGAGGTCCCGGCCGGTGAGGAGCGCCTTCTTCCGCACGACGTACGGGATCTTCTGCTCCGCCTTGGTCTCCTTGTCGACCCGGCGCTGGTAGACGACCTCATCGCCCTCGGGCACGCTCCCGCGCGCGGCCGCCTCCGCGTCCACCGCGTCGTCGACCAGCTTGAACTCGAGGAGCGCGGTCTTGCCGATGAGGGCCTTCGCCCGCTCGGGGTCCTGGACGCCCGGGAGCTGGACCAGGATGCGGTTGTCTCCCTGCTGCACGATGGAGGGCTCGGCCACCCCGAACTGGTCCACGCGGTTGCGGATCGTCTCCAGCCCCTGCCGCACGGCGAGGCTGCGGAGCGTCGCGACCTCTTTCGGCCGGAGCGCCAGCACCACGCGGCCGGCCGCCTGATCGGCCTCCTTCACCTCGAAGCTGCCCTGGTCGCGGAACACGCTCTGCGCGTCGTTCCAGGTCTGCGGCGAGGCCAGCTGCACGACGAGCTCGGTGCTGCCCCGGCGCTCGATGCGGCTCACGCCGATGCCCTTCTTCTCCAGGTCGGCGCGCACGGTGTCGCCCTCGCGCTCCACCTGGGCCTCGAGCGCCTTGTCCACGTCCACGCCGAGCACGAGGTGGATGCCGCCCTGCAGGTCCAGCCCGAGGTTGATCGTCTTCTTCGGCGGATAGAGGTACCAGGCGGAGACGGCGAGGACGGCCACGACGATGGCGATGCGGAGCGGGAGCTGCTTGCGCATCAGCTCCCCGCCTCCTTGCTTCCCGGCGCCGTGACGATGCGCCCGAGGGCGGTCCGGTCGAAGTCGAGCTTCACCGAATCGGCCACCTTGAGCGTCACCGTCTGCTCGTTGAGCCCGACCACGGTGCCGTGCAGGCCGCCCGTCGTGACGACCCGATCGCCCTTCCTGACCGCGCTGAGCATGGCTTCGCGGTCCTTCTTCTGCTTCTGCTGGGGGCGGATCAGCAAGAAATAGAAGATGGCGAAGATGGCCGCGAAGAAGAGCAGCTGCGTCATCACGGTCCCGGAGCCCCCGCCGTTGGGCATCTGGGCCATCGCGTACGCGGAATCCACCATCCGGATCAGGCCTCCGAGCTTGCCGGGCTCTCGTTCGAGTCGCCCACGGATTCTACCCCATATCGGCCGAGAAACCGAGCGCGGAATGGAGCGAAGGAGCCCTCGGCGATGGCTTCGCGCATGTCGGCCATCAGCGAGAGATAGAAGGTGAGGTTGTGGACGGTGAGGAGACGGTAGGCCAGGAGCTCCCGCGCCATGAACAGGTGCCGCAGATACGCCCGCGAGAACAGCCGGCAGGCCTCGCAGCCGCACTCGGCGTGAAGCGGCGCGGGATCGCGGGCGAAGCGTCCGTGCGTGATCACGAGAGGCCCGTCGGCGGTGAAGGCCTGGCCGTTGCGGGCGTTGCGCGTCGGCATGACGCAGTCGAACAGGTCGACGCCGCGCGCGACGGACTCGACCAGGTCGTGGGGTTTGCCCACACCCATGAGGTAGCGCGGCCGGTCCCGGGGCAAGAGTCCGGCACAGAGCTCGGTGAGGGCGTACATCACGGGCTTGGGCTCTCCCACCGCCAGCCCGCCGATGGCGTAGCCGTCGAGCCCGAGCGCGCACGTCTCCTCCACCGCGCGCCGCCGGAGGCGCTCGTAGGCCCCGCCCTGGACGATGCCGAAGAGCGCTCCGCCGCCTTCTGCTTTCCGGTGGGCGTCGAGGCAGCGGAGGAGCCAGCGCCGCGTGAGCTCGAGCGAGCGCTCCGTGCTCGCGGGGGTGGCGGGGTGGGCCAGGCACTCGTCGAGGGGATGGATGATGTCGGCACCGAGCGCATGCTGGATCTCGACGCAGGTCTCGGGGGTGAGGAGCCGTAGCGAGCCGTCCACGTGGGAACGGAACTCGACCCCGTGCTCGCCGATCTTGCGGAGCCGGGAGAGGCTCCAGACCTGAAAGCCTCCCGAATCGGTCAGGATCGGGCCGTCCCAGCCCATGAAACGGTGAAGGCCGCCCAGCTCGCGCACCACCTCGTGGCCGGGCCGGAGGAACAGGTGGTACGTGTTCGCGAGGACGATCTGCGCTCCCGCCGCCCGCAGGTCGGAGGGCGTCAGGCTCTTCACCGTTCCCTGCGTCGCCACCGGCATGAAGGCCGGCGTCTCGATGTCCCCGTGAGCCGTCCGCATCCGCCCGAGGCGGGCGGCGCCATCGGTTTTCTGGAGCTCGAAGCCGAACGCGCGCATGCGATCAGGTGATGAGCATGGCGTCGCCGTACGAGTAGAACCGGTAGCGCGCGGCCACGGCGTGGCGATAGGCGTCGAGCAGCAGCTCCCGGCCGCAGAAGGCCGAGACGAGGAGGAGGAGCGTCGAGCGCGGGAGATGGAAGTTGGTGATCAGCCCATCGATCGCCCGGAACGGGTGGCCGGGATAGATGTACAGGTCGGCGGCGCCACGCCCCGCCCGTACCCGGCCGCTCGCGTCGGCCGCCCACTCGAGGGCCCGGGTCGTCGTGGTCCCGACGGCGATGACCCGCCGTCCCTCGGCCCTGGCCCGATTCACGGCTCGCGCCGTGGCGTCGGGGATCTCCACCTCTTCCGCATCCATCCGGTGCGCCTCGATCCGCGCCGCCCGGAGCGGACGAAAGGTACCGGGTCCGACGTGAAGCGTGAGGTGGTGAAGCTCGACTCCGAGCCCCGGGAGGCGTCGGATCAGCTCAGGGGTGAAGTGGAGGCCGGCGGTCGGAGCGGCGATGGAGCCTTCGTGGCGCGCGTAGACGGTCTGGTAGCGCTCGCGGTCATCAGGCTTGGGGGTGTCATGGCGCGCGATGTACGGGGGTAGCGGCGGCAGGCCGTGCCGCTCGAGCAACTCCCGCACGGGCCACGGCGCGTCGATGTCGAGGATGCGCACGCCGGCGTCCGCCTGCCCCACCACCGTGGCCCGCGCGGCGCCGGCCGCGACGAGCACCCGCGCACCCACGCGACAGCGCCGGCCGGGTCGGACCAGGGCCTCCCAGCGCGTCACCGCCAGCGGGCGGAGCATCAAGAGCTCCAGCGGCCGGCCGTCGGCCTCCCGCGTGCCCAGCAGACGGGCGGGGATCACCTTGCTCTCGTTGGCGACGAGGCAGTCGCCCGGCCCGAGCAGCGCCGGCAACTCGCCGAAGCGCCGGTCCTGCCAGCTCCTCCGGGCCCGGTCCACGACGAGAAGCCGGGAGGCGTCTCGGGGCTCGGCGGGCTCCTGAGCGATCAGCTCCGGGGGGAGATGGTACTCGAACAGCGACAGATCCATGCCGGGCGAAGTGTAGCACGCGGCCCGCGCGCTCTCTGTCTAGCGGAGCCGGGAGAGCACGGCGTCGGGATAGTAGTACTCGACGATCTGCTCGGCGGTGTAGCCGACCTCGGCCATGGTCTTGGCGCTCCACTGGTCGAGCCCGACCCCGTGCCCGTAGCCGCGGCCGACGAAGCGCGCCACCCGCCCCACGACGGTGACCGCGAACAGCGTGCTCTTGAGCGTGTCGTAGCCGAGGAGCCTCCGCAGATCATTCCCGCGGAGGACGACCCGGCCCGTGATGCCGCGGATGGCGATCTGCGAGACGCGGAGGGACGCGCTCCGCTCGAGCACCTCGAGCCCGACGACGCGTCCCACCGAGATTCCGCCCTTGAGGAGCTGGGCGCCGAGATCGGCCAGCGGCATCTCCAGCCGCCACCGTTGGTAGGGCGACGCCGAGGGAAACTCGACGCGCACCGCCCTCAGGGCGGGCATGTTGGAGGCGGCGAAGACGGCGCGGGGGTCTTCCGTGTGACCGCCGCTGTCGGTGTGGTAGAAGGCCGGGAAGAGGCTCCCCTGCCAGAGTAGCACCTCCCCCTGCGTCTGCCGCACCGCCGTCCACGCGGGTGAGTCGGGAGCGACGCGACCGGCGTACTGCTGGTGAGCGGTGGACGCGACGATGTGGTAGAGCTTGGCGGCATTGAGCTGCCGCTGGTAGGCCGCGTACGTCCGCGCGGCGATGGCCTGGGCCTTCAACATCTCGAGCGGCATCCGGTCTCCCGCTTCCGCCTTCACCGCGCCCGCCAGGTACTCCTCGAGCGGCAGGTCGTTGATCGCGACCAGGACGTCGGCATCGCGCGCGACCTCGAGGACTCCCGGGTAGTCGCGGCCATTGAGCCGGAGGCCGCCGCCGGGAACGGGAGTCAGCCGCACGCTCGCGGCGCGCTGAATCTGGACTCCCCCCGCCCCCTGGCTCCGGACCTCCACTCCTTCGCTCTGCGGGACGACACGGAGCCACGTGGGCGTGTCGTCCGTCAACGGCCGGCCGGCCGCATCGCTGACGACCATCGGGCCCCCGCCGACCTCGACGGTTCTCGCGCCTTCGACGACGGCCACGCGAATCGTGCCCGCCGCGCGCGCGGCCGGAGCCCAGCCTAGCGTGAGCACGAGCACGGCCAGCGGAGCGACCCACTGGAGGAGCGAGTCGCCGGTTCGGCGGACTCTCCGGTGCACCCGAGCCCCCTCCCGGAGACTTACCGGCGCCCGAAGAGCGAGAAGAGGATGGTCAGGATGATGGAAATGAGCAGGCAGGTGGCCAGCGGGAAGTAGAACGTCCAGTTGCCGCGCTGGATGTAGATGTCGCCCGGTAGCCGTCCAAGCCATGGCGCCTTTCCCGACAGGTTTCCCACCACGAGCAGGATCGCTCCCAGGATAACCAATAACAGCCCGAACCCCAGAAGGATTTTCCCGAGCTCGCTCATCTCAATGGACGTTGCGCTAGAGCGGGAGCTGGGTCTGGCCTCCGGGACCGACCGGCAATTTTTGCTCCAGATGGGCGTACGCCGCCGGCGTCGCCCGGCGACCGTTGGGGCTCCGCACGATGTAGCCGATCTTCAACAGGAATGGCTCGACCACCTCGACGAGCGTCTCCGCTTCATCATTGATGGTCGCCGCGATGGCTTCCAGGCCGACCGGGCCGCCGCCGTACTGCTCGATGATCGCCATCAGGAAGCGGCGATCGAGCCGGTCGAGCCCCGCCACGTCCACGCCTTCCCGGTCGAGAGAGTCGCCGGCCGCGGGGGCCGTGATCACGGCGTCGCCCCGCACCTGACAGTAGTCCCGGACGCGACGGAGCAGCCGGTTGGCGATGCGCGGCGTCCCCCGGGAGCGCCGCGCGATGGCCTCGGCCCCCGCCGGCTCGATGGCGACCTCCAGGATCGAGGCCGAGCGCCTGATGATCGAGGAGAGGTCTTCCACCGAATAGAAGTCCAGGTGATGGAAGATGCCGAAGCGCTCGCGCAGCGGCGAGCTGAGCATGCCCGGCCGCGTCGTGGCGCCCACCATCGTGAATGGCCGCAGCGGGATCCGCATGGTCCGGGCGTTCAGCCCCTTGTCCATGACGAAGTTGACCGAGAAGTCCTCCATGGCCGGGTAGAGGAGCTCTTCCACGATGCGCGGGAGGCGGTGGATCTCGTCGATGAACAGCACGTCCCGCTCGCTCAGGTTGGTGAGGATGCCCATCAGGTCGCCGCCGCGCTCGAGGGAGGGGCCGGCCGTCGTCACGATGGCGGCGCCCATCTCGTTGGCCATGATCGTCGCGAGGGTCGTCTTCCCCAGCCCGGGCGGCCCTGACAGCAGCACGTGGTCGAGCGGCTCGCGGCGCTGGCGCGCCGCCTCCACCGAGACGCGCAGGCTCTCGACGGCGGCCCGCTGCCCGACGTACTCGTCGAGCCGCTGGGGCCGGAGCTGCCGCTCGACCTGCGTCTCCTCGGGCAGCGCCGTACGACTCATCACCCGCGCCTCGTCCTTCATTTC
>WNGB01009161.1_pt1 | contig 15429 bp, 11 predicted proteins | sample 5400681 | NCBI WGS metagenome assembly WNGB01 (sample SAMN13153367, study PRJNA577476) | soil metagenome | isolation source: 115 cm soil or saprolite under grassland replicate 2 | place: USA:California | collected 2016-06-15
TGGTGAGCGTGGCTGCGGGTATCCTGAGCGGCTTCGCGCCGGCCCTGCAAGCGGGCCGTGCGTCATTCATCTCGTCGCTGCGGGAACGTGGCGGCACTGGATTTGGCGGTGTCCGGCTACGCAAAGCCATCGTTACGGTTCAGATTGCATTCACGTTGGTACTGGTTGCCGGAGGAGCGTTGTTTGTGCGAACGCTGACGGGCCTGATGGCAAAAGGCCCCGGATTTACAACATCAAGCCTGGTCTCATTCGGCCTTGATCCTCGTCGAAACGGCTACTCCGGGAAAGAAGCAAGCCAACTGATCCGGCGTATTTACAGCGAACTCCGTAGTTCGCCAGGCACGCAAACGTCTGCCGTCGCGCGGAAGCAGTTGTTGACCGGTGGAAGCATGACGAATCCCATGACGATTCAAACTAATGAGCGAATCACCACCGATCGCGACGTCAATTACAATGCTGTTAGCCCCGGGTTCTTTGCAACGCTGGGTATCCGGCTAATCGCCGGGAGAGACTTTGACGGACGCGATTCCCGGCCGGTGGGCGAGGCGGGCCAGCGCTCGGCGATCGTCAACGAATCGTTTGCCAAGCGATACCTGGCGGGCCGGAACCCTCTCGGTACGCGCATCGGTCAGGGCGCCGGGCCCGACGTCAAGCCGAACATCGAAATCGTCGGCGTGGTGGCGGACTTCAGTTATCGTGGCCTTCGCGAGGATTCGGAACAGGCGTACTTTCCGATTTTTGAAAGCGACGATACGGGCGGCAACTTCTACGTGAAGGTTCGAGGAACGTCCGAAGCTACCTTCCAATCGATTCGAACCATCGTTCACAACGCCGATCCGGCGTTGCCGATTACCTATTTCCGAACGCTGGAAGAGCAAGTCAACCGGTCATTGAATACCGAGCTCATGTTGGCCGCGCTGTCAGGCAGTTTCGGCACACTGGCGCTGCTGCTGTCGCTGGTCGGGCTTTATGGCGTGATGTCTTTTGTGGTGACGCGACGCACGCGCGAGATCGGAATACGGCTGGCGCTCGGCGCAACCAGGGGCTCTGCGATCTGGCTTGTGCTCCGGGACGCCCTCGTGATGATCACTATTGGCACGGCTATCGCATTACCCTGCGTTGCCGCGCTTGGACGTCTGGTGGAGTCTCAGCTATTCGGCGTGAAACCAACTGATCCGCTTGCGATCGCCGCCGCGACCCTGCTGCTGACCTCGGCGGCTCTTGGCGCGGCCCTGATCCCGGCCTACCGCGCATCCACGGTGAACCCAACCGACGCGTTGCGCTTCGATTAACCCGTTCAGGGAGGCCAGCAGAAACGGAAGCGCAGAGCCTCCCCACCGGGATCTTGCCCAGTCGAGCGTTCCACTGTTCTTGTGTTTTCGGATTGGTCGAGACGATGTGCACGCGACAGGATTGAGGCGGCAACTCGCTTCAGCATAAAACTATCGGCCGTCACTTGGCCGCCGCGCCGTAAGGTTTACGTTCTCGGCAGCGGACGTTTGACTGGGAAACGATCCGGACACCGCGCGTCGGCGGGCATTGCACACAGTCAAGACTTGAACCGCATCGCCTTTGTCTGCGCGTCGGCGGGCATTGCACACAGTCAAGACTTGAACCGCATCGCCTTTGTCTCGCAAGAAGCCGGCTCTTTGCACTCAGTCGCAAGCGACGGCGCGCCGTAGGAGTTTTTCACTGACCGTGGCAAGTTTGGCATAATCCTACGCTTTTGCCATTGTTGTTGGCATAATCCTGCCTAAGCTGCGCTCCGCCGCACCATTGCGCCGCTCCTTGGGCAGCTAGAGCCAACGCGATGCGGCTCGCATCGCTTGGCCTGATCATTCCGCAGGGAGACCCCCGCTCAGGTGCTTTTCCAGGTTAGCCGGCGATCCGCCTCAGAGCCTAACGCTACGGCGAATCCATGGCCTAACTCTGCCGATAGGTTCAATCGGCGGGACCTCGGTGGTACGCGTCTATTCGCTGCGGAGCGTCTCCATTGGGTCCACTGACGCGGCTTGGCGGGCTGGGACGTAGCTCGCAGCCATGGCGGCCGCACCGATGAGCGCTCCCGATGCGACGTACGTGAGTGGATCAAGCGGCGTGATGCCAAACAGCAGGGAAGAGATCCAACGTGACAGACCTCCCGCTAATGCCAGTCCAATGATACCGCCTATACAGTTAAGGATCAGTCCTTTGCGGACAAACAGCCACTTGAGAGCTCTGGGCTCAGCGCCCAGGGCAATGCGGATGCCGACCTCGTGCCGGCGCTGTGCGACAGCGTAGGCAAGAACGCCGTAGACTCCGACAATCGCGAGTGTCAACGCCATGGCTCCGGCTATAACGAGCAGAACGAGTGCGAAGGATGTATGCGCCATCGATTGTCGGTAGACATCGTTCAGAGTCCGCACTTTCGCCAACGGTAAATTGGGATTAATGGCGTGGATCGCAGCGGCAACTTCCCGAAGGAACGCTTCCGTGCCGGCACGTTCGCTTCGAATGGCAAACGTGACGGCGCGACGAACGATTGCTGGGCCGCCAGGCCGAACCGGTGGTTGTACTCCGAGGCGGGAATAGACTGTCGCGGGCGCTGGGCGGTTCACACCGTCGGCGTAAACATTCTCCGTTACACCGACGACTTCACTCCAAGGGCCGTCTCTGCCGAACGTAATCCGCTTGCCCAGTGCTTCGGCAGGCTTGCCCCAATTTTCGCGAGCCATGTTCTCCGAGACGATGGCGACGCGCCGTTGAGCGAATATATCCTCCCAGGTGAAATCCCGCCCGGCTAACAATCGCGTACCTTGCGCGGCAAGGAGGCCCGGTGAAATATTCTTGAAAGCGCGGTTCGGAGGCATCTGGTCTGGGGGCGTCTTGCCTTCAACGGCGACGACTATGCCGTTCCGGTACTCCGATTCCAGCGGCAATCCGCTGGCGAACCCTGCCGCTGTCACACCAGGAATCGTGGAAAGCCTGCTAAGAATTTCAGACTGTATGCGGATTACCTGCTCCGGATCTGGCGTCAGTGCCTCCGGGATCAAAATACGGACTGTCTGAATCCACTCGGGATGTGTAAACCCCGGTTCTACCGCTCGCAACGCGAGAAAGCTTCGGATCATCAAGCCGGAGGCCACCAGCAGCACAAACGCAAGCGCTAATTGCGCGACTACGAGCGCATTCTGAACCCGGAGTTGTTGAACCCCTTGCGTCGCGCCTCGTGCGCTTTGGATTCGATTGGAGATGCCGGACCGGAGCACCGCGGCCAATCCGAACAGAATGCTCGACCCAAGCGAGCATGCCAGCGCAAATGCTCGCGCTGTTCCATCGATTGATATCTCAGCGAGCCGGGGAAGAGTCGCTGGCCCCTGTGTTACCAGCAGTCGAAGACCTACATACGCAAACAGCAGGCCGAGGGCGCCGCCGAGAATGCCCAGCGTTAGACTCTCGACCAGCAGTTCCCGCGCAATCGTTGCTGAACCCGCCCCAAGCGCGCGACGAATAGCAAACTCCTGCCGTCGGGATTGCGCACGGACAAGCGCGAGATTCGCCACGTTTGCGCAAACCAGCAAGAGCACCAGCCCGAGCGCTCCCATGAGAAATCTCAGTACGGAACCGACGTCCCCCACGACATCCTTCTTCAGCGGGTGCAGGTTTGGTTGGACTTTGAGCATCTCGAGCATCTTGCCCACCCCAACCGTTTCGCCCCAGGTCTTCCAAATACGCGCCACATCTTGATTCGCCAGCGCCACCGTAACGTCCGTTTTGAGCCTTGCGATACCTGTATAGCTGAGTTCGTCCGGTCTGAGCCCGCTCCTGGGAAACCGCTGCGGCAAGAGTATGTCTGGGGAGAGGTTAACGAACCGAAAGTCTCGTGGCATCACTCCGATCACCTGGCGCGGAATGAAATCAATCAGAATGGCGCGACCGAGTGCCCTGGGATCGCCGCCGAACTTCCGCTGCCAATATCCGTAACTTAGAATCACGGTCTCCGGAGTGCCCAGACTGTCATCTTCGCTTGAGAACCATCGGCCGATATACGCGGGTACGCCCAGTGTGGGCAGGACGCCCTGCGTTGCCGTCACGGACACGAGATGCTCAGGATCTCCCAATCCGGTCACCGTGGCGGTGCCGGAAGTCCAAACCCCGAAGCTTTCGAAGGCCCTTGCGCTCCCCTTGCAGGCAGCGTACATGCCGGGGGAGAGATCCGAGTCTTCGAAGACGTGCCCTTGGATTACGAGGCGGTTCGCCACGCGCACCAGGGCGTCCGACCTGGGATAGGGCAAGGGTCGGATGAGAACGGCGTTCAACACACTGAAGATTGCAGTATTCGCGCCGATGCCCAACGATAGCGAAAGTAGAGCCGCCACGCTGAATCCGGGCTTGGTTCGGATCATCCGCACAGCATGGCGCGCATCCCGTAGCACACCCTCCATAAATGTGAGCGTGTTCATGCGATAAACCTCCTCTCGGATCAGGGTCGTGCTGCCGAGTTTCCTTCGTGCCGCTGCCCGGGCCGCGGCAGGCTCCATTCCGCGTTCGATGTACTCTTTCGTGGTGACGTCCAGGTAGAAATCGAGTTCGTCGCGCTGCTGGGCATCGGCTTCATCACGGCGGAAGAAACGGCGCCAGTTCATCCTTGCTTCTCCGTGACCGGATTCAGGATGCGGCCGATGGCCCGCACTACTTGCTCCCAACGAGATGTCTGTGCAGCGAGCTGCCTTTTGCCCTCGGGCGTGAGCCGGTAATACTTGGCCTTACGGTTGTTCTCTGACGTCCCCCAGAACGCGGCGATCCAGCCTCGATTCTGTAGGCGATGCAGGGCCGGGTAGAGCGATCCGTGTTCAACTTGAAGCACCTCGTCGGAGCCCCGCTCGATGGCGTGGGCGATAGTCTGACCATGGGCGGCACCAAGCACGAGTGTCTGGAGGATCAGCATGTCCAGGGTTCCCTGAACCATCTCGGATTGGAGCGGGGATTGGCGTCTCGGCATGTTCTCCTGTCGATGATCGACTAGTGTCTATGAACATAATACGCTCATCCTGAGAGAAGGTTAGGTATTCTTTTCAGATGATCGACAGGAGCGGGGCCGATTGGCGGAGTGACTATCAGGGTGAGTCTGTGCCTGAAGGTAACGATCAGCCGCGCAGCCTTTATCGACGTCTCCGGCCCGCAGTTGAGTGCCCGGTCGGATCGCGAGCGAACTCTTCAATTGCAACTGGCGCCGTCCCGCGGGGCGCAAACCGTCGATTGCCGACTTGGAGATGCTGGCCCGGTTCTTGGCGTGCCGATAGCCGTGTTCTTTCCCGAGGCACAACCGGCGTCCCGTGCGAACGCGCTTATCAGCGCAACTGCCGACCCTGATGATCGGGATCTCGAAGAAGTGACTTTGTCTGCGACCAAAACGGAAAACCTGAAGTCACGCGACCTGTGCAGACAATGCCTGATCGCCCTTATGTCATTAGTTCTGACATTTTGTGTCACGTATTCTGACACGAATGTCACTAATTCTGAAATCCTACAACAACAACAACAATGTAGGTTGACAGAGTTCGTGAAAATGCCGGCGTTGATAGCAAAGCCGAAACCGTCGCTCCTTGCCACAGATCGTGAAAAATCTCGCCGGAGTTCGTGAAAGTATCCTACGGTTTTGCCATTGCCATTGTTCTTGAAATATTCCTACCTGGCCTCCGTTTCTGTGTTGCCCTGCGCACAGCGGTTCTGAAGAGAGTGCGCCGGTAAACAGTACGCGACTTGGGGGGATCTATCGATGAGAACGCCGGGCGCGGGACCGCCGGACGGGCCAAGCCCGAGATGGCGTGTTACGCCCACGACTGGCATGACGTTAAGTGGATTCCATGGCTGGCCGTTTCTTTCGAGTGCCCGGATCGGATTGCCGGAACTGAGTCAAGGCCAGGAAGGGACCTACAATTGTGGTTGGGTGGCCCGGGGGGTCTGGTTTCGAATGACGCCGTTGTACACCCAAGGATGCCGTGGGCGGCTTGCGAGAGTGCTGCCGCGCGGTAGGTGGTTTGCGATTCGCTCTGAGCAGGAATTTCGATGACGCCGGAATTGATGATTGACGGCCTCTGGTGCGCGTGGTTGGTGTCGTGGATCGTCGCGATGCTTTGGTCCAACCGCACCGAAAAGAGGGACGCCATAGGGGCCGAGCTTTTCTTTCGCGTTCTCTTTTACGCCGGCGTGATCTTGCTGTTTGCGTTTCCACCGAGACCCCATGACTACGCGCGAATGCAGCTTTGGCACTTTGGCGATGCGATGAACTGGATATTGGTCGTGCCGACGGCTGCCGGGCTTTTGTTCACGTGGTGGGCGCGCATTCACCTCGGCCGTCTTTGGTCGGATTGGGTGGTGAAGAAAGCCGGTCACCATGTCGTCGACACGGGGCCCTACAGGCTCGTGCGCCATCCGATCTATTCGGGCCTCATCTTCGCCGCATTCGCAACCGCGATCCAGAAAGGAACTCCATTCGCGCTGCTTGGCGTCGCCATCGTAACTTTGGCATTTTGCATTAAGGCGCGCCGAGAGGAACGCTTCCTGCGCGCAGAGCTAGGCGAAAACACTTATGACGCCTATGCACGCAAGACCGCAATGCTGGTGCCATTCGTGCGAATCGGGGGCTAACGTGAATCCCGTCCTGAACGGGAGTTGTGGTCAACTTTACGGGTAACGTTGCTGACATTTGCCCGGCACAGCGAATAGATCCCCCCTAACGGCGTAGTGGCGAGTAGGAGGGAGCGCAACCGGCCGGCCCGGACCCCACAGATCACTCGCCCCTTGGCGACTACTCGCGGTGATCAGCGGCCAAGCACCCACTTCCATGACTCGACTACTCGCCCGTGTGGATTCTACCGTTAAACCGGCGTTCGCGCTGGTTACAAAAAGCCATCAGCCGACTCATCGCTTAATCGGTTCATTCGCTCCGTAGTGTCTGGGCCGGATCAACTTGTACCGCTCGAATTGCTGGCGGTACGGCAGCCAGCAACGCCGCACCCAGTAGCGTCAGTAGCGGCGCGACCACTGCTCCCGGATCCGTGCTCTTCACGTCGAACAGAAGACCTTCCACGAAACGCCCGCAGGCCACGCCGCCGGCCAGGCCGATCAACAGGCCGAGGCCGACCATGCCCATTAGACCGGCGGTAACGCGGCGCACAACCTGAGCGGAGCTAGCCCCCAGTGCCATTCGAATGCCGATCTCGCGCAGACGCTGGGTCACCGAATAGTTCAGGACGCCGTACAATCCAACGGCCGCCAACACGAGCGCGACGATCGCGAAAAAGGACGAGAGCGCAGCCAGCAGCCGCTCGCGAAGCAAGTGCCAGCGGACGAAATTACTTTGCGGCTGGATCGTCCGCACCCGGAAGTCAGACCGCGTCTCGGAGAATCGGCGGCGCAACACGGGCGCAAGCGCCATCGGGTTTCCAGCGGTTCGTACGAGGAACGTGCTACTACTTCTGGCGCCGAGTGGAACGTACACAGTGGGACGGATACGTTCCCGCAGGTCGCGGTAGGCCGCGTCGTGCACATAGCCGACGATCTCCATGGGTGCCAGGGCGTCTTTCTCCTGGCTCACATCCACCCGCTTCCCAACCGGGTTCTGCCCGTCGAAGTAAGTTCGCGCGAAGGCCTCGTTCACAATTCCCACCCCGGGCACGGGCTTTCCGGGTCCGCTCAGACGCGGCCCAGTATCACCGGGCCGAAAGTCGCGTCCGTCAAGCAGCGCGATCCGCATCGTTTCGATGAAGCCCGCAGACACGCCCAGAAAATACGGCGAACGAGCCTCGATCGGGTGGCCGGGCGCGCGGACATTCGAGGTCCAGCCATTTCCACTCAAAAGGGGCCAGATGGCCAGGGAGACAGCCTCCACCCCGGGCGTCTGGCGCAGCTCTTCAGCCGCTTGCATCCACGTTCCCACGGGATGTTCGGTGCGTGCCGAGACCCCCATCGCAAGAACGTGCTCGTGCGAGAATCCCAGCGGCCGAGTGGATAGTCGCTGAAATGTCGTGACGAACAGTCCGGCGACGAATTGCACCAGGACGCAGAAGGCCATCTGGGCGGCGAGAAGGCCGTTCATCAAGGGCCGGCGCGAGTGCGGGTCTTCTCCGCCCTTGAGCGCGTTGACAGGGCTGACCGCAGAAGCGCGCAGGGCCGGCGCGAGGCCGAAGAGCAGCGTGACGAAGAGGGCGAGCGCGACGCCAAATGCAACCTCCCGCCAGCCCGCGTTGAGCACAATCCGGACCGGATCCTCTGGCATCCGCAGCATCGAGATGATGAACGGCGCCGTCCACGAGGCGAAGAGCGCGCCCAGAGCGGAAGCGAGCGCGGCGAGCAGCGCACTTTCCACAAGGACCAATTGGATCAACCGCCATCGACCCGCGCCGATAGAGACCCGCAACGCCATCTCGCGCGCCCGGGCCGCCGCCTGGGCGGTCTGCAAATTGCCGACGTTGACGCTGGCCACCAGGAGAACCAGCGCAACGAGCACGCCAAGGATAAGCAGAGGACCGCGGTATTGCTTTTGCAGGTCCGAAGCTCCCTCTGCGGCGGGCATGAGCGCAAGTATTTGGCTCATGTAACGGTCGATGACTTGCCGGGGCGCATCCGCGTCAAAGCTCTTGACCCGCTCCTCGTGGTCTCGCAGGAACGCCGCTTGCAACGGTTGCCGAACCTGGTCCGGCGTCCACCCCGGTTTGGGACGCATCCAGATACGGAACCAGGACCAGCCAGGGCTATTGATAGCCTGGGCATTCATCATGGCCGGCACGAAGACATCGGTCAGCTCGCCGGGCTCCGTGCCGATAAAGCCTTTCGGCGCCACGCCCACAATCTCGAATCGGTCATTCCCGATGCGGAAGTTCTTTCCCACAACGTTCGGGTCACGGGAGAACCGCCGCGTCCAAAACTCGTAGGTGAGCACCGCGACCGGATGCGCTCCGGGCGTCGCATCGTCATGGGGCGTGAGCAGGCGGCCCAGCGCCGGTTGCAGGCCGAAGACTCCGAAGACGTTGCCAGAAACAAACTGGCGTTTGATCTTCTCCGGTTCGTCGCTCGACGGAAACATCGCATCCTGCCGCGCCGCGATCCCCACAACCATGAGATCCGCCCGATCGGCTACCAGGTCGCGATACTTGCGGAACGTGGGATAGTCGAAGTCATCGCGATAGTCGGGACGCCCCTCACGGTCAATCAAACGGGTCGTCAGGAACGAGAGCCGCTCCGGCTCAGCGACGGGCAAAGTGCGCAGCAGCACGGCGTCGACTAGGCGGAAGACGGCGGTCGTTGCGCCGATGGCGAGCGCGAGGGAGAGAATCGCCGCGGCGCTGGCGGCACGGCGCTTGTTCAGTTGCCGCCATCCGAATACGACGTCCGAAGCCAAAGCGTCCAACCACGGCAGCAGTTTCAGGTCGCGGCTCTGCTCGCGATAGCGCAATGCGCCACCGAAGGCTCGCCGCGCTTCCGCGGCCGAGCGACCCCGTTCCACGGCCTCGTCGATGTGCGAAGCGAGTTCCTCTTCAAGCTCGTCGTGGAGCCGTCGCTGACGAAACAGATTCGCAAAGTGGGTTATCCAAGACATCGGTCATTCTCCTTATGCCAGCTTGAGGACGCGTTGCACGGCGCCGGTGATCTCCGTCCAGCGCGCTTCCTCGCTGGCGAGTTGTCTGCGGCCGCGCGCCGTCAGTCCATAGACACGCGCACGCTTGCCGTTCTCCCTAGTGATCCATTGCGCGCGGATAACGCCGGCCTCTTCCAACCGGTGCAGGGCCGGATAGAGCGATCCTTCCTCAACCCGTAACACCTCGTCCGAGATCTGTTCGATCGCGGTCATGATTGCGTACCCATGCAATGGCGCGCGACGGGAGAGCACCTTCAGCACCAGCAAATCCAACGACCCTTGAAGCTTATCCAGTTTTGCCATATCTAAGATGTCTGATTACAGAGACATCTTAGCACACGGCGCCGGAATCCGCAGCGGCCTCGCGGCCTCGCAGCCTGTACACACGCACTACGCCGAAAAGGTTGTCGATTCCGACACCTCCGAGAAGACCGTTTACCTTCTGCGAGTCGGCTGATCTTTAGGAAATCGCCCGTGCGAACGCGCGGGCTAATCGGACGGAAAACACCCGACGATGAGATTTGGCCGGCCGGCCGATTGATCCTCGCTGACGGCGAAGTGTTTACGTTCCTGCCAGCCGGGTTCGGACTGAGAAAACGATCGGCACTCCGACCCAGGCTGGCAGCGAGTAAACGGTACCGGACTTGGCCTGTCGATTGCCCGCGACATCGTGGAAGGAGGTCCATCTCGCCCAAGCGATGCCCCTCTGCGGGCCAGGTAGGATCTTTTCAATTATCGTGGCGAGTTTTTTCAAGAACTGTGGCAAGAATTTTCAGTAATTCTGTCAACCTACAAACAAACAAGGAGGCTTTATGCAGATCGAAACCATGGGCCGCGAATTCTCGTATTGCGGTTTGCGGCTTGCGGATCCGGACGGACGGCTCACGCCCGAGCAAGTCAGAGATTTCTATTGCAGTTCTTATCCGGAGATCACGACTGCGTCGATCGAAGGGCCGGAAGCCGTCGATGGCGTTCTGAAGTTCAGGTTCATCCGTGCTTTGGGAACTAAGGGATGACGCGCAGGCAGGCTGTGGCCGAACTCGAGGCGTTTGTTCAGGATCCAAATCGGCAACATCTTCAGGAGAAATTCAAGCGATGTCCGGAATCCCGCAAAGTGTCCGAACTCCTGGGTGCGGCGGTGCTCGGCCGAAAGGGCTACTCGCGGCAGACTCGCCGCGAAGACTCGCTGCCCGTGCCGCCAGGCCTGGTACACCCGGGCTAATCGCTCCGGGGCCGGGGTTATGTCTACCCCGACTTCAGGAGCGTCATTGGCAGTTCTCGCGCAACGCCGTGTTTACTGATGGCGCTCAGTTTGCGGCCAACCTGTTGCGTGCCGGAGTGGCCGATCCCGAGGACTGGGATGCGACACGCAACATCGGGGCGTTTCTCCAACGGACAATTGAACGTTTTGTTGGCGATCGTGCGGCCAAAAGCGACTACGCCTTCGACATCAGTTTTTGTCTGGGCACGACCGCTTCGAGTTGGCGCGAGTCAGAGGAGGTCAACCCTCAGCGAATCCTGCTCACGTTCCATGTGGCGCATACCGTTGGCTGGGTCAATCTGACGCCGGCGCTCGATCTGCTCAAAGCCGAGCACGAACTGTTGCCGACACTCTTCTATCACTGGCTGAACGATTCGCTCTCGCGGTGGTTTCGCGTCTTCGATGTTCAGGAAGCCCGATGGCGCTGGGAATCGTGGAACGAGATGCGCGAGGAGGATGAAGCCGAGCGCAAAGAGGAATGTGAGCGCGAAGGCGTTCCGTATGAGCCAGGCGAACAGCTCGATGAGCCAAGTCTGCCCGAATGCATTGGCAATATACCCCGTGGCAAATTGCCTGACGTCATGGCGCTGGCCCGCGGCGTGCACGCGGCCAGGCTGATTGAGGCAGCCAAGCACCTGAACCGGATCGCGCGACGTGTCCACTGTCCAAGATTCGACACTCAGGACCGAGAGGATCTGTTCCCCGACAGCGAGGCGCCGGTCCCCCTGATGGCACTCGCGTTCGGTGAGCACGACGTGATCACTGAATTTCTGAATATGGAGCTCGACAGCGCCGGTCAGGTTGAAACTGAGCCGTGGCCGATTCTCAAGATGGACGGCACAGACCCAAGTTCGATCCGCAAGGCGTTCCGGTGCGCTCGCGTCGCTCTCGACACGCTCGAGGCCGCCTCTCGCACCCTGTCGCTGGTGCCGGGTTTTGAGGCAATGGTCAAGCACAATCCCTACGGAGGTTGAAGATGTACCTTGATGCCGAATACGGCCAGTCCGCGCCGATGAACCTGGTACATGCGATTCTGCTGTACGGCAGCGAAAAGACGGTCCGCCTCGCAACCGTACACAATCCGGTCAACGATCCGCAGGGCGGACCGCCGCTGCTCGATGCCGGCGAGCCGCTCACCCGGGACTTTCTTGACACCCTGGTGAGGGGTCTCGGCAGCGAGCTTCCGGCCGAGATCCTTCCTGGGAACGTGCTCGTCTATTCGACTTCGCTGACGGCGTGGTGGGAACCCGCGCAGATCCGCAGCATGTTCTTTGCGACCGATTGCGACGGCAAGACTCTCGATGGAAAGCTGTTTCCACATCCACCGCTCGTATTTGGCGTGTGCAACGGTCGGTTGATGGTCTGGGCTCTGGCTGAGGACCGTAGGCCGGATACCGACACCTGGCTGCACATGGCGCCGTATTGGAACACCTACGACGACGGGAGCGTCTGCCATGGCTCCATGCCGGCGCCAAAAACAGCCACGATCGACAATCTGCCGCAATGGTCGCATGCATTTTTCACGAGCCGCTTTACCGGCTCGAATCTGGGCATTCAGCAGTGTAGCCACCCGGAGGGCTTCCTCGGGTTGTGGCGGTCGTTGATCGGAAAGAAAAAGTTCCCGGTCGAGTACCTACTCCGGAAGCGGAGGCTCAGAGAGACGCTATGCCGAAACCGCTGACGGCACATCGAATCAAGCACTGGATGTTGCGCGATCGCATCACGATCGTGGTTGTGGGCTGCGGCGGAACGGGGGCCGCTTTGATCTCCGGCCTGCCCTATCTTCATCATGCGTTGCTCGCGGCTGGCCATCCGTCCGGAATCAAGGCGTGCGTGATCGACGGGGACCGCATAACGGAAACGAACTGTGTGCGGCAGCCGTTCACGCTCAGCGAGGTGGGACTGTATAAAGCGCAAGTGCTGGTCAATCGATTGAACGTGTTCTGGGGTCTCGATTGGTGCGCTATTCCGACTCATGTGCGGTGTGGGCGTGATGTTCCCGACTGCGACTTCCTGATCAGCTGCGTAGATACACGGGCAGCGAGGGCCACGCTAGCCAAAGTAACCCGGCTCAAAACACGCAAGTTCCACCTGTGGATCGATACCGGCAACAATGCCGACTCGGGGCAGTTCGTCATGGGAGAGCCGATACGGCCGGGCCGCAAAGACCGCTCAACGCGCCTGCCGTGTATCGACGAACTGTTTCCTCAAATGACAAAGGCTTCGCTCGACAGACGCGATTCACTACCGGCGTGTAGCGCTGCGGCGGCCCTGATCGAACAGGAACCCTACATTAACCAGTCCATAGCGCAACTGGTTCTTGCGATGCTCGCGAGGCTGTTTCGTCATGGCGAGCTCTCTTACCACGGCGGGTTCATTAACCTCGCCACAGGCAGAGTAAATCCGCTTCCCGTCGACCGGGCTGTGTGGGCGCGGCTGCGGGCTGCCGCAAAGAAGGTGCGACGCAGTTCGGACAAAGCGGGATAACGAGGAGCAAACAGCCGCTCGCCGCAGACTTCGTGCGTTGTGGTGGGCGTTGCCACCGGATCGCGGCGAAGTCGACAGCGCGGGCAGGCCGCTCAGCCTAATGCCTCGTCACAGGCGGCTCGATAGCCGCAGGCTCGACACCGACCGGCCTGGGTGTGGTCGCGGTGAACCGTTTCGAAGTGACGGGCGGCGCGCATTTCATCGAGAATCTCAAGCAGTCGTTCGCGCCTTTGACCGTGTAGCGGATGGGGCATGTGCGGTTAGCGTATTGGATAATCCCGTGAGACGGCGTCAATCCGCAGCAGTCTTCCACAAGAACACAGTACGCCGTGAGCTGAGCAGCGTTGCTGGCGTAGGGCCCCGAGGACGGACACCGGCACGACTTGACCTCGACTGGGATCAATTCATTCGATCGCTCCACGAGGTAATCCGGTTTCCCGCTCAGGCCATAGCGATGGGACACCAATGGACGATCCACGTTGCGACGACGGTCCGTGTCCTCGTAGACGATGCGGCCCTCCAGAATCCCGCTATTTAGGAGTCGCCTGCGGGCGTTCGCCCACACGAGCAGAGCGACTAGAAATACGAGCGCGAGGACCGCAATGGCAGATGTCATTTGAGCGAGAGGTGAAGAACCCCGATCAAGACCAAACCCAGGACACAGACAACCATCACAAAGCGAGCAACCGCGTACTGCCGGCGAGCGGTGCGCAGGTTCCGGTTGTGAGATTGGTGGTACCGGAGTCCAGCCGCACGCTCTTCGGTGAGAGACGATGGACAGCCGCGCTGGCGGAGTTGCCATGCTTTCCGGCAATAGCACCAAGTTCCGATTTCGGAAGCGGAAATGAAGTGATCGTCGCGTGGCATGGTCGGTTCTTCAGTGGGTCTCCACCGCCAGTGAATAATCCACTGCTTCACCAACCTTCGCGCGGAGATCCCTCAGCCAGGTCTTCGGGTTTCGTCCGTGCATGACCCGGCCTAAAAAGCCGAGGCGCTCGGCTGCGTTGGTCCGATTCTTCCGAAGATCGTCTTTGGGAGTTCGAGCATAGTCGCGGACCCATTGATCGAGATTCCCCGGGCGAGAGAATACGTAGGTCGCATGACCCTGCTGAGGAATTTCGACGACAACAGCGCGCTCCAGCTCGAAAATGAACTCGTCCCGAAAGAGGAACATTTTGCGGGTGCGCTTGCGGAGCTGGCCGTAGTAGAACCAATCGTAGTCAGGCGTCCAGGAGATCTGCGTGATGTCGAAATCAGGGGGAATGCGCAACTCGTCGCAGAGACGGTCCAATTCCTGGCGCTCGAGCGGCTCTTGCTCCAGGCGGAGACGAATTCTCTGGATGGCGTCGAAGAACTGGCCGAACCGGTGATGCAACTTGCGGGCCTTCGCCAAGACTTCTTGTGTATCACGCGGGAGTGTGATCTTCAGGCGACTGGGCAGAGCCGTCTCCCAATCGACCAGATGCCACTCGCCGCCACTAAGCCGGTATTTCCCGCTCTTGACGAACGTCGCCTCTGCGCCGAATTTCGTGCTGACCAGGTGCCGCCACTGGTTCCACGTCGGGTCGAACGCGAGAGGGAGCGAGATCGGATCCAGGATCAGTTCTGCTTTGCGCCGGCTGTCACGATAGACTGCGTAGCCATCGTAAAACTCAACCTTCCGGAGGGGAGCCCGAAAGCGTCGCTCCCGGCGATCAGGGAGGAACGACAGGATCTTTCTGGCGAAAAACGTCTCACGGTCCGGCGAGAGTTCTCCGGCAGCAAGCAACGCGCCGAAGCCGCCGTAGGGAAAGAGCACCGGCGCCTCGGAATCGAGCAGCAGAGCCTGATAGCAGGAGCGGAGATCGGGGTGCGCGAGGAGATTAAAGGCGCGTTCGACGGCCTGGATCTGATCCTTCGGTGCGGCTTCGGTTTGGAGCTCGAGGAGCCGCACTTTGAGAGCCAGCCGGAGATCCACGGGTGTCGCCGTAGGCAGCACGCGCAGCAGATCGTACAGAGTCTGGTCTTCGCAACCGGGGCGCCTGCGATTGCCGAAATAGAAGTAGTCGCGGACTGCTTGGTT
>WNGB01013929.1_pt1 | contig 15429 bp, 11 predicted proteins | sample 5400681 | NCBI WGS metagenome assembly WNGB01 (sample SAMN13153367, study PRJNA577476) | soil metagenome | isolation source: 115 cm soil or saprolite under grassland replicate 2 | place: USA:California | collected 2016-06-15
ATCACGCCTGCGATGATGCTCGCCCAGCGATTTGCTCGATACTTAAATATTCGAGACAGGAGAACCATCGAAATCGGAATCATCATGTATATGGAGCCTCCCAACAGGAATCCTTCAGTCAATTGAATGGACCCGTGTTTAACAGGATCCATTAATGTGACAACGTCGCCATAGGTATAAGTCAGCATTACAAATAGCCATAGTGACGAAAGCAGTACTCTCCGATCTTTGATTTCGGTGGTCTTCTTGTTTGTATTAATATTTTCTATAGTAGTCATCGTATTTTCTCCTTTTTGACTGCGCCGAGGTAGGCGTCATCTATGCCACTCGTTGATGTACAAGGAGCATAGGTATAGTACGGTATTAGATCAATGTAGTGGTAGGCCAAGGGTGGAGCGTTCTTCAGGTTTTGCATCCCCCACCTATTACGCGGCTTAGTTACTCATGGTACAACAAATCCTCCCCAGCCACATCCCCCTATCGGGGAGGGTTTGCCTCCGCCACTTGGGGGAGGTGCCCGAGAGGGCGGTGGGGGTCACCTCTCATTTCTTTGCAATCCACAGGCAGTGAAGAAATCGGATCGCAGAGTCGGATCCTCGGCATAATGACCGCGCCAAACGGTGGTGCGTGTCATCGGAGCAGTCTCTCGTACGCCGCGCATCTCCATACACAGGTGATGAGCTTCAAGAAAAACAGCCACACCGTGCGGATGAAGCATGGTGTCTAGTGGATCGGCGATCTGCTGGCCGATCCGTTCCCGCAGTGCGAAGCGTTTGGAGAAGAGCCGCACCTGGCGGGTCAGTTTGGAAAGGCCGATGATGTTCTCATGGGCGATGTATCCAACGTAAGCCATTCCGTAGAACGGTAAGGCATGGTGTTCGCAAAGCGCAAAGAAGGGGATTGGTCCTTCAATCACCTGGCTCAGGCGGCAGTCAGGCTCGCCGCGGCACTCCGTGTCGAACACCCGCAGAAGTATAGTTCACCTTTGTCTCAGTTCCTCTGCACCCGTACCCGCTTCAACTCCGGTTACTCATTGATCCTTTTGAGTTCTGAGATTGATCCCAAGCTGCACATCCTTAGGGGTGGGTTGTAGCCAGCTCCGGCCATCTTTCGCAATTAATTCTTCAGCAGCCTTCGGCCCCCATGTACCGGATTTGTAATTCGGAAATTTTGCCGACCTGGAATTTTCCCATACGTTCAGAATAGGCATCAAGGCTGACCAGCTTGCCTCCACCTGATCGGCACGCATGAAGAGGGTTGCATCTCCCGACATCACATCGGCCAGCAGGGTTTCATAAGCCTCCGGCGATTTTGATTTAAAGGCTTCTTGATAGGAGAAGTGCATATCCACAGGAGTTAGGTGCAGGCTTGGGCCGGGTTGCTTTGCCTGAAAACGCAATAAAATTCCTTCCTGGGGCTGAATGTCAATGATCAGATAGTTGGGTTGCCAGGTTCGTGCAGCCGTTATTGGAAATGATTGGTGGGGCACAGGCCGGAATTGGATTGTCACTTTCGAAGCTCTCGTCTGCAGTCGCTTACCGGTACGCAGGTAAAAGGGAACATCCTGCCAACGCCAATTGTCGACAAACAATTTAATCGCCGCGAATGTTTCGGTAGGTGAATCATGTGCTACACCTGGTTCAGATCTATAGGCAGGGACCTTTTGACCTTCCATCAGACCCGCCTTATACTGGCCGCGCACAGATATCTCCTGGACATGCTCTTTGGAGATCGGACGGATAGCCCTCAGTACGTCCACTTTCTTATTGCGGATTTCATCCGCATCAAATGAGACCATTGGCTCCATGGCGACCAGGGTCAGGATTTGCATCAGATGGTTCTGGATCATATCGCGTACAGCACCCGCATGCTCGTAATAGGCGCCCCTGTGCTCCACCCCAACTTGTTCCGCGACGGTAATCTGCACATGATCAATATAACGGCGATCCCAGGTCGGTTCAAAGAGCGCGTTGGCAAAGCGAAAGGCGAGAATGTTCTGAACGGTTTCCTTGCCCAGGTAATGGTCGATGCGGTAGATCTGTGTTTCGTCAAAAACCGCCGTGAGCAGAGTGTTCAAGGCAACTGCTGAAGCCAGATCGTGACCAAAAGGTTTTTCCACGACAATTCGGGTTCGGTGTTTATCGTCAGCCAGCCGGGCTGCACCCATACCCCGGACTATCGTCTCCATGATACCCGGCGGCGTGGCCAGGTAAAAAATATGATTTGCTGGGCTTCCCCAGTGCTTTTCATGGTTCTTAAGCTGATCATTTAAAGACGTGTAGGTTGCCGGGTTGGCAAAATCACCCGAGAGATAAGACAGGTTAGGAGCAAACCCGTTCCAGGTTTTCTCGTCAACCTCCCCACATTCACAAAAGCTATTCGCGCCATCTCTCAGCCGTAGTCGGAATCCATCCAGGCTTTCATTCTTCATGTCCAGTCCGATCACGGCGAAATGCTCGGGTAACTGTTTGTTAAGTACCAGATTGTAGAGAGCAGGAGCCAGCTTGCGCCATGTAAGATCCCCCATACCGCCAAAGATCACAAGAATAGTTGGTTCTAGTTGAGACGTCACGTGAGTTGCTCCTTATTTTTGAATGCCACCCGGATATCAGCTCGTCAGTGAAAGCCCCAGACCTTCGAGGGCCTTCCGCGTTGCCTCGTGACCGGAATGGATAATGCCCTTGAGGCCCAGCTCCTGGGCCACCTCGACAAACATTGCCCTGTCGTCGATGTAAACTACTTGTTCTGGATGCACCTGAGCAATGTCCAATGCAATTCGGTATATATCTGCATCGGGTTTGCGGTAGTGGACAAAGCACGATGAAACAAAAAAGTCAATGAAGGTCCCCAATTTGAATTGTTGAACGCGATAGGTAGTGAGCTCTCGTCCTTCATTACTGACGGCTGCGATCTGAAGGCTGTGTCGAGTCTTGATCGCGCGCATGAGTTCGATCGTCTCCGGAAAAGGCCGGCTCTGTGCATACATGAAAGCCTTGAAGTCGTCGCGTGAGAACGAGCGTTTTTGGTAAAAAACAACCCGGTTCAAATATTCGTCCAGGCTGAGCTTGCCCTCTTCGTATGTATCAAACGTCAGGTGATGGCGCTCATCCATTTCTTTATAATCCAAACCGAATTTATCAGAAGCGAGAAGGCGTATGCCGCGATCCCAGCCGTTCGTGAGCAAAACGCCGCCGATATCCAGAAATAAAGTCGTGATCGGAGCAGAAGGGGTCATGATTTCACCTTTTTGTGTTATTACATCCAAATTAATCCTAGCCTGACGCAAGCCTTCCAGGATACGAGGTGTAATGTGGGAACAGCAATAAAGATCTCGATCATGGCCGGATATGCCCCGTTCGGAGCCAACCCCTCTTTTGCCAAGCATCCACATATTTGGGATCCGGCCAGCTTTCAAGCGGATTGAAATCCGAAAATTCAAGCGGCAGAATGAGACCCCGCCGATCCGGTTCTGACCAGCCGAATTCGATCTCGCGATCACAGTTCCCGCAATTTACAAAGAACTCATCGCTTTCGCGGCTGGTCTCTGCTTCGTATGTTTCATATTCTTCCGGCTCAGAAGCAGAGTCATCCTGCTCAAACTCGCCGAAGTCACCTCTCTGAACTTCATCGTCTGCATTTTCCTCGATCTTTTCCTTAAACTCATACTGCCAGTGGTGATTATCCTTGAGCGGCCCCCATTCCCGCCAGCTTTCACTGTCGTTCCCAGCCTGGATGTTCCAAACGTGAGTGACGATCAATTCATGACTACCGCAATTGGAACAGGTGAATTTCGACAGATGCTTATCGTTCATGGTAGTACTCCTTCTCTGAATCAGACTAAACCGGCATTCCTGAATCAATCCGTTGCCCCACAATTTATATTAATACAAACACTCCCTAGCCACATCCTGTGACTGGGGAGTGTTCGTCTCCGCCACTTGGGGGAGGGAGCGTTAGCTGTTCCTGATTTGCCACATACGGGCGAGTCGTCTTGGTGGGCACATTGCCTTCATCTGACGAGGCGCGTAATGGGCAAGTCATTCCTGCTTAAATAGGAGACTCGCGCTTACCTATTCTCCCATCGTCTTCAAATCTCTCAGCAACCTCTCAAATGACTTTTGGATATTCATTCTTTTTCTTTGTCCAGGAAATCTTTCGCTGAACGTATCTTCGACTCCTTCGCCTTGATGAGCCTCAGCTCATTATGCTTTTCTATCGCAGGATCAATAATAGCTGGTTTTAGTGCATTGATTAACGTTTCAATCGAGTCATAATATAGCGTATCCATTACCCAGTTATATTTTTTCTGGAGATCAACCATTTTGGCAAAGGGTTGTTCCCCTTCTTGAATAATTGGCACAAAGGGAATTTGATAATCAGGGACTGTTGCCTGCAGTTCAAGCGGGGAGGATTTCGGGTTAGTAATATCTGCGATTACAAATAACGAGAGCCTCGCCAGTATGTTGATCGTTTCTGTGAAATCTTTATCCGTTGGGCGATCAAAATCGAAAACAATCGGTAACAAGTCGTATTCACGCAACTTGTTTCGAAGTGCATCTAATATCGACTTGCGTTCCGGGATGGAGAAGCGCCCCAGAATGAGAACAGATTTAGATGTGAGTGTATTGATTAAATCCCGAATTTCTTCATTATTCAAGATCAAATGGATAAATTGAGCAACTTTAATATTATCAACTGTAATAATTGGAGTTTTAGGAGGCGTAATAATCAAGTCTTTTTGTTCTTCAAATTCACCTTTTAAATCCAAAACATTTATGGCGTAGACCAAACTTCCAGAAATTTTTGCCTTATCAATTACAGTCCTTATTAATGACGTTCCGCGCAGATCGGCTTCTCTGAGGTCGGCCCCACTGAGATTGGCTTTCTTCAGATTGGCTCCCATGAGCAGGGCTCCTCTGAGATCGGTTTCATTGAGATTGGCTTCCCTGAGATCGGCCCCACTGAGATCGGCTTCCCTGAGGTCAGCCCCACTGAGATCGGCCCCAAAGAGATGGGCTCCATAGAGACGGGCTCCACCGAGATAGGCCCGACTGAGAGATGCGCCCATGAGACTGGCCCCACTGAAATCGACTTCACTGAGATCGGCTTTCCAGAGGTCGGCTTTCCAGAGGTCAGCTTGCCTGAGATCAGCCCCACTGAGATTGACTTCCCTGAGATCGGCCTCACTGAGATTGGCCCCAAAGAGGTCGACCTGGAAACCGAGGTTCCTGGCTCGCCACTTATTCCAAACTTGGACTCCCTGCTTCAAAATCTCTACCTGTTCTTGATTAGCCATGGTCTCATCCTTTCTAGACCTGTTTCACCACCAGCACCTCCCCGCCCCGCATATCCGTCACTTTGACCGCGACCGTCGCGCCCTTTTTCGCCTCCACCACACACTTCCCTTTGACAACGTCATTCTTCTGCTCAGGGACATCCGCCAGCGTGATGTTGAAAACCTTGCTTGGTAATTTGAATCAATCATTACGCTATTCAACATGGAGGGGCAAGCGCAATTCCTCTTGCATCTCAGATTGCGAAGCATCCCGTTCAGGGGACTGTAATTGTCTCAATGATATAAGCCTATTCTACTCCAACCAGCATGGGCGAAGTCTGACCAGATACATAGTAGAGGCAAGACAAAACCCCGCCGTGAGGCGGGGCTGACTTTCCAAAAACGAGCAAATTTCTAAGCAGACTACTTGGTCGGCACTTTGACGCCAAGTTGCCCAAGGATCGCCTTCAGGCCAGCGCCTTCAGTTGGCTCAACAGCCCAGGAAGTGATCTTATTCTCTTTGACCGTTATCTTTGTCGGTTCAAGCTTGGCGGCAAAGGTTTTGTTCGTGGGGGGGATCACGCCCATCTTCATATTGGTCAGGTCAAAAGATCCACGGTGGGTTCCGCTCAGTTGTGAGGTGGTTTTTACGACATCATCATCCGCGCCGATAACCTTGAAATGGTAATCCAGGTCTGGGAAGGCGGTTTTCAAGCTGGCACTCATGCCAAGCCAGGATTCCCTGTTGATCGGTTCGGGAATCGGGCCGCTGAATTGAAAATCATCTGCGAGCAAAGACTTAGTCTTGACGAAGTCACCCTTCTGGACGGAATCCAATAGGGTTTGTACGATTTCTCTGTTATTCATTATTTTTCCTTTACTTCTAATGGTGCTGCTTCTGAGTGACTGGGCCTCTGGGTATTAATGGATGCTCCCTATGGAACATCCTCCGTTTCCCCCAAATGATAAACTCACTGTTTATTTAACGCCAAATTGACTGTAACACACTAATGCGTCAAAATACGCGACCTCACAAACTTGTAAGGATAAAGGTTCCCGCGTGAGGGATCTGCATGGCTCCTCTCCCGCCAGGACTATCTCCTCATCTCCCTTTCACCATTGATTACCCTTGATGCCAGAGCGAGGTACACTGATATTATGTATATAAATCCTTTGTTTCTACCGCCAATTTATACTCAACACCCATTGGCTTGAACAAGGCAAAATGCTTTTCGCCACACGCAATTTTCATGTTCTCAATTTCTCTTAGTAATTGTCTATCTAATGTCCCCTTTGTTTCTGCAACAAAGTAAATACGCTTGTCATTCTCCAAAATCACTGCCCAGTCGGGAATGTAACTGCCTATTGGGGTAGGCACTTTGAAGCCACGCGGCAACTTGAAGAAGAACTTTACGCTCTCAGCCGCTTCACAATCACGCGCAAATTCGCTCTCAGTGCTGCTATCAATCGGAATAAAGTTGAACAATGTTTTATCTTGCTTAGTCACCTCAAATAAGTCTGATAAGTATGTTTCAATCTCTTCGGCTTGGAACAATCTCATTTCATAGAATACCCCGTTGATCTGCTCATACTTTACCCCATCAACCATAAGAATATTTAGGGTACGGCGGATTGCACTTACCAGATTATCCAGAAACATTTGGGGGTTGATTTCCAATTCCTTGTAGCGTCCTGACTGTTTCAGAATTTCATATATAGTATTTCGGCTAACATCCACACGGCGCTGAATATAGCTGTACACGTCTGGGATTTGATAGCGTATCTCCTCAGTCTTCTTTATGCTGCTCTCCGCAATCTTTAATTCAAGTCCTGTGTCTGAAAAATTCAGGTGAGCAGTACGCGCTTCCAGTAAGGGGCGCTTTGTCAGAGGCACTCTGTTGAAGTCTTTCAGTTCTTCCACAGTCAGCCTGATTAAGTCTTCTGTGCTGTATTCAACTTCATAGCGTGTTTTCTGCTTGATACGCTCCCAAATCTCAAATAGCAAAGGGAAGTTTTCAAGCGTCAATTCTTTCGTCAACTTGATCTGTGCTTTATCACGAACATTCTTGACCCTGCCCTTAAATTCCACACTGGTTTCCTCTTGAATTTCGCGCTGCAAAGCCTCGGAGAAATCTTCGTAGGTTTCGTTAGCAATCACGGTAAGCACATTGATGTTTTTATCCATCACACGTTCTCCCGTCAAACTATTGACTGGCAAGCGCAACCCACGACCAATTTCCTGCCGTTTTCGCATGTCGCTTTTGCTTTCGTTCAGTGTGCAAATCTGGAAGACATTCGGGTTATCCCAACCTTCTCGTAATGCGCTGTGCGAGAAAATAAATTGCAAAGGTTCTTCCAGGCTTAGTAGTTGTTCCTTTGCCTGCATGATCAGGTGGTAGGTATCCTCATCAGCTTTGGTGTTCTTTTCTTTGGAGTCGATCCAGATTTCTTTCTTATCCTTGCCAGCGCCTCTCTTATCAGAAGCAAAATAACCATTGTGAACCTGGTCGACAGAGAATGGAATTAACCCTTTGTATTGCTTACTGATTTCGTTGAATGCTTCCTCAAACCAAAGGGCAAACTTGCCCTTTTCAGGTAGATCATCGACTGTATAGCCTCGATAATTCGCCACACGGTCAATGAAGAACAAAGAAAGCACCTTGATTCCCTGTGGCTGGAGTTTCTTCACCTTTTCAAAGTGCCACTTAACGGCACGCTCAATTTCATATTTCAATACTTCATCGGTCAAGCCGCCTTGTGTTTGCCCTTCCTTCACTACATGATCACCTGAAAAATGGATTGTGCCTTCCTGGGCGCTTATATCATTCAGGATATAACCATTTTTGTAAACATCCCGTCCATTCGAGAGTTCATATAAGTCGTCACCCAAATCCAGCGTAACGTCTTTTTGCTTTACGCCATTCTTTTCATTGGCATAGATGGTGACTTTAGCTCTCAATTGTTTCTTGCCTCGCTCGATCTTCTTGAGATGCACAAAGGCGGCGTTGTAATTGTCGCCTGAAGTGATGCCATCCACCTCAATTTGCTTCACCAGTCCTAGATCGTAGGCTTGAACAGGGTTCAGACTATATACTAAATTATAGAGATAGCGGTGTGTAGCACTGTAGCGAAGGGTGCAAAGCGGATTTAGGTTGTGTAATGCCGCTCGGCGGACATCCGTTTCCATGTTCTGTGGCTCGTCCACAATCACAATCGGGTTTGTGGCTTGGATATATTCAATGGGTTTTACCCCTGTTTCCCGCATGGTATTGATGATGTTAGTGTCTTTGGCGAAACTATCGATATTGATGACAAGGATTTGGATCGCATTCGAGGTAGCAAAGTTCCGCAGAGATGCCAGATTTTTACTGTCGTACATCACATAATTGATGGATGGATTGCTATACAAGTCCTGAAAGTGTTCATGGGTAATATCAAGATTTTTGACGACGCCTTCACGGATGGCAATACTCGGCACAACGATCACAAACTTCTTGAAGCCATAGACCTTGTTCAATTCATAAATGGATTTCAAATAGGTATAGGTTTTGCCTGTGCCAGTCTCCATTTCAACTGTGAAGTTCAAGGGTATAGAATCAAGTTCCTTTGTTTCAGGATTCTTGATATAGCTGCTGACTTCAAGATGGTTAGAAAGTGGAATATTATTTCGTGTTTGTATCTGACGAGTGTTTTCCAGCAGTTGATCATTATTGAGGAGGAGATTATTACCAATTCCCTTTTCAGTAAACGCAAGCGACATACCGCTTGTCAATGAGAAGGTGATCTCGAAATCACCCTTTGCCAGCGGTTGACCTTCAAAAATATCTACCACAGCCTGGACAGCTGCGGTTTGGTATGGCTGAGAATTATCGAATTGAAATTTCATAATTTCCTATATGTCGTTGCGAGCCGCAGGCGAAGCAATCTCCTCGTTTACAGGGGATTGCTTCGGCGCAAAAGGCGCCGCCTCGCAATGACATCAAATGATTGTCAGTTCAATCCCTGCTTCACTTAGTTCCAGCTTGAAATTGCTCAGGTCTTCATCCTTGCCTGCGAAAACGTTATCCAGACAGACTACGTGTTTTGGTGACTTTTCACGGATGAATTCCCTGATTGGCTCATCGTATGTTTCAAAGAAGACAAGAAGTTTGCCGTTCTCAATGATGTAAGCATGTTGCATACCAACTTCCACAGTCTCGATCTTTGCTGTGAGCGGCAGACCTGATTTCAGGAGCAATTCATACAACATATTCTCTGCATGGCTTCCATCCTTTTGGCTTTCTCGGAAGATTTCCAACTGCTCTAAAAGTTCCTCACCCTCTACCTCATCACGCCAGGCTTTGAAGTTACTGGATGCAATCTTGAAGGAATTGAATCCTAATGGTCCTTTGGCTTCAAGCGGCAATTCATTTGCGCGGGAGGCTTGTAATTTCTCGACCACCTTTTGAATGCGCGCTTTGCAAATATCGGCGATGGTGCGGTAGCCTGCATTGTGGGCTCCGCTGGTTTCTTCGAGCGCTTCGGGCAGTTGCACGCAGATGAATTTGCGGTTGCCGCCGTCTTCTTCGTTCAGTTCCAAAACGGCATGTGCGGTTGTACCTGAACCAGCGAAGAAATCCAATATAATATCGTCTTCTTCGCTGGCTATCTTCGCTATTTTCTTGATTAGGAAAGTAGGCTTAGGAAAACTAAAGTAGTCTTTCCCGCCAAATAAAGACTTTACTTCAGTAGTTCCGTTCTGGTAATTAACTTCTTTCTCATTCCAAATTGTTTTCGGCTTTGTTAGCCGTTCTTCTCCATTGTCTTTTTCCAGTACATCCTTTTGAAAGACATCCCAAACTTCTTGGTTTTCCCGCTGGACTCTCTTGCCAAGCAAGTATTTTAGATTGTTGCTAACTTTTGTTTTGTTCCATCGCCATGTGCCGTGTTCTGATGTTGTGGGCTTGATTGGAAGGACTTCAATACTAAATTTGCTGTCTTTTGTAAGTGAAATATCTCCATTTTCAGGATTCACATAAATGGGGTAATAGAGTAAGGGGCGGTCACTTCTCTTCCATGCCCCACCTCTTTGTCGCAATCCCAATAACCGATATTTTCTTCCATCTTCCATTTCGAAGGAGTATTCAGATTTCATTTCATCTGAAAGCTCCTCTCCCAGACTTTCTATTTCAACCGCACTTTTGGAGAAAGCCAGAAGGTATTCATGAACTATCGCAGAAAATTTGTTGGATTGAGATCCACGAGGGTTGCTTTGAACAATAAATTGCCCAATGAAATTTTCTTCTCCGAAAATCTCATTCATCAACATTTTTAGATTGCCAACTTCATTGTCATCAATGCTCACAAAAATCATGCCGTCTTCACGCAGTAAATTCCTTGCCAAATACAAGCGCGGGTACATCATCGAAAGCCACACGGAATGGAACTGTCCATTATCGCGGCTGTTCCTGCGCCACAAATCCTGCTTGTTTAAATAGCCTTCTTCGTCTGTTTTCCCAGTTCGTTTGTTGTATTCATCCATTTTCACCCTCAATAAATAGGTTTTCAGTCTCTCCGAAATTGATACTCCCTTGCTTATCGGGTATCAAAGTAGAAGTCGTTTGCTTCTGGATTTCCTTGCGTGCTTCTGCTTTGCCTGCCCAACTCAATTCATAATGCTCATTGGGGAAAGCAATATTTTCGCCCAAAATATCTTTCAGGCGGGCAAAATCTACTTTCTCTTCGGAGAATACTTCGGGGAACAAAGCACGCAATTGTGCTAGTTTTTCGGCAGTGATGTTGAGGCTTTTGGAGTCCATAGTTTGTGAGATACCCTTTAGATTAACTTTTAGTAAGCATACAAGAAAACCCCCAATGAGGCAAGTGCAAAAGCATTTCAAGACAAGGCTTTCTCAAGGTGCAATTATGTCACCCTGAGGGAGCGTTTTCCAGCGACCGAAGGGTCTCGCATACCGCAGTAGAGATGCTTCGCTCTGCTCAGCATGACATGTTTCTCTTTTGTCAGGCTACTTTGAGAATGCCCTGCATTTCAAGAACTCATCTCTGTATGGCGAGAGACCTCCAGGTCCTGATAAAAAGACGGCTTAACCGAGTGGTTAAGCCGTCGGCCTTAGATCTCCGGGGTCTCGCCCGCCCTACTTTGGCGTTTGACGCCTCGGAGGTCTCTACAAGCGGTAAGCAAATTGTAAAGTCCTTTCGCCACGTTTGGATTTATACTGCCGATTGAACCCACGGGGTCTGCAACAACAGCCTGACAGGGAAGTTTTCATGGTTTACACAGAGCAACGATAGGAAAATGATAGCCGAGGATATAGCAGGATATAGGCAGGATATAGGGACCTTATAGACACCCTGAAGCATCCCCGAACCTTCCCCGAAGCATCGACGAGAACACCGTAGCAGGAAAGGCAAACAATATGACTAAAGTACATTTCAATGGATCGAACAAAGGATGGCGTGGCAGGATGGGGAATTTGATCTTTCGTCTGCTGCCCAATGGCACCGCAGTGGTGAGCCAGGCGCCGTTTGGCAAGAAGCTCAAGTTTAGCGAGGGCCAGAAAGCGCACCAGGAGCGCTTTAGCGAGGCAGCGTTCTATGCCCGCCAGGCTGCCAAAGACCACCCGATCTATGCGGAACTTGCCGCGGAGGCACCGATGAAGACCGCCTACAATTTTGCGTTGTCCGATTGGTTCAACCCGCCTATGATCCATCGCATCGAGCGGGGAGAAGGAAGTATCCTGGTGGAAGCCAGCGACAATGTGATGGTGACCAAAGTGCAGGTGAAGATTTTGAATGAGGAGGGCAAGATACTGGAAAAGGGAGAGGGGATCAGGCGGGAAGGCGACTGGTGGGAATTTGCTTCCCATGCGGAGGGAAAGACGATCATGGCTGAAGCCTGGGACCTGCCAGGACATGTGACCAGGCTCGTATTGTAGGTCACGCTCTTAAACTCCCCACGCTCGGCGTGGGTGTCAGGAGACCTTCGACGAGCAAGGCTTTCTAGCCTGCCACAACGACCCGGCCGCGGCCTTCATGCTTGGCGCGATAAAGCGCAGCATCAACTGCTCTCAAGATTGCCATACTCGTAGCGCCATGCTCCGGGAAAACTGCGACGCCGAGTGAGAGGGTAACCGCTGGGAGGCTTTGTCCTTCTAATTGGAGATGGAACTCTTGGGCATATTCGCAAATGAGTTCGGCGCGCTCGCGTGTTACCTCGCGTGAGGCATCCGGCAGGATAACGATGAATTCATCGCCGCCATACAGACAGGCAATATCCTCTCCACGGACCTGCCTGAGCAGCAGGCTGCCCATTTCACGCAGGATTTCATCGCCCACGGCATGACCATACGTATCGTTGAAGTGCTTGAAATCATCCACATCCAGCATAATCATCCCCAGGGAGAGTTGTTTCCGCGCGGCTCTCAGCAGTTCGCGTTCCAGAGTCTCTTCCATATATCGCCGGTTGAATAGACCAGTCAGGTAATCCCGCACAGATTGCTCGCGCAGGAGTGCCTGGCTCTTGAGCAGTGCATCCTGAGCCTGTTTACGCTCCGTGATATCGCGAATATTGCATTGGATCACTTTTTCGCCGCCCACCAAATAGACGTTACTAACAAATTCCACATCAACCAGCTTGCCGCTTTTCGCTCTGAGCGGCAGGTCTTCGTAGCGAATATATTCATTCTTCTGTAATGCTTCGAAGGCTTGCTGGCTGGCTTCAATATCCTTGAACGCGCCGACTTCCCAGAGCTTCTTTTCCACAAACTCTTCGCGCGAATATCCCAACATTTTGATCAGGAAAGGGTTGACGTCTGCGATCATTCCCGTTTCGGCATCCAGAATTAAGATCCCATCCTGAGCGGCTTCAAACAGACGGCGGTAGCGAAGCTCTGATGTTCTGATTTCTTGGGCATTACCCATCTCGACTTTCCTTGCTGTGATCTTCATCATGTGTCGAATACCTGTCTTGTGCGAATTGCTCATTGATCCTACATTTCGAATGTACGAATAAATGTACCAAGGTTAATTTTAATACAAACACTCCCCGACCGATGGGTGTGGCCGGGGAGTGTTCATCTCCGCCACATGGGGGAGGTGCCCGCTAGGGCGGAGGGGGTCAGGGGACGATGCGGTTACGCAGCGCAAGGGTTACCGCTTCCGTGCGGCTGGCGACACCTAATTTCGACAGGATGTTACTGACGTGGGATTTGATCGTGGATGGACTTACGGTCAGTCTTCCGGCGATCTGCGTATTGTTCAGACCTTCAATCATCAGGGTCAGGACTTCACGCTCGCGCTCCGTCAGGTCAAGACCGGGAGCTGGCGGCTGATTGGCTGTCTCGACCAGGGCCTGCGCGGCCTCGGGAGAGAGTGTGGCGCGACCAGCGTGTGCCGCGCGGATAGCCCGCACCAAATCGTCTGCGGAGACATCCTTGAGTAAATATCCAATCGCTCCGGCTTCCAGCGCGTTCTTGATCAGTTCCCCCTCTTTGAAGCTGGTCAGCACAATGACTTGTACTTGTGGATACTGCTGGCGGATGATGCGTGTTGCGGTTGCCCCATCCATATCCGTCATGGCCATATCCATCAGCACCACATCCGGCAGGATCTCGCCACAGAGTTGGATGGCCGCTGCGCCGCTTTCAGCTTCGCCTGCCAGTTGCAGGTCATCAAAAACCTTCAAGAAGGTTGCCAGTCCCCGGCGAACCATCGTGTGATCGTCAACGAGCATGACGCGAATAGGTTGGGAGGGGGAGATTGTCATAAGGCCTCCTTTTTTCCGGCTTCGGTCCAGCGGACCGTGAGTTCTGTTCCGTGACCAGGCTGGCTCGTGATTGATAATAGTGCGCCCACTGCTTCGGCACGCTCGCGCATCATGCTCAAGCCATAGTGACTTGACGGCGTCTGCTCCGAGGTGTCAAAACCGAGGCCGTTATCATGAATGTGTAGTTCCAACGTGCCAGGTTCATGCCGCACATCAATTTCCACCTGACTGGCTTTCGCATGTTTGGCAATGTTGTTCAATGCTTCCTGGCAAATACGATAGATCGCCTCCTGGGCCTCGGCGGGCAGCGTGCCTTCGCCTGTCACAGTCATAGTAACCGGGACGTTCGTTCTTCCAGTGAAAGCGTTTCCTAATAATCGCAGCAGGTCGCCCAGGTCAGTATCCGTCAGGGTAGATGGTCGCAATTCGGCCAGCAAAGCGCGCATTTCGGCCATTGCGCCTCGAGTCAACTTGCGCAGGTCTTCGAGTGATTGTCGTGCCAGGTCCTGATCCCGGTCCCACAGGCGCGGCAGGACTTCGGCAATTAGACCCGCGGAGAAGAGTGATTGGTTGACGGCATCATGCAGGTTGCGCGCCAGACGCTGTCGTTCGTCCAATACTGCGAGTGCCTGTGCATTTTTATATAATTCCGTATTGATCATGGTGATGGCGGCCTGGTTGGCAACACCAAGAGCCAGGTCAGCGTGATGGGACGTGAAGTAATTCCGCTTCTCGTGCGCCACACCCACACCGCCGATAATACGGCTTTTCACTGCCAGTGGTACCCACATCCAGGATTGCATCCCTTCGAGCAACCCAGCAGCCTCATCGTCCAGCAGCGAACGCAGAAATTGCGCTTGTGGGCTGTCACTCCACACGTCAGCGATGCGAATGGGACGGTGTCCGTTGAATAAAGCGGTCAGATTTTCAGGGGTGCTCAAATGAATACGGATAGGCGCGGATTGTTCCAGTTGTTGTGTCCCGCGCGTTGCCAGCGTGACCAGTGTAGAGTCTTCCAATACGAATAGTCCCCCATGTGTGTACTCGATGATCTCTCGCAATTGCTCAAGGATCAAACCCGGCTGAAATTCCAATGTGGATGCCAAAGTATGGGAGATGGCAAGCAGAGTCTCCTGTTCGCGCATTCGGGCTGCTATCTGTTCGCCTAGAATTTTTTCTGTTTGGATGCGCTGACTGACATCCCGGATGACGCTCAACAGGCATTTCCGGCCCCGATAGTTGATCGCCGATCTGCGTACTTCGACGTGAAACGGTGAGCCATCCCTGCGTATATGGACGACGGGCGATTCGAACACGCCCCCCGGTTGAGCCGTCCTGGCATGTTCCTTAAACAGGACATGGCTTTCAGGAAGCATGAAGACCGTTGGAT
>WNGB01015729.1_pt1 | contig 15429 bp, 20 predicted proteins | sample 5400681 | NCBI WGS metagenome assembly WNGB01 (sample SAMN13153367, study PRJNA577476) | soil metagenome | isolation source: 115 cm soil or saprolite under grassland replicate 2 | place: USA:California | collected 2016-06-15
GGCCGGCCTCTGCCAGCTCCTCAACGATGCCGCCGATGCGGACCGTGTTCCACACGAGCACCGCGTTCGAGAGCACGCTCAGCGCCGAGACCTTGTTCATGATCTCCGCGTAGTCGCCGCTGCGGAAAGCGCCGCGGTTTGCGAAGAAGAGGCGGCGTGCGAGGTTGTGCCGTGACTCGCCTCGGTTGCGTTGGAGTTGCACCCGCGCGCGAAGCTTCGCGTCGTGGAGGTACCGAAGGATATGGATCGTCTTGAGTATGCGACCGAGCGCTTGAAGCGCCTTCGCGAGTCGATCGGAGCTGGCGGCGAGCCGGGCGAGCACGACGTGCGCCGGTGACGTCCGACTCTTCAGCGAAGCCGCGACACGCACGAGCGGATCCCACATGTTTAATATTGTTGACCCATCGCCGCCGCGGTGGAGTATTGCTCCGATGGGGTTGGTGCACGCCTCGGCTCGGGGCTGTCGTTGCGCGGGGGTGCTCGTCAGCTTAGCGACGATCGCCGCGTGCGCGGCGACGTCGGTGCCATCCGGACCGGACACGCCTGGCAGGGCGCGCGGCGGGGCGCGCGAGGATGCCGGCGCGCCGGCACAAGCCATGGCCGATGCTGCGCGGGTCGAGCCGATTCACGCGATCAACCTCGAGAAATGGGCCGATCCATCGTGGTCCCGCGTGCACCCGCTCACGCGTGACTACAAACATTGCGTGCGCGAAGCGGGGTGCCCGTATGCACCTGTCCAACTCCCGAAATGTCCCGAAGGACAACGGTTCGTCGACTTCGACCAGCTCGCATCCTACGCCGGAGTAGAGGTCGTAGTTCTCGGTAGGCTGGAGCTGGGAGGAAAGCGCCTCATGGTCGCGTGCCACACGGAATGCCTGAAAGAGAAGAAGTGCCCCGATTGCGGCTGTTGGTGGTCGGACGTCGGCGGGAAGGGTGTGGGATTGGCACCGGTCGCCGACCCCAAGCGCGGTTTCTACTCTCTCAACGACGACGAACACCCATATGCGTTTACATGCCCTGGAGACGACACCGCAGTCTGTTGTGGTTTTTCAGCGGGAGGGATTGTTCTTGTTCACGGGGTACCGGCCCCCGGCGGTCAAAGCATAACCCACGTCAGTATCTGTAGCCTCGGGAGCAACCCATGATGATCCAAGCTCGAGTCATCGCGTGCGTTCTGGTCAGCCTCTTCTTCGCCGCCGGCTGCTCAAGCCACGGGCCGCACGAGGAGCTGCTCGGCACCAGTGAATCCCCGATCATTGCCGGCACACCCATCAGCGATTCGACGGCCGAGAATGATGGGGTCGTCCTCATCAAAGCCGTGCAGTTCGAGCCGCTATTCAACCCGGTTCTCAGGAAAACGGAAATCGGAAGTGGAAGCCTGCTGACCAACGAGTGGGTCCTCACGGCAGCCCACGTCGTCGATCAAGCCGCATCCCCGGCCGACATCGAGATACGCCGCGGGAATGCGGGCGACGCGAATGCTCAAGTGCGCCGGGGCATCCGGACGGTCATTCACCCCACTTGGAACCGAGCGGCAATCGGGCCGAACGGCGAGAATCTCTGCACCTCGGGGGTTGGGAAAGACGTGGCGCTAGTCAAGGTGGCTCCACCGTTCACGGGTGGGACGCTTAGGGACATTTCCTTCGACACGCTGGCGACGATCAACAGCGGCAAGACGACGCACGTCGCGGGCTACGGAGAATCGATCTGCGATGCAAAGAACTCTGGCACCCTTAGGACGGCAGACATGCAGACGGCGCAAGGTACCGCGCCCTATTTCACCGTACGTCCTGCTCGGTGGGATCCGCCCTTCCGGCAGCGCCGCCCGGACCGGCCGCCTCGTCCGAAACACTACAATACTTTCCCACCCGCACCACCACTCTCCCCTGGTGTCAGAATTACACCAGAGGCCGTCCAGACCGCAAGGGGCGACGTCTATTATTGTGCTCGGTGCGATGGGTAGCGCCGAGCCACACTCCCATTTGGGGTCGCCCGCGTTACCGCGTCCATCAAGAATCTTTCCACGAGGTTGCGGCTTGATACGTCGACTTCCGAAAACCTGACGCCCATGCCGGGCCGCGCGCCCCTGCCGCCACCGTTCGAGTGCCAGACCACGAATCCCCTTGCCTGCACCGGTTTTCGCCGCTGCGGCAGGCGCCACTCGAGCGTCACGGGGGCGCTGAGCGGCGCGAGGTCGTTTGCGCGCACGAACATGCCACCGCGGCCGAGGTTGAGAGCGACAGCCTGGCTCCGCTTGTTGCCGAACGCACAACGAACGGGAACCTCCAGCTTTACGCGCACGAATTGACGCTTCTCCAAATGCGGCTTTCGCTCGAGGGTATCCTTGCCCCAAAGCGCCAAGAGCCGCGGGTCGCCGCTGCGCAGCTGTTCGGTTACGTCGACCAGAATTTCGACGACCTTCTCGACGCTGCGTCCGTCGGCCCCGAGCACGGGCCCCGCGGTCCGATGCACGAATACCTTTTCGGCCCTTCGATTGTGGACGACCGAGATCTGCTGCTCGAACCTGCCGGTCTGAAACGCACGCGTCACGGGACAACCTGAGGGTCCCGGGTTACCGAACACGTCGAATGCGTTCTTGCCTGTGATTTCGTCGCCAGTCCACTCGCACACATTCTCGACCAGACGATTGGCGAGTAGGATCGTGCCATCCTTCCCGAACAAGATGCTCGCGGCAGGCGTGGCGTCGAACGTGAGCCTGAGGGTGGCATTCTGCTGGCGGAGCTCCTCTTCGAGCCGCAATCGCTCGCTCACGTCGCGCGCGAGTCCCTGGATGCCGACGGCGTGGCCCCGGTCGTCGTCGATGCGGGTCAACCCTAACTCCAACCGAAGCGCCGTGCCAGACTTCGTGCGGGCGGAAAAAACGATCTGCCGCGCTTCACCGCTCTCGTACACGGCTGCTGTCGTTCGGACGAACTTGGGCCTTTCATCGGGTAGGAGCAGGTCGAAGAAGCTCTGGTTTTGGAGCTCCTCCGCCGTGTAACCGGTCATCGCGCAGAGACCGCCGTTCACGTCTCGGAAACGCCCCTGAACATCGATGGTGAAGATGGCATCGTGCACCCGGTTCAAAAGGGCCTCGTAGCGCACGTCCTTCGATTCGGCCTCGCGGTGCGCCGCTAGAACGCCCGCCATGAGCAGACGGGACAATTTGTCCCGATCGTTACGTTCGAGCAGCCGATGCATCGTTTTGGCAGGTACGCCGCGTGCCACCTCGAACACCATGGCCGCGTCCACTTTCAGTACGCGCGCCAAACCCTCGAGCTCAACGACGCGCGGAACTTGGCGCCGGCCGTGCTTGAGGGCGTTGAAGCTCTTCCACTCCATGGGCCAGAGCCGCGCAATTTCGCGATCGGAGATGTCGTTGCCCAGCCGCAGTCGCGTGAAAGCGTAGATGTTTTTGCATTTGTCGACAGGCATTCCCAGTCACCCAAAACTCACTCGGCGCTCCTCGGGCCGAGGGCGGCCCAGTGTACCACCACAGCTTCGATCGACGGCAATGCCGAACTCACGCCGTCCACGGGTTTCGCGAAAATGTCACGCCGACCCTGTGGTCCATCCTGGGAGGTGGCGAGAGGCTGCGGGGACGCCTCGCGTGGGGAGGAGCGGGTGGGCCGGAGGGGTGGCTTGTGAACCTACATTCTGCGTGGCCGCAACCACTCTGCGGGGGCTTCAGTCGAACGTTTCGTGGTGTTACTTTTTCCGGCTATGGAGCCGGTACCCTTACCGTCTGCGAGTCTGGCGCGATGCGCTCTCGGCAGACGCGCGGCGCGATCGATCGGAGGACGATGTTACAGTCGTCGCGTGGACGGATCGGGATTCATGCCAGGCTGCGCGTGCGCTGCGCTCGAGGATCGAAACCAGAGATTCGAGCCCCTCGCGGGGGAGTTCACCTCCAAGCGTCGCATCCAAAAGATGTCGTGCCTCATCGACCGTGCCCGGCCAAGTTCCCACGCGAGTCCCGACGAAACCAACTCCGGCTCGCAGCCGTCTTGCCCAACGCTCCCCGAGCACACGGGCTACCTGCTCGAGACTCTCCCACGAAAGCTCAGTCGACAACGGCCACCCCTCCCTGCGCGAAAAATCACGCTGCCGCTGGCTCGATGATACGATTCGTCGCACGTATGGGCAATGCGAATGAGGATGCGGAGGGCTAAACGGTGGGCCCGCAGACGTCAGCCATGCTGGTGTCGCAGTACCACCACGTCAGACTCGCGGGGCCCCTGGCATTGGTTGTGTGTGTGTGCGCTCTTGTGGTTTGACCACGTCCGCCGGTGCCGTCAGTTTGCATGAATCCGCCCGCCAAGGCTTTGGGAGTAGTTTGCCGAATCACGCGAGCTCGCAAACGTTACGGACGAATCATTCGCTGGTGGTCGACCTGAATTCCTGAACTACGTGTACGTCTCGTGGAGGCGGAAACAATAGCAATGCGATCACCCTGCGGCGCTCCTGGGCAAATTTGCCGCATACGTCCACCTCGCAATCTGGTTGCATCCGGCGTCCCCCCAGTCGAACAATTGGCGAGCGGCCGAAGCCCCGTTTCCGCCGGGAACTGCCATTGACGCCTTCACTGGCCATCGAAGCCGTCACCAGTTTCTTCACCAGTCCTCGGTCGACCGGATACCGACTAGTTCGTTTTCGGTGTAGGTCGGTGAAGGCCATGCAACCGAAAGTGCGACGCGGTGCCCGTGACGAATCGAACGTAGACAGGAATCGACGGGCCTCCCCTTCGGGCATCTTTGTACGACGCACGAACACGGCGATGGAATCGCCGCACGTCGATCAGAACGACGAGACGTCGTTTCGCGATCTTGCGGCCCTGGCGATTCGGGCGGCGCCCAACGGTTGGGCCCTCGTCCAACGCGACCGACTCTGTGCTACCAACCCGGCGTTCGCGCAAATCGAGCAGGCGTCGGCATCGGAGGGACCTTGGCGTCGAATCACGGCGGGCTATGGAGGCGCCGATCTTGCGACATCGAGCTATCCGCATTTGCAGGCTCTCGTTTTAGGAGAGACTCGGCGCTTACGAGCGAGCGGCCATGATTCGAATCGCGCTCGGTTCGCTCGATTGGTGCAAACCGTCGACGTGTGGGTCCAAGGCTCGGCTGCACCCGAGGGCACGATGCTCGTCTTCGTTCAGAATGTCACCAAACTGGCTCGAGCGGAGGCGAGGGCGGCGGCCTTTGGCGTACAGTTGCAGCGCCAAGAAAAGTTGCGGACGCTCGGTGAGCTCGCGTTTGGCATCGTGCACGACCTGAACAACGTGCTAGGAGCTCTGAGCTGGCGCCTCGCTGTCATCGAAGCTGATAAGGTGTGCCGGCAGGCACAATCCTCGAACATCGATGCGCTGCGGCGAATCGTGACCGCGTGCATGGGGGCCGTCGCGCGAATCGGTTCCGCCGCGCGATCGGATGCTGTTGCGATCGCCTCGGTCGACTTGACGGAGATCGTTTCGGCAAGCGTGGACATCGCCGAGACCAGCTTCCGAATCCCCAGCGACGGACGAGAGAGCGTTCGAATACGCACGACGCTGCCCGAATTGCCGAAGGTGACAGGCTCCCCAGAGGACCTTTTGCACCTGTTTATCAACCTCCTGAAGTGATCGGCGCGTACGATGGCGAGCTCGTGACGGTCAAGGTGGAGGACGAGGGGACAGGGATTCCGGCAGCTTCTCTCGAGCAGATCTTCGAACCCTTCTTCACGACCAAGGGATTGGACGGATCGGGTATGGGGCTCGCGGTTGCGAGGGAGACCATGAGGCGGTTGGGCGGATCGATCAGCGCTTCGAATCGGCCCGCGGGGGGAGCGTGCTTCGAGCTTCGTTTTGTTCCAGCCGGCTGAGCTGTCTTGCCATCGCACGAGGCATCCTGCGACTCTGGCTCGACAGATCGGCCGATGCCAGGGACGTGACCCTCGTAGGCGTGAAAGCTGGCAAGCCACGCTCACGCAAATAGCGGTCTAGGAAACGATTGCCTCCTGAGGATACGATCTTGCAGTCTTGCCGATCACGGCGCGAACGACGAAATGCGCTCGGCCGCTATCACTTGGATCGCCCAGGGACATGATGAGGCGAATGCGCGGTCCGTTCACAACGGGAGAGACCATCGGACTATGCGGCGCTGACAACGTTCGCACTGTCCTACCCACCTTGCGAAGAGAAGCCGCTCCCACCATCGTCGATGCACGCGAAAAACCTCGCCATTGCACGAGTTGCATTTCGTCATTTCGTTCGACCCCCTCGGTGATTGGCGGGCACAGCCTTGTTCTTCTCCTTCGTCAGCCAAGTCGAAGCTCTCAGGTACCCACGGAATCTTGCACTTTATATGCCGCTGTCGTAGGCCACCATTTGCTGTCCGCTTGATTCTGATGCGATCGCGGGCGCGAGGCGCGAGCCGGCACACCGAAACCGAACACGAGTGATCCGCGATCGTTTGAGCGAGCTGCTTCGCTATCTTTTTAGGCGACGCTTCGTGTCGACCAGTCCTTCGCGATATCGTCGTAGTGCGATTGCAGCTCCGACGCGTGAGCGTCCGCAAATGCTTCTGCATCCTTCAGCGCCTACGGACATCGATGCCCCCGCCCTCGGATCCAACTCGCGATGCTACCATTCAATGACACGCGGCCAAGCATCACCGGGCGCGCGTCTCCACTTTTTTGCCGTTTCCGATCAAGTTCTCCGAATTGCTGCAGTGCGGCCGCCTTGTGCTGTATGGCCCCCGCAATCGACCAAGACGCAACGGATGTGGTTGGAAGTACGCTGATTCCGCGGTTCCCACGCGCAAAGAATAGCGAGGCGGTGGTAGCCTTTGGGTGCGTGATGCCTCGGGAAATTCAGAACTTCGAATGGTGCACCGTATCCCCAGAAGCGGCAGTGCGGATGCGAGAGGTGATACCGCGTCCATTTCGTGGTCGAGCCGTCGTCAATTCCGAGGACGGTGATCTGAACAACCTGATGATCGCCGTGATCCAGATCGGAAACGTGCCTTTGCTGCGGGGTCCCGGTCTGCTGCCGGCAAGCTCTCATTCAGCCGAATCGCGCGCCAGCCTCACGATTGAGGCGCGCGCAGACGAAGCTATCGTGATTGAAGTGTGGAACGTAGGGAACGTGGAAAAGCGCGTCCAGGTTGGTTTGATCCCCGTATTGGGGCCGGTGTAGTGCTGGGGTTCGGCTCACAAATGGTCCACACGAACGGTCGAGTAGCGACACCGATCCACGCGCCCATCGGGATCGCGCAACTCGGCGTAAGTCCCCCGGTGACCCGCAACCGGTCCTCGATGGGCATAGACATCGTGGGTCGCGAGGTCGGCGAGCGTCTCGGCCAGCGAGGCGACTTTGAACCCGATCACGGGATCGGTGCTTCCGGATCGGTGCACGTCACCATCAGCGAGGTCCACGCAGAGTCGCAGAGTCCCGGCATCGATGATGAAAAAGCGGCCCTTTTCCTCCTCGGTCACGGAGAACCCAAGCGCTCGACCCAAAACCGCCGCGCTCGCGTGAGGGCCGTCGTCGTCAAGGCCACGAACGAGTACCGCTCAACGATCATCGCCGGCTCCCATGGAGAACGTATAGCGACGAGTGGGAGAAATCATTTACCACCCGCATAGCGGGTGGTTTGATGAAGGCCCCCAGAGGGAGCCTTCGGTGCAATGAAGAGAGCTACGCTCTCGGTTTGCCTGATGAAGGGGGCTGAAGCCCCCCGAATGGAAGCTGTTCCTGGCGCTTTTCTTCTTCCTCCTGTTCCTGGATGTATTTGCGAACTTTGTCCTCGTCCAAGCCGACGGTGCTCACGCAGTAGCCTCGTGCCCAGAAGTGAAACCCGGTGAAGCCGCGCTGTCGACCGAGAAACCTCCGGTGAATCTGGATGGCCGACTTCCCTTTCACGAACCCCACGGTGTTCGCGATGCTGAACTTCGGCGGGATGCTCAGCAGCAGGTGCACGTGGTCCAACATTGCATGGCCCTCCACCAGCTCGATGTCGTGCTGAACGCACAGCTCTCGCAGGATTCCACCGATTTGCCTGCGCAACTCCCCAAAGATCGTGCGCTTGCGATACTTTGGTATGAACACGACGTGGTACCTGCAGTACCATCGGACGTGCGACAGGCTTTGCCACTCTCGCATGACGGTCTCCTTTCGCGCGAACGGTCAGGTTCGCGTGCGGGAGACCGTCACCTATTTTCTCTGCTCGGTGCACGACGGGACGGCGGAGCCCTTTCGAGTCACACCGCCGGAGGCGGTGGCTTACTATTCGAGTTATCTGACGTTTGGGCGTCCTCCATTAACACGCTATGATAGCGTCGTTCTTGCGACCCGCTCCATGCAAAACCGCACCCAGGCCTTGCGCCAACTCGAAGAAGAGACCCGCCGGGCTCGCGAGCGCCTCGAAGGGGAGGCTCGAAAATCGCCCGATCTCTGGGTCGCGTATCAGCATTGGCGCACCGATGGCGAGCCAATTGGTTTTCGAGCCTGGCGCGACCTCGAAAAACGGCTCAACGAGGCTCCCGAGCTCGCTCATCTCTGGTCGAGCTACCTTCGTCTCACGGCGGACCTCAAGCATGCTCTCTCACGGCCGAGCTGGCCCGGGATCCTGAGCGAGGACGATCCCACGCCGCCGAGCGGTAAGAGAACCGTGTGACCGGGGCGCATCTTGGCGAGGCAACTGCCCACGCGCCACCCCCTCGCGCCACCCCCCCGTGGGTATGAGGAGGTTGTATGGCATGGTATCTGCTCATTTGGGCAGTAGTCGGTTCGAGCCTCAAGCGCCGGTCGGGGCCGCACCTTCCCTCCGTTGCACATTTTGGACGATACGGGAGGGGGTCGCACTCACGCCCAAGTGCGCGATCTTTGGCTGGATCGAGCACGCATTGCCGGGCGCCATAGATCGCTATCTCGCGAACGAGTACACCATTCGTATGTGGGGCACCGAACCGACGAGTTCTGCATCAATGGGTTGCCCGGTCAGCAAGATCGGCCGGACAACGTGGTAGTCGCGGTTGACCGTGCGCACGACGGCGTCGCTCCCAGCGTTCTTCTCGTCGACGACGCGGAGGCCAACCTCGGAGCACTGGAAATAGTCCTCGAGCCCCTCGGGTGCGAGCTCGTGCGCGCAACCTCCGGCCACGAAGCACTCAAACACACCCTCTCGCGCGACTTCGCCGTCGTCTTGATCGACGTGATGATGCCCGACCTCGATGGGTTGGCGACAGCGAGGATCATCAAGGCCCGACCGTCTCACCGGCACCTCCCCATCATCTTTCTAACGGCGCGCAATGCCGATCCGAAGGAAGTGGCCCGAGGCTACGCCTTGGGGGCCGTCGACTATCTGGTGAAGCCCTTCGACCCCCCCATTCTACGTTCGAAAGTCGCAGTCTTCGTGGAACTGTTCTTGAGAGGTCAAGAACTGAAGGCGCAGACGGCATTGGCGCAGCAGCGCGAGCGCGAAGCGATCGAAAACCGACGGCTTTACGAAAAGGAACGCGGCGTGCGAGCGCAAGCGGAGACGATCGCCCGCGCAAGAGAGGAAATGCTCGCTGTTGTTTCACACGATCTGCGCAACCCGATGACTGCCATCGCCGCCAGCGCTCAGATGATCCGCCGAAAGGTTGAGCAGGCGGACATGGACGAGGTCTTGGCCCGCGCGGAAACCATTCAGCGCGGTGTCGCGCAGATGGAGGCGTTGGTCCGCGATCTGCTCGATACGGCGAGCGTTCAATCCGGAAACCTGACGGTCCACCTGCAAGTCGAAGAGGTCACAGGCATCGTAAACCAAGTCGCCGATTTGCTTAGGCCCGTCCTCGCCTCAGCAAAGCAGACGCTAGAAGTCGTCCTCCCCGAAGGACCACTTCGAGCGAGATGCGATCGAGAGCGGATTTTTCAGGTTCTCTCCAACCTCGTCGGGAATGCGGGCAAATTCAGCCCCGAGGGCAGCTCGATCACGATCAGCTTGAGGGCTCGACCGCGAGAGATCGTGTTCGAGGTGCTCGATCGCGGCTGCGGTATTTCGCCCGAACATCTACCGCACATCTTCGATCCCTATTGGCAGGCGTCGCAGAAGCGTCGAGAGGGGTTGGGGCTGGGGCTCGCAATCGCAAAGGGCATCGTCGGCGCGCACGACGGGCGGATCTGGGTGGAGAGTCGGCCGGGGGCCGGAAGCAAGTTCGCTTTCTCGCTGCCGCCAGCCGAATAGGACAATAGACCGGCCGATCAAAGTTGCTGGCAGCGGTTGCTGCGGGCAGGCGGGATCATCGACCCCTGTTACGCCCGGAGAAGCACAAGACTGGCAGAGGAGTGAGCGCGCGCTCGAGTCCGCGCCCTGGAGAGTAGCACCCAAAGCCTAACCGACCGGGGCGGTCGCGCGCTACAAGATCGCTGGACGCTGGCCAACCCCGCCGATCCCGAGCTACTCGCGTCGATGCACCGTCACGTCGATCTCGTCCGGCGCAACGTGCACAGGATGTCGATGATCATCGGCGACCTTCTCGACAACGTTCGAATCGTTTCCGGGGCACTGCAGCTCGACGTTGGTCTTTATCCGTTTCAGGAAATCGTCTTCCAAGCCGTCGATCTGCTGAAGCCTCTCGCCGAGGAGAAGAACATCGAGCTGAATGTCACCGGCAGCGCCGCTGCTTCGCCTGTCGCCTGCGATCGGGATCGCATGCTGCAAGTACTCTCGAACCTCTTGGGCAATGCGCTCAAGTTCACGGCTCCGTCCGGCAAAGTCGAGGTCGAAACGAATTCTTGCCAGGATGCGCTGTTCGTGTGCGTGCGCGATACCGGGCGCGGGATCGCACCGGAGGACCTTCCTCAGGTTTTCGAGAAGTATTGGCACCGAACCGACAAGGCAGGAGACAAGGGCCTCACAATCTTCATGCGTTAGCGACAATCGCGTAGGCACACACGTGAGTTATTGTCAGCCGCTGTGCGTGCCGTTGAAGGGCGCTTCGACTCCGGTATCCTTCAGTTCTGGGGGAGGTTGCATGAGTGCTCCCGAGCTCGCCGCCGGCGACATCGTCGACGACAAGTACACGATTCAGGCGGTCCTGCGGCACGGCGGACCGCTCGCCACTTACCGGGCGGTCATCGGTCAGGATCGTCAGGTCGCGCTCAAGTTCTACGATCCGCGATTGCGGTCATGCACGGGCGCGGTGAAGGCGCTCGCGCGATACGAAACGATCACCAGCGAGCTTCCCACCACTCTCATCGTGCACGTCGTGGAAGGTGGCGAGGATCCAGCGACGGGCGCGTTCTACACGGTCACGAACTTCGACCCGAATCCGTCGCTGGCAGAGCTCGTGGAATGGAGTCCTCTTTCGGCTTCGGAAGTGGTCGCTGTCGTGCGCAATCTTGCGCGTGCGCTCGATGCGGTGCACGCCCACGGGATCAGTCACCTGGCGCTCAAGCCGACGAACTTGTTCGTAGGACCGGGATCGGCCTACACCGTGCGTGTCGTCGACTTCGGCATGTCCCACGTCCGAGGCGCGCTCTCAGCGCCGCGCGAGCGCGGACCGTGGTCGTTCTGGCTCGCTCCTGAGCAGAGCACCAATCCGGCGCTCGGGGGACCGGCCGCTGATGTTTTCACCACAGCGCTCATCGCGTTCTACGCGTTGACCGGAAAGTCTTACTGGCGCTCCTTCCAATCGAGCACGCCCGACTATTCTGCGTGGAAACTCGAGATCGTCGGAGCCCACGTTCCGGTCTCGCAGCGTGCGGCAGAGCTTTCGATTTCACTTGACTGTCGCCTCGACTCGGCATTCGCACGGGCGCTTGCCGTCAAACCCGAGGACCGTTTTCGCACAGTGGGTCAATTTGCCGAAGCACTTGCCGCAGCTGCAATGGATCCCGCTACCAGGACCTTCGTGGCTCAGGATCCAATCGCAAAGGAGGTCGAACGACCGGCTCCATCGTCGACCTCCGCCGTTGTCTTGGCGCCTTCAGTGAAAACGGATGCGCAGGCGCCTTCCGTAACGTCGGAGGCTTCGATGGCAGTGGAGGCTCCGGGATCACTCACCAGAATGAATGCAGTCCGTGCAGCGTTCCAGCGCATCACGCCGAAGCTGTTCGGTATGCGAGCTGTTGCCGTGCCCACTTCGGGCATGGACCGTCGAGACAGCCAAACGCCCTTCGCCTCGGCGCAGCTGGCCAGGCGGTTCCGGTCACTCTGGATGCCCGCAACGGTCGCCGGCGCGTTGATCGCTGGAGCGCTATGGGTGAGCTCAGGAGCCAAGAGCTCTCCGGCGCCTGCGGCGGCAGCACCGAGTTCGGCAGCGGCCGTCACGTTGAGCACGGAAGTTCCCGAGCCTTCGGCAAGGGCGATCGCCGAAAGCGACAACGCGGCCGCCTCGACCAATGATCAACAGATACGCGACCCCGCAGCGGCTAACGACAACACCGTTCACTCCCCCGCCACCGTACGGCCCCGCAGGCGCAGAGCATCTCCCCCTGAAAAGAAGTGCGGCAAGCTTCTCCTCAAGCCTTGCCAGTAGCGTTGCGCTTGCCCCTCTGACGTGATTTCAAAGGAGCAGTCTTGACGAGCGCTGCTGCTGCCCTTCCGTTGCGAGTTGGCCGCGATGCGCTCTCCGGAGACGAAAGCCGCGACTGATCGGAAGGCGAAGGGACCGCCCCTGCGTGGACCCGCGGTTCATGCCACGCCGCTCGTGCGCTGCGCTCGAGGATCGAAATCAGCGATTCAACACCCTCGTCAGGGAGCTCGCCTCCAAGCTCCGTATCCAAAAGATGTCGTGCCTGCTCGATCGTACCCGGCCACGATCCGACGCGAGTCGTGCCGACGCCGACACCTGCTCGCAGCCGTCTTGCCCAACGCTCGCCCAGCACACGGGCGACTTGCTCCAGATTTTCCCACGAAAGCTCGGTCGACAACGACGCCCCTCCCAGTACCGAGAATCGTACTATCGCTAGCGTCGATAATAGGATTCGTCGTACGCGCCGGCAATGCGAATAAGAAATGCGCACGGTCAACAGTGTCCCCGCGGCACCGGCGCCCGTGTCGCTGTCGCAAGCCACCACGTCCACGACTGAGCGGAGGCCGTGCAGCGGCAAGCGTGTGTGCTCCTGTGGTTTTGACCACCGCGGGTCGCAATTTTCGAGAATGCGTCCGGGCAAGAACTTAGAGTTATCGCGCTCAGGAGCCCGGGATGTCGTCCGCCCACTGCGACTATGAACTGTTCTAGAACGGCCACCAGCGCGGACGCTTTTCGGTCAATCTCGGTGAGGCTAGCTCGGTTGGTTCGGTGCCCGCCAAAAAGACTTCCGCGACCGGTCTCGGGGTCGATGAATGCCCGCACCAGGCCCTGCGACGGCGTCGCGAAATCACGGCGTGGCTTACCCTTGTGAGCTTCTTGCATGAACGCCATGAACGCCGGTAGCGAAGTCGTCGCCCCCGTCTCGCCCGTACAGAGGGAAGAGAAGTCGTCGAAGCCGGTCCACACGACGCAGGTGATGTCGGGCGAGTAACCGGCGAACCAGGTATCCTTCGCGGCGTTCTACGAGGCACGCAGGCTTGGTTCGACCGGCGAGACATTCTGAATACTGCGCGACGACGCTTGCCGCATAGTGGCGGAGCTTTCATCAACCGGAACACCTCGCGATCTCCGAATATCGGGGGCGGCGGCAGTAGCTTCCGCCACGCTCGCCTCGAAGTCAGCATCGAGTCGGGGCCGGAAGATAGATTCGGTGCGCCCGAACGTAAAGAGAAGGGCACGATGTGCGAGATGACGCCACACGTGCGGGCGAGCGTAGCTATCGCGACCGGATCGCCGCGCATTGTCAAGACGTGATCTTCGGACGCTCTTGCTAGCATCGTCGTATGAGAACGTTCGCGCTCGTGCTGCTAACCGGATGGTTGTCGATGGCTGCCTGCGGCGGCGGCGACAACAAAAGTGCCTGTGACAAGCTGGTCGCCTGCAACCTCAGTTCGAGCGGATTTTCGTGTAACGATCAGGACAGCGATTGCGGCGATTGCCTCAACGACTCGAGTTGTGACGACATCGTCGGAGGTCATTGTACGTCGGCCTGTCCAGCAGCCGAATTCAAGCCGAAATGATCTGCATGCGTGCCACGACTGAGTTGGCACAATCGATTGGCACAGCGGTTGCTCGCGTGGGTGGTCATGGAGCGACTCGCATTCCTGCTTTGGCTTTGCCTCGCGGCCTGCAGCAGCGGCTCCGTCGATGCGTCGGATTCGTCCTGCTTCGGCGGACAACCTCCCACACAGGTGGCTGCGCTGCCGAACGAGCAGTTGCCGGCGCACGAATGGAAGGAAGGCGACCCGTTGGTGATCGACGTGTCGCGGTGTGAGAGCGGTCGTTGGTTTACCTGGCTACCATTGGGCAGCGCCTGGGTGATGGTGCGCCCCTCGGCTGACGGTTGCGAGCTTTGGCTCGGCGGCGAAACGGAGAATCCCATGTACGACGGTTCGGCGAGCCAGTATTGCCGCTTTTTGCGAAACGACTGTGAAGCTCACATCGAGGTCGGGCAAGGGGGGCCGGCGCACCTGCAAAGCGGCGCCTGCACGCCGTGAGTCATTTGCGACGACGCTTGGGAGGTGACGCGTGCCCACCGCCCGGCGGAGGCGGCCCCGGTGCAGGATGCGCGGGTGGTAGCGGTGGCGGTGGCTGCGGCTCGTGCACCGACTGCGGCAACCAAGCCTGCATCAACGGCACGTGCGGCGCCTGTCGAACGAGCGCCGACTGCTGCGCACCGCTCATTTGTGTGAACGGGACTTGCGTACCGAATGTCATCGTCAAATGATGAACCGCTAGCACCTTGGCGAGGCAGTCGCCCCCGGGCCGCGCCCACACCGGGGCCCGCGGGACGGCCTGCCTCGCCCTTTTTTAGTCTAGTTCTCATCCAGAAACGCTGCAAATCTCGGACTGGAAGGTGGTTTTTGGGTCTGATGGGGACTGCGAAGGCACGCTGGAGCGATCGAGATGCTGCTCAGCCGGCACTGATCGAATTTCTGGTGACACGTGTGCCTGAGCCCATCGACTGCACTGGCTGCGAAAGTCGATCAGGACAGCAAGTGACGAGCGAATTGAAGCAGATTACACACGAGCACCGAGCTCCATGCATACGCGTGAAGCGATTCGCTGCCGCGCCATGTGCAACGGTCGAGGCCAAAGGCGCGCTTGAGGGTCGAGATGGTCGCTTCGACACCGGCGCGAAAGTTTCGGAGCGCCTGGTAGGTGACGCGGTCGCGCGCCATCTCGGTAATACCGAGGCCGAGGTGCTTGCTGAAGACGACGTTCTTCACGCCGAGCGCGCGAATGTCGGTGAGGTTCTGTCGGGCTGCGAAGCCGCCGTCAAAAGCGACGCTGCTTGGGGTTCGCCCCAGCGCCTTCGCCGCCCTTTCGACGGCGGACACCGCAAGGGTCGAGTCGCTCGGATTGCCGGCGAGG
>WNGB01018103.1_pt1 | contig 15429 bp, 10 predicted proteins | sample 5400681 | NCBI WGS metagenome assembly WNGB01 (sample SAMN13153367, study PRJNA577476) | soil metagenome | isolation source: 115 cm soil or saprolite under grassland replicate 2 | place: USA:California | collected 2016-06-15
CGTGCAGCCAGCGCAGCCGCGGCGCGCGCGGCAGCGGCAGCACCAGCAGCCCCAACCCGTAGACCGCCACCGCGCGCGCCAGCAGCACCGCGCCGATCGCGATGCCGATCGGCAGCAGGCTGGTCGACAGGCGCACGAGGTCGACGTCCAGGCCGATCAGCAGGAAGATCGCCGAGTTCAGCAGGAACGCAACGTACTCCCAGAACGTCAGCAGCGCCAGCCGGGTCGTCGGCGACATGCCCCGCCGCGCGCCGACATTGCCGAGCACCAGGCCGGCCGCCACTACCGCGATCACCCCCGAGACGTGCAGCGCCTCGGCGCCGACGAAGGTCCCGTAAGCCAGGATCGTCGTCAGCGTGATCTCGATCAGGTGATCGTCGATTCGCGCGGTCAGCCGCGACGCCAGCGCGCCGGCGAGCGTGCCGACGGCCAGCCCGCCGCCGCCGACGACGACGAAGTCGATCACGCCGCCGGTCAGGTCGAGCGTGCCGGACAGCGCGGCGCCGAGCAGAATGCGCGAGAGCACCACGGCGGTGCCGTCGTTGAACAGGCTCTCGCCCTCGACCAGGATCTCCAGGTCGTGCGGCGCGCCGATCTGCTTGAAGATCGCCAGCACCGCGATCGGGTCGGTGGCCGCCACGATCGCGCCGAACAGCAGCGCGGATGGCCAGTCCAGCCCGACGCCCCAGACGATCAGCACGCCGACGATCGCGGCCGTCAGCAGGACGCCGGGGATCGCCAGCACGCCGATCGGCAGCAGCGTCTTGCGCAGCGCGGTCGCCTCGATGTGCAGGGTCGCCTCGAACAGCAGCGCCGGCAGGAACAGCACCAGGATCAGGTGCGGCGTGAAATGGATCTCGTCGAGCGGCAGATCGTGCAGAAACGGCAGCGGGCTGCGGATGATCGCGCCCAGCGCGAGCCCGGCCAGCACCAGCGCGATCGGGTAGGGCAGCCGCAGCCAGCGCGTCGCGATGCCGACGCCCGAGATCGTCAGCAGCAGTGCGATGATCGCGATGTCCTGGGTGACGACTTCCATTTGTCATTGGCTGGTTCTGCGGTTCTGTGGTTCTGTGGCCGCGGAACCGCAGAACCGCGGAACCAGCCGTTGCAGCCCCACCCCGCTACGAACGTCCGCAACCCTGTACTAGCCGCGCCGCAGGCCGAGCGCGCGGCCGATCGGGACGGTGAACAGGATGCCGGTGTGCCCCGCATCAAAATCGCCCACTCTGACCAATACTGTAGTCGACAGCGTGTATACCTTCAGAAGAGGAGTATACCATACCGGCATCCCTGAACCGAGGGTGAATTGGTAAAATCGGGGTTAAAGCGGTACTTCTTCTCTTAATGTTGCTGGTTTTTGTTGCGCCCCGCCGGGCGCAACAAAAACCAGCAACAGAGAATCAGGAAGTACCATTCGTGCGCTGCGTGGTGAGTCCTCACGACGCCGTGGCGCGGGAGAGCCGCAGCGCGATCCGCCGCAGCCAGGTGAATGGTCGGAACACCGTGGTGCGGACCGGTCGATCGCTCGGGGTCTCCTCGGCGGCAATGCGCGCCATGCGGTGCTGGGCGGCCTCACGCATCCGACCCTCGATGCGCTCTTTGACGACGATCTCGGTATACGGTTCCATCGTGCTCCCTCCTGTCGTCCGTGCATTCGTCGCTATGTGCGTCTCGGTGTGGCAGCAGTATAGCGGCCGGAGGGGCCTGGCACATCATGAGAATTACGCAAGCGGGTACGTATCTTTCATACCCTCGCCACAAATCGTCTCACCGTTGGCGGGCGCGGCGACGCGCGGCTCGCGGATCCTCGGGGATCGCCTTGGCGCTTTTGAGCACGGGCGGCAGCACTGCGGGCAGCGCGGCGTCCGGCTCGCTCAGCCCCGATCGGATCATTCGCAGCATCTCGACGTCGACCGCCGGGTCGGTAGATGGCGAGACAAACGCCGCCAGCCGCCGATCGACCTCTGCGCCGGCGCGCTGGATCAGCTCTTTGGCGCCGGCCCTGGCGAACTGCTCGCGGTTGGCGCGGTCGTAGACCGGGCCGGGCAGGTACAGTTCATGCGGCCAGTGCTTCAATGTATGCTCGTGCGTGAGCAGGTGCTGCTCGGCCAGCAGGCCGCGCACCAGGTCGAGCGTGGGCAGATCGTCCTTGATCTCCAGGTCGCGCACGAAATGCAGCGCCTGGGCGCACAGCTCGTCGTCGAGCACCAGCTTGGGGAGACTGAAGGTCAGCACGTAGTCTAGCATACCCGGGCCCGAGACCGAGTTGACGCCCGCCAGGGCCGCCAGCAGGGCGCCGCCGAATGTCTCGGCGCCGGCCTGGGCGTCGATGAACTTGCCCTCGCCCAGCGCCATGTAGCTCTGCGTGGGCAGGCCCAGGTATTTCGCCACGGCGACGTAGGCCACGTCGAGATATAGCGCTTCGATCGCCGCCATCGGCGACTGCGCCGTCTTCATGTGAAAGGTGGCCGGCGCGCCGCCGAACAGGACCGGCGTGCCCGGCTTGATCAGCTGCGCCATCACGATGCCCGCCAGCACGTCGGCGGTGTGGAACACCGTCGCGCCCACCAGCGTGACCGGCGCGATCAGCCCCATCAGGGTGACGGGCACGATCTCCACCGGAATGCCGTACTCGACGCAGTCCAGCAGGTTCTGGCACGAGTCTTCGCCGTAGCGGAAGAAGCCGGTCGCCGTGATGGTGAAGATCGAGAGCGGCCGTGCGATCAGGTCGGCGCGGTCGCGGCGGAACAGCTGCATCATCTCGGCCATGCGCGGCACGCCGTGCTCGGAGAATGCACCGCTCACGATCGGCTTCTGTGAGTTGAGCAGCGCCAGGTACAGGCGCCACGCGTCGCTGACCTGCGGCTCGATGTCGTTGGTCGAGAAAGCGGTGGCGAGGTACGCGATATGCTCCAGCCCATCGCAGAGCCGCACATACTCGACGAAGTCGTGCGTGCTGGCCAGGCGCGTCTCGCCGGTGCGATGGTCGAGGATCTTCAGCCCGCTCGACCCTGGGACGAAGTGCACGCGGTCGCCGCCCAGCGTGGCGTGCGGCGCTCCATCGCGCGTGAACAGCCTGAACTGGCGCGGCGCGGCTGCGATCGCCCGGTCGACCACGTCGGGCGGGAAGAGCATGCGCCGGCCGTCGCCGACCGTGTCCCGCTCGGTCAGGCCCAGATCGAGCAGGCGCTGGTGCATGGTGGGCCCGCGCACCTGGATGCCGATCTCGGACAGGATGCGTCTGGCCTCGTCCAGCACGCGGACGATCAGTTCGTCGGAGATCACTTGAATAGATGGTCGCAATTCCGCCTCCGGCAGAGTTTTGAGTTCTCAGTTTTGAGTTCTGAGTTATCGCTCAAAACTCAAAACTCAAAACTCAAAACTCATAATTCCGAGCGAAGCGAGGGCGGCGTTCCTGCCCGCCAGCCCGCTCACGCCGCCGCCCGGGTGCGTCGCCGCGCCGCAGAGGTACAGCCGCTCGATCGGGGTGCGGTATTGCGCGAAGCCGGGCAGCGGGCGCAGGAAGAAGGCCTGCGCCAGGTCCATCTCGCCGCCGTACAGGTGTCCCTCGCTCAGGTCGAACTGCGCCTCGAAGTCGCGCGGCGTCAGCACCTGCGCGTGCAGCACCAGCGAGCGCAGCTCCGGCGCGAACTCGCGCAGCCGCTCAAGCGCCAGCTCGCGCACGCGCAGCGGATCGACGTTGCCGCGGTAGGGCGCATACTGTATCCAGATCGACATAACGTGCTGACCGGCGGGCGCCAGCGCCGGGTCAGTCAGGCTGGGGATGCTCGCCTCGATGTAGGGCTGGTCGGACACTCCGCCATACTTCGCGCGGTCGAAGGCCCGCTCGAGCTGCGCCAGGCTCGGGGCGATCGTCAGCGTGCCGCGCAGCGCGTCGCCGGCCAGGCCTGGAAAGTCGGGTAGCTCGTGCAAGGCCAGGTTGACGCGGGCAACCGCGCCGTTGTAGCGAATGTGCCGCACGGCGCGGTTGAACTCCGGCTCCAGCTCGGGCGGGTCGACCAGCCGCGTGAAGGTGTGGCGCGCGTCGTAGTCGGAGATAACCTGCGCCGCCGCGATTATCTCGCCCGTGTCAAGCTGCACCCCGGTCGCGACGCCGTCCACCACGACCACGCGCGGCGCACTGGCGCCGGCGCGCAGCTCCGCGCCGTGGGCTTGTGCCGCCGCGGCAAGCGCCCGGCCGATCGCGCCGATGCCGCCGCGGGCCGTGGCGCGGAAGTAGCCGTCGCCGATCGCCAGGTGGTGCAGCAGGTTGAAGGCCGTGCCGCCGGCGAACGGGCCCTGCATCAGCCCGCGCACGCTCGCGCCGGCCAGCAGGCCTTTCAGCTCCGCGCTCTCGAACCACTCGTCGAGCAGGTCGCGCGCCGGCATCACCAGCAGGCGCATCACCTCGGCCATCTCGCGGCGGCCGTAGCCGCGCAGCTGGCCGGCCAGCGCCGCCAGCTGCAGAGCGTCGGCGGCGGAGGGGCGGTGCGCCTGCGGCGGCGTCATGGCATAGGCGGTCCGCAGGAGGTCGCTCGCCAGGTCGAGCAGCTGCATGAACTGCCCGTAGCGCGCCGCGTCGCCGGGCGCGAAGCCGCGGATCACCTCGGCCGCCGCCTCGCGATCGGCCGGCAGCGTAAAGCTCCGCCCATCCGGCAAGAGGCTCGTGACGGTATCGCGCTCGACGATCTCCAGCCCGTGCCGGCGCAGCTGCAGCTCGTCGACGATGCCGGGGTCGAGCCGGCCGCCGATCAGGCCGAGGTCGGCCTGAAAGCCGTCGGCGAAGTGGGCCGTCGCCGTCGCGCCGCCGATCTGCGCCGACCGCTCCAGCACCAGCACGCGCCGCCCGGCCCTGGCCAGGTAGGCCGCGGCGGCGAGCGCGTTGGGCGAGGAGCCCAGCAGGATCGTATCGTAGGCGCTCATGGGCGATCCTCCAGGATGGCCAGTGCGGCGTTGCGCCCTGGCGCGCCGGTGATGCAGCCGCCCGGGTGCGTGCTGCTCCCGCACATATACAGGTTGCGGATCGGCGTGCGGTAGTTCGACCACTGCGGCGACGGGCGCAGGAAGAACAGCTGCTGGAGCGCCAGCTCGCCGTGGAAGATATGGCCGGCGGTCAGGCCGAAGGTGTTCTCGAGATCCCACGGCGTCATGATATGCTTGTGCAGGATGAGGTCCTTCAGGTTTGGCGCGTGCTCGGCCAGCGTGTCGATCACCACGTCGAGGAACTGCGCCTTCCGCTGCTCGTTCCAGCCACCCTCCAGGTCGGACGACGCGTACTGCACGAATATGGACATCACGTGCTTGCCGGGCGGCGCCATGCCGGGATCGATCAGCGACGGGATCAGTGCGTCCATGAAGGGCTTGCGCGCCCAGCCGCCGTACTTGGCGTCGTCGTAGGCGCGCTCCAGGTAGTCTACGCTCGGCGCGATCTCGATCGAGCCGCGCAGCAGCGCTTCCTTGCCCCTGGGGAGCGAGGTGAACTCGGGCAGGCCGTCGAGCGCCAGGTTGACCTTGCAGGCCGGGCTGCTGATCCGGAAGCGCCTGACGTCGTGGACGAACTCGTCGGGCAGGTGCCGGGGCTCGACCAGCTTGAGGAAGGTGCGCTTGGCGTCGGCGTTCGAGACCACCACGTCGGCGAAGTACTCGTCGCCGTTCTCGAGCGCCACGCCCGCCGCCGCGCCGCTCTTGACGATCACCTGTGCGACGGGCGCGTCGACCTTGATCTCGACGCCGGCCTCGCGCGCCGCGCTGGCGATCGCCTGGCTCAGCGCGCCGGTGCCGCCGCGCGCGAAGCCCCAGGCACGGAACACGCCGTCGACCTCACCGAGGTAGTGGTGCAGCAGCACGTAGCCGGTCCCCGGCGTGCGCGGCCCCATGAAGGTGCCGATGATGCCGCTGGTCGACTTGGTGCCCTTGAGCGCCGCGGACTCGAACCACTCGTCCAGGAAATCCGCCGCGCTCATGGTCATCAGGCGCGCCAGCAGGTAGAAGTCGTCCTTGCGCAGCTGTTCGAGCACGCCGCCGACCTTCGCCATGGTCTCGAGATCTTTCGGCGCGAGCGAGGTTGGGTCGGGCGGGATCATGCTGAGCAGCGGGCGCACGGCCAGCGCCAGGCGGCGCATGGTGCGCGCATACTCGTCGTAGGCCTCGGCGTCGCGCCGGGAGTGGCGGGCGATCTCGTGCCTGGTGGCGTCGTGGTCGGGCCAGTCGGCCAGGTAGTCGCCGTTGGGCAGCGGCACGTAGGTGCTCTCCAGCGGCATAATCTCCAGCCCGTGCCGCGCCAGCTCCAGCTCCTGGATCACCTCGGGGCGCAGCAGGCTGATCAGGTATGAGGCGATCAGGTACTTGAAGCCGGGATAGATCTCCTCGGTGACGGTGGCCCCGCCGACGGTGTGGCGGCGCTCCAGCACCAGCACGCGCTTGCCCGCCCTGGCCAGGTACGCGGCGTTGACCAGGCCGTTGTGGCCGCCGCCGATCACAATCGCATCGTAGCGATGGTTGTTCATATTCCTTCCCTTCGGTCAGGGGTTTTGAGTTTTGAGTTTTGAGTTTTGAGTTGGAAACATCTCCAACTCAAAACTCAGAACTCAAAACTCAGAACTTCTTGCGGGCTGGGTTGAAGAACGGTAGCCTGGCGACTCGGGCCTCGAAGGGCCGCCGGAAGCGGTCGACGTCCAGATCGATCGTGACCGTCGCGCCGGGCGCGGCGTAGCGCGGCTGGAGGTGGCCCAGAGCGATGTACTTCTTCAGCGTCGGCGACCAGACGCCGCTGGTGGCGTAGCCGACCTGCTCGCCGCCGGCGTACAGCGGGATCACCGCGCGCCAGGCCAGGAACGGGTAGGGGACCGGCAAGCCGAGGGCGTGGTGCTGGCGCTCGAGCTCATTGTGGTCGATCTCCAGGCCCACCAGCGCCGTCGACGAGCCGCGCTGTTTTTCGGCCAGCAGAGCCCGGCGCCCGACGAAATTACCCTTGCTCCAGCTCACCGCCCACTCCAGGCCCAGATCGAGCGGTGTGGAGGTCTGGGCCTCGATCATAGCCTTGTTGGCTGGCGTGTAGTCCACGTCGAGCATGATCAGCCCGGCCTCGATCCGCGCGACGTCGAGCGCCCAGATGCCGGCCGGCTGAAGCGCGAAGGCGCGCCCGGCCGCGATCAGCGCATCCCACACGCGCTCGGCGCCGGCGCGGTCGGCGTCCAGCCACAGCTCGTAGCCCAGATCGCCGGTGTAGCCGGTGCGCGAGATCATCACCGGCGTGTCCGCGATCAACGCGTCGACGAAGCGGTAGTACTTCAGGCCGGCCAGCGGCGCGCCGGTGAGCGCCAGCAGCAGCTCGCGCGACTTCGGCCCCTGCAGCGCCAGCGCGGCGATTCGCTCGGAGACATCCTCGATCCGCACCTGCATGCCGACAGCGTTGTCCTCCAGCCAGCGCAGGTTCGGCTCGGCCGAGGTCAGGCGGTAGCGCTGCTCGCCCAGGCGCGCGATCGTGCCGTCGTCGACGACCTTGCCGTGCGAGTCGCACCAGGGCGTGTAGAGCATGCCGCCGATCGGGCATTTGCTCACGTCGCGCGTCACCAGGCGATTGAGAAAGCGCAGCGAGTCCGCGCCCGTCACCTGGTATTTGCACAGCGGCGAGACGTCGATCAGGACGCACGCGTTGCGCAGGGCCAGATACTCGCGGTCGTGGGTCATCTCGTAGGCGCTGGCAGCCGTGTACCCGGCCCAGCGGCGCCACTGGTTGGCCTGCATCAGCGCCGCCGTGCGCGCATGAAAGGGAGTGGTCTTGAGCATGCTACCTCCACACTCGGGCGCACAAGGCTAGCGATCGCTCGTGCGACCGTCTGCGCACCTGGATGGCGTGACAACGTTGCTTTCGACATTGTGAGAGGTCGAGTGTATGCCATGGCACAGTGGTTGTCAAATCAAGCGGGCCAGGTTGAATTCACGTTTCACGTTTCACGTTTCAAGGGTCCGCTTGACATTCGAACGGACCTTGGATCTGTGTGTGTAACGAATCGCCGCGCGCCGAGACCAATTGAGCAGAAGTACTCAGTGGAGCGTAGCGAATACAGTCAGGGCCGATCTTGGCGCTTGACGCCTATCGCTCCCAACACCGCGCCACGCCGCGTCCCAGCGCAATCAGTGATATCGAACGGCGCGCCCTGGCACCAGGCGGCGGCCCGGTGTACCCCGAGCGACACGGAATAGCGTAGACAGGAGGATTGACCATGCAAGGCATTCGAGGCAAAAACGTACTCGTGACGGGCGGCAGCTCCGGCATCGGGCAGGCGATCGCGATTCGCTTCGCACAAGAGGGCGCGAACGTGGCGATCAATTATCGCAAGGGCGCGTCCGAGGCCGAGCAGACCCACGACATCATCCACGCCACGCTCGACCAGATGGGCGTGCACGGCGGCCACCACGTGCTCATCCAGGCCGACGTCGCCAAGGAGGAGGACATCCGCCGGATGTTCGAAACCACGATCGGCGAGCTGGGCGGCCTGGATATTCTGATCAACAACGCCGGCATCCAGACCCCGATCGACTCGCACGAGATCACCGCCGAGAGCTTCGACCGCGTGCTGGGCGTGAACCTGCGCGGCGCGTTCCTGTGCGCCCGCGAGGCGATCACGCACTTCCTCGCGCAGAGCAAGCCGGGCGTGATCGTCAACATGTCGAGCGTGCACCAGGTTATCCCCAAGCCGCGCTTCCTGAGCTACTCGGTCAGCAAGGGCGGCATGCAGAACCTGACCCACACGCTGGCGCTGGAGTACGCCGGCCGCGGCATCCGCGTCAACGCGGTCGGCCCCGGCGCGACGATCACGCCGATCAACCGCGCCTGGGTCGACGACCCGGAGAAGCGCGCGATGGTCGAGAGCCACATCCCGATGGGCCGCGCCGGCACGTCGGAGGAGATGGCCGCCGTCACCGTGTTCCTGTGCTCCGACGAGGCGGCCTACATCACCGGCCAGACCCTGTTCGTGGACGGCGGCCTGACGCTGTACCCCGACTTCCGGACCGCATGGTCGTCCGAGTAAGTTTTGAGTTATGAGTTATGAGTTTTGAGTTAGACAATCTCCCTGGCAACTTGACAATTTGTGGTGGGGGTGGGGGTTTGGGGGGGGGGGGGGGGGGGCTCGCAATGTGAGCCTGGATATGAACGAGGATAACTCAGCACTCAGCACTCAGCACTCAGAACTGGATCAGTGGTGGCCCTCGCGCTACGGCGCCCGCGATCAGCTGGGCACCCTGAATGAGATCACGCCGGCGAAGGTGGTGGCGGCGGCGCGGCTGGTGCGCGCGGGCACGACCTACGACCTGGGGCGCACGCTGCACGCCGACGTGCCACGCTTCGAGGGGCGCTACTGGCAGCAGACGCTGGTCAGCAGCGCGCACATCATCAACCCGCGCAAGCCGGGCGGCGTGCCCCATTCGGCAGGCTCAGGGCAGGCGGGCGGATGGGGCCGTAACCGGGTCAACTGGGTCACCGAGTTGGTGACCGGCACGCTGCAGATCGGCACCCACCTGGACGGCCTGAACCACCTGCAGATCGGCGACCGCTTCTACAACGGCTACCGGCTGGAGGAGATTGCCGAGGAGTGGGGCACCAGCAAGCTGGGCATCGAGACGGTGCCGCCGATCGTTACCCGCGGCGTGCTGGCCGACATCGCGCGCTACCGTGGCGTGGACCGGCTCCAGCCCGGCCAGGTCGTGACCGTAGCCGACCTGGAGGGTGCGCTGCGCGCCGAGGGCGTGGCGGTCGAGCCGGGCGACGTGCTGCTGCTGCACACCGGCTGGGGCGTGCTGTGGGACGAGGACCCCACGCGCTACACGTCTGGCGAGCCGGGCGCCGGCATGGCTGTGGCGGAGTGGCTGGTCGAGCACCGTGTCGCGATGACCGGCGCGGACACCTGGAGCTTCGGCGCGGTGCCGGGCGAGGACCCCGAGCGGCCGTTCGTCGTCCCGCAGACGCTGAACGTACGGCACGGCCTGTTCATCATGGAGAACCTGGACACCGCGGCGCTGGCCGCCGCGCGGGTCTACGAGTTCATGTTCGTGCTGACGCACCACAAGACCCGCGGCTCGACCGCCTCCGGCATCGCGCCCGCCGCCGTCGTTTGAACGTTAGCAGGTTCGCAGGTTAACAGGTTAGCACGTTTCCATTGCTTAACCTTCTAACTTTCTAACCTTTTAACCTTCTAACAAGGACTACTACAGATGCAGACCAATATCAATGGACACGACCGATTCGCCGGCGCGCTGGTGGCCGAGCGCGACGAGACCGAGTACGTCAGCCTGGTCGTGCCGGGCCAGGGCAAGCTGGAGGGCATGACCTTCGCCAGCAACGAGCAGATCGAGGCGGCCGTCGAGGCGATCCTGGAGAACATCGGCGAGGACCCGGCGCGCGAGGGGCTGCTGCGCACGCCCGGCCGCGTGGCCAAGATGTACGCCGAGCTGACCGCCGGCTACCACATCGACCCGCAGGCGCTGATCAACGACGCGATCTTCACCGTCGACTACGACGAGATGGTGGTCGTCAAGGATATCGACTTCTCGAGCCTGTGCGAGCACCACATGCTGCCGTTCATGGGCCGCGTGCACGTGGCCTACATCCCCAACGGCAAGGTGGTCGGCCTCTCGAAGATCCCGCGGATCGTCGAGATGTTCGCCCGCCGCCTGCAGGTCCAGGAGCGCATGACCGTCCAGATTGCCGACCTGATCGATGCGGCGCTGCGCCCGCACGGGGTCGCGGTGGTGGCCGAGGGTGTGCACATGTGCTCGGTGATGCGCGGCGTGAAGAAGGCCAACGCGACCATGATCACCTCGGCGATGCGCGGCGTGTTCCGCAGCGACCCCAAGACCCGCGCCGAGTTCATGGGCCACGTCGACCACGGGCGATGAGCGGGCCAGGGGTCAGGGGTCAGGGGCCAGGGGTCAGTCACCTCAAGCTCCCTCACCTTGTCACCTTGTCACCCTTCGGCTTCGCTCAGGGCAAGCCTTGTCATCTTGTCAGGAATAGGAGGCAGTAATGACGATTGAGCATGAGCGATTGCAGGCCGATGGCCCCGGCTGGAAGAAGTGGGGCCCCTACCTGAGCGAGCGGGCCTGGGGCACCGTGCGCGAGGACTACAGCGCCTATGGCGAGGCCTGGGACTACCTGCCGCACGACCACGCCCGCTCGCGCGCGTACCGCTGGAACGAGGATGGGCTGGCCGGCATCTCCGACGACCAGCAGCGGCTCTGCTTCGCGCTGGCGCTCTGGAATGGCCGCGACCCGATCCTCAAGGAGCGGCTGTTCGGCCTGACCGGCCCCGAGGGCAACCACGGCGAGGATGTCAAGGAGTACTACTTCTACCTCGACTCAACGCCGACCCACTCGTACATGAAGATGCTCTACAAGTATCCGCAGGTCGCCTTCCCGTACGCCGATCTGGCCGAGACGAACCGCCGCCGCGGCAAGGACGCGCCGGAGTACGAGCTGATCGACACCGGCGTCTTCGCCGACGACCGCTACTTCGACGTGGTGGTCGAGTACGCCAAGGCCGGCCCCGACGACATTCTTATTCGCGTTAGCGCGACCAACCGCGGCCCCGAGGTGGCCGAGCTGCACCTGCTGCCGACGCTCTGGTTCCGCAACACCTGGAGCTGGGAAAGCGCAAAGCGCAAAGCGCAAAGCACAGAGCGGCCGCGCCTGCGGAGCGCCGAGCCGGTTGGGGAGTTTGGCGGTCCAGCCATCCTTGCCGAGCATCCCGATTTGGGCAGCTACGTGCTCGCCTGCGATGCGCCCCCAGCCTCCAGCCCCCAGCCCCCAGCCCCTAGGCTGCTGTTCACCGAGAACGAGACCAACCTCGCACGGCTCTACGGCGCCCCGAACGCCACGCCCTTCGTCAAGGACGGCATCGGCGACGCGGTGGTCCACGACCGGGCCGAGGCCGTCAACCCCGAGCAGACCGGCACTAAGGCCGCGGCGCACTACCGGCTGGCGATCGAGCCCGGCGCCACGGCGGCGATCTGCCTGCGGCTGCGTCGTGGGGCTGGAGACTTGGAACTTGGGGCTAATAATGGCGACTACGCCCCAAGCCCCAAGCCCCAAGCCCCATTCGCGGACTTCGAGGCGATCTTCGCGCAAAGACGGGCCGAAGCCGATGCTTTCTACGCCGCGCTCCAGCCGGCGAGCCTGAGCGACGAGGCGCGGCTCATCCAGCGCCAGGCGTTTGCCGGGATGCTCTGGTCGAAGCAGTTCTACTTCTACGACGTCGACGAGTGGCTGCGCGGCGACCCCGGCCAGCCGCCCCCCCCGCCCGAGCGCCGCAATGGGCGCAACCGCACGTGGGCGCACCTGAACACCGCCGACATCATCTCGATGCCCGACAAGTGGGAGTACCCCTGGTTCGCCGCCTGGGACCTGGCGTTCCACTGCATCCCGCTCGCGCAGGTCGACCCCGACTTCGCCAAGGAGCAGCTCGTGCTGCTCGGCCGCGAGTGGCTCCAGCACCCCAACGGCCAGATCCCGGCCTACGAGTGGGCCTTCTCCGACGTCAACCCGCCGGTGCTGGCCTGGGCGGCCTGGCGCGTCTACAAGATCGAGCAGAAGCAGCGCGGCACCGGCGACCTGGCCTTCCTGGAGCGCGTGTTCCACAAGCTGCTGCTGAATTTCAACTGGTGGGTCAACCTGAAGGACCCCGAAGGCATGAACATCTTCCAGGGCGGCTTCCTGGGCCTCGACAACATCGGCGTGTTCGACCGCAGCCAGCCGCTGCCGACCGGCGGCCACCTCGAGCAGAGCGACGGCACCAGCTGGATGGGCATGTTCTGCCTGAACATGCTGACGATCGCGCTCGAGCTGGCGGTGCACAACCGCGTCTACGAGGACATCGCCACCAAGTTCTTCGAGCACTTCCTGTATATCGCCGAGGCCATGAACAACATCGGCGGCGAGGGCATCGCGCTCTGGGACGAGGAAGACGAGTTCTTCTACGATGTGCTGCACCTACCCAACGCCGAGAACCGCCCGCTCAAGATCCACTCGATGGTCGGGCTGATCCCGCTGTTCGCCGTGGCCACGATCGAGCCGGCGCTGCTCGACCGGCTGCCCGAGTTCAAGGGCCGGCTGGAGTGGTTCCTGACCCACCGGCCGCATCTGGCCAGGCTGGTCTCGCGCTGGCAGGAGCCGGGGATGGGCGAGCGGCGGCTGCTGGCGATCTGCCGCGGCCACCGCATGAAGCGCGTGCTGCGGCGCATGCTCGACGAGAGCGAGTTCCTGTCACCCTATGGCGTGCGCGCGCTCTCGCGCTACCACCTGGATCATCCCTACATGCTCGACGCGGGCGGGATGCGCTACGCGGTCGAGTATCAGCCGGCCGAGTCGAACAGCGGGCTGTTCGGCGGCAACTCGAACTGGCGCGGGCCGATCTGGTTCCCGGTCAACTACCTGATCATCGAGTCGCTGCAGCAGTTCCACCACTACTACGGCGACGACTTCACGGTCGAGTGCCCGACCGGCTCGGGCCAGCACATGACGCTGCGCGAGATCGCCGACGAGCTCTCGCGGCGGCTGATCGGCATCTTCCTGCGCGACGGCGACGGGCGGCGGGCGGTGTTCGGCGGGCAGGAGTACTTCCAGCGCGACCCACACTGGCGCGACTACGTGCCGTTCCACGAGTACTTCCACGGCGACAGCGGCGCGGGCGTCGGCGCGAGCCACCAGACCGGCTGGACCGGCGTGGTCGCCAAGCTCATCCAGCAGCAGGGCGAGCACCCGAGCCGCGTCACGGCCGCGCGAGAGGATCTGGTGGCGGCAGCGGCGGCTTAAGCGTAACCACCAGGGCGCCAGGGCACAAGGCTTGAAGATGAGGTCGGCGTCGGACATAACCACCAAGGCACCAGGGCACTAAGGTTTGAAGATACCGTTACCGCCGCCCTCGACTTGAACAGAACCATCAGGACGCCAGGGCGCCAAGGCTTGAAAATGAGGTCGGCGTCGGACATAACCGCCAAGGCGCCAAGGCACCAAGGTTTGAAGATGAAGATGCCGTCGATACGACTCCATTATCTCAGAATCTTGGTGTCTTGGTGTCTTGGTAGTGACAAAACCGTTGAGAAGTGAACCGCGTATCGACGTGACTGTATCGCCGACACCGCAAAATCTTGGTGTCTTGGTGGTAAAGGAGCCTGCTCCATGAGGCAAACCATTCTCGATCAGCCGCTGGTCCACTTCGGCCGCGAGCTGTGCGACGATCTCGCGGCTGGCATGCGGCGCGAGTGGCTGGTCACGAACGGGCTGGGCGGGTACGCCTCCGGCACGCTGGCCGGCCCGAACACCCGCCGCTACCATGGCCTGCTGGTCGCCGCGCTCAACCCGCCGGTCGAGCGCACGGTGCTGGTCGGCGGCGCGGTCGAGTGGGCCAGCTACGACGGCCGCCGCTACCCGCTCTCGGCCCACGAGTACGCCGGCGGCACCGTCGACCCGCACGGCTACCGCCACGTCCAGTCGTTCGCGCTGGAGGGCGCGCTGCCGGTCTGGACCTTCGCGCTGGCCGACGCGCTGCTGGAGCGGCGCGTGTGGATGGCTTACGGCGCAAACACCACCTACGTGCGCTACCGGCTGCTGCGCGGCACGCGGCCGGTCGAGCTGGAGATCACGCCGCTGGTGACGTACCGCGACTTCCACGCGCTGTCCTCCGGCGCCGGCTGGCGCCCGGCCGTCGAGCCGCAGCCGCGCCAGGCGACGATCCGGGCCTTCGACGGCGCGCGGCCGCTCCGGCTGCTGGCCGACGGCGGCGCGTTCGCTCCCGGCGGCGACTGGTATTACAACTTCAGCCACCGCGAGGAGGCCGCGCGCGGCCTCGACGATCGCTCCGACCTCTTCGCGCCCGGCGCGTTTAAGGCGCGCCTGGAGCCCGGCGCCGCGCTTACCCTGGTGCTGACCGCCGAGGACGGCGCGGACATGGACGGCGCGCGCGCCCTCGACGCCGCGCGCGCGCGGCAGAACGAACTGCTGCGCCGCGCGGCCGCCGAGCAGTCCGACCCGGCCGTCCAGCAGCTGGTGCTCGCGGCCGACCAGTTCATCGTCGCGCGCGGCGAGACTGGAGACTGGAGGCTGGAGGCTAGCGGGAATGGACAAGCCCCAAGCCCCAAGCCCCAAGCCCCAAGTCTCGGCAAGACGGTGATTGCTGGATATCATTGGTTTGCTGACTGGGGAAGAGATACTATGATCGCCCTGCCTGGGCTGACCCTTGCCACGGGGAGGCCCGAGGACGCCGCCGGCATTCTGCACACCTTCGCGCGCTACGTCGCCGGCGGCCTGCTGCCGAACAACTTTCCCGACCATGCCGGCGTCATCCCCGGCTACAACACGGTCGACGCGACGCTCTGGTACGCGCACGCCATCCGCGCCTACGCGCGCGCGACCGGCGACGCCGCGCTGGTCGA
>WNGB01015786.1_pt1 | contig 15428 bp, 6 predicted proteins | sample 5400681 | NCBI WGS metagenome assembly WNGB01 (sample SAMN13153367, study PRJNA577476) | soil metagenome | isolation source: 115 cm soil or saprolite under grassland replicate 2 | place: USA:California | collected 2016-06-15
CGAGCGCGCATTGAAGCGGTCGATGGAGACATCGGCGCGTATCTTTCGCTCGACATCGAAGCTGCGATAAAAGAGGCGGAGCATGCCAACGTCGATCTTCCTCTTGGCGGCATTCCGATTGCGATCAAAGACATCATCAGCGTGATGGATCAGCCGTGCACATGCGCGTCGAAAATCTTGCACGGCTATCGCGCCCCGTATGACGCCACGGTGGTTCAAAAATTGCGCGCGGCGGGCGCAATTCCATTCGGCAAAACCAACCTGGACGAGTTCGCTATGGGCTCGTCCACGGAAAATTCGGCGCTGAAATCGACGCGCAATCCGTGGGACTTGTCGCGCGTGCCAGGAGGATCCAGTGGCGGTTCGGCAGCAGCCGTTGCCGCAGATGAAGCCTTCGGCGCGCTCGGGTCCGACACTGGCGGTTCGATTCGGCAACCGGCTGCGCTATGCGGTGTGATCGGGTTCAAGCCAACCTACGGCCGGGTTTCTCGCTTCGGTCTCGTCGCGTTTGCGTCATCGCTCGACCAAATTGGACCGGTAACAAAGACCGTGCGCGACGCCGCGCTGATCATGAACGCTATCGCGGGGCATGACCCGCAAGACTCCACATCGCTCAACGAGCCCGTGCCGAACTACGTGACGAGCTTGGGAAATGATTTGCGCGGCGTCCGGTTGGGCGTGCCCAAGGAATACATGATCGAAGGGATCGATCCGCAAGTGCGAGCGGCAATCGATGCCGCGGTGAAACAGCTCAATTCGCTGGGAGCGGAGATTGTTGAGGTTTCGTTGCCCAGCACTGAATACGCGGTCGCGGCTTATTACATTATTGCCACCGCGGAAGCTTCCGCGAACCTCGCTCGATTCGATGGCGTTCGTTACGGGTATCGTGCTGAAAATCCTAAAGACGTGCTCGATCTTTATGGCCGCACGCGTGAGGAAGGTTTCGGACCGGAAGTGAAACGGCGCATTATTCTTGGCACTTACGTTTTGAGCTCCGGTTATTACGACGCCTATTACTTGCGCGCGCAAAAAGTGCGTGAACTGATTCGCCGCGATTTCGCGAGGGTTTTCGAAAACGTCGATGCATTGATCTCGCCGACTTCGCCCGTAGCGGCATTCACGCTAGGCGAACGCGTTGCGGATCCGTTGCAAATGTATCTCGCAGACATTTTCACGATTGCAGCCAACCTGGCTGGCATTTGCGGAATCAGCATCCCATGCGGTTTCGCCGAGCTGAACCGCCATCGTCTGCCAATCGGTTTGCAGTTGTTAGGCAAACCGCTGGATGAAGCCCGCATTTTGCAAGTCGCGCAGGCCTACGAGCAAAGCACAGACTGGCACAAAGCGCGTCCGCCTATCGCCTCGAACTTGCCAAAAGCGTAAGGCCTCCGGCTTCCCTGCTGAATAAAGGCATCAATCACGTAAATTGAACGCAAAGAAAACACATCCCTTTATGAACAATTCCAAGAATGTCTCCCGTTGCTCGTTCAATCGTTTGAACCAATCCCTGTTCGTCTTGACAGTGTGCGCAGTTGCGGCCATCGCGAATGCCGCCAATCCGGATAATCAAATTTATGACGAATCGCTGGACGGACGTTTCGGATTTCGAGACTCCTTCGCGGGCGCTACAAAAACCGAAGAATCGAATACGGATGCCGTTTCCGCGATTGAAGTCGTCGAAATCTCTTCAAAGCGAGTCGTCCTGCCGTCACCGAAAGAAGCGCTGACGCCCATTCATCTGCGGCGGCAACCCCAGGCTTGGTCACGAGACTCGAAGCATATTGCCTTGAGTTTTCAAACAGGACCGCGGACGTGGACAACGACGCTCTACGAATGGGATGGAGAGACGTTTGTCGAGGTCTTATGGCCACGGGATGCCATTCTCAAGCGGATCGCGGAGGAACAGGCGGCACAGTTGAAAGCGCTCGGGATGCCGGAAGGCACTCCTCGGAAGCTTGTCTATGAAGGTTTCACGGCTCTGGAATGGGTGGATGCGACTGCGGTTAAGATGATCGCAGAGCGTATAGACTCGGTCGTACTCTCTAAAGACCAGCCTCCGGCCGAACTCGATGCTCGGTTTAGTTTTGTCATCAAGATTCGGGACTTGCGCAAGACGGAGATAGCCGATGCCACGAAGATTCCCGGCACCTACGGCTATGGCGACCAAGAAGACAGGGTTGAGGCGCGACTCGCGGACGAGCAGCCTGAGTCGTCCTATTTGGTCAACGATGTCGAGGAAGGTCGACAGCCATTCCGCTTGTATGCCTTGGAACGGTTCTGGGTCGTTGGCGAGAAAGGAGATGACTACGTGGTCGAAGACGGCTGTTCTAATAAAGGGAGAGTTCCCCGACGGCTCGTTCACAAATTCCCATCGGCCTTTTCAAGTGGTGAGATGGACCCGAGCGCCGAATCCCTGGGTGTTTATTACTATGTGCTCGTGAAAGACGCCGAATCAGGCTACCTTCCCGCGTTGCGGGCGGTGTTCGCATTTGGTGAGTTTGATGGCGGGGCGGGCGAAGTTCACGAGGGTTCTATCATTGACATCAAAAAATTCGTGAGCGCTTGGCAGATTGCCGAAGCAGAAAAATCGTTTTCCACTGCGGAGCGCGGCACCGTCAAACCTTCTAAATCATCCGCCATCCGGCGAGGCAAGCTTATCGACTTCAAGCAAGTCCTAACAAAAGCAAATGCCTGCGGTCGCCTGGTGGATGAAAACGTTGGTGGATCCCTGCTCGTCACGGGCGTTCCCACGGGTCAAAAACCATTCAAACTCCATGGAGGGGAATATTTTGCGATCACCGGCGAGAAAGATGGCGACTACATCATCCAAGATGCCGCGGGCAATCAAGGCTATGTGGCAAACGACTTCGTGGAGACAGTGCCAAAGCCGATCACGGAGTCCGCGATGCTGTTGCCATTGATGGGGCTACACTACATGCGAGTGGTAAAAGGGACGCAGTGCGACCGCGATTCCCCTGACACGCGGCGTCTGATGTTATCGCTCGACCTCACTGGGCAGTCCGGTGCGGAGCACGCCAAAAACTTGGAGAAAATGCTCGATCACGACGACGCTGTTTCAATCCTGCTAAAAGAGTTCTCACCCGCTCGCGTGAACGCCATCCGCGCCATGCTGCTGCAAGGCAGGACCGAAAATGAAAAGGCTGAACTGAAAAGGAAATACCCACAGATCTTTCACGGCGCTGCGCCGCCAAAGAGTCCTGCAAAAAAGAAGTCATAACTTCCCTGCCCGACCGAGAAGCTGGCGATGAAATCCGCTGCATCCTTCCATTCGGGGTGCACACCGAGAAAGACTGCATCCCTGTTGTGCGCGAAGCACAGCGCGACTCGATCAAGGATCGCGATGAGGGCGCGAAGTTGTGCATGTCGATCGTTCCCGCGGCGAAGAAGGAGCGGCGTCGCCTTCAGTTTCGTTATGGCCGTCGTTCTTTGATTGACAATAAAATTTCCGCGATCGCCTCGGCGCGCGGCTTGGCGCCGAGATTGCCTTTGCCGTGGACGCGCACGCTCACGGCGTTGGCTTCCATGTCGCGCTTTCCGATGACAAACATGCTGTGCACTTTCATTTGCTCGGCGCGCTGGATTTTGCCGTTGATCTTATCCGTGCTGTCGTCGATCTCTGCGCGCACTTGATGAGCGCGCAGCTCCTTCAGAATTGATCGCGCGTAATCCATTAACTTCGGTTCGTCGCCGATGGTGAGGATGCGCACCTGTTCCGGAGACAACCAGAGCGGGAAATTGCCGGCGTAATGCTCGATCAAAAATCCGATAAACCGTTCGTGAGTGCCCAGCGGCGCGCGATGGATGCAGATCGGGATCTTGTCGACGTTGTCGCGGTCCTTATAGCGAAGATCAAAGTTGCGCGGTTGCGCGAAATCGACCTGGTTTGTCGCGATCGAGAACTCGCGTCCGATTACGCTCCACGCTTGCACGTCGATCTTCGGACCGTAAAAGGCCGCTTCGTTCGGCACTTCTACGTAGTTGATTCCGGAATTCTTTAACACGTTGCGCGTCATTTCCTCAGTCTTTTTCCAGAGCTCCGGTTCATCGACAAATTTTTGTCCAAGTTTCGCGGGATCGTGCGTCGAGAAACGCATCAGATATTTATCGATCCCAAACAGCTTGAAATAGTTTAGATACATTTCATTCACCGCGTTGAACTCGGCTTCAAACTGCTCTGGCGTCATGTAAAGGTGGGCATCATTCATCTGCAGCGACCGCACTCGCATCAGCCCGAACAACTCGCCGCTCTTCTCGTAGCGATAACACGTCCCATATTCCGCCAGTCGCAGCGGCAGATCGCGATAGCTGCGCGGAACCGACGCGAACAGCTTGTGATGATGCGGGCAGTTCATGGCTTTGAGGTAGTACTTCGTCGTGATTCGTGAATCGTGAATCGTTGAATCGGAAGCTCCCCGATGTAACGGATCTCGATTTAACGATTCAACGTCTCCTGCGAGTTCCATCGGTGGGAACATCGATTCGGCATAGTAGGGTAGGTGACCGCTTTTTTTGTACAGGCTTTCGCGTGCGATGTGCGGGGTGCGGACGCGCTGATAACCGGCGGCGAATTCAGTTTCTTTTGCGAGCTTCTCCAGTTCCTCGGCGATCACTGCGCCGCGCGGCAGAAACATTGGCAAACCCGGGCCCACGTCGTCATCGAAAACGAATAGCTCCAGTTCGCGGCCAAGCTTCCGATGGTCGCGTTTCTTCGCTTCCTCCAGCATAGCGAAGTAATTATCGAGCTCTTTTTTGGTTTTGAACGCGGTGCCGTAAACGCGCTGTAATTGCGGATTCTTTTCGTCGCCTTTGTAGTACGCGCTGGCAACAGTGGTCAGCTTGAATGCGCCGATGTTTCCCGTGCGCATCACGTGTGGGCCTGCGCAGAGATCGATGAAATCGCCGTTGCGATAGAGCGAGATCTTTTCATCGGCAGGAATGTTTTCGATGATGTCGAGTTTGTATTTGCTGGGCTCGGCTCGTTCCCCCAGACCCGCAAGCCGGCCTAGCTTTCCGAGTTCGAGCGCTTCGTCTCGCGAAACCTCGATTTTTTCGAACGGATGGTTTGCTTTGATTTCGTTTTTCATCTCGGCTTCGATCTTTTCGAAATCATCGGGCGAAATACGGTGAGGAAGATCCACGTCATAATAAAAGCCGTTCTCCACCGGCGGCCCCGCGGCGAACTGTGCTTCCGGCCAGATTTTTAGAATAGCGGTCGCGAGGACGTGTGACGCGGAATGACGGAGACGTTCGAGATCCGTCATTTGTGTGCGTTCCTCCAGAGTTTTTCGTTCGTCAGGCATTGGGTCCAGAGATTCTTCGACTTCGCTCGGAATGACAAAGGGAATTAACCACGAAGCACCCGAAGGACACAAAGAATTTGAGACTGACATGGTCACGTGCGGGACCAGCAAGGAGTGACGGTTTCCCAACCACCATTGTGGACGGCTACCGAAGCCGTCGCTTCTTGTGAACCATCTTCAGGCTTGATTTCTCTACGACTTTTTACTTAAGTCGTATCGTGCCTGCGGTAGCTAACGGAGCACCGGGGAGCGCGACTGGTCAAAGCACTGCGACTGGTCAAAGCACTCAAAACGGGGCTGCTGCATTTACCACCACGCATTGGAGCGTGGTGCTGACAGCGCAAGGCGAATCAGCGGAGGCTGAGGCGGCGCTCGAAAAGCTTTGCCGAACCTATTGGTGGCCACTTTACGGGTTCGTCAGACGCGAAGGCTATAAGCCGGAGGATTCGCAAGATCTCACTCAAGCTTTTTTTGCGCGGCTGCTCGAACGGCGGGACCTCGAAACGGTGAGGCAGGAAAGGGGACGGTTGCGTTCTTATCTACTGGCGTCGATCAAGAATTTTCTGTCCAAGGCGCGCCATCGCGAACTGACCGTCAAACGAGGCGAAGGTCGGCCTCTGGTTTCACTGGAAGATTTGCTCGCGCGCGAGCGCACCGACCAGGAGCCGGCCCACAAATTGAGCGCGGATCGCATTTACGAGCGTCGTTGGGCATTAACATTATTGGAGCAAGTGCTCGTGCGGCTCAGAGCCGAATATGAAGCTGCTGGCAAACTGCCGTTATTCGATCGCTTGAAAGAATTGCTCGCCAAAGAATCCGGCCAGCCTTCGCAGGCTGAGATAGCCGCCGAACTGCAAATGACCGAAAACGCCGTGAAACAAGCCTTTCACCGCTTGCGCCATCGCTATGGGCAGTTGTTGCGCGAAGAGATTGCCCACACGGTTGCGGTGCAGGATGACGTCGAGGATGAGCTGCGACATTTCATCGCCGTATTGCAAACGTAACCTGTGAAAGAATTTCGGGCAGTACAAGTGGAACCGATAAATCGTCCGGACACCAGCATGACCAATACCAGCAGAGTTTGTCCAGAATGCGGCGCCACAGTGTTCGCGGATGCGCCGGAGGGAGTTTGCAGCGCGTGCCTGTTTCGGACTGGTCTCGCCTCACTCGACGACAAAGATGACAAGGAAGCTAATTTGATCGTTGGTCACACGATCGGTCACTACAAAATTTCTGAACGGATCGGCACCGGCGGGATGGGCGAAGTCTATCTGGCCACCGACATTATCGCGGGCCGCAAAGCTGCGCTTAAACTCTTGCCAACGCGCTTTACCGGCGATGCAGGACGCCTGAAGCGGTTTCAACAAGAAGCGCGGGCCGTCGTTAGGCTTAATCATCCAAATATCCTGACGATTTACGAGATCGGCGAGGATCACTCAATTCATTACATAGCCAGCGAACTGATCGAAGGCGAGACACTGCGTCAACGTCTCGCGCGTGGACACTTGCAGGTGAGTGAAGCAGTCGATGTTGCGATCCAAGTCGCGAGCGCGCTCGCTGCCGCCCATCAAGCGGGAATTGTCCATCGCGACATAAAACCGGAGAACATCATGCTCCGGCCGGACGGATACGTGAAAGTGCTCGACTTTGGGATTGCAAAACTTGCCGAACAGGAAGTGCCGGTGACCATACCGAGAGACGAAGCGCTGTTGTTGGTTGAGACCAGTCTGGGCTCGGTATTGGGAACCGTTCGTTACATGTCACCGGAACAGGCGTGCGGCGCGCAGGTTGATAAAAGCACCGATATCTGGAGTCTCGGCGTAGTCCTTTACGAAATGGTAACGGGGCATGTGCCATTCACTGGCGACACACCAAGAGAAGTGATGTCTGCGATTCTTGAGATGGAGCCACCGCCGCTCACGAAGCACGTCGCGCGCACTCCCGCCGAGCTTCAGCAGATCATCAGCAAAACGCTGCGCAAAGATCGCGCGCAACGGTATCAAAGTGCCCACGAGCTGCTTGAGGCGCTGAAAGATCTTCGTCGCAAACTGGAGTTCGAGTCTGTTTTTATGAGCGGCTTCTTCGACGAAGTGAAGCGGCGCAAGGTCTATCGCGTGGCCGCGGCCTACATCATTATCGCCGCCGGCATAATACAGCTCGCCTCCGTGGCGCTTCCGGCCTGGGACTTGCCAAACTGGGCGTTGCGTTTGGTGATTGTGTTATTACTGATCGGATTTCCACTGGCACTCATTCTCGGATGGGCGTTTGATATTACCGCGCAAGGCATTCGCGCGACACCGAGGGCAATACCGGGAACGCATCGTCGCCGTAGCGTCATCATGCTTGTCGCAGCTGGAGTGACCATTTCCGCTGCCGCAGGGTTCTTTCTCCTGCCTCGCGTTTCCGCGTATAAGACCGATAAGTCCATCGCCGTGCTGCCATTTGAAAATCTCAGCAAAGACGAAGAGAACGCCTATTTCGCCGATGGAGTGCAGGACGAGATCCTGAGTGACCTCGCGAAAGTGGCCGATCTGAAAGTGATTAGCCGCACAAGTGTGATGCCATACAAGAGTGGGATGGCGCGCAACCTGCGCCAGATCGGTCAGCAATTAGGTGTGGCGCATCTGGTGGAAGGAAGTGTTCAGCGCGCTGGTAATCGGGTGCGCGTCAATGCGCAGTTGATCGATGCGCGCACGGACCGGCACGTATGGGGGCAGACTTATGAACGCGATCTGGCGGACGTGTTCGCCATTCAGAGCGAAATCGCGCAGCAAATCGCCGACCAACTTAAGGCGAATCTCTCTCCTGCCGAAAAAGCCGCGCTCGCGGAACGGCCGACCACCGATCTGGTGGCCTATGCCTACTATACGAAGGCCCAGGAAATCGATGTCTGGAGCAATTGGGAGGGCTGGGAAAAAAGCGCGAACCAAAAAGTGGAACTGCTCGAAAAGGCGGTGCAGCGCGATCCGAATTTTGCTTTGGCCTATTGCGTTCTCGCGAAAACGCAGTTGTACCTCGCCCACGATCCCAAGCACTTCGAGTTAGCAAAGAAAGCGGCGGAGGCCGCATTGCGCGTCCGCCCGGACTTGGGCGAGGCTCATCTGGAACTGGCTCGCTACTACTTCTACGCTGCCATCTTCACGGACCGTAATGGTTACGACCGGGCACGTGACGAGTTGAAGATCGCTCGCCGCAAATTGCCGAACAACTCTGAGGCGCTTTTGATCGCGGGCAAAATTGATAGGAACCAAAATCGCTGGGACTCTGCGGTGGCTAATCTTCGAAAGGCAACCGAACTCGATCCACGCGACGCTGAGGCCGGATACTGGCGCGGGATGACTTATTTTGAGATGCGGCGCTACTCCGAGTATGAACAACTCCTGACGAAGGATGCTGCGAGCGGCGAACCTTGGAGTCAGTGTTGGCTAGCGAGGATCAAGCTGGCGCAGGGCGATCCGGTCGCGGCTCAATCTCTTCTTGACCAAGTGCCGCTCGACTTTCGTCCGGCCCGAGAGGTCTGGTGGCCCCGATTTGACGCAGCCCTTTACCTGCGTGATTACGACGCGGCAAGTCGGGTGATTACTTCCACGCCTGGGGAGTGGGCGGATGAGGCCGCCGTGGCCGAGGGACAGGTTGCGCGTGCGCGTGGTGATAAGCAGAAAGCCCGGGCGGCGTTTGCAACCGCGCGCGAGAAGACCGACGCGATATGGGGGCCCAAGGATGACATCGAATACTTGATGGCAGTGTCGGAGATTGATGCCGGGCTTGGCCGAAAAGACGAGGCGATCCGTGAGGCACAGCGCGCGGTTGATCTTACGCCGATTGCCAAGGACCCTCTCGAACGCACCTACTCAGTCGTCAACCTGGCGCTGGTTTACGCGTGGACCGGCGAGCGCGAGCGCGCGCTTGAGCAACTCGAAATTGTCGCGGCGATCCCGGCTGGCCCGACATACGGCGATCTCCTATTGAATCCGTGTTGGGATTCTTTGCGCGGTGATAAGCGCTTCGACAAGATCGTCGCCGCAGCCAAGGCGGCCAGCAAATAGAGATACAAATTGCAAGACATGAATTGCACTAATTCACACCAATTGCTGGAGTGGTTGCCGTAAGTGGTCTGAAATTTTCGTGACAATTCGCGTAATTCGTGTCCAGGAAAGAGGACTGCAAAAGGAAGCTTGTTCTTTGCCGCCGTAGTCTGCTAAAAACGACCTGGACTAACTAGAGGAGCTTGTCATCAAGCGACCATTCACCTGGTGTCTTGTCTGGGGCATTGCGGCAATTTGTTTGCTACTGCCCTCGGTCGTATTCGGTCAGGTTGCTGAAATGGAACGTGTCATCGTCACCGGCTCGAACATTCCAACAGCGGAAGAAACCGGTCCCAATCCCGTGGATACATATCGTCCGGCGGACATCGAGAAATTCGGCATTCGTAATGCAACGGATCTGCAAACTTTCCTTCCACAGGGAGCAGGCAGCACCGTTAACTTGAACATCGGCAACGGCGGGGACGGCACGGTCCAATTCAACCTGCGCGGCTTGTTGCCGAAAGAAACCCTCGTGCTGGTTGACGGAAAACGTGTTGCCTTCGGTTCGTTGAACGCCGTCGGGTTAAGCGGAGGCGTGGACATTAATCTGCTTCCGTTTCCCATGATCGATCACATCGACATTCTGAAGGATGGCGCCTCGGCGGTATACGGCTCCGATGCGATCACCGGCGTGGTTAACTTCTTTTTGGTTCACAAATTCCGTGGACTGGAAATCGGGGGCAGTTACGGGAACACAAACTTGGGAGCGTCCAACGACATGGGTGAGTGGGAGACATGGATCAAAGCCGGCACGGGAGATGATAAAACCGAGATTGTGGCCATTGCCAATTTCTGGGAACGGACGGGCGGCGTGTTTAGTCGTGATCGAGATCTTTCCAGTAACGCGTTTCAAATTCCCTGGGGAGGATTCGATTTTCGCAGCGGGTTTGCACCTGGCTTCATTGGAGAGCTCCGTTTACTACCACGCGTATTCTTCGGCCCGGGCGGTCTTCCGCAGTTCAGTGTGAATACGCCGCAGCCTCACTCAGCACCAAACGCGGCGACTTCGCCATTTTATAAGATCCCGTTTGCGGTTAACCCCAATGCATATCCAGGTGCCCCCGGTATCATCGGCCCCAATGCAAGACAATTCCGGCCACAGTTCGGCACTGATTATAAAGGCGGCGGCAACTACTTCTTTTTTAACTTCGCGGCTGTAACACCTGATCTAGCGCCAGCAGATCGCCAAGCCTTCTACGGTTCGTTCACGCGCGATCTGTGTGATAAATACCTGACGGTGTTTGCCGACTTTAAATTTGTCCGGTCATTTTTCGATGCGTCGCTTGCACCGGTACCGTTTGGGCCGGATCCGTTCAAGATTCCGGGCACCAACATAGGCTTTAGTCCTTTCAGCATCAGCGTGCCAATCCAGAATCCGTTTAATCCCTTCACCGTCGCGGATGCAACGATTCCAAATTTTTTTTTCGATGGATCTGGTCTTCCAGTGACTACTGGGGTTCAGTTTCGCGGTACTAACGACACCGGTGCCAGACATGAAAAGTTTACTTACTGGGATTCGTTGTTTGATGTTGGGCTACGTGGCCAGATGGGAGAATTTGGCGATTATTTCAAAACGTGGAACTGGGAGCTAGGTTTTCGTTATTCCCGGAATGAAGGGCAGAATTTGTCCGTCAACGAAGCCAGCCAGCCCGGGTTACGGGAAGCACTCTTGGATACGAATCCGGCTACGGCGTTTGATCCGTTCCTGAATTTCAATGGCCACAACACCGCGGCCGCCAGAAGCAGAGTTTATGTCACCCTGCATAACTCGGGCGAATATGAGTTACCCATTGGTTATGTCACTCTCAATGGCGACTTGTTTAACCTTCCCGCCGGGCCTGTCTCATTTGCTCTCGGCGGTGAGTATGACGCGCCGAGGTGGACGCGCGATCGTGACGTGCTCAACACCACGTTTCAAAGCATCGGCTCAACAGATGGCGGAAGCGCACGAGTGAACCGGGATGTTTGGTCGGTTTACCAGGAAGTGAGGGTGCCCTTCACCAGTCCGACATGGAACGTTCCCGGTTTCTACAGCTTCGAGGTTGACTTTGCCGAGCGGGAAGAGTGGTACAGCCAGAACACGTCTGCAGTTTTACCTTCTGGAGCTTTCCCGTTTCAGCCCGCGGTGCACAGCCAGTATAACGCGCAGAAGCCAAAGGTTTCGGTTCGCTGGCAGCCGCTTGATCCAAAATATATCGGCGCCCTTACCTTGCGTGGCAGCTACACCGAAGCGTTTCATGCTCCGACCCTATCGGAAATTTCACCCGCTTCCACGCAGGGCTTCTTCCAAGTTTTCGATCCGGTTTTGAGGGACGTCTCGTTCCCGGAGGGACGCATTATAGGAAACCCCAATCTACAGCCAGAAGTGGCCTATGAATGGTCTTACGGGGCCGTTTACAACCCGAAATGGATCAAGGGTCTGACTCTCAGCGCGGATTGGTGGCATATTGATATGCGATCGATCGCGTCTCTCCTCGGCCCGCAATTCATTGTCGAGAATAATATCCCCGGTCTGGTTATTCGTGGTCCTCCTACGATTCCTGGCAGACCAGGCCCAATCATCCTGGTGATTGACCCCAACGAAAATCTTACGGGCGCAATCTTTGAAGGTCTCGACTACGAAGCAATCTATACTCTCGAGTCTTCGATTTTTGGTCACGGCGATTTTGGCCGACTAACGGCGACGCTTAACGGTACCTGGCTATCGCGAGCTGAGCTTCAGATTGCGCCTGAAACAAAACGGTTTGGTATCGCGGGCGAAGTCATACCACCGGGGTTCACCCTGACCGGCTCGCTGCCATGGAATCGCGCCAATTTCAGTCTGTTCTACGACGGCCCACCTGATACGTGGATGCAGGGCTTGGATATTGGCGCGGTAGTCCACTACACCGGCCAATACGAAGATGACAATTTGAGCCTGACGACAGACTTTTCCACATTCGCCAAGCCACAAACGCCGAGAAGTGGGCCTTTACCTTGGCGGGCCCGGAAAGTGCGGGAGTGGATTACGCTCGATTTAATTGCCTCTTATACGTTCAACCTGCCGCCGCCTGCCCCGGCCGAGGTGCCTGGCCTTGCGAAGGATGGAGGTAAAAATGTCAAGATTAAGGACGGCAAGGAGAAAAATGTCATGCCTGTATCCACGGCCGAATACAATCCCTGTGGATGGGGCGCTTTGTTGAATAACACCACGATTTCCGTTGGGATGCAGAACGTGTTCGACGAAGACCCGCCTTTCGTAGCCGGCGCTGCCCAGAACGGCTACGATGAATCACTGGCCACGATCAAAGGCCGGTTCTGGTACGTCCAGCTAAAGAAGAGATTCTAACCGAGCGGGGAGCAATCCACCGGACAAGTTCCATATCAGGAAACGTCATCGCGACCATTCCCGGACTGGACCCGACATACTGCGATCCGTGCTTCAAAGAAATCGTCGCCTCGCTTGCCCTAACTAAACTTCACCACGGATAACACGGATCAAGACATGATTCAGGAAGTGTTAACCCCGAATAGACACCAATGCATAGCAATTTCTTGCAGATGGTTTCTGCCTTCTTAATTCGTGTGAATTCGTGTTCATTCGTGGTTTGATGTTCGGATTCTCATCCGTGACATCCGGAGCCTGCCCGCCGTGGCGGGTAATCCGCGGCCTGCCACGCCGGAAGCTTTAGCGAAGGCGAGTTTTCAAAAGATTTCCAAACTTTCCGCGTAACCTCAGGCCGAATTTCCGGCTGTACATGCCAACAACAATCCAGCTTCAACAAAGAAAGGAACAAAAATGAATTCGCTGATCCAGTTCAAAAAAGTACTAATTCTGCCACTTCTGATCGCATCAGCGCTCGTCGCGCTCGCGTCGCCCGCGGCGGCTACGCTGCCGCCGGGGAACGCCGTCCAGCAGTGGAACAAGATCGCCGAAGACACAGTTGTGGGTTCGGGCACCTTCCAGCCGGAGGGCGTCGTTTATATGGCTTACGTCTCCGCTGCTGTGTATGACGCTGTGGTGGCGATCGAGGGTGGTTTCGAGCCATACGGTCCTTCGATCACGGCACCGCCGGGGGCATCGGTCGATGCGGCAGTCGTCGAGTCCGCGTACCGAACGCTGTGGGCCTACTTCCCGCCCGAATCGTGCCCCGCCTCGCCGCCAAACGTGCGCGAGTTCTGCCTGGGAGTACGTCCGCGACTGGACGCGTTCTACGCAGAGGCGCTCGCGTTGATCCCCGACGGGCCACCGAAGGAGGACGGTCGGGCGGTCGGGCTCGCGGCTGCGAACAACATTATCGCCCTACGCAACGGCGACGGCCGGATGACTCCGATCAACGTAAGCTCGTCCTTCCCCACGCTGCCGCCCGGGCCGGGCGTGTGGCGCCTCACGCCGCCGTTCGCGGCGCCGCAGACACCGTGGGTCGGATTCATGCGTCCATTTATCCTCCAGAGCCTGGACCAATACCTGCCTGACCCACCGCCTTCGCTTCAGAGTCTCGAGTGGGTCGAGGCCTTCAACGAGACTAAGGCTTACGGTGCCTTGAACGGAAGCGCGCGTACCGCTGAGCAGACTTTTATCGCGAGATTCTGGTCGGCGCACGTGGTCCGCCAATACAACCTTGTCGTGCGCGAAGTTGCCGACGCGCACGGTCTCGGTCTGCTCGAGATTGCCCGGCTGGCAGCGATGATCAACCTCATCGGCGCCGATTCCCTGATGGCCACCTTTAATGCCAAGTACCACTACTTGTTCTGGCGGCCGGTCACGGTGATCGACCCCACCGCGGTTACAAACGACGGCTTCGGTCCCGTGCCGGGTTATGACGATGGCAACCCGGCCACGATCGAGCAAATGGGCTGGCGGCCGCTCATGACCACGCCTAACCACCCCGAATACCCCAGCGCGCACGGCTCGATTACGTCAGCGGTGGCCGAAGTGTTCAGAACCGTCCTCGGCACGAACCAGATCAACCTCGATATCCACGGGTTCGACCCTGCCGGGCCGCCTGGGAACTTGAACGCGGTACGGCACTTCGATATGGCCAACGACCTCCGCCGCGAGATAATCGACGCTTGAGTCTGGGCGGGATTTCACTACCGCTTCTCAGACGTCGCCGGCGTCGTCCTCGGCCGCCAGGTCGCGAACTTCGACCTCAGGCACGCCTTCCAGCCGGTCCAATGACATCGATGGCGACATCATTTCAAAACCAATACGGAAATCCAAACATGCCAACAACAATCCAGCCTCAACAAAGAAAGGAACAACAATGAATCCACTGACTCACTTCAAAATTTTTGCAAAAATATCAATTCTGCCACTTCTCATAGTACTGGCGCTCGTCGCACTCGCGTCGCCACCGGTCGCGCGCGCGGACGCCGTGACCGACTGGAACGCGATCGCATCGACGGCGATCGTCACGAACGCCGGGCAACCGCCGCATCCGTCGCTGCTGAGCTTTGCGATGGTGCAGGGCGCGGTGTATGACGCAGTCAACGCGATCGACCGTGGCCACCAGCCGTACCTCGTGCAGCCGGATGCGAATCAGACGGACTCAATGGAGGCAGCCGCGTCGACGGCGGCGTTCCGCGTGCTCGTGGGCTTTGATGATCTCCCCGGTCTATTCCCGGCGCAACTGCCGACATGGCGGCCTGTGTACGATGCTTATATAGCGAACCTGCCCGACGATCCACCGGGATCGAGGGCTGCGGGGGTCGCGATCGGCGAGACAACAGCTAGGGCAATGCTCGAAGCGCGGCTGAACGACGGACGGTTCGGGCCGCCGCCGGATCTGTACCCGCCAGCGCCGGGGATCTGGCGGCCGACGCCACCGAACTTCGCGAACGACGCTGCGCCGTGGGTCGGGAACGTGCGGCCGTTCCTCGTCCCGAGCGCAGAGATGCTTCGTACCGACGGGCCGAACCCGCTCACTAGCGCTGCTTACACGGAGGACTTCAACGAGGTTAAGGAGGTCGGCGCACTGTACAGCACGACCCGAACGCCCGACCAGACCGAAGCTGCAATCTTTTGGCAGGATCATGGATC
>WNGB01007722.1_pt1 | contig 15427 bp, 9 predicted proteins | sample 5400681 | NCBI WGS metagenome assembly WNGB01 (sample SAMN13153367, study PRJNA577476) | soil metagenome | isolation source: 115 cm soil or saprolite under grassland replicate 2 | place: USA:California | collected 2016-06-15
TCATCGGCTGGCAGGCGGGCATCGTCCGGGAGGTCACCGGGGGCCGCGGCTTCGTCACCACCTGCATCTCCTACGAGCAGCCCGGCGTCGAGGACGTCGAGCTGAGCCGGTCCCTGGACGTGGCCTCCGGCAACGCCTACTACGAGATGCAGGACTCGCTGCGGCACCCCAACGACCTGGCCCGCTCGAAGGGCCCGATGGGCTGGGTGGTGCGCGGCCCATGGGCGGTCACCCAGCTCGCGGACCTCATGTACTCCTCCAAGCAGGCGCCGTTCCTCGTCACCGAGACCAACGCCGGCTCGATCGGCTTCTCCGCCATGAACGAGTCCCCCTACGACGGCCAGTGGCGCCAGGTGGCCTGGCTGCTGGTGGCCCGCGGGGCGCGCCTGGTCGAGTACTGGCACTGGAACACGCTGCCCTACGGCGCCGAGACGTACTGGGGCGGCGTGCTGCCGCACAGCGGCGTCCCGGGCCGCGCCTACCGCGAGATCGCTCGCATCGGGCAGGAACTGCGCGATGCCGGCGAGGCCTTCACCGCGGCCGAGCCGGACTACGACGTCGCCGTCCTGTACGACTCCGACAGCAAGTTCGCCCTGTCCACGCAGGGCCCGCTGCCGGGGGGCTCCTTCCTCGACGCGGACTCCTACCGGCACATCGTGGCGGCCTTCTCCCGCGGCGTCTTCGACGCCAAGCGGCAGCAGCGGCTCGTCCGGCCCCAGCACCTGCTGCCGTCGCGAGGCGGCCAGGTCACCCCCGCCGAGGCGGCAGTGCGGTACCCGGTGCTGGTCGCCGCCGCGCTCTACACCGCGGCCGACGAGGACCTGCAGTTCCTCGTCGACTACGCGCACGCCGGCGGTCACCTCGTCGTCGGCCCGCGGACCGGCTACGGGGACGTCGAAGGGCGGGCGCGCACCGAGCGGGCACCGGCCCGGATCGCCGACGCGGCCGGCGTCTGGTACGACGAGACGGCCTCGCTCCCCGCGCCGGTGCCGGCACACGGCGTCCTGCGGGGGGCGGCCACGGGGTACGCCGAGGGCCTGGTCACCACGGGCGCGGAGGTCCTCTCCTCCTACCGGCACCCGCACCTCGGCCGCTGGGCCGCGGTCACCACGAAGCCGCACGGTGCCGGCCGGATCACCGTGGTCGGCACCGTCCCGGACCAGGATCTGGCGTCCGCCCTGGTGCGGTGGCTGGTCCCCGAGCCGGTGGGCGGGTGGGCGACCGACGCGAGCGTCACCGTGTCGACCAGCACCGTGTCGGCCAGCACTGCCGGGTCGGCCACCGCCAGGTCGGCCGGTACCGGGTCGGCCAGCACCGTGTCGGCCAGCACCGCGTCGACCAGCGCCGGCGCGACCGGCACCCGGCTGCACGTCGTACACAACTGGAGCTGGGACGCGGCGACCGCCGCCGCCTCCTCGAAGGTGACCGACCTGCTCAGCGGCGAGAGCCACCCGCCCGGCGAGCCGTTCACGCTCGGGGCGTGGGACGTCCGACTTCTGCGCAGCGAGGGATCCCATGACTGACCGGTACGTGATCGGCGTCGACTACGGGACCCTGTCCGGCCGGGCGCTGGTCGTGCGCGTCGCGGACGGTGCCGAACTCGGCTCGGCCGTGCACCCCTACCGGCACGCGGTGGTGACCGACGCGGTGCCCGGCGGGGGCCGCCGGCTGCCGCCGGACTGGGCGCTGCAGGTGCCGTCGGACTACCTCGACGTGCTGCGGCTCGCCGTCCCGCAGGCGCTGGCCGCGGCCGGCGTCGACCCGGCCGACGTGATCGGCATCGGAACCGACTTCACCGCCTGCACGATGGTCCCCACGACCGCCGACGGCACGCCGCTGTGCGAACTCCCCCGGTTCGCCGGCCGCCCGCACGCCTACGTCAAGCTGTGGCGGCATCACGCGGCGCAGGGGCAGGCCGACCGCATCAACGCGCTCGCGGCCGAACGCGCCGAGAAGTGGCTGCCGCGCTACGGCGGGTTCATCAGCTCGGAGTGGGAGTTCGCCAAGGGGCTCCAGGTGCTCGAGGAAGACCCGGAGATCTACGCCGCCATGGACCGCTGGGTCGAGGCCGCGGACTGGATCGTCTGGCGGCTGTGCGGGCGGTACGTGCGCAACGCGTGCAGCGCCGGCTACAAGGGCATCCTCCAGGACGGCGAGTACCCCAGCCGCGACTTCCTCGCCGCGCTCAACCCCGGCTTCGCCGACTTCGTCGAGGCCAAGCTGGCGCAGCCGATCGGTGAGCTGGGCGCTCCGGCTGGGCGCCTGTCGGCCGAAGCGGCGGCCTGGACCGGGCTGCCCGCCGGCATCGCCGTCGCCGTCGGCAACGTCGACGCGCACGTCACCTCCGCGGCCGCGAACGCGCTGGAGCCCGGCCAGATGGTCGCCATCATGGGCACCTCCACCTGCCACGTGATGAACGGCGCGGACCTGCACGAGGTACCGGGCATGTGCGGCGTCGTCCTCGGCGGCATCAGCGCCGGCGCGTACGGCTACGAGGCCGGGCAGAGCGGCGTCGGCGACATCTTCGGCCACTTCGTGCACACCGCGGTCCCGCCCGCCTACACCGAGGCGGCCGCCGCGGCCGGCGTCTCGGTGCACCGTTACCTGACCGACCTGGCATCGGCCCAGGCCGTCGGCGAGCACGGGCTGCTCGCGCTCGACTGGCACAGCGGCAACCGGTCGGTCCTGGTCGACCACGAGCTGTCCGGCGTGCTGGTCGGCCAGACGCTCGCGACCAGGCCCGAGGACGTCTACCGGGCCCTGCTGGAGGCGACCGCGTTCGGCGCCCGCACCATCGTCGAGACCTTCGGCGCGGCCGGCGTCCCGGTACGCGAGTTCGTCGTCGCGGGTGGCCTGCTGAAGAACCACCTGCTGATGCAGATCTACGCAGACGTGCTGAGGATGCCGCTGTCGGTGATCGGGTCCGACCAGGGCGCGGCACTGGGCTCGGCCATCCACGCGGCGGTGGCCGCCGGCGCGTATCCGGACGTCCCCACCGCCGCCGCGGCCATGGGCCGGCTGCGCCGCAACGCCTACCGGCCGATCCCCGGGAACAGCGCCGTCTACGACGAGCTGTTCGCCGAGTACACCCGGCTGCACGACCACTTCGGCCGCGGCGGCAACGACCTCATGCGCCGCCTGCGGGCTCTGCAACGTGCCGCGCTCACCCGGAAGGCTTCCTTATGACGCTCGCAACGCCGATCCGCAGGACCGTGCAGGCGCTGCGCGCCGAGGTCGCCGCGCTGCACGCCGAACTGCCGCGCAACAACCTCGTCGTCTGGACGGCCGGCAACGTCTCGGCGCGCGTGCCGGGCGCCGACCTGCTGGTCATCAAGCCGTCCGGGGTGGGCTACGACGAACTGGACGCGGACACCATGGTCGTCACCGACCTCCACGGCAACCTCGTCAGCGGCGACCACGCGCCGAGCTCCGACACCGCCGCGCACGCCTACGTCTACCGGCACATGCCGGAGGTCAACGGCGTGGTGCACACCCACTCCACCTACGCCACCGCGTGGTGCGCCCGTGCCGAGCCGATCCCGTGCGTGCTGACGATGATCGCCGACGAGTTCGGCGGCGACATCCCGGTGGGGCCGTTCGCCCTCATCGGCGACGACTCGATCGGCCGGGGCATCGTCGAGACGCTGCGGGGATCGCGGTCCAGGGCCGTGCTCATGCGCAACCACGGCGTCTTCACCATCGGCCGCAGCGCCAGGGAGGCGGTGAAGGCAGCGGTGATGTGCGAGGACGTCGCCCGCACCGTCCACATCGCCCGGCAGCTCGGCGAGGTGCTGCCCATCGCAGCCTCGGACGTCAACTCGCTCCACGCCCGCTACCAGAACGTCTATGGACAGGTCTCATGACACACTCCATCTGGTTCCTCACCGGCAGCCAGGGCCTCTACGGCCCGCACGCGCTCGAGCAGGTGGCCGCCCAGTCCCAGGAGATCGCCCGCACCCTCGCCGACAAGGTCGGCGCGGAGATCCGCTGGCGGCCGGTGCTGACCGACTCCGCCGGCATCCGCCGCAGCATGCTCGACGCGAACAGCGACGACGACTGCCTCGGCGTGATCGCCTGGATGCACACGTTCTCCCCGGCCAAGATGTGGATCACCGGCCTGGACGCGCTGCGCAAGCCGCTGCTGCACCTGCACACGCAGGCCAACGCCGCGCTGCCCTGGCGGACCATCGACATGGACTTCATGAACCTCAACCAGGCGGCGCACGGCGACCGGGAGTTCGGCTACATCCAGAGCCGGCTCGGCGTCGCGCGCAAGACGGTCGCCGGGCACGTCAGCGACCCGACCGTGGCCGCCCGCGTCGCGAAGTGGGTCGCCGCCGCCCGCGGTCTCGCCACGCTGCGGGGCTTGCGGCTGGCCCGGTTCGGGGACAACATGCGCGACGTCGCCGTCACCGAGGGCGACAAGGTGCAGGCGGAACTGACCTTCGGCGTCTCGGTCAACACCTACGGTGTCAACGACCTCGTGGCGGTGGTGGACGCCGTGGAGGAGAAGACCGTGGACGACCTCGTCGCCGAGTACGCCGACAGCTACGACGTCGCCCCGGTGCTGCGCGCCGGCGGCGAGCGCCACGGGTCGCTGCGCTACGCCGCACGCATCGAGGCGGGGCTGCGGCAGTTCCTCGCCGACGGCGGGTTCGGTGCGTTCACCACCAACTTCCAGGACCTGGGCGGCCTGCGCCAACTGCCCGGTCTGGCCGTGCAACGCCTGATGGCCGACGGCTGCGGCTTCGGCGGCGAGGGCGACTGGAAGACCTCGATGATGCTGGCCGCGGTCAAGGCCATGGGCGCGGACCGCGGCACCTCCTTCATGGAGGACTACACCTACCACTGGGGCCCCGGCACCCCGAAGATCCTCGGCGCGCACATGCTCGAGGTCTGCCCCTCCATCGCGGCCGCCCGCCCGAGCTGCGAGATCCACCCGCTGGGCATCGGCGACCGCGAAGACCCCGTCCGCCTGGTCTTCGACGCCGCACCGGGCCCCGGCATCGTGCTCGGCATCGCCGACATCGGCGACCGCTTCCGGCTCGTCCTCAACGAGATCGAGGTCGTGCCCCCGGACGAGCCGCTGCCGAACCTGCCCGTCGCCCGCGCCGTCTACGAGCCGGCGCCGTCACTGTCCACCTCGGCCGAGTGCTGGCTGTTCGCCGGCGGGCCGCACCACACCGTCCTCAGCCAGGCTGCCGACACCGAGACCGTCAGCGACTTCGCCGCCATGCTGCACACCGAGCTGCTGGTCATCGACGGGCAGACCACGCCGCGGTCGTTCGCCGACACCGTGCGGTGGAACGCGCCCTACTACCGGCTGACCGGCGGCCTGCCCGGCGTCTCCCGCTGACCCAGGGCCGTTGACCCGATTGGAGACCGCCATGACCGACCCTTCCCCGGCGACACCTTCCCCGGCGACCCGGACGCGGGTCCTGGATGCCCTGCGGCAGCAACGGGTTGAGACCGCCTCCTGGGCGTATGCGAACTCGGGCACCCGGTTCAAGGTGTTCCCGCAGCAGGGTGTGCCCAGGACGCCGGAGGAGAAGGTCGACGACGCGGCGACGGTGCACCGCTTCACCGCAGTGGCGCCGACCGTGGCGCTGCACATCCCGTGGGACCGGGTCGAGGACTACGGGGCGCTGGCCCGTTACGCGGCGGAGCGCGGCCTGGCCCTCGGCGCGATCAACGCGAACGTGTTCCAGGACAACGACTACAAGCTGGGCAGCGTCACGAACCCGGATCCGGGGGTGCGCCGCAAGGCGATCGGGCACCTGGTGGAGTGCGTGGAGATCGCGACGCAGACCGGGTCGCGGGATATCAAGCTCTGGTTCGCCGACGGCACGAACTATCCGGGACAGGACGACATCGCCGACCGGCAGGAGCGGCTCGCGGTCGCCCTGCGCGAGGCGTACGACCGGCTCGCCGACGACCAGCGGATCCTGCTGGAGTACAAGCTCTTCGAACCCGCGTTCTACACCATGGACGTGCCGGACTGGGGCACCGCGTACCTGCACTGCGTCGAGCTCGGGCCCAGGGCGCAGGTGGTCATCGACACCGGCCACCACGCCCCGGGGACCAACATCGAGTTCATCGTCGCCGTACTGCTCCGAGCCGGGAAGCTGGGCGGTTTCGACTTCAACTCCCGCTTCTACGCCGACGACGACCTCATGGTCGGGTCGGCCGACCCGTTCCAGCTGTTCCGGATCCTGCACGAGATCGTCAGGGCCGACGCGCTGCGGCCGGCGGCGGGAATCGCGTTCATGCTCGACCAGTGCCACAACATCGAGGCCAAGATCCCGGCGATCATCCGCTCGGTGATGAACGTCCAGGAGGCCACCGCCAAGGCCCTGCTCGTCGACGCCGCCGCGCTGGCCGCAGCGCAGCGGGCCGGTGACGTGCTCGCGGCGAACGCCGTCCTGATGGACGCCTACAACACCGACGTGCGGCCGCTGCTCGCCGACCTGCGCGCGGACATGGGCCTCGACCCCGACCCGATCGGCGCGTACGCCCGGTCCGGCTACCAGGAGAAGATCAACACCGAGCGCGCCGGCGGTCAGCAGGCGGGGTGGGGAGCGTGACGAGGTTGGGTGACGCGGAGGTGGCGGCGCTGCTCGGGCGGAGCAACCGGCTGGGCGCGGACCCGCGGAACACCAACTACGCCGGCGGCAACACCTCCGCCAAGGGCACGGCGACCGACCCGGTGACCGGCGCGCCGGTGGATTTGCTCTGGGTGAAGGGCTCCGGCGGCGACCTGGGCACGCTGACCGGAGCGGGTCTGGCCGTGCTCCGGCTGGACCGCCTCCGCTCGCTGGTGGACGTCTACCCGGGCCCCGAGCGCGAGGACGAGATGGTCGCCGCGTTCGACTTCTGCCTGCACGGCAAGGGCGGGGCCGCGCCGTCGATCGACACCGCCATGCACGGGCTGGTCGAGGCGCCGCACGTGGACCACCTGCACCCCGACTCGGGAATTGCCCTGGCCACGGCCGCGGATGGGGAGAAGCTGACCGCCGAGTGCTTCGGGGGCAGGGTGGTGTGGGTGCCGTGGCGGCGCCCCGGGTTCCAGCTGGGCCTGGACATCGCCGCCATCAAGGCGACGAACCCGCAGGCGATCGGCGTGATCCTCGGCGGGCACGGCATCACCGCCTGGGGCGCCACCAGCGAGGAGTGCGAGGCCAACTCGCTGGAGATCATCCGCACCGCCCGGGAGTTCCTCGCCGAGCGCGGCAGCGCCGAGCCGTTCGGCCCCGTGGTGCCGGGCAACGAGCCGCTGCCGGAGGCCGAGCGGCGCGCCACGGCGGCCGCGATCTTCCCTGCGATCCGCGGGCTGGCGTCGACCGACGGCCCGCAGGTGGGGCACTACACCGACGCCGAGGTGGTGCTGGAGTTCCTGTCCCGGGAGAAGCTGGCGCCGCTGGCGGAGCTGGGCACGTCCTGCCCGGACCACTTCCTGCGCACGAAGGTCAGGCCGCTGGTCGTGGACCTGCCCGGCACCGCGGCTCCGGCGGAGATCATTGCGCGGCTGGCCGAGCTGCACGCCGCCTACCGCGAGGACTACCGGGCCTACTACCAGCGGCACGCCACCCCGGACAGCCCGCCGATGCGTGGCGCTGACCCGGCGATCGTGCTCGTGCCCGGCGTCGGCATGTTCTCCTTCGGCCGGGACAAGCAGACCGCGCGGGTGGCCGGCGAGTTCTACGTCAACGCCATCAACGTCATGCGCGGCGCCGAGGCGGTGTCGACGTACGCGCCGATCAGCGAGGCGGAGAAGTTCCGCATCGAGTACTGGGCCCTGGAGGAGGCCAAGCTCGCTCGGGCGCCGAAGCCCAGGCCGCTGGCCACCCGGGTGGCGCTGGTCACCGGGGCGGCGTCCGGGATCGGCAAGGCCATCGCCGAACGGCTGGCCGCCGAGGGCGCGTGCCTGATCGTGGCCGACCTCGACGCCGCCAAGTCCGCCGAGGTGGCGGCCGGCATCGGCGGCACGGACGTGGCCGTCGGCGTCGGCGTCGACGTCTCCGACGAGGCCGCGGTCGCCCGGGCCCTCGATGCGGCGGCGCTGGCGTTCGGTGGGGTGGACCTCGTCGTCAACAATGCCGGCCTGTCGATCTCCAAGCCGCTGCTGGAGACCACGATCGGCGACTGGGACCTGCAGCACGATGTCATGGCGAAGGGTTCGTTCCTGGTCTCCCGCGCCGCGGCGCGGGTGATGCTCGCGCAGGGCATGGGCGGGGACATCGTCTACATCTGTAGCAAGAACTCGCTGTTCGCCGGCCCGAACAACATCGCCTACGGGGCCGCCAAGGCGGACCAGGCGCACCAGGTGCGGCTGCTCGCCGCCGAGTTGGGCGAGCACGGCATCCGGGTCAACGGCATCAACCCCGACGGCGTCGTCCGCGGCTCGGGCATCTTCGCCGGCGGCTGGGGCGCCAGTCGGGCGGCGGTGTACGGCGTGCCCGAGGACTCACTCGGCGAGTTCTACGCCCAGCGCACCCTGCTCAAGCGCGAGGTGCTGCCCGAGCACGTCGCCGACGCGGTGTTCGCGCTCACCGCAGGTGAGCTGTCCCGCACGACGGGCCTGCACGTCCCCGTCGACTCCGGCGTCGCCGCCGCGTTCCTGCGGTGAGCGGGGGTGCTGCGACCGGGCCGCTGGCCCTGGCGGCGGTCGACCTCGGTGCATCCAGCGGCCGGGTGGTGCTGGGCCGGGTCGGACCCGAGACCCTGGAGCTGACCGAGGTCAGCCGGTTCCGCACCGGCGCGGTGCGGCTGCCCGACGGGCTCTACTGGGACATCCTCGGTCTCTACCTGGACATCCTGGCGGGGCTGCGAGCCGCGGCCCGGCAGGCCGCGGCTCGGGGCGGCCGCACGGACGGCCTGGCCGGGTTGGCGATCGACTCCTGGGCCGTCGACTACGGGCTGCTCGACGCGAACGGGGCGCTGCAGGGAAACCCGCGGCACTACCGGGACACAAGGACCGACGCGGTGATCGACGACGTGCACCGCAAGGTCGACCCCGCCCGGCTCTACGAGCTCAACGGCCTGCAGTTCCTGCCGTTCAACACCCTGTACCAGTTCGCCGCCGAACCCGACCTCGGCGCCGGCCGGCGTGCGCTGCTGATCCCGGACCTGCTCGGCTACTGGCTCACCGGCGTCCAGGCCGCCGAGCAGACCAACGCCTCCACCACCGGCCTCCTCGACGCCCGCACCGGCAGGTGGGCGGCCCCGCTGGTCGAGGCGCTCGGCCTGCCGGCCGGCCTGCTGCCCGAGGTCGTACCGCCGGGGCAGGCGCTCGCCGGCCTGTCCGCCGAGGTGCGGGCCGAGATCGGGGTGGACAGGGAAATCCTCGTGACCACCGTCGGGTCGCACGACACCGCATCCGCCGTCGTCGGCGTCCCGGCCGGCACCCCGCACTTCGGCTACATATCGTGCGGCACCTGGGGCCTGGTCGGCGTGGAGCTGGACGCCCCGGTGCTCACCGAGGAGAGCCGGCGCGCCAACTTCACCAACGAGCGCGGCGTCGACGGGACGATCCGCTACCTGCGCAACGTGATGGGGCTGTGGCTGCTGTCGGAGTCGATGCGCGCCTGGAACCTTCGCGGGTTGGACGTCGACCTCCCCGAGGTCCTCATCGCCGCCGCCGCGCTGCCGGCCGGTGGACCCCGCATCGACCCGAACGACCCGGCCTTCCTTCCGCCCGGGAACATGCCGGACCGCATCGTCCGGGCCTGCCGGGACGCCGGCGAGGCGATCCCCGACCCCGCGCCCGAGGTGGTGGTCCGCTGCATCCTCGACAGCCTCGCCGCCGCCTTCGCCGGGGCGATCGAGGAGGCCGAGCGGCTGTCCGGCCGGCCGGTGGAGGTCGTCCACCTCGTCGGCGGCGGCTCGCAGAACGCGTTGCTCTGCCAGCTCACCGCCGACGCCGCCGGCAGACCGGTGGTCGCCGGACCCGTCGAGGCCACCGCCCTCGGCAACCTGCTTGTGCAGGCCCGCACGCACGGCGCCCTGCACGGCGACCTGGCGGCGCTGCGGGCCCGGGTCCGGGTCACCACCCGCCTGCGCCGCTACGAGCCGCGGGCACGACCGTGACGCCGACACCTGTAACCGGTTCTGCGGGAGAGTGACCCCATGATCGTTTCCCCCTCGACCGCCGTCGATGAGACAGCGGCCCCGCCCGCCGCCGACATGTTCCGAGTCACCGCGGTCCGCTTCGAGCACCACCGCACCGCGCTCGGCATCGGGGAGCGCGCGCCGCGGCTGTCCTGGCGGGTGGAGGGGGCGCCGGAGGGGTGGCGTCAGGCCGCGTACGAGGTCCGGGTCGCCGACGCGGCCTCGGGCCGCATCGACTCGCCGGACTCGGTGCTGGTGCCCTGGCCGGCGGCGCCGCTGGCCGCGCGCGAGCGGCGGAGCGTACAGGTGCGCGTCTGGGGCGCCGGCGGGCAGCCGTCGGCGTGGAGCGAGCCGGCGGTCGTGGAGGCCGGGCTGCTCGAGGTGTCCGACTGGCAGGCGCGGATGATCGAACCCGACACGGACCCGGTCCCGATGCTGCGCCGCGGCCTCGTGCTGGACGCCGAGGTCGTCTCCGCGCGCCTGTACATCACCGCACACGGGATCTACCAGGCGGAGATCAACGGGCAGCGGGTCGGCGAGGACGCCTTCGCGCCCGGCTGGACGAGCTACCACCACCGGCTGCGCTACCAGACCTACGACGTCACCGCGCTGCTGGCGGAGGGGGGGAACGCCATCGGGGTCACCGTCGCCGACGGCTGGTACCGCGGCCGGCTCACCTTCGAGCCCGGCAAGCGGAACGTCTACGGCGACCGCTGCGGCCTGCTGGCGCAACTGGAGGTCGCGCTGGCCGACGGCCGGACGGTGGTGGTCGGCACGGACGCCACCTGGCGCTCCTCCACCGGCCCGGTTCGCTCCGCCGACCTGTACGACGGCGAGCACCACGACGCCACGCTGGAGCAGCCGGGCTGGTCGAGCCCGGCGTTCGACGACAGCGCGTGGGCCCGCTGCCGCGTCGCCAACCTCGACCTGGCCACGCTGGTCGCGCCGGACGGCCCCCCGGTCCGCGCCACCGGCGAGCTGCCGGTGCGCGAGGTCCTCACCTCGCCGTCCGGGGCGAGGCTGCTCGACTTCGGCCAGAACCTCGTCGGCCGGCTGCGCATCCGGGTCAGCGGCCCGCGCGGCGCCGTGGTGCGGCTGCGGCACGCGGAGGTGCTGGAGCACGGCGAGCTCGGGGTCCGGCCGCTGCGCACCGCCGCCGCCACCGACAGCTACACCCTGCGCGGCGAGGCGGCCGGGGAGGAGTGGGAGCCGCGGTTCACCTTCCACGGCTTCCGCTACGCCGAGCTCACCGGCTGGCCGGGCGAGTTCCGCGCCGGGGACGTGACCGCGGTGGTCTACCACTCCGACCTGGAGCGCACCGGCTGGTTCGAGTGCTCCGACGATCTGCTGACCCGGCTGCACGAGAACGTGGTGTGGGGCATGCGGGGCAACTTCCTCGACGTGCCCACCGACTGCCCCCAGCGCGACGAGCGCCTGGGCTGGACCGGGGACATCCAGGTGTTCGCGCCGACCGCGAGCTACCTGTTCGACTGCGCCGGCTTCCTGTCGTCCTGGCTGAAGGACCTGGCCGCGGACCAGTTGCCGGACGGCACGGTGCCGCTGTTCGTGCCCCGCGTGGACCTGACCGGGCCGTTCGGCGAGCACCCCGCCCAGGCCGGCTGGGGCGACGCGGCCGTGCTGGTGCCCTGGGTGCTCTACCAGCGCTTCGGGGACGCGGAGGTGCTGCGCCGCCAGTACCCGAGCATGCGCGCCTGGGTGGACGGCCTGACCGCGGTGCTCGGCCCCGGCTCACTGTTCCACACGCCGCCGTTCCAGCTCGGTGACTGGCTCGACCCCGCCGCCCCGCCGGACAACCCCGCGGCGGCCAGCACCGACCCCGTCCTGGTCGCCACGGCGTACCGGGTGCGGGTCGCCCGGGTGCTGTCGGAGATCGCCTCGGTGCTCGGCGAGGACGCCGACGCGGCACGGTACGCCGAGCTGGCCGACGGCGTCCTCGACGCGTTCCACGAGGAGTACGTGACCCCCAACGGGCGGCTGGCCAGCGACTCGCAGACCGCCTACGCGCTGGCGTTGGAGTTCGCGCTGCTGCCCGGGGAGCACCAGCGCCGCCGGGCCGGCGAGCGGCTGGTGGAGGTGGTGCGCCGCCAGCGGCACCGCATCGCCACCGGATTCCTCGGCACCCCGCTGATCTGCGACGCCCTCACCACCGCCGGCGCCCTGGACGACGCCTACCAGCTGCTGCTGCAGACGCAGTGCCCGTCCTGGCTGTACCCGGTCACGATGGGCGCGACGACGGTGTGGGAGCGCTGGGACAGCATGCTCCCCGACGGCAGCATCAACGCGGGCGAGATGACCTCGTTCAACCACTATGCGCTCGGCGCGGTGGCCGACTGGATGCACCGCGTGCTCGGCGGGCTGGCGCCCGGCGCGCCCGGGTACCGCACGCTGCTGGTGGCGCCCCGGCCGGGCGGCGGCATCGCGTGGGCCACGACGGCACACCGCACCCCCTACGGGCTGGCCGAGGTCTCCTGGCGGCGGGAGAGCGGGCGGCTCGCGGTGGACGTGCTCGTGCCCACCGGCACGACGGCGCTGGTCACGCTGCCCGGCGCGCCGCCGGTGCAGGCCGGTCCCGGCCTGCACCGGTTCGACTGCGCCTACCGCAACCCGGACGAGGACCCCACCTGGGTGGCCCCGTGGCCGCCCCCGGCCGACCAGGAGACACCATGACGACCTCGGCGGCCAGACCATCGGCGGTAGCTCGTTTGTCTCCACCCTGAACCGGTCGCCTGATCCGCCCGTTGGGTAGCAGGCGGGGACAGCGCCTGGGCCGCGGCGGCGCCGATCTCCCCCGGCCACCGACGGCGAAGCCGGTCCATCCTGCTCGCCGCGGTTGCGCCCGATTGGAGACCCATTGGCTAGCGCTGGCTGTCCCAGGTCGACGGCTTCGGCCGAGTCCTCACACCGGAGGGTGACCGGAGCATCGTGTACCGGGGCCGGCCGCGGCGATCCGGCTGGCGTTGTCCATGTGCACGACTTCACTGCCGCCCGGGCGGTGCTGCGTAGCCGGCAGAGCGTGCAGGCTGGATTCGGGGCGGAGGTCGTCTCGGCTGTCCCGCTGCTGGGGAACCTGCCGATCGTGTACCTGGACGGCGAGCCGCACCACCGGCAGCGGCGGTGGACCGCGCGGCTGTTCGCGCCCGCGGTGGTGCAGGCCTCGTACCGGCCGTTCATGGAGCGGCAGGCCGCGGCGCTGGCCGATGAGCTGGTCCGCCGCAAGCGGCTGGACGTCGCCGAGCTCAGCCTGCGGATGGCGGTGCAGGTCGGCTGCCAGGTGGTCGGGCTGACGAACAGCCTCCTGCGGCGCAGGCTGACGCGCCGCATCGACCGCCTGGTCGCGGTGGAGATCGCCGCGCGCGGCTGGCGGCCGGGCCAGCTGGTCGGGCTGCTCAGGATGCAGCTGCCCGCGCTGGCGTTCTTCCTGCTCGATGTGCTGCCGGCGGTCGCCGCCCGCCGGCGGCGCGCTGCCGACGACGACGTGATCGCGCAGCTGCTGAGCCAGGGCCGCAGCCGGCGGGAGATCTTCACCGAGTGCGCCCTGTTCGGCGTCGCCGCGATCGTGACCACCCGCGAGTTCATCTGCCTGGCGCTGTGGCACCTGCTGGACCGGCCGGCGCTGGCCGACCGGTACCGCGCCGCCGAGCAGAGCGAGCGGTTGGCGATCCTGCACGAGATCCTGCGGCTCGAGCCGGTCGTCGGCCATCTGTACCGGCGGGCCACCGCGGACATCCCGCTGGACCCGGCCGCCCCGGACCGGGTGGCCCCGCGGGGTGCGCTGGTCGTCGTCCACCTGCACGACGTCAACGCCGACCCGACCGCGGTCGGGCCGGACCCGCTGCTGATCCGGCCGGCTCGCCCGCTGACCGGCGCCGCCGTGCCGGCAGATGTCACGAGTCTGGGCGACGGCCACCACCGCTGCCCGGGCGGCCCGCTGGCACTGCAGGAGACCGACATCCTGCTACACCGACTGCTCGCGCTGCCCCGGCTGCGCATCCTCACCCCGCCCCGGCTGAACCACAACCAGGTCGCCGACAGCTACCAGCTGCGCGGCTTCACACTGGCGGTCGACTAATGGGGGTTGTCGGGCCGCGTCTGACCCGCTCGGCGTCTGACCCGCTCGGCGTCTGACCCGCTCGGCGCGGACCCGTGAGGCGAGGGCCTTCGCGTGGCGGGTATTCGATGGCCGCCGCATCCTGTTGCCGCTAGCGTCTTCCGACTGTGGGCAGGAAGGTGTCAGGGCCGACCGACTGGCTCCGGACGAACCGGGCCAACTGGGATGCGCGGGTGCCGATCCACGTCGTCAGCAAGGAGTACGACATCGGCGCGTTCGTGGCCGGGCAGGACACGCTGCGGGACTACGAGCCCGGCGAGGTCGGGGACGTGCGGGGCAAAAACCTGCTCCATCTTCAGTGCCACCTCGGCCTGGACACCCTGTCCTGGGCCCGCCGGGGCGCGAGGGTCACCGGGCTGGACTTCTCCCTGCCGGCGCTGGAGGTCGCCCGCTCGGTCGCCGCGCAGATCGGCGCCGAGTCCGCCCGTTTCGTGCTGGCGAACGTCTACGACGCGGCGATGGTGCTCGCCGGCCAGGCCTTCGACATCATCTACACGAGCATCGGCTCGCTGCAATTCCTGCCCGACGTCGAAGGCTGGGCACGCCTCGTCGCCACCCTCCTGGCACCCGGTGGCTTCTGCTACCTGACCGAGGGGCACCCGTTCGTCCACTTCGTCGAAGACGACGGCCGGACCCTTCGGGGCGACTACTTCAGCAAGGACGCGATCCTGCTGAACGAAGGCACCTACGCCGACCCACGCGCGAAGCTGGAGCACCCGGCCAGCGTCGAATGGGTCCACAGCACCGCCGAGGTGGTCAGCGCCCTGGGCGCCGCCGGCCTGCGGACGGAGTTCCTCCACGAGCACGACTGGATCTGGTACCGGCTTCTCCCGGTCCTGACCCAGGGCCAGGACGGCCGCTGGCGGACTCCCGACGGAGCGCCACGCTTTCCCCTGCTGTACTCCCTAAGAGCCGCCAAGGACAGCTGACGCCCCGAGTCTGAAGTCCGGCCGGTCGGGTTCGAGATTTGTACATTCCGGTCCAATGAGGCTTATTCACAGGCCAGCTTGTAGAAGTGTAGTGCGATGACAGTTGAGATGGTCTGGGCGAACGTTTGAGGGGGCGCCGGTAATCGGTGTGCATGATTCGCCAGGTCTTGAAGTTCGCGATGGTCTGCTCGATGATCCAGCGAATCTTGTTGATCTGCGTGTTGAATTCTTTGAGGCCTATTCACGGGGCATGTTCTGCCCG
>WNGB01007726.1_pt1 | contig 15423 bp, 14 predicted proteins | sample 5400681 | NCBI WGS metagenome assembly WNGB01 (sample SAMN13153367, study PRJNA577476) | soil metagenome | isolation source: 115 cm soil or saprolite under grassland replicate 2 | place: USA:California | collected 2016-06-15
CGACGGGCTCGCCCCGCTCGGCGGGAAATCGGCGCTCGACATCGGATGCGGCGGCGGCATCCTCGCCGAAGCCATGGCGCGGCGCGGAGCGCGCGTGACGGGCATCGATCTCTCGAAGAAGGCGCTGAAGGTGGCGCAGCTTCACCTGCTCGAGAGCAAGATCGCGGTGGCGTACGAAGCGATCTCCGCCGAGGACCTCGCGGCGCGCTCGCCCGGCGCCTACGACGTCGTCACCTGCATGGAGCTGCTCGAGCACGTGCCCGACCCCGCGAGTCTCGTTCGCGCTTGCGCCCGACTCGCCCGTCCGGGAGGGCATGTATTCTTCTCCACCATCAACCGCAATCTGAAGGCCTATCTGCTCGCCGTGATCGGCGCGGAATACGTGCTGAAGCTCCTGCCGAAAGGGACTCACGACTACGCGAGATTCGTCAAGCCTTCGGAGCTCGCGCGCCACTGCCGCGACTCGGGCCTCGCCGTGCGCAATATCAAGGGCATGACCTATAACCCGCTTACCCGGACCTACGCGCTCGGTGCCGACGCCGACGTGAATTACCTCGTCCGTTGCACGCGCGAGGACTGATTGGCGGAAGCGCGGGCGGTGCTATTCGACCTCGACGGCACCTTTGCCGACACGGCCCCGGACCTCGGTCGGGCGCTGAATCGGCTGCGCGCCGAGCACGGCCTTGAACCGCTGCCTATAGGGATCATGCGCGCCCGCGCTTCAAGCGGCGCCCGCGGGCTGCTGAAAGCCGGCTTCGACCTGACGCCGGAGAGCGAGGGCTACGATGCCCTGCGCGATCGCTTCCTCGACTTCTACGAACAGGAGTTGTGCGTCGAGACGCGCCTCTTCGACGGGATTCCCGAGCTGCTCGTGAAAATCAGGGCGCGCAAGCTGCCCTGGGGCATCGTGACCAACAAGGGAAGGCGCTTCACCGAGCCGCTGCTGCGCCACCTCGCAGTGGACAATCTCGCAGCCTGCGTCGTGAGCGGCGATTCGACCCCGCACATCAAGCCGCATCCGGAACCGCTGCTGCTCGCCGCCTCGCTCCTGAAGCTCCCGCCCGCGGACTGCATCTACATCGGCGACGATCTGCGCGACGTGCAGGCGGCGCGCGCAGCGGGGATGCGTTTTGCGGCCGCGGGGTGGGGTTACCTCGGCGACGGAGCCGATCCCCGCACCTGGGACGCCGACGCGGTCTTAACCGACCCGCGGGACGTGTTGAACCTTCTCTGATTCTCGATCAAATCAGGCCCGAAGGCCGTGTCGAGGTAACTGGATTGGGGGGGCTTACCCCTAGTATGTCGGGACCGTAGACATGCCTTCCGGCCGTGTCAGTGCCCGGTTCCTTGATTGCCCCCGGGAATGACGCCCATTGGAGCCGCTTCGAGCGGTCGGCCCGGACTCGGGATGACGGAAGTCCTGGTGATCGCGGCGAGCAGCTCCGTGGCCGGTCCGACGTAGAGATTGTCGCGGGGCGCCGTTCTTACAAGCGCATCGAGCCGATCTCTTCCTTCATTGATTCTGCCCCCTTGCACGAGCGCCCGCCCGCTGTAGAACAGCGCCGCCGGGTGGTTCGGCTGCTCGCTCAGTATCTTTGCCAGCAGAGCCAGCGCCTGATCGACGGCGCCGCTATTGAATTGCGTGACCGCGAGCTGGAAGATCTCGTTCGTCGACGCCGGATTGAAGCCGGGGAAGCGCGGCGCGAAAGCGGCTTGCGAAACAGCCTTGTCGGTGAAAAGCGCCTCAAGCATGACCGGGTAAAGGAACGGGTGGATGAACGGATTGGAGTTCATCTCCAGCAGCCACAACTTGTCGTCCGCGTCGAGGACCGCGTCCACCGTGTACAACGTGCCGCTCCGGATCTCCGGTGGTATCCCTTCCCACAAGCGATCGCCGATGGCATCGAGTTGCGGCGCCAGCTCCGGAATCGGTTTCTTGGTGAGGTCGATGTTCTCGAGATCGGAACCCACATTGAACGCGGATCCGTATCGGAAGTCCACTTGCTGAGCGACGCCGAACTCGACGACGTCTTCGATCGACTTGCCGACGAAATCGAGGTATTCAGTGACTCTTTTCAAGCGGTCTCTTACGGCGACGCGCGGCTCGAGCAGCTGCTTGATGATACGCCTGCCGTCGCCGGTCACCGTGGCCGACTTCTCGAGCTCGAGGCAGATGGCGCGATCGTCCCAGTAGAATATCTTCGCGATCCGGCCCGGGATGAAGCGCTCGTAGAATTCGCCGCCGCCCGCGTCCAGCGGATGCTGCTTCGACCTGCGGAAGGGTCCGCTGATGTTCTGCGCGAACGAGGAATTGCTCTTCTTCACGACGACGTCGTTCATCTCCGCGTCCGGATCGTCGGAGTACTCCGGCGTTCTCAATCCGTTTGCCAATGCGTAAGCCTTGAACTTCAGCTTTTCGTTCGAGAGCTCCCATCGCCTGTTGAAGTAGGGGCACCACCCGATGAACCGGGCGACATCCGCGTCGAACTCGGGCGTGTATTTCCGTTCGCCGTTCTCGCGTTTTACGAATTGAGGGCACAAGGTATAGCTGCGTCCGCCGGCACGCAGCTCAAGGTGGAAATTCCGGAGGTTGAGGCTCGCCTCCGCGCCGGCGCGCTGCAGGACCGGCAGCAGCTCCGTAAAGTGATTCAGCAGGTTGTGCTTATAGAACCCCACGCTACACGCTCCGGCACGTTGTCCGAACGGTCTGCCCCGGCGACCGCACCGAGGCCATTCAGAAGGTATCCCGCGCTCCCGGAATTTGTTTATTCCGATAGAGCCCGTCCCTAAACTCATCCGGGGATCGGCGGATAACCTCCATTACAGGACTTCTGGGAAGCAGTCGTCCGGGACAAGAAGCCTTGCCGTGAACCCAAGCCGGAGGTTTTCATGAGACTGAGTCGCACCGCCGTGACCGCATTCTGCATCGGCCTCGCGGCCGCGTGCGCCCAAGCCGAGCCCTACCCTGCTCCCGAGGCGACGCGCCTCGTCTATGCGTTGCCGGTCTCGGTCCCGGCCTCGCTCGCGTACATCGCGATCGACAAGGGCTTCTTCAAGAAGCAGGGGCTGGACGTCGAAGGCAAGATGTTCTCGTCGGGGCGCGAGGCCCTGCAGATGCTGCTCGCCGGCCAGGCGCAGCTCCAGTCCGTCTCCGAGACACCGGTGGTGCACGCCATCGTCCAGGGCAACAAGATCGCGACCGTCGCGACGATCTCCCGGCACCACGAGGCCAAGATCCTCGCGCGCACCGACCATGGGATCTCGAAGCCGTCGGACTTGCGCGGCAAGAAGGTGGCCACCATGCCGGGCACGAACGCGGACTACTTCATGCACAGGTTCTTCGAGAAGCAGGGCATCCCGCTCGACCAGGTCCGCATCACCAACATGGCGCCGCCGGACATGATCGTCCAGCTGGCCAAGGGAGACATCGACGCCTATTTCGGGTGGGAGCCTCACATCGCCTACGGCCACCGGCCGCTGCCCGGGAAGACCATCGAGTTCCACCCGGGAGACCTCTATTACGGGCGCAACACGGTGAACGTGAACCCAGATTTCGCCAGGAAGAACCCGAACACCGTGCGCGCCGCCCTGCGCGCCCTGCTGCAGGCGGAAGAGTTCATGCGCGCCCATCCCGACGAGGGCACCGCGCTAGTGGCCAAGCGGCTCCAGATGGAGCCGGCGGTCGTCGGCAAGCTCATGAAGGAGATCACCTACAAAGTCGAGCTCGACAGCGGGCTGGTGCCCTTGATGACGGGCATCGGCCGCTGGGCGCTCCAGCAGAGAAACCGCGCCTCCGATCCCGTGCCCGACATCCGCAGCCACCTCTATGACGAGTTCCTCAGGCAAGAGCGGCCCTCGGCCGTCGGCCTCTAGAGCGGCCGCCGACTGGCTGGCGCCGGCCCTGACGGCCGTCGTCGTGCTCGCGGCCTGGGAGGCGCTCGGGCGCTCGGGGCTCTATTCGCCCCATCTGCTGCCGCCTCCGTCGGCCGTGGCGCGCGCGTTGAACGACATGGCGGTCTCGGGCCTTCTCTGGACCGACTTCGCGGCCACGGGGCACCGCTGGCTGCTCGGGCTGCTGATCGGAAACGTGCTCGGCATCGCCCTCGGCGTTCTGACGGGCTCGTGGAGGTTCGCGCGAGGCAGCGTCGGCACGCTCATGCACGCGCTGCGGACGATTCCGTTCCTGATCCTGATCCCGGTGGCGATGCTGTGGCTCGGGCTCGGGGAAGCCGAAAAGGTGGGGATTGCGGCCTGGGGCGCGGCGTTCCCGGTGTGGCTCAACGCGCAAACCAGTCTGTTGAACGTCGAGCGCGAATACGTCTGGGCCGCCCGCTCGCTCGGGGCCCGCAACCTGCGGCTCGTGTGGGAGGTCCACCTTCCCCGCTCCCTGCCCTTCCTCGTGGCCGGCCTGCGGGTGTCGATCGCCACGACCACGTTCGCGCTGGCGGCGGCCGAGATGTCGGGCGCCTTCGAGGGCCTGGGGTTCCGCGTCTTCTACACCTACCAGATGTTCCAGACCGACAAGATGATGGCGGGCATCGTCGTGATCTCCCTGGCGGGCCTCCTCCTCGACCGCTTGTTCGTATTGACGGTGGAACGGCTCGTCCCGTGGAAGGCGGAGGCGTCCGATTAATCCCGCAAAGCTCTCGTTCCAGGGCCTCGGCGTGACCTACGGGATCAACGGACGCGCCGTCGAGGCGGTGCGCGCGCTCGATCTCGAGATCGCGCGCGGCGAGTTCGTCTGCCTCGTCGGGCCGTCGGGCTGCGGCAAGTCGACGATCCTGCACGTCGCCGCCGGCCTGCTGCCGCCGAGCGGGGGGCGCGTGCTCGCCGACGGATGCGAGGTGACCGGCCCCGACGTCGACCGGGGCGTCGTCTTCCAGCAGCACAACCTGTTCCCCTGGCTGACGGTCGAGGCCAACGTCGGCTTCGGGCCCCGCATGAAGGGGCTCGGGCACGCGCAGCGCGCGGCGCTCGTCGAGCGCGCGCTCGCCGAGGTCAAGCTCGCGGAATTCGCCAAGCACTACCCTTCGGAGCTCAGCGTCGGCATGCAGCAGCGCGTCGGCCTGGCGCGCGCCTTCGCCAACGAGCCCGACATCCTCCTCATGGACGAGCCCTTTGCGTCGCTCGACGCCCTGACGCGCCTGCAGATGCAGCGGCTGCTGCTCGAGCTTTGGGAGAGGCATCGCCGCACGGTGCTCTTCGTCACGCACGACGTCGAGGAGGCGCTGCTGCTCGCTGACCGCGTCGCGCTGCTGTCGGCCCGGCCCTCGCGCCTCCTGCGTATCGTCGACGTGCCGCTCGGACCCCGCGAAGGACGGTTGCGCGACCCCCGCCTGCCCGCTCTCAAGAGCGAGATCCTGGGCCAGCTTTCCGGCATCGGCGGATAACTTCGCAGTCAAGAGCTTGATGAAAAAACAGGGATCCGAAACCTGACCGAGGCCGATAGACAAATGAACGGCGACATCGAACGACTGAGGGAACAGTTCGCACAGTGGGAGGATTTCCTGCAGTGTTACAAGTACTCCGGATACGCCGTCGTCGACCGGGTCAATGCGCTGGTCCCGGACGCCTCCATCGTGCTTGACGTCGGTTGCGGGTTCAACCGATTGAAGAACAAGATCCCGAACCTGATCGGATGCGACATCGTCAATCCACGAGCTGACCTGGTCATGGATCTCATGCAGCTGCCCTTCAAGGAGGAATCGATCGATTGCATTCTCGCCTTGGGCTCGGTCAACTTTTTCTCCAAGGAGTACGTGCTGCACCAGATTCGATTCCTGCGTTCGCTGTTGAAACCCCGGGGATTCATCCTGTTTCGCGGAAACCCGGGAGAGTACGGGGTCGTCGCGAAGGAACGAGTCATCTTGTTTCACTGGTCGACCGAGGCGATCCGCGAGATCGCCGACGAGGCCGGCTTCAAGGTGTCGAACGTTCAAAAGGACTACATCAACTACGACAAGATCCCCGAAAAATACACGAAATACAAATCGCCCGACTCCTTCAGATACTACTGGGAATATCAGAAGCCATGAGCGAATACCTTGGTGAGGACCTGATTCTCGCGACCGGCGCGCCCGGCTCGGGCTGGAGCGGCAGCCTGAGGACCATTTCCTTCGCGAACGAGATCAACAACAGCGATGTGAATCCGGAGAGCATATACAACGGCCCCAGCAAGAAGGGCCATCACTACGGCGCCTACTTCGGACCCTATGAAAAATACGGCGAGAAGTTTCCCAAGCTGAACAAGCTGACCAAGGGGGAGATCGTCGCGGAATTCAAGAAGCCCTATCGCGAGTTCGGCGGCGTCAAGATTATCAAGTCACACCAGTTCGCCTATCATCTGGATCATCTCGCGCTCCTGCTCCCGAAAGCCAGGTTCGCGTGCTTCTTCCGGGAGACCGACGAGCTGACGTTCGACTGGTGGCACAAGTGCGGCGGCTGGAACATCACGCACCCAAGGTACGAGTGGTACGAGAACGACAGGCGCATGAAGCGGCAGATCGCCGTCGAGAACCGCTCCATAAGAAAGTTCGCCACCGAGCGCGGGATGCGGGTGTTCAACGCGGTCTTCGATACTTCGATCATCTTCTCGTCCCTGGGCCTCACGTTCACGAAGGACAGCGTCAAGGAGGCTCCCGTTGGCAGCCGCGCCTTGTTCGCGAACCTGACCGCCGAAGAGCGCTACTACAAGGTCAGGTTCGGGACGACCCTGAACAACGATCCTTATCTGTATGTCGCGGTACTCTGACGGGGCTAGCGGGTGAGGATCTCGGGAACCCGCGCCGCCGGTTTCCCGTTCACGATGGTGCGGTTGATCATCGGATGGTCCTCGTGCGTCGGACCGAAGTCGCTGTCGGGGTGATACGCGATGATGCGCATGGCCTCGACGCGCGTGTTGAAGCTGTGCAGCCCCCCGGCGCGGATCACGAAAGCCTGCCCGGGCGCGAGCGCGATCTCTCCGGCCGGCGTGACGCAGACGCCGGACCCGCTCGCCACGATGCCGATGCGCGCCGACGGGTGCGTGTGCGGGGTCTGCGTGACCCCCGGAGGGAAGCAGAGCAGGTTCAGGCAGGGGTCGCCGAGCATCACCGGCGGGATGAGCAGCGAATCGGTGCAGCCGTCCATGTACTTCAGGCGCCCCTCGTTCTCCACCGGGCCACCGATCTGGAAGAAGCCGCGGTAGCCGTGGCGGGACACGACGATGCCCTCGTTCCCCGAGACCGTCCCCGCGCCCGGTATCGAGAAGGTCATCCCTGCTGCGAGAGTAAATTGCCCGCAGCTCGAGGACACCAGGCAGCTTCCCGAGTTGACGTAGCCGAAGTGGGTGGCCCCGACCTCGAGCGCCAGGCAGTCGTCCTTCCATGCCCGCAGCGTCGAAGGAAACGCGTCGCGACTCAGGTCGCACAGCAGCCCGTGCTTCAAGGCGAATCCGCTGAACGTGGACTTATCCCTGATGATTTGCCGCATTTCGTCCTCGACGATCCCCGGGCGTGGCTCAGGGCGGGGTCCCTAGGTACAGTATCCGTGCGGGCGCGAAACAGTTTAGCGGGGTGCCGGCAGGTGATTGCTTAAGCAATTGATTTTGAAGTATTTCATCCCATAGGTTCGCCAGGGTCTGCCGCCCGCAGCCCTAAACTCGGCCGGGAATCGACGGATACCTTCGTGTGAGGAGCGCCCCAAGTGAACGGAAACGAGGACGGGAATATGTCGGAAACCTACCCCCTGAACCCGGTCGTAAGCACCAACACCGTGCTCGCGGCGAACTACAACAAGAGCCTAGCGAGCGCCACGATGATGTCGGAGTGCCTGACGCCGCATAAGCTGCTGGACTTGATCAAGCGCGGCGCACGGTTCCATTCGATCGTGCTGGTCAACGGCGAAGGCAAGAACCTCATCGCCAAGATGGGCGATCCCAAGAACTGGGACGAGGAGACGATGCCGAAGATCAAGTCCGTCTGGCTCAATCCGCATGCCAAGGAGGCGGTCGACGAGCTCTGCGACATCGTCGGAAACAAAAAGCTCGGTGCCGGTTCACCGGCAGATTGGGATTACGAGATGGGCTGAGCGGTATCGCGGAGGCGCGTCGCGAAGGCCTCACACTGCCGCCGCAGGATTCGCACTTGCCGGTTGAAGCTGCCGTTTCGATCGGACGCCCGCGTTCCATCATGCGATACATCATCCCGCCGAGCTCGGTTTATCGCGGCAAGTACTCATTCCTGCTGTCTCACCTCATGGCGCGGCCCGTCGATCGAAGCGGAGCCCTCGAGTTCGATGCCAGCCTGCGTGTCTTGAAACGGGTTCCGCGGTTGAACCCGTGTTTTTCGATGGGTTTCGCGGACATTTGCCGCCGGGTCGCCGGCGACATCGCTTCGGCATCGGAATTGCCGATTACCGTCCTCTGGTCGGGCGGCATCGATTCGACCTGCGTGCTGTGCTCGTTCCTGCGCATCGGAGCGCAAGTCGACGTGGCGCTCTCGGACGAATCCACCCGGGAATACCCGGAGTTCTATGACCGGGTCATCGTCGGCAACCCGCTGATACGGAAAGAGACTCGCTTCACGAATATCGTCGAGTATCTTCGCCGGCACGATGATCGGTCGACTCACGTGAGCGGGGAAGTCGCGGATCAGATCTACTTCATAAGCTATCCCGGCTACGGGCTGGGGTGCGACGAGCTCTTCGACGGCGTGGGCTCCGGAATCCCGGACGCGTACATGGAGCTTTATCGACCGCTCATCGAGGCCTGTCCGGTGAGGCTGAACAACAATTACGATTTCCTATGGTGGGAGAACTTCGCTCTCAAGTACCAGAGCGTACAGGCCCGCATGCATCTGCATGCGGGACGTCGGCTGGAACACCTGGTGCACTTCTTCGACCACGCCTTGTTCGAGTCGTGGGCTATGCGCAACGACCATCGCGCCAAGTGCCCGGGAGAGGACTTCCGGAATCACAAGTACCCGGCGAAAGAGGTGATCCACGAGGCCTTCCCCGACCCGAGCGTCTTCCTGATGTGGAAACGCAAGTCGCTGATCAGGGCGATCGGCGAGCCCTCGGGGGCGGACCGGGGATCGCGCGCCGGGAAAGCCAATTGGTGCATCGACGAGCACTGGAACGTTCTCAGGCAGTAGAAGGCCGCAATGCCCTGCGGCTTACCGATTTCGCCCATCGCGGCTTCACGACATGGCTTTCTTCGTGCAGATGCACTCGACGCTATAGCGCTTTTTCCCATCGCCGCTAGCGACGCCCTCTCCGCGAAGTGCTCGCTCGAGGATCTGCGCGCCTTCCCCCCCTGCCTTGACGGGGTACCTTCGCTTCTTTATCAGCGTCATGGGGGCGTCCCCGACGAGCTTGAAGCCGATGCTTTCGAGCAGCGCCCACATCTCCATCGGGGGCAGGAAATTCCGGACGACGTTGGTCTTGCCTTCATCGTCGACCCCCACGTAGGTATGCAAGGCGAAGTGGGTATAGCGTTTCCCGTTGGCCGGTCGATACCTCCTGCGCAGGTACAGGACCCCGTCATCGCGAAGCACGCGATGGATTTCCATCAGCGCATCCAGGAACCCGCGGGTCGTCGTATTGTGCAGCGCGCCGCGAGCGATGACGGTCTTGAAGTAGTTCGATCGAAAAGGAAGGGCGATCATGTCGGCTTGCTGGACATGCGCGCGCCTGAGGCGCTTTTTCGCAAGCTTGAGGAGCGGCAACGAGATGTCGATGCCATACAGCGGCTCGATGCCGCGCTTGCCAAAGTAAGCGAGGTTGTGGCCGGTGCTGCAGGCGATGTCCAGGAGCGGACCCTCGGGCTTGATCCAGGGATTCTTGAAGAAAGACCTGATTCCGCCCGTTTCGGCCTTGATGTTGAAGCGGTCGAATCGATACGAGGCTTCGTCGGACCAGCTTCTGCGGTTTATCGAATGCGCCTCGGCCACAGGAAAATCCGGCGTACTGCGTATCCGTTCGATCAGCTTGCGGCCAGCCAAGAATCGATCGGTCTCGTTTGAGGAACCGTCGTCATGGATCACCTGCCGGGACATCGAGTTATGCTACCAGCCCCACTGCGGCTGAACAAATCAAACGGCGATCTCAGGCTATGTGGCTAGAGGTGGATCGGTCTTCGTTCGAGGTCAGGCAGCAGGGCCTTGACCGGCGCCCTGCGCCGGCCGGCGGCCATCTCTATGTGTCGCCGGGGCGGCACCTGGACAGCGCGAAGGACCTGGTCGACGCCGAGTATTGCCAGGCCGTCGAAGTCGACCCGCACGGCCGGACCGTGTCCTTCGGCCGCGATTACCTGGGGCATTACCCGATGATCTATGCCCAGGCGCGCGGCAAGTTGTTCATCAGCGACGAGCCCGCCCGGGTCAGGGGGTGGTTGACCGGCCAGGGCGTGGCCTTGACCCTGTCGGAAGAGGCCGTCGCGCTCTATTTCGCGATGGGCTACGTGCCCCAGGGAATGACGCTGCACAACGAAATCAAGACCTGCCGGAACGCGTCGCTGTATCACTGGAAAGCGGGCCAGATCACGAGCGAGAGCACCTTCGCGCCCGTCGCTCCCGATCCGCGATTCCCGCTGGCCGAGCTGGGCGCCCGCATCGACGCGGGAATCGAAGAGATCCTCGAAACCGGCAAGCCGGTCGACGTCTGGTGCTCGGGCGGGCTCGACTCCTCCATCGTGGCAACCGTGTTCGGCCGGCACGGCAACGGCGCCGAGCTGCTGACGTTGACCTATGACGAGCTGTTGCAATCCGACGCGAGCGAGCTGAGGTTCGCCGAGGATCTTTCGAAGCACCTCGGCGCAACACTCCGCCATGCGCCGCTCACGCGCGAGAATTTCTGCGACACGTTCCGCGAGTACGCGTCGACGCACATCGGCCCCGCCGTCGACTACGTCGTTCCGCTCAAGTACGCGCTCGCCAAGGCCACGCGCCGGATCGGCGTGACGGGCGAAGGCGGCGACCCGCTGTTCTCCGGCGCCAAGAACAACTTCATCGTCTACCTCCGCGGCCGGCATCGCGAGCTCTCCTTGGGCAAGGTCTACGCCATGGCCCACAAGCGCCTCTACGAGTGCGTGCCGGAGATCCTGAAGCACGGCGCAGAGCTGTCCGGCTTCGTCGACTCGTATCTGGGGAAGATCCTCGACAGCTACCCGGGCGACCTGCTGCGGAAGCTCTTCTACGTCAACACCCTCGAGAAGCAGGGGGGAATGATCTTTCCGAAGAATTACTACGCGGGCCGAAGCTATCGCGTCGAGGTCTTCCATCCCCTGACCGCGCTCGAGGTCTACCGCGCGGCGTTCTCCCTGCCCGACGAGCGGAAGTACGTCTATCCGTCGGGGAAGCTCGCGCTGATCGAGCTGTACAAGAACGAACTGCCCAAGGTCATCGTCGATCGCAGGAAGTCGGGAACGCGCCTGCCACTCGAGGCGTATGTGAGCTACCTGGTCGAGAGCGGAATGGATCTCGACATTCTGAAGGACACCGGATTTTTCAGGGAAGAGAAGCTGGACCGGCTGTTGAAAGACTGCCCCAGGCGGCGGGAGGAGCTGGTGCTGCTGTACGGGTTGTTGAGCTTGAGCGCGTGGCTTGGATACAACGGCAGCGAAGCGAAACTGGAGGGTCGTCTTACGACTTGCATTTCTACGTCGTTCGCGACGATGGCCTCGACCGCTGCGAAACCCTTGTTATGAGGTCGACCTACCATGCGATCTCCATCGCTGAGCTCGCGACGCTCATGGCTCGCGCCGGGTTCGACCAGGTGCAACGCCTCGACGGTGTATTCTTTCAGCCGGTGCTCGTGGATATTCGTCCGAACGGGGGCTGATGCCGATGCGACTCGCTCTGTTGTCCCTGCTGATCCTCTTCGGCGCCGGCGCGTGGGCCGACGAACGCTCGTGCACCGGGGACCGGCCCGACGCCCGGTACGGAGGGCGCATGATCGACGCGATGGCGCAGATCGAGTCCGGCACGTCGCGCAAGGTCGCCGACGCCCTGAACCGGTCCGGAGTCGACCGTATGGCGCTCTTCGCCCGCCTCCATCGCAAGCGCAACGGCGAGAGCGACGTGCTCGCTCTGAAGAAGGATTTCCCCGAGCGCTTCTTCATCGGCACGCCGAAGCCCTTCGACCAGCACAAGGACCTCAGCGGCTGGTTCGTCGAGAAAACCGCGTCACACCTCCAGGACGAGCGATACAGGTTCGTCGGCGAGATCCTGTTCGCACACGCCGACAAGACCCACGGCGAGCAGACCGCGACCGGGGAGCGTTTCGTCGCGCCGGACGGAAAGAACGTGATGAAGCTGCTCTCCGCGATCGAGAAGCGCCCCGTGCCGGTCATGCTCCACTGGGAGGTCTACGATTGGGACCGCGACTGGCCCGCGTTCCACGCGCTCTACGCACGCTTTCCCGGGATCACGTTCATCTGGCCGCACGCCGGCTTCGCCTCGCACGGGCAGGTCGCGGTCGTCCTCTCCTCGCACGACAACGTCATGGTCACGCTCTCGAAGAAAGAGCAGGTCCCGGCTTCGTTTTCCAGCGAGCAAAAAGCCGAGATGCTGGGCGGTCCCGTCGTGGACGACTGCGGCAGGCTGTTGCCGGAATGGCGCGCGCTGTTCACGAAGTATCCCGAGCGCTTCATGTTCGCGACCGACGCGCACAAGGATTTCCGCTGGGCGAGGTACGCCGAGATCGTGGAGCAGTGGCGCCTCATCCTCGGGCAGCTGCCCGATCCGCTCGCCCAGTCGCTCGCCTGGCGCAACGCCGAGCGCGTCTACAAATGAAGCTCCCGCCGCTCGCATTGGCGCTCGTCCTGCTCTTGCCGATCGACGGCAGCGCGCGGCAGTCGCCCCCGCAACCGGGGTATTCCACCGAGCAACAGGTTCAAGCATCCGGAACGGCGGTCAGCAGCGCCGCAAGCAATATTACGAGCGCTCGGCGCGCGAGGCCGTCGACGCCCCCGCGAATATAGACAAGCAGCATCGAATATCGGTGGCGCGGTCTATTGAACGGGAACGGGAGCCCGCAGCTTGATGATCCCGGCGACGGTCCGCGGAATACGGCGCCACAGCACCACGAATTCATCCGGGCGATTGCCGGGCGCGATGTCTACCCCTTCTGTGCCGCCGGGCATGCCGAATATGGTTTGCTGACGCAATTCCCCGGACGGATTGATGTGGGCGATCGCCAGTTGCGACGTCGATCCGGCGCCGTAGAAGCCGCCGTCGGGAGCGGGATGGAAGCTGTCGATCCTCATCGCGCGCGTCACCGCCTTCTTCCACTTCAGGTTCAGATTGTTGTCGAAGAACGCATACCACAAGAGCACGCCGTACCCCGCGACGATGATGCCGTTGGCGTTCGCGCCGAAAGCCAGGTGCTCGGTGGCCGCGGGAAAGTCGGAGCGCTTGACGACGCGGCCTTCGCGGTCGAGCTTGAATACGACGATCCGCTGAAAGGCCGCGTCGCCGACGACTTCGCCCGTGTCGCTGACGATGTTCATCCTCCGAGCATTGCGGTAACGATCGTCGGCCGGCCCTACTGCAACCAAAAAGCCGCCGTCCGTCGTGGCTACGATCTTGCGGGATATGCTCTCTTCTCGAATCGAGAATTCCCCGTCCGGGATCAGACGATCCCACACTACATCACCTGACTCATTCAGCTTGACGATGCGTAGTGTCCACGCGGCATTCCGACCACTGGGACTCGTGGGATCGTTGTATGACGCTTTCGTAGTCCCCACCAAGACATAGCCGGTCTCAACCGCGGCTACTGCGTAGAACCAATTACTCGGTTTCGCCTCAATACTGCCCAACGCTTTCTTCCAGAGCAGCTTGCCGTCGCCGCTGTATTTGATTGCGAAACCGATTCGAGAAGTCGACGGCGATTCCGCGTCGCTTGTTCTGCCTAGAGGTCTACCGGCAAGAGAATCGGAGTTTGTCTCCCCCGCGACTAGCAGGCCGCCGTCGCGTGTCTCCGTCAGCGCGCTTCCTTGTTCGTCCCGTTTTGGCGGCTCGGCCGCGAAAGCGCGCTGCCAAAGCACATCTCCGTCACGGTCGAGCTTGACCGTCCAGAAGCCGGTCTTCGCCCCTGTTCCGCCCGGCACCAGCTCCACGGATCCGTACCCCGCGACGGCATAACCGCCGTCGGAGGTTCTGATCAAGGCTCGTGGAATCTGGTACCTGTTGCTTACGAGGGAACGATCCCACTCTACGCGATAGCTGACGGAGCTTACCGGTTCGACCGCGCAAGACGTAATAAGCAGAACCGCTCCCAGCAACGCCGGGAGCGCTTTGCCGGTGACAAGCCTCCTAACTATGCCCCACGGTGAACACTGCACGCCGATATCATATGTCCAATTTGGCCGCCTGGTCCGTCAAGGCACGTAAACCGGCCGGCCTTGGTCGTCGACCGTCCAGCTGGAAGGCAAGTACAAAGGCTTGGGCCCGGCCACCGAACCGAAGTAGCTGCCCATCATGTGTTCCCAGCCACCGACCGCGATCGTAGCGGCCGCCGCGGGCCCCCAGGCAAACAGGCCGGTCATCCCGAGTCCGATGACTTGGCCGTTCGAAATTCCGGTGTCCACCGTGGTCGGGTTCCGGTCGAGATACTCTCGGTGGAGCACGCTCGAGAAGGTGGTTGTCGCGATATCCCCGCTGGTGTTGGTTTCCGTAAAGGTACGGTCGCTTGCGCGCCACCGTGCGATGCTCTCCTCCGAAGCGGCGACGGGCAGCGAATTGAAACCATACCCCGACAGCCCGAACTGCACGGCCGCCGATTGCGCCATCGCGCCGCCCAGACTGTGGCCGGTGGTATAGATGCTGGACTCGTCGAAATGCAGGTCGTCCCTAAGAGTCGCAATGCGTCTTTCGGTCGAGTCTTTCACCGTCTCGTAAGTCTTCGCCCCCATCGAGAACGGATTCACGTCGTCCAAGAAATCGACGAGGCTGTTGCTGCCCTTGTAAGCGATCACCGCTTCGCCGGTCGTATCGTTCGTGAATACCCGGTAAGCCCCTTTCAGGTCGTTAGAAAAGAAGCCCTTGAGGCCTTCCGACTGGTATCCGACGCCTTGCCCTTGCTCGCTCCAACCGGCAGGGACGTCCTTAGGCCCGCTCCGGTTGTAGGACGCAGCCGTCAACTGCGCGGCCACCTCTCTCGTCAAACGATCGTTGGCCACGACGTTCCCGGTTCCGTCATCGTATATCGGCACATTGCCGTTCGCATCGAGCGTGACGTTCCCCTGCATGTACGGCTTGCCGCCGACGAAGATGTCGCCGTTCTTCTTCACTTCGTGGTCGATGCCTTCGTCCCGCAGGTTCTGTATCACGCTCGCGCTCTGGTCGGCCCATTCCTGGCCTCGCAGCGCCACCGGATTGCCCTGCTCGTCGCGCCTGTACATGATGCCCTTGGCGTCATACGCGGCGGCCTGCTTGTCCTGAC
>WNGB01007728.1_pt1 | contig 15422 bp, 11 predicted proteins | sample 5400681 | NCBI WGS metagenome assembly WNGB01 (sample SAMN13153367, study PRJNA577476) | soil metagenome | isolation source: 115 cm soil or saprolite under grassland replicate 2 | place: USA:California | collected 2016-06-15
TGCACCGTGCGCGACAGCGGGTCGAAGGCGCTCTCGGCCAGGGAGGCGAGCTGGTACTTGCCGTCCCGGTCGGTGAAGAAGGTGAACATGAAGAACGACAGCCAGTCCGGCGTCGGCTCGTTGAAGGCGCCGAGGATCCTCGGCTTGTCGCTGTCCCCGGAGTGGCGGTCCAGCAGCGCCTCGGCCTCGTCGCGGCCGTCGCGGCCGAAGTAGGCGTCCAGCAGGTAGACCATCGCCCACAGGTGCCTGCCCTCCTCCACGTTGACCTGGAAGAGGTTGCGAAGGTCGTAGATGCTCGGGCAGGTGTGGCCGAGGTGCCGCTGCTGCTCGACCGATGCGGGCTCGGTGTCGCCCTGCACCACGATCAGCCGGCGCAGCGGGTTTCGGAACTCGCCGGGGACCTCCTGCCAGACCGGCTGACCCTTGAACTCGCCGTGGCTGATGGTGCGGCTGGGATCGGGGTCCAGCAGGAAGACGCCCCACCGGTAGTCCGGGAGCTTCACGTAGCCCCAGGCCGAGTCGCGCTTGATATCGGTGGTGATGGCCGTCCGCAGGTAGACGTCGTCGCCCTGGAAGCCGAGCGGGCCCATCTCATGCCACCAGCGCATGAACTTCGGCTGCCAGGACTCCAGCGCTTTGAGCAGGCGCCGGTTGTCGGACAGGTTGACGTTGTTGGGGATCTGTTGGGAGTAGTCGATCCTGGTCACAGCCGCTACACCCTCTTCCGGTCGAAACGCGGGCGCTGGCCGCTGCCGAAGCGGCGCAGCGCGCCGTCCTCGCCGGCGGCGTTGGGGCGCTGGAAGACCCAGTTCTGCCAAGCGGTGAGCCGCCCGAAGATCTTGGTCTCCATCGTCTCCGGCCCGCCGCAGCGCAGGTTGGACTCCATGCCCGTGAGCGCGTCCGGCGACAGGCTCGTCCGCTCCTCGATCGCCAGGCGCACCTCGTCCTCGAAGTCGATCTCGTCGTAGACAAAGGTCACCAGGCCGAGCGCCTCCGCCTCCTCGGCCCGCAGCGGCTCGTCGCGGCGAGCGGCGGCCGCTTCCAGGGCCTCGGGATGTCCGAGGAAACGGCGCTGCAGCCGAGTGAGACCGTTGGAGCACGGCAGCGGCCCGAGGTTCATCCCGTCCAGGCGCAGGGCGGCAGGGGGCCGGTCCACCCCCTCGACCTCGCCATCGAGCATGAAGGAGCGATCGGCGGCCAGCACCAGCTCCGACAGGCTGCCCGCGAAGCAGCTCCCCGGCTCGACCAGGGCGATGAGGCTGCGCGACGACAGCTCGAGGCGTTTCAACGTGCGCCCGAGGTACAGGGTCACCTCGCGGACCAGCCAATCCTCCGCGTGCGCCAGCAGGACCCGGTCGACCGCGGCCACCGCTTCGGGATCGCCCTGGCTACGCAGCACCCACGTGCCGATCTCAGGCTCGTTGAAGCGCAGCAGCAGGATGGCGTCGTCGAGCTCGCGCGCGACCGCCAGCGGCCACCAGCCTGCCCCCAGCGCCCGCACCGCCTCGGGATCGCCGGGCGTGGGGGCCTCAGCCGCCCCCCCATCGGCCTCGCCGGGGCCGCCCGCCTCGGGCCCGCGGACGGTGAAGGTGGCCACGCCGAGCGAGCGGTCGAGCTCGATGGTCAGGTTCGGGTAGGCGATGCGGTCGGTGCCCAGCTCCCGCTCCAGCGGCGGCAGTTGCACGCCGGTCGCCCCGGAGGGACGGTCCGAGCGGGCGGCCAGCTCGTCGGCCCTGGCCCTGCTCGCCTCGGCCAGCCTGGTGCGGGGAGCCAGCTCGTCCACCAGGCCCCAGTCCAGGGCGCGCTGGCCGCGCACGCCCTCGGCCACGGTGGAGACGAAGTCCGCGCGGTCGGGCCGCACCTTGCGCTTGTCGGTGAGGCGGGTGAGCCCGCCCGTGCCCGGCAGCACGCCGAGCAGTGGCACCTCGGGCAGGGACACGGCGCTGGAGCCGTCGTCGACCAGCAGGATGTGCTCGGTCGCCAGGGCGATCTCGTAGCCGCCGCCCGAGGCGGCGCCGTTCACCGCCGCCAGGTAGACCTGGCCCGAGCTGGCGCTCGCCTCCTCGATCGCCAGGCGCGTCTCGTTGGTGAGCTTGCAGAAGTTGACCTTCAGCGGGTGCGAGGCCTGCGCGAGCATCTTGATGTTGGCGCCGGCGCAGAAGACGCCGTCCTTGGCGCTGGTCAGGATGACGGCGCGCACCTCGGGGTGCTCGAAGCGCAGTCGCTGCACGGCGTCGTGCAGCTCGATGTCGACGCCCAGGTCGTAGGAGTTCAGTTTGAGGGCGTAGCCAGGGTGCAGGCCGCCGTCCTCCGCGGTGTCCAGCGCCAGGGTCGCCACCGGGCCGTCGATCGCCAGCTTCCAGTGGCGGTACCGGCCCGGGTCGGTGTCGAAGCTGATCCAGGGCTCGCCCCGGCCGCCGGCCGCGGCCGGGTTGGTGGTCTCAAGCAGCGTCATGAAGCCGCCCCTTCGCTTCGATGGAAGGCCCTATTCTGCTACAAATCATCGATCAGCGTAAAGAGAACGTCGCATGTCTGCGTCGCATGTCTGCGTCGCATGTCTGTTCGAGGGGTGTGCGACGAGCGCCCGTTGGGTAGAGCGGTTGGGCCTTCGGCGGCGATTGCGGCCGAGGTGGCCGCGATCCGGCGGCCGAGGTGGCCGCGATCCGGCGGCCGAGGTGGCCCAGGGCGCCGGCGAACCCGAACCGGCCCGAAAGGATGGCAGGCAGATGGACGACGCGCGGACCCGTTCCGAGCCGACCGAGGAGCAGGTCGAGTCCAGGGCGGATTCCCTGGCCGCCGAGCCCGGCAACCCCACCGAGGACCCGGAGTCGCAGGCGCACGCGCTGCTGGAGGAGTCCGAAGAGCGCATCGAGGACCCGGCCGCGCGCGACCCGGGCGACGACTCCGTGATCCGCCGCACCTCGGACGAGGGCGTGACCCGCGACCCCGGCGCCTGACGTCTCCGGAGGTGGCCGCGGCCCGACGGCGGCGTGGCCCGCGGTGGATGATTTGGGACTTCCCGGGCGGCGGTTCGCGTGTTTCTCTAGATGAATCGGGGGCGGGGGCTCTCGAGTGGTCTCCCACCGGACCATCCGGGAGGTGCAATGCGCTACGTCGCGCCCATTTCCCTGGTCGACACCGTTGCCGCCCTGCGCTCCGGGCAACTCGACCCGCACGACCACGTGGACGCGCTGCTGGACCGCATCGAGGCGCTGGACCCCGTGCTGCTCGCCCTCCTGCCGGAGCCCGGGCGCCGCCAGCGGCTCCACGCCGACGCCGCCGACCTGCTCATGCGCCATCCCCACCCCGACGACCGGCCGCCGTTGTTCGGCGCGCTGGTCGGTGTCAAGGACGTGCTGCGGGTGGACGGGCTGCCGACCGCCGCGGGCTCGACCCTGCCGGCGAGGCGGCTCGCCGGCGCCGAGTCGGCGGCGGTGCGCTCCCTGCGGGCGGCCGGCGCGCTGGTGCTCGGCAAGACGCGCACCGCGGAATTCGCCTACGCGGCGCCTGGACCCACCCGCAACCCCCACGATCCCGGCCACACCCCCGGGGGCTCCAGCCACGGCTCGGCGGCGGGCGTGGCCGCCGGCTTCTTCCCGCTGGCGCTCGGCACCCAGACGATCGGCTCGATCATCCGGCCGGCCGCCTTCTGCGGGGTGGCCGGGTTCGTGCCCACCTATGGTCGCATCCGTGCGGACGGCACGCTGCACGTGTCCCGCAGCCTGGACCGCGTCGGCCTGCTCGCCAGCGACGCCGCGGGGCTCGAGCTGGCCGCCGCCTCGCTGATCGCCAGCTGGCACCCGGTCGGCGGGGGACGGCGGCCGGTCCTCGGCGTGGCCGACGGCCCGTTCCTGGAGGCCGTAGAGCCGGCGGCGCGCGAGCTGTTCGAGCGGCAGGCCGAGACGCTGGCGGCTGCCGGCTACCAGCTACGGCGTGACCGGGTCTTCGAGGACGCCGACGAGGTCGCGGAGTCGCTGCGGCGACTCATGAACGGCGAGTTCGCCCGCGAGCACGCCGCCCTGTTCGAGCGCTACCGGGACCGCTACAGGTCGCAGACCGCCGGCGGAATCGAGCACGGCCGGACCGTCTCCGACACCCAGCTCGACGCCGACCGCCGCGCCGCGCTGGACCGCCGGCTCCAGGTAGAGTCGCAACGCCGCGCCGCCGGGGTGGACGTCTGGATCACCCCCGGGGCGCTGGGCCCCGCCCCGGAAGGCGTCAGCGCCAGCGGGTCTCCATGGGTCAACCTGCCATGGTCCTACGTGGGGCTGCCGGCCGCCGTTATCCCCGCCGGCGCGATCGGCGGGCTGCCCGTGGGGCTTCAGCTCGTCGGCGGCTGGCACGCGGACGAGGAGCTGCTCGAGTGGGCCGGCGCGATCGCAAGCCAGGTCGAGTTCCCGACGCTTCCGGCCCTCGGTCACCGGCCGCGCCCGCAGGCCTTCACCTGGTGGTAGGGGCGGGTTGTCGGGGGATGGGGGAGCCGGGCGGTGGCCGCTCTCAGCGGGTGGTGCTGCGTGCCAGCGCGTGCTCGACGAGGGCGACCAGCGTGTCGAGGCTGGAGCGTGGCTCGCGCGCGTCCATCCACACCAGCGGGGAGTCCGGCGACAGGACCAGGGCGTCACGGATGGCGTCGTCGGAGAAGGGGCGCGTCCCGGGGAACCGGTTGACCGCCACCACGAACGGGAGCCGGCGGTTCTCGAAGTAGTCGATCGCGGCGAAGCATTCGTCGATCCGCCGCAGGTCCACGAGCACGACCGCGCCGACCGCCCCGCGCGCCAGCTCGTCCCACATGAACCAGAAGCGGGACTGGCCCGGCGTGCCGAACAGGTAGAGGACCATGTTCCGGTCCACGGTGATCCGCCCGAAGTCCATCGCCACCGTGGTGGTGGTCTTCTGCGACACGCGGGTCAGGTCGTCCACGCCGACCGACAGCACGCTCATGCTCTCTTCCGTGGTCACGGGCGGGATCTCTGACAGGGAGCCGACGAAGGTGGTCTTGCCCACCCCGAAGCCACCGGCCACCAGGACCTTGAGCGAGATCAGCTCCTCGTCGGCGTGGCGGTTGGGTCGTGTGTCAGCGGGCGCGGAGTCCATCGATCAATCTCCAGAGGATCGCCTGGCTGGGCCCGCTGTCGCTTTCGGCGCTGTGTGGCATGTGCACCGTGAGGTAGCCGGCGTTGGCCAGGTCGCCGACCAGCACCCGGGCCACCGCGATCGGCACGTGCAGCCCGATGCCGATCTCGGCGACGCTGGTCGGCCGCGTGCACATCCCGATGATGGTCCGCCATTCCACCTGGAGCGAGGGGTCGCGCTCCCGGCGCATGGCCAGGTCCGTGGCGGTGACCAGCGCCTCGATCGGCAGCTCCTCCCCGGCGGAGCGGGTGCGCCCACGGGTGAAGGCGTACACCGGCACGACCCGGTTCCCGCCGCCCTGGTCGTAGGCTCGATCGATGGTCCCGTCGTCGGAGGTCATGGCAGCACTCCGTTCGCACGGCGTGCCCGCGGCTGCGAGGTGATCGCGTGGCCGACCCGTGCAGCGAGCATGGTGACCTCGTAGCCGACCATCCCCATGTCGCAGTCGCGGTCGGTGTAGACGGCCACCGAGGAGCCTTCGCTCATCGAGGTGAGGAACAGGTAGCCGCCGGCCATCTCGATGATCGTCTGCGCCACCGCCCCGGCGCGGAGCGTGTGCGCCGTGCCCCGCGCCAGGCTCACCAGGCCGGACGTGGCCGCGGCCAGCTGGTCGGCCAGGCCGACGCTGACCTGCTCGGAGGCGGCCAGCCGCAGACCGTCGGTGGACACCGCCACGGCGTGCAGCACCCCCGGCGTGCTGCGCGCGAACTCCGTGAGCAGCCAGTCGAGCTGCCGGCCGAGGGCGGCCCCGGTGGTCACGACTGGCCGCCCCGGCGCTCCGGCGGGTCGGTGTCGTAGGTGTCGTAGGAGGCGACCTCGCCCTCGACCAGGGCCCGTGCCGCCCGGCGGCTGGCCTGGTAGCGCGAGAGCGCCTCCCGGGTCCTGTCGCCGTCGGGCACCGCCCGGGCCGGTGGCGGCGCGATCGGCGTCGGCTCCCGCAGCTCGGGGGCGAGGTGCGACTGCGGGACGCGCCGCGCGAGCATCGGCTCCTCGGGCGGGGCGGCGGGCGTGGCCGACTGGTCGGGCGGTGGCTCGGGCGCCGGCTCGGCCCGCCCGTTGCCGATGCGCTCCGACGTGGAGGAGCCGTTGCCCGCGGAGCCGTTCGGGGCGACGCCTCCGGACGGGTCATCTGGGGACGGGTCGTCGAGGGGCGGCTCCTGGAGGACCGGCTCCCACCAGCCCGACCACGGCTCGTCGTCGCCAAGGCCGAAATCGGTCGGCGCGGCGAAGGAGCCACCGTTGGAGCCCCAGCCACCCATCGCATTCTCGTTGCGTGAGCCGGCGACCGGCCAGGCCGCCGGGGCGGGGGTCGCGGGGGTCGCCACAGCGACCGGCGCCACGGCGTGCTGGCGGATCGGCGGGGCCAGGGCGTCCAGGGGCAGGTCACCGAAGATGCCACCTGGCAGCACGACCACGGCGGTGATGCCGGAGCCGGGCGTGAGCGTCAGCGAGACGGTGATGCCGTGGCGCTCCGCGAGCCGGGCGACCACATGCAGCCCGAGGCGCTGCGACACTGAAAGGTCGACCTCCTGCGGATGGGCGAGCAGCTCGTTGGCGGCGTCCAGGTCCTCGCGCCGCATGCCGATGCCGCAGTCCTCGATGGTGAGCACGTGCGACCCGGCGGACGCCGGGTAGGGGCGCAGGCGGATGATCACGCTGGCCTCTGGTGGCGAGAAGCGCACGGCGTTCTCGACCAGCTCCGCCAGCAGGTGGGTGAGGTCGGTGACCGTGTGGCCCATGACCGCGAGGCGCTCGTCGAGGAAGAAGGCCACCCTGTCCAGGTCCTCGGTCTCGGCGATCGCCGCGCGCACCACGTCGAGCAGCAGCACCGGCTCACTCCACGTTCGCGGCGGCCCCTCGCCCGAGAGCACCAGCAGGCTCTCGGCGTTGCGGCGGATCCGGGTGGCCAGGTGGTCGAGGCGGAACAGTTCGGCGAGCGCGTCGGGGTCGCGCTCCTGCTCCTCGAGCTGGTTGATGATCCCGAGCTGGCGGTACAGCAAGCTCTGGTTGCGCCGCGCCAGGTTGATCAGCATGTCGGAGGTGAACTTCCGGCGACCGAGCTCTGTGTCGGCCAGTTGCCTGGCCAGCCCGACCGATTTCTCCTGCTCGTCCTCAGTGGTCCTCCAGAAGATCACCACTCCGACGCAGGCGGCGAGGACGGCGGCCCCGTGGATTGCCGACCAGGTCCACGGGTGGGTCTCAGCGGCCTTGTGATTGAAGATCAGGTTCTGGCTCCACGCTGAGCCCACGCCATGGCTGATGACCGTGAAGACGATGTTCCAAAGGAACGGCAGCCAGTCCTGATACAGCGCGATGAACCCGATCATGATGAAGAAATGGAAATGCGCCTCGATCGAGCCCCGCGACAATCCGACCAGCGCCGCCGAGCAGTAGACCAGGCCGGCCGTGATGAACAGCGAGCTCAGGCGCATCCGTGGGGTGAAATGCCCGGCCATCAGGCAGAGCAAGGGCGGGACCAGCGTGATCGCGGTGATTGCGGCCGTGTGGTGCAGCGCGAGGCCGAACACGAATAGGGATGGCAGGTGGATGAGGAGTATCCACTGGAGGAACGAATGCCGCTTCTGCCACTCCTGGGGGTCCAGCAGGTTGCCGCGCGGCAGGTAATCCAATATCCAGTTCACCGTTGGTCGAACTCCTCCGGACTCGGATGGCCGACCACCGCGACGGCCACGATCTGCCCCGGCGAGCGCCGCGCGGCGCCCGTCTCCGCTGTGCCGTAACCCCCCGATCCGGCCCGCTGAATTCTGCGGCGACGCTGGTTGCGGGTGCAAATTGACCAACATGTGTGATGTTCGGAACGAATCATATTTCGGTCGCGACCGTCTCGAACGTGAACTAGCAGCCAGCACAGCGACCGAGCCGACCACCAGCGCCAGCTCCAGCACGGTGGCCAGGACGTCGAGCCCCCCGACGCTCTCCGCCCGCCATGGCTCCGGGCCGGTCGGCAGGCCGCTGGTCCGCGTCACCAGCCAGAGCGCGACGATCAGGCCGTTGCCGATCGCGCCGCCCATCAGCAGCGCCCGGTCCGCCCGGCGGAGGATCAGCAGGCCCCAGGCGAGCTGGGTGAGCGCGGACAGGACGAAGAACCAGCCGTACAGGGCGGATTCCTGGAAATGGCTGGCGATCACGTCGGCATGCACCACCGCTGCCCCGACCGAGCAGGCCATCAGCAGCAGTCGCGCGTCGAACGACACCGACACCGGGGCGGGGCCCGCCGCGGTGTCGGAGGGGACGGCCGCTGTGGAGCGGGGCTCGGGGGAGGGGCCGACGGCGGCCCGGCCGGCCCGGTCGGCGCGGGCTCGGCCGGCGCGGGCTCGGCCGGCGCGGGCTCGGGCCAGGCGGGCCCACCCGAGCCAGCCGCCCAACCCCACGAGCGGTAGCAGGTGGCCAGCATGCACCAGGACCCAGTCCATCGCCTCGCCTCCGAACCTAGATCTGCCGCAGGCCGTACAGGACCCGCTCCAGCAGCGAGAGGTCCGGCCGGTCGTCGAACCAGGCGGGGCGGTGGATGTCGACCAGGCCCTGCTCGGCCATATCGCCGACCAGGAGCCGGACCACGCCGAGCGGGAGCCGCAGCTTGGCGGCGATCTCCGCCACCGAGAGGACGTCCCGGCACAGCACCGCGATCGAGCGGCGCTCGAAGCTCAGCCGCCACGCGTCGGCACCGACCGAGGTGGTGGTCACCAGCGCTTCCACCTCGATCTCGTCTTCATCGGGCCGGAGGCGGCCGCCCGTGATCGCGTACGGCCGCACCACCCGTTTCGCCCTACCTCCGCGATCCTCGGGCATCGCCAGCAGGCGCCTCTCGGTCACGGCCCGGGGCCGCTCTACCCGGGCTCGTCATGCTCGTTTCCTATGACAGCATCGGCGTCCCATCCAGCCGTCTCGCCCTCCATGCGGTCGCTCGCGCTGCGGCGTCCGCGCTCCAGCCCCGCCCGGTAGCTCGCGAGCAGGCTGCGGACCTCCTCGGGCGAGCGCGCCGGCCGGGGGACGTCGTTCGCCTCGTCGCGCATCGCGCGCTCGCGCTGCGCGAGGATGCCCGGCGCGAGGTTCGTCCGCGGCACCCGGCGGGGCAGGCCGGCGGTGGTCTCGGGCTCGTCCTCGTCGGCGAAGTCGTCCGGCCCGCCGCTGAAGTCGTGGCCCGGCCCGGCCGGGGATTCGCGGTCCGGTCCCGCCCAGGACTCGCGGCTCGGCTCGCCGCTGAAGTCGCGGTCCGGCTCGCCGCTGAAGTCGCGGTCCGGCTCGCCCCAGAAGCCGCGGTCCGGCTCGCTCCCGGGCTGGCGCCCGTAGGGCGCGGCCGCGCGCGGATCGGGCAGCGGACCCTCCCGCCACTCCAGGAACGGATCCTCGGCCGCCCGCGCGGGCGGCGGGGCCGATGGCGGTGGCGCCTCCGGCAGGGGCGGCCGCACGGACGCGTGGAACTCCCGCGGCCGGCTGACCGGAGGCTGGACGTGGTCCTCCGCGGCCGGGAACCTCGCGGACAGCGGTGGGTACGGGGTCGGGGTCGGGGGCCCGCCGGACTCGAACCAGTCGGACCGGGCCTGCTCGAAGATCGGCAGGGGCTCGGCCATCACCGGCTCCGGCTCCGCCCCCGGCGCCACCAGCTGCGCGGCCGCGAAGGGCCCCGACGGGGCGCCGACCTGCGGCCCCAGCGGGAGGACCACGCTGGACGGCAGCATCACCAGCGCCGTGATTCCGCCGTAGGACGAGTGGCGGAGCTGGACGCGGATGTTGTAGCGGCGCGCGAGCCGGCCGACCACGAACAGGCCGAGCATGCGGGAGACCGCGAAGTCGATCGTGGGGGGGTTGGCCAGGCGCTCGTTCGCCTCCCGCAGCTCCTCGTCGCTCATGCCGAGGCCCCGGTCCTCGATCTCCACGATGTAGCCGTTGGCGGCCGGCTGCCCGCCGACGCGCACCGACGTTCCTGGCGGCGAGAACGACGTGGCGTTCTCGATCAGCTCGGAGAGCAGGTGGATGATGTCGGCCACGGCGTGACCGGGAACCGCCACCTCCTCCATGGGCACCAGCGCGACCCGCTGGTAGTCCTCGACCTCGGCGATCGCGCCGCGTGCCACCTCGCCCAGCGGGATCGGCTCGGTCCAGCGCCGGGGCGGCTCGGCGCCCGACAACACGATCAGGTTCTCGGCGTTGCGCCGCATCCGCGTGGCCAGGTGGTCGAGCTGGAACAGGCTCGCCAGGGTCTTGGAGTCGGCTTCCTCCTCGAGGTCGTCGATCAGCTCGAGCTGCCGGTCGATCAGCGTCTGGGAGCGCCGGGCCAGGTTCAGGAAGATGTCGCCGATCGACAGGCGCAGCGCCGCCTGCTCGGCGGCGACTCGGACGGCGACCTGGTTCACCGAGTTGAATGCCGCGGCGACCTCGCCGATCTCGTCCCGCGACCGCACCTTGACGGGTTCCATCTCGTGCGACAGGTCGGGCGCCTCGCCGGTGGAGCGCTGCATCTTGGCGACCACCGAAGGCAGGCGGTTCTGCGCCACGTCCTTGGCGGACGCCTCGAGCAGCCGCAGCGACCGCAGCATCGAGCGGGCGACCAGCAGCGACAGCCCGGCGGCCAGCACCAGGACAGCGAGCACCGCCAGGCTGTCCGCGGCGGCACGCGACCTGGCCGAGCGCTCGATCGCGCGGCTGCGGCTCACCGCCGCGATCCCGAGCCGCTGCTCGACCTGGTGCAGCAGGTCGATCTCGGCGGTGGTCACCGCCCACCACTGGTCAGGATCGACCGCCACCTGTCCGTTGCCGTCGGTGGCGACCACCTCGGCCTGGAACTCGTGGGCGCGCTGGACCTCGGGCCCGACCACCGTCTGCACGAACACGCCGCGCTGCGCCGGCGTGGCGGTCGCCTGGAACTCCGACATGAGCACGCCACGGGTCGCCAGCGTCGAGGTGAAGCTGCGGTACCGGCCCGCGCCGAAGCTGCCATTGGCCAGCACGCCGCTGACCAGCTCTCGCTCGAGCGCGGCCAGCTCCTTGATCCGCGAGACCGACACGAACGCGCCCACGGCCTGCGCCAGCTCCGGGTCGGCGATCCGGCTGCCAAGCTCCCGGTTGGCGTTCAGCAGGTCGGCGACCGTGGTGCTGTAGGAGTCCAGGGCGCCGGAGGCGTTGATGTTGCGTGCGGCGATGTCGTGGCGAAGGTTCGCCAGCCCGTCGAGGTGGCCGAGCGCCGAGGACAGAGTGTCCCTGGCCCCAGGGGTCAGCGCCTTGGCGTCCAGCTGATCGATGCTGGCCCGATAGGCGTCCACGGCCTTGTCGGAGACGGTCTGCTGCTCTCGGAGCGCCTGCGCCCTCGCCTCGGTCGGGGCCGCGTCGAGGAAGCGGCCGGCCAGGCCACGTTCGTGCTCGAGCTCATGGGCGACGTTGGTGCCGCGCAGCGAGAACTCGGTGAGCTTGGTCACCCGGTCGGCCTGGCGGCTGGTCGAGATCCTCGAGCTGACCCGCAGCACGCCGAGGACCGCGCACGCAAGCACCGGAAGGATCAGGATGACCGCAATTTTCGACCGGATCGATAGTCTGTCCAGCACACCATCCATCCTCATGGTTGCCGCGCATGGCGTCATGCCATCGGGCGCGGGTTTCCTAGTTCAGGGTCTGCTCGATTCGGGGGTGGGGAGCACTCGGGGGCGAATGGGTATTCTGCTGCCTCGGTGGCGGGCGCCGCAAGGCTCGCCGAAAACTCCCAGAATTGAAAATCGAGGGCAAAGGGGGCGTGTGTCGCACCACGAGCGCCTCCGGTGGGCGGCCGGATCCTATTCGCGCTGGCGCCGCCGGTGCCGGACGGGGTAGTGTGCCAGCGGCCATGAAGATCCCCCCCAATCCGACTCGGCGATCCCCGGTGCTGGTGCTGCTTGCGCTTGCTGTGGCGCTCGCCGTCTCCGCCTGCGCCTCGGGCTCCAGCGCAAGGGATGTGCTGGAGGCCCGGCAGGTCGGCGGCGGCCTGACACCGCTCGGGCTCCAGCTCCCCGAGAAAATCAGGGATGCCCGGGAAATCCGGGTCGGGGCGGATATCTCGTACGCGCCTGTCGAATTCTACGACGCGCTCGCTCCGGACGTCCTGGATCGACCGAGTGGAGAACCAGATCCGGGCATTCAGGGAATCGATCCCGATCTGGCCGCTGAGTTGGGCCGCAAGCTCGGTGTCCGATTGACGTTCGTCAACGTGAAATTCGACTCACTGCTGGACTCGCTGCGTTCTGGCCGGATCGACGCGATTATCTCGGGCATGAGCGCGACCCCTGACCGGGCGTTGCAGATCTCGTTCATCGAGTATTTCCGGGCGGGCACCTCGATCCTGGTGGCCAAGGGCAACCCCAAGGGGATCCGGGCGATCGGCGACCTGTGCGGCAAGACGGTGACGGCGCAGTCGGCCACCACCCAGCAGGATCTGGTCCAGGCGCAGGCCAAGCGCTGCCCTCCGGGGCAGCCGATGCGGGTGCGGCTGCTGGACTCGGGCAGCCAGGCGCTGCTCGAGGTGAAGTACCGGCACGCCGACGCCAGCCTCACCGACTTCCCGGTCGCCGCCTACAACGCCAAGGTCTCCTCCGCCGGCCAGGACTTCCAGGTCGTCGGCGGCCAGATCGAGCCGGGGCCGTTCGGCATCGGCGTGCGCAAGGCCGACGCTCCGCTGCGTGAGACGCTGCGCACCGCCCTGCGCCAGGTCATCGCCGACGGCTCCTACGACCGCGTCATGGCCAAGTGGAACGTGACCGACGGCGCGCTGAAGACCGCCCAGGTCATCGGCGCCCCCCAGGCGGGGTAGCGCGGGGTAGCGGTCGGGAGCCGCCTTCGACCCCCGTCAGTGCGCGGCGACGGCTCCGTTCAGCCTCGCTGGTAGACGCCCGGGGTTATCCCGTAGGCGGTCTTCACCCTCGGCTGGCGGTGCAGCGCGTCAGTCCGCGCCCTGGGCCCCCGGCCCGGCCCACGCGCCCTGGGCCCCCGGCCCGCCTCCCGAGCCCGGTCCGCCCGGGCCGGCGGCGTCGCCCGGGTCGGCGGCGTCGCCCGTGTCGCGCGGCCCGGCGGCGAGGACCTCCTGGAGCTGGGCCGGGCTGATGTTGCCGCCGCTGGCGACCAGCGCGACCCGCTTGCCCGCCAGCCGCGACCGCAGCCGCGTCGCGCCCGCCAGGGCCGCCGCCCCGGCCGGCTCGACCAGGTTGCGGGTCAGCTCGATCATCCGGTAGGTCGCCTCGCGTATCTCCCGCTCCTCGACGAGCACGAAATCGTCCAGTCGATCCCACAGGATCCGCTGCGGAAGCTCGAACGCGGAGCGCGTCGCGAGCCCCTCCGCGAACGTCTCCATGCGGTCCGAGACCAGCTTGCGGGCCGCCCAGGACCGGTACGCCGCCGGTGCCGCCGCTGCCTGCACCCCGATCACCTCCAAGGGGGCCCCGAGCGCCTTCGCCACGATGCAGGCGCCGGCGGCGCCGCTGCCCCCGCCCACAGGCACGATCACGGTGTCCAGGTCGGGCCGCGCCTCCACGATCTCCAGCGTCCCGGTGGCCACCCCGGCGATCAGCAGCGGCTCGTTGCCCGAGTGTATGTAGCGGTACCCCTCGGAGGCGGCGAGCCGCTCGCAGCGCTCGCGGGCCGCGTCGAAGTCCCTGCCGGCGACGACGACCTCCGCCCCCAGCGAGCGCATGGACTCGACCTTGACCGGGTTGGCGCCCTCTGGGACGCAGACGATCGCGCGCACCCCGAACAGGCGCGACGCGTAGGCGATCGACTGGCCATGGTTGCCGGTCGAGGCGGCGATCACCCCGCGGGCCCGCTCGGTTTCGTCCAGTCGGGACACCAGGTTGATGCCACCGCGGACCTTGAACGCCCCGATCGGCTGATGGTTCTCGTGCTTGACCCACACCTCGGCACCGAGCAGCCGGTCCAGCGAAGGATAGGAGTGGAGTGCCGTCGGCAGGAGGTAGGGCGCGATGCGGCGCCGAGCCTCCAGCACGTCCACCAGCGTCGGAACCCGCACCCCAGTCACCACCTCCGTCGTCCAGACCATAACCCATTCCGGGGACCGGGCCGGCCGCCTTTCCTGGGACGAAGGAGGAAGCTGGCGCGATGGCCGGGCGGACCTCCGGGCCATGCATAGCGGTGGCGGCGAGGTGCCGGCGGAGGAGTGGCCGGCCACCATGACCGGCCTGCTGGAGGCCAACGGCTTCGACGAAATGCGGCCCTGGCGAGCTCGGGCGGAATCGGCCGCCCGGGCTCGCCGGCGGCGCGTCGCGCGTGCTTGTGACGCAATGCACGAGCGGCGGCCTGATTTCGGGAGGAATTGGCGCACTGCATTGCGCTCATCCCCGAGTCGTGCCAACTCCCGAAGGGCCGCCGTGGAGTTTCCTTGCCGCCAGTGGGCGTGACGCCAGTCTGGGTCCTGGCGTGGCCGGCGCCCAGGGCGCGCTCGATCAGGTCTGTGGACGGTCCTTTGCGGATCGTGAATTGATCACCTACCCTCGGGTCAGGCCATTATGGACATCCGCGAGGGCGGTGCGCACGCGCCTGGGGAGGTACCTGACCGCATGGTGTCGGACAAGGAAGCCCAACCAGACGGGGTGCCTGAGCTCGTCGCGAAGGGCAAGGAACGCGGGTTCCTCACGACCGAGGACATCCTCGACGCACTCGCGCCCATCGATCCCACCGCGGAGCAGATCGACAGCATCTATCAGGTGCTTCAGGACGAGAACATCGAGGTCGTCGAGATGGTGGACGAGCTCGATGCGGAGGAGTTCGCGCGGGAGGCTCGCTCGGCCCGGGGCGAGGAGCTGGCGCTGAAGGCGCCGACCAACGACCCGGTGCGGATGTACCTCAAGGAGATCGGCAAGGTCCCGTTGCTGACCGCCGAGCAGGAGGTCATCCTCGCCAAGGCGATCGAGGAGGGTGAGGCCGCCACCGCCGAGCTCGACAGGGCGACCGGCGGCACCGTTCGCGTCCGGGAGCTCCAGCGGGTCGAGCGGCAGGGTCAGCTGGCCAAGAAGAAGCTCATCGAGGCCAACCTGCGCCTGGTCGTCTCCATCGCCAGACGCTACGTGGGTCGGGGAATGCTCCTGTTGGACCTGATCCAGGAGGGGAACCTCGGGCTGATCCGTGCGGTGGAGAAGTTCGACTACACCAAGGGTTTCAAGTTCTCCACGTATGCGACCTGGTGGATTCGGCAGGCGATCACGCGGGCGATTGCGGATCAGGCGCGGACGATCCGGATTCCGGTGCACATGGTGGAGACGATCAACAAGTTGATTCGTATCCAGCGGCAGTTGTTG
>WNGB01007730.1_pt1 | contig 15421 bp, 15 predicted proteins | sample 5400681 | NCBI WGS metagenome assembly WNGB01 (sample SAMN13153367, study PRJNA577476) | soil metagenome | isolation source: 115 cm soil or saprolite under grassland replicate 2 | place: USA:California | collected 2016-06-15
TTGCGGTGCACGTCGATCCCGACGTAAACAGACATTGCCGGCCTCCTTTCCGAGCTCGTATGTCACCCGGAGCATCGCGCTGCCGGGCTGAGCAGGAAAGGGGGTCCGGCCTCACGCCCGGCCCCCATAGAGTCAGTTCGGGTGGGCCCGGCGGCGCCCGGCGGTGATCTGGGCAGCGACGTCAGCCTCGTCCCTGGGCTGCCGGAGCGAATTCAGGCGACGACGCGGCGTCGGAAGTGGCGCATTCCTTGCCAGAGCAGCAGGGCCGTGAAGCCGATAAGGGCTGGGTAGATGACGTACAGGCTCAGGTGGTGGGCGGGGGTGACCGAGGCGCGGAAGCCCTCGCTGACATATGTCAGGGGATTGGCCAGGGACAGTACCTGGACCCAGCGGATCGGGCCGAGTGTGCTCCACGGGTAGAGGGTGCAGCCGAGGTAGAGCAACGGCGTCAGCATGATCGCGAACAGCGCTGTAACGCTGCGCGGATCGAGGGCGGTGCCCAGGAAGAGGCCGAGGCTGGAGCACATCAGCGCCCCGATCGGCCCGAGGGTCAGTAGCACGGCCCAGTGGGGGTGGAGATCGGGCCGGGCGGCGGGGACGAACTCCGCGAGGGGGAAGACAACGACTGCGGCGAGCAGGCCCTGCAGCGCGCCAGCGACGACTTTGGTGAACGCGACGAGCCCGACGGGGATCGGGGACAGGACGCGGTCGTCGATCTCGCGTGTGTAGCCGAACTCCTGGACCAGGGGCATGGCGACCGCGAAGATGCCCTGAAAGAGGACGACCATCGCGAGCATCCCCGCGAGGAGCGTGGTGGCCTCGTCCGACGCCTGGGCACCAACGGCGTGGCCGGGTGTGATCTTCAGGGTGACATAGCCGAGCACGAACAGCAACATCAGGGGTTGCACGACGGTACGGGCGAGGAAGTTGCTCGGCTGCTTGCGAAGCACAGTGAGGTCGCGGGCGAGCAGGGCGCCGACCGTGCGGCTGGTCGCGGCGGCGGAAGGGCGGACCGGCGTGGTGGCCGGGCCTGGTCCGGCGGTGGTGGTGCTCATCAGTCGCGCAGCTCCTTGCCTGTGAGGCGGATGAAGACGGTCTCCAGGGATGCTTCCTCGACGCGGACGTCGCGCAGGTCGGCACCCGCGCCCGCCACGGCGGCGGCGATGGCCGGGAACACCGCCTGGCCTGCGTGGACGATCAGCAAGACGGAGTCCTCCAGGATGTGGACGTCGCGGAGGCCGGGCACGTGCTCGCGCAGCAGCGCCGCTAGCCGCTGCGGCGGCGTCTCGGCGGCCACCGCCACGACGGTATCGGCGTCCACCGAGCGCTTGAGGGTCTCGGGGGTGTCGAGGGCTAGCAGGTGCCCGTGGTCGATGATGGCTACCCGGTCGGCGAGCTGGTCGGCCTCCTGCATGTCGTGGGTGATCAGCATGATCGTCTGCCCGGCGGCGCGCAGCCCGCGCACGATCTCGTGCAGGGCGAGACGGCTTTGCGGGTCCAGGCCGGTGGTCGGCTCGTCGAGGAAGAGCACGGCCGGCCGGTGCAGGATCGCGCGGGCGATCATCAGCCGCTGGGCCATGCCGCCCGACAGGCTGTCCACCGGCTTGCCGGCGACGTGCGTGAGCGCAACCTGCTCAAGCCTCAGATCGGCCTCGCGGCGGGCGTCGGCGGTGCGCATGCCGAAGAACCGCCCGTGGAAGACCAGGTTCTCGCGCACGGTCAGGCTGCGGTCGAGCGTGTTGCGCTGGGGCACCACGCCGATGTTCCGGCGGGCGTCGGCAGGCTGGCCCGCGACGTCGATCCCGGCCACCCAGGCCCGGCCGGCCGTCGGCACGACGCCCGTGGTCAGCATGCCCACCGTGGTGGACTTGCCCGCGCCGTTCGGGCCGAGGAGGGCGAGCACCTCGCCCCCACGGACCGACAGATCAAGACCATCCACGGCGGCCGTGCCATCCGGATAGATCTTGCTCAACCCTTCGGCGTGGACCACTGCCTCGGCGGGCGGGGAACCGTCCGGCCGGGAAACCGTGCGGCGTTGGAGGAGTGAGGGCACGGGCGCTCCCAAATATTTTGACTAGACCGTCTAGTCCAAGTTTGTCTGCTCTAGTATTAGACTCATGAGTCCAAGTGGTCAAGTTCGTCAGTCTCCTGCCGCGGGCACGGTGGCCTCATCGCCGGACGCGCGCCCCGGCCGGCCCGGGAAGCGGCGGGCGATCATCGATGCGGCCAGGCACGTGTTCCTGCGCAACGGCTTCACCGATACCAGCGTCGATGCCATCGCGGCCGAGGCCGGGGTCTCAAAGCAGACGATTTACAACCACTTCGGCGACAAGAAGAGACTGTTCACCGCAGTCATTGAGACGGCGCAGCGCGAGGCGGCGAGCGCGTCCGAGTCCCGGTTCGCGACCGAGTTCAGGGAAACGGGCGACCTGGACCGCGACCTTCGCGCGGCCGCGCGGCTCTGGGTGGAGCTGATCCTGGCGAAGGACATCAACGCGCTGCGCCGCATCATCATCGCCGAGCAGGTGCGCCACCCCGAGCTCGCCGAGGAATGGGCCCGCCCGCGTACCGCGTTCGAGGCGGTCCTCACGCAGGAGATCGAGCACCAGGTTCACAAAGGCGTCCTCGAGGTACGCGATGTCGGTCTGGCCGCCCACCAGCTCGTCCTGCTCACCGCGCACGAGGCGGCGCAGCAGTCCCGCTACGGGATGCGCGAGCTCTCACCCGCCGAGGTCGAAAAGATCGTCGACGACGGCGTTGAGATGTGGCTGCGCTGCTACCGAACACGCCAGTAGGGGCGCCGAGCACGAAAGACGGCAGGAGCGGACGATCCGGACCGGCCACCTCGCAGGAACCCTCGCTATCGCCGTATCCCGGTCCAAATCACCGACCCCCCGACGCCGCCGCCCGCCAACGGGACTTCCGTTCCACTGCACTCCAAGCCCTTACCTGACGGCGTGAAGCCGCTGCTTTGCGGCTGATGACGCGGACCCGGGTGGGGGGCCTACGAGTGGTTGCCCCGGCGAGAACGCCAACGGCACGATCGACGATCTGGATCAGGCGGCCCCGATCTCGGCGCGTTCGTGACTGCGCTGCGCCAGGTCGACGTGACCGGCGCGCGCCTCCGCGTCCCCCTCATGGCCGGGGCGGGCCACTCGCGGAAAGCGATGAGCAGGTTCGTCGGTCGATCGCACAGCTTGGCGACCGGATCGACGGCGATGCCACCCTCCGCTCATGGGAGGAGTCGCTCAACGGCCCGGCATGGGACGGCGAAGAGGTCTGGGTGCACGGCGACTTGCTGCCGGGCAACCTGCTCGTCGGCAACGGCCGCCTGTCGGCGGTCATTGACTTCGGTGGCCTCAACGTGGGCGATCCCGCATGCAACCTGCAGCCTGCTTGGTTCGCGGGCGGCGGCGCGGTGCCCCAGGCGGACGCCCGGTCGATCGCGTATCCGCCGGAACTCGCCGCCGCGCAGCGCAGGCTGCACGCATCGATCGAGGCCGCGCTGACCGCCGCGATCGCCGATCGGACCGGCACCGACCCCGAACGCGATCTATATCCGCAGCTGGTCGCCAGCGTGGTCGTCAGCGCGACCCAGACCGCCCAGAACGCGGCAGGCCCTTCGCTCGACAGCTCGGCGCAAGGCGTCAATGCTGTAATCATGTAAGTGAGTCGGCTGAGGGAGAGCACGGGCATGGAAAGACGGTCCTGCTTCTTGGGGTAAGGGCAGACCTCCTGGAGACCGTGAAGCAGGAGCTTCGAACACCGGGTATCGACTTCCTGGGCGGCACCGACGTAGCTGATGTTGAGCTGGCGTTTCGCCAGGCAGACATCGACCATGTGGTCGTCGGCGGGGGTCTCGACCTCGAGGCCCGGGCCGCGATGGTCCGGGGAGGTATTCCAGTCAAGCGATGGGGCTACCGTGCACATGAAAGACCAGATGTCTGGGCTGGAGGGGTTCCTTCCGTTTGTCAGGGCCGTGCTTGGCGGGCTCGGCGGCTATCAGCCTCGGGAATCGCCTAACGCGCTCCTGCGGCGGAGCGCCCAGGCCCAGGCGCCGGATGAAGCACGGTGCCCGCTGGCAGCGTCTCGCGGGTTCGCATCCAGCCGTTCTCGGTGGCCGTGGATGTGGCGGTGGTCGATGATCTGCGGGCACGGATCCGCAACGCCCGGCTGCCGCAGGCCGCGCCCGGAGAGCCGTGGGCGCAGGGCACCGACCGGGACTGGCTGGAAGAGCTGCTCGGCTACTGGGCCGACGGGTTCGACTGGCGGGCTGCCGAGCGGGAGCTGAACCGTTTCGCGCACCGTGAGGAAACGGGACTCGTGCGTACAAGGGCTGTCTGAATCGGCCAGAGTGATCCCGGCTTTGACCCAGTACAGCTTCTTGGTCATACTTTTGACTATGACTACGCTGCCGCTGGGTGAAGTGAAGACTCACCTCTCCGAGCTCGTGAGCCGCGTTCATGATCATCATGAGCGGGTGACGGTGACGGTCCACGGTCGCCCCTCGGCCGTCCTGCTGGCAACAGAGGATCTTGAGCGACTGGAGGAGACCCTGGCCATCCTGCGTGATTCTGAAACCGTGAGCCGTCTCGCCGCATCCGATGCGGAACTGGCACGGGGTGAGTCGGTCTCTGTGGAGGAACTGGCAGCGGCGATGGATCGCCGCCGGCCCACACAGGAGTGACCGGGCACGCGCCGGACGACCCCTACACCCTGCGGACCACTCCCACCGTCCGGCGAGCATTGACTGAGACCCTTCCCGAGGCTGTGGCCACCGCGGCGTACGAGTTCATCACCGGCCCTCTGCTGACGCAGCCACATCGTGTCGGGAAACGCCTTCTCCCACCGCTGGATGACAGGTTCAGTGCACGGCGCGGGACCTACCGGGTCATCTACCGGATCGATGACAAGGACCGAGTGGTCACCGTTGTTGACATCGGCCACCGGCGCGACGTGTACCGAACCTGACCCACGTGGAGACACGCGGTACATCAGCACACTGGGTGAGGTTCCCGGCTCATGCCAGGGCCTGTATTTACCACGCCGACCGGCACCCTTCCGTGAGCAAACACGCCACGTAGCCGTTCACCTGGGACAGGCCAGGTCAGGCAGCCAGGTCCACGATCCTTGCAAGCAGCGGGCCAGGGGTTTCGAGTCTCCTTAGCTCCACAGGTCATAAGCATAATTCGAACAACCTGGGCCGGTTGTACAGCAGCAAAGTACAGCAACTGTGACCGCGTGAGATGCCGGCAACTCGTCGGCCCACCGCACATCCTGTTCGGAAGCGACTTCCCGGCCCTGTATCGAGGAAGATGTCCAGAGCCTGATTTAGGCCCTGGTCGATAATCCGCTCTTCCAGTTGGGCGATCTGGAGATGATCGAACGGCACAATGCCCTTGAGCTCTTCGCGCGACTACGGCGACCTAGCGCAACGGCCCAGTGATACTGGAGAATCTGCAGCGTGATCGCCAACCTTGATCATGTTCCGCTGCTACTCGTCGAGCTGGGCAAGCGCGTTACGCACTTTGTCGGCCGGCACGCCGAGGTGCTCGTATGTGGCCTGGGCGGCCCGCCAGTGCCCGGCGGCCTGCTCGCGGTTCCCGCTCGCCTGAGCTGTCAACCCCAATTCCCATTGGGTGTCGGCTGCCCCGATTTGGTTGCCGATGCGGGTGGAAAGGGTGAGGGCCTTTTCGTAGCGGGAGCGGGCGGTGGAGTGGTCGCCGGCGTCGCGGTCGAGATGGCCCAGGCCGAGGAGCGCTTCGGTTATCCCCAGGTGATCGCCGATGCGAGTGAAGGTGTCTAGGGCCAGCTCGTAGTGCGACCGGGCGGCGCGGGGGGTGCCGGCGTCACGGGCGAGGTGGCCCAGGCACAGGTGCGCCTGTGCTTGGCCGTTCTGATTGCTGGTACGTGTCGAGATGGCCAGGGCCTCGTCAAAGTGGGTCTTGGCGGTCGGCTTATCGGTCTCCAGAGTGGTATAGCCCAAGCCGATAAGAGCGTTAACCTGGCCGGTCTCGTCGTCGGCGCGGGTAAATATCGCGAGCGCTTGGTCATACCGCATACGAGCTGTCGGGTCGCCGAGGTCAAGGGCGACGTCGCCCAGGCCGAGCAGGGCCCCCGCTTGACCGATTTGATCATCAAGGGCGGTGTAGGTGATGTAGGCGCGGTCGAACAGGAAGTTAGCGGCGCGGTATTCGCCGAGGAGCTGCAAGTGATCCCCGCCGATGCGGCATATCCGGGCGCCGGCCGGGCCGCCAGTGAGGGGGGCGAAGCTGAGCAGGTTGTCCCGCTCAGCGATGAGCCAGTCGCGCACCCGGTCCTGGGAGCCCAGGTCTACCTCGTCCGCGTGCTCAGCCTCCATTGGGCGGAGCAGGCGGTCCACGTCCCGCAGTGCCTGGTCGTAGTGGTCGGCGAGCCGGTCGAGGGCTGCTGCGCGGTCCTGGTCGTCTAGTTGCTGTTCGGCTAGATCCCTGCCGTAGGCGCGGACGAGATCATGCAGCATGTACCGCGGAGGCAGTTTTGCCGTCGTGTCTGGCTCGACTAGGTGGTGCTCTGCCAACCGGCGGAGCAGGACGCGCGCCGGCGCCAGGCCAGTATCGACGATCGCTGCGATCGCGTCCGGCGCGATCGACGGCCCTGGGTGCAGTCCAAGCGTGCGGAAGGCCTGCTGCAGGTCGGGTTGCAGCCGCAGCACGGAGACCTGCAGGGCAGGCCGCACACCCGCGTCCTCTGGGCTCAGCTCAGCGAGCCGGGTACGTTCGTCGGCCAGGTCGGCGGCGAGTGTGGCCACGGTTGCTACGGGGTCATGGCGTAGGCGGCCAGCGACGATCCTGACCGCCAGCGGAAGCCACCCGCAGGCGCGCACAACTGCGTCGACCTGGCTCGGGTCTGGGCAGCGTTGCGTACCGGCAATCCGGCTGAACAGGTCGGCTGCTTCCTGCGGCGTCATAACACCGAGCGCCACTGGATCCGCTTCGGGCAGGCCTGTCAGCCGCCGCCTGCTGGTGATCAAAACCAGGCAGCCGGCGGCGTCGGGTATCAGAGGACGGACCTGGTCGCTGTTGACGGCGTTGTCCAGCACGATCACCGCCCGCCTGCTGGCCATCAGTGAACGCCAGCGCGCCTGGCGAGGTCCCAGGCCGGCCGGGATAGCGGATGAGGGTACGCCTGCGTCCCGCAGTAGCTGATCCAGTGCCGCCTCCGGCGGCACCGGCGCGATGGCGGGCGTGTATCCATGCAGGTCGATGAAGAACGCCCCATCTGGGTAACGGCCAGCGTGCTCGCGCGCGAGGTGTACCGCCAATGCCGTTTTGCCTACGCCGCCCATGCCATCGATGCTGTGGACGGCCACCGCGGCTCCGGCCGGATCGTGGCCGCCGATTCGCCGCCGCAGCTGGCCCAGGACTTCCTCGCGCCCGGTGAAGTCGGCGACCTCGCCGGGAAGCCCGCCGCCTGCCGGTTCGGCCGCCGGTGCCGGGTTGATGAACGTGTTGTACTGGATATTCCGGTCACCGGCCTGTCCGCCTTGCCCGCCTCGGAAATCCACCCGGGTTTCACCCTGGCTAGGGCCTGTGCTGCCGGTCATGTCTGGTCATCTGAGCTGCGAGGCGGGGCGCCGAAGACGTTGTGCTGGGTGCTGTGGTCACCCACCTGGACGCCCTGCGCACCCCGCACATCCACTGTGTATTTCCCGGCCCGCGACCCCGCCTCATCGACCAAGCGCATCAGCTCCTGCGCCGCGGCCACCACATCAGCGTCCCGGTCCGCCCCGACTTCGCCCAGCTGTGCCGCCAGCGGCTTATCCCACGTCCCGGGCGCGCTCTCATGCTCGGCAAGCACCAGCTCGCCGGCCGGCCGGCCGGCGAAGCGCTTCTGCACCAAGGCCTTCAGACTCGCGTAGGCGTCCCGCACCGCCGATGACGCCGTGTCCTTGACCCCCAGCGCAGCACCCGCAGCAAGCGCGGTCACAATCAACGTGATCGGATCCATCCCCCAGCCCTCCCGCGCATACCACGACCGTACGTCACCAGGCAGATCGGCGATAGGCGCGACATCATCACCATTGGTGCTGCCCGGCAGGTCAGGCCCCGGATTGGCAAGAGGCTCCGTCGGGCCGTGCGCTTCATGCTCCACATTCGACCGCCTGATGTGCCTGGCAGCGGCGAGTTCGATCGCCAGCGGAATGTCCTCCACCCGGCGGCAGATCTCCGCGACGTCCTGCTCGTCGACTGCCGCGAGTTGGACGCCGGCCGCGGGTGCTCGCTCGGTGAGAAGCTCAGCCACCGGTGAGCGCCCGGCCTCAACCAGCTCCGGTACCCGAGCGGGCCGACCCGGTATTCGCGCTCGCCGAGAGCCGGAGCGCTCCCCGGCTGGTGACCAGAGTGACAACATCCGGGCGAGCGGCGAGCACGCGAGCAGCCCGGGCCGGGCACCGAGCAGGTGCTCGAAGTTGGCCAGCACACAGCCAAGCAGGCACCGCTTGCCCCGCAAGACAGACGTGAGCCGCTCGTGCGTATCTATCGGGCTGCTCCGGCGATGAAGGCGGAGACCATGGCGGGTCCATGCTTGGGTCGCTCGCCTCGCACCTGCCCTGGCCCCATTCTGTAGAGGTGAGGCGGTCGCGGCAACCATCTCGGAAGACGGCCAGGCCCCGGGTACAGGACACGCCCCGCATGCAGTTGCGGCTGAGGCTAGATCCCGTTGGGCGTACTAATGACCAGCCGCGACCGCTGCAGGACTGCCTCGCCGTAGGGTTGTGGGAGGCCCGGGACTGTCCTGCCCCTGCCCGAGGTGTGAGTGACCCAGGCCGGGCAGTACAGCACCCATGAGGGTTGCTGTTGTCAAGTGGGCGTTGCTTTGTCCTGTTTGAGACCGTGTCAGCGTGCGCCTCTGCGGGCCGGCGCGTGCGGGCCGGGGTTGGCGGTTGTCCGGCGGGCGGGGTTGACAGCGTGGTTGGCCGGGTGGAGGGTCGAATCCGTACGCGCAGCCTCCTGCGTCCGGCCTGTCGGACCTGCTGTCGGTTAGCTCGTCCCCGTCTTGGCCGTGTTTCATCTGGTGAGGTTGCTGCCGAGAGGGGTGGGCGATGAGGCCCTACGCATGGCTAAGCGTGCTGGCCACTTCGGCGCTGGCGACAGGAATGTTGTCGGGAAGCGTGGCTTCTGCGGCTGGCGGCAGCGGGAATCCTGAGTGGTATCTGCCGCAAAATCACGTCTCTGCGGCCGGCGACGTGCTCGCCGGGGTACTGAGCGGGCGGCTGCGCCAGCCGTCGCCGGTGAATGCGGGGACGCCGTGCCCGGCTGAGGCCAGCTCGACCAGCGATGTTCAGGTGAACTGCCGCGCCGAGGACAATGGCTCACCGCAGAACACCCAGAGCGAGACGTCGGTGGTGGCGGTCGGCAGCAAGGTCGTCGCCGGTTTCAATGACTCCCTGGTGTGCTGCAGACCGGCGATCAACCTCAGCGGGTACTCGGTGTCCACCAATGGCGGCAAGAGCTTCACCGACAAGGGTGACCTGCCGTGGAGCGGCGACGTCCAGCCCCTCGGTGACCCCTCGCTGGCCACCGACGGCCAGGGCAATGTCTATTACGCGACCCTGGCCTTCCAGGGACGGTCCGCGCAATCCCTGATAGCGCTGTACGAGATGCCGGCTGGCACCGATACCTTCCGCCTGCTGTCGGTTCCGGTGAACGTGGGCAGCGCCCGGTCTTTCTTCGCCGACAAGGAACTGCTGTCTATTGGCCGGGACGCGCAGGGCAAGGTGCACTTCTACCTGACCTGGACGTTTTATGCGCACTCGAATGTGCAGGGGCCGGTGATGCTGTCGGATTCCACCGACGGGGTGCACTGGCGGACCACGCAGATCTCCTCCCCCGACACCTGCGCACCGACCACGCCGGGGTCGCACCCGGTCCCGGCCGGGGGAACCTTGTATGTGACGTGGGAGCAGTTTGACCCCGCCGCGTGCACGACCAAGCCGGACGTGACCTCGGGAACGCAGTTCGTGGCCACGGTCAATGTGGCCAGCGCCACGGTGCAGCGTGTCACGGCGGTGGCGCGGGTGCACGGCGCCGGGGACGTGCTGCGGTTCTGCGGGTTCGCGGACCTGGGGGTGATCGAAACCGCGCCGGGCCACGACTCCCGCGAATTCGAGGCACCGGCCAGCACCCTCGACTCCCACGGCACCCTGTACCTCGCCTGGAACGACCGTCCCAACGGGCCGGGCGGTGGTTTCGGCAACGCCACCCGCATCTATCTGAGCTACTCCACCGACGGCGCCAAGACCTTCAGCACGCCGCAGGTCATCAGCGGCCCGGTCAGCACTACGTTCATGAGCGACCGGTACCAGCCCGCTATCGTCAGCGACGCCAGCGGGCTGCACGCCACCTGGTACGAACGGGTCCAAAACCCCAGCGGCGGCCCCGACCTGCTGCGCGAGGACAAAGAGAACCTGACGCTGGCCACGCCGACCACCGCGCCAGTGAGCTCCGGCGAGACGCCGCTGAGCACCGTGCCGTTCCCGATCTACCAGACCAACCCGAACCAGGACCCCATCATCGCGGCCTGCTACATGGGGGACTACAACCAGGTCGCCTCCAACGGCACGCGCCGCTTCGCCACCTGGGGAGACAACCGAAACATGGTCACCACCACCACCGGAGTCACCGAAAACCAGGCGGACGTCTTCTCGCGCAGCTTCTGACTACGGCAAAAAGGGCTCACGGTTCACCGCCCTGGGCCCTTGCCGTGCGCCACGGAACGGCCACTTGGCGCGCGCTCATTCACAGCCATCCGCCGACTGCCTGCAGCCAGCTCGCCACCGAGCGTCAGATATCACCTATCTACCGGACACTCTCTAACGTGCAGGTTGCTGATTTGGTCGGAGAGTCGTAGGCGGCGCACAGATCGACCCGATCTGTGCCAGCCGCACTGATCGCTCCTGGTGAACGCTGGATGGCGATCCCGGACCAGCGCAGCGGACTTACTAGCTGGCGCCCCACGTATGCCTCGAAGAGCTCACCGAGGTCGCCAGCGAAGTCTGCGCCCCACTGTTTCCGGTTTGCGGTTGAAGTCGGTGCCATAGATGAGGCTGGTGCGGGCGACCTCCGCCAGAACCCACGGAGCGTATAGCGCTGAAGTGGCGTTCATGTACTTGGCATCATCGGCGTACGCAGCCCCGTAGCGTGCCACCAGCAGCACCAGGCTCGCGGGAATGTGCCGCCGGACACGCTGAACGAACTCCCCGTCCCGGACCAGCCGGTTGTAGATATAGGGCGGTCGCGGCGGCAGCTGGCGCCGCTGCTTCGAGGCTGACACACACAACTTACTGGGCCAGGCTGACAAGGCCGAATGAACTGACGTCTGGCGGGTGCGCGTCAATCTTGTAGGTGACTGGCGGGTAACTTGCGGCTAGCGGTGTGCCCTGGCCTGTCGAGGCAGGGTCAGGCGGTGGCCGTCTGGTTGCGGGGGTCGCTGCCAGATCTGTTACTCCGGGCGGCGGTCGGCCAGGCCGGCGGCTTCCCCCGCGCCGGCGTTGGCGGCTAGGTGGCCGAGCATGGTACTGAGCGTCGCCAGGTCTGCGTCGGCGAGGCCCGCTCGCAGCTTGGCGTCGAAGGCGATCGCGGTGTCCCGCAGGCGCGCGAACGCCACTTCGCCCGCTTCGGTCAGCGCGACCACCTGGACTCGCCGGTTGGCCGCGTCGCGGGTCCGGGTGACCAGCCCGCGGGCGTCCATCGCGTTCAGGTGGTGCGTCAGCGTGGCCTCGCGCACTCCTACCGCCTCGGCGAGTTCCCGCTGGTTGGCGGGCTTGCGGATCTTCAGGTTGAGCAGGATCAGCCAGACCGGCAGGGTGCCGCCCGCTTCGCCGAGAGCCTCGTCGAACGCGCGCTCTACGGCGCGGGCCGTCTGGCTCAAGCGGAGCCCGATCGGGAGGGGAAACGGTGCTGGCACGTCAGCCAGCATATCACCAAGCATCGATATCTAATGGATTGACATCTAACTCTTAGATATCTAATATTCTGCGGTAGCGGCGTCCGCGCACTCGGGCCGCCGCGGCAAAGCGAGAAGGGACTTGCGTGATGAGCAAACCCACAGTTGAGGCCCACGGCCTGCGGAAGGCCTTCGGCGAGGTGCAGGCGCTGGACGGGCTAAGCCTGGCGGTGACCGCCGGATCTGTGTTCGGGCTGCTCGGGCCGAACGGGTCGGGCAAGACCACCACCGTGTCCATCCTGGCCACCTCGCTGCGTCCCGACGTCGGCCGCGCGACCGTCGGCGGGCGGGACGTGGTGACAGAGGCGGCGCAGGTACGCCGCGTTATCGGCCTGGCGGGCCAGTTCGCGGCCGTGGATCCCAACTTGACCGGACGGGAGAACCTCAGGCTGATCGGGCGGCTGTCCCGGGTGGACCGCAGGCAAGCCCGGGTCCGCGCCGACGAGTTGCTTGACAGCTTCGGGCTGAACGCGGCGGCCGGTCGGCTCGTACGCGGCTACTCGGGCGGGATGCGGCGCCGACTCGACGTGGCCGCGGCGCTGCTGCACCGGCCGGCGGTGCTGTTCCTCGATGAGCCCACCACCGGCCTGGACCCGGAGAGCCGCTTCGCGCTGTGGGACTCGGTGCGCGACCTCGCCGCGCTCGGCCTCGTGGTCGCGTTCGGATACGCGATCTCCTGGGGCTTCGCGTCCCTCGGCCTGCGGGTCAGTGACCCCGAAGCGGCCCAGGCGGCAGCGGTGCCCGTGATGTTCTTGCTCGTCTTCACCTCCGCCGCCTTCGTGCCAGCCACCGCCATGCCCGGCTGGCTGCAGGCGTTCGGCACCCATCAGCCAGTCGACGCCCTGGTCAACGCCGAACGGGCGCTGATCCTCGGCGGCCCGGCAGCACATGACGTCCTCATCTCGCTGGCCTGGAGCGGCGGCCTGCTGGTCGTGTTCGCCCTCCTCGCCGCCCGCACCTACGCCCGCATGGGCCGCTAACCGAAAGGAGCCAGCAATGGCCATCGAACTGAACCACACCATCGTTCCCGCGCACGACCCGCAGGCATCGGCGCAGTTCCTCGCCGACATCCTCGGCCTGCCCGTTGACCCGCCGGTGGCGCACTTCACCCCTGTGACGCTGGCCAACGGGGTCAGCCTGGACTTCGATCACTACGACCACGTCGACGAGCACCACTACGCGTTCCAGCTGAGCGACGAGGAATTCCAGGCCGCCTTCGGCCGGATCAGGGACAGGGGCATCACGTACTACGCCGACCCCGCCTGCCGCCAGCCCGGCCAGGGCTACGGCAGCAAGAACGGCCGCCGCGGCACCTATTTCCGGGACCCGAACGGTCACCTCATGGAAATCCTCACCCCTGTAAAAGGAGAGACGGCATGAGCGCGCTCGACGGGCAGATCGCCCTGGTAACCGGCAGCACGCGAGGCATCGGGGCGGCCATCGCCGCCGAGTTCGGCCGCCGCGGCGCCGCCGTCGCCGTGCACGGGCGCGACCAGGCAGCCGCGGACAGCGTGGCGGCCGCGATCATCCGCGACGGCGGCAAGGCCATGGCCGCGACCGGCGACGTCACCGATTTCGGCCAGGTCGAGTCGGTGCGCCGCCAGATCGAGGGCGCCTGGGGGCCAGTCGACATCCTGGTCGCCAACGCCGGCGGCAGCTTCACCCCGCCCGCGCCTCTTGAGCAGATCCCCGAAGACGGGTGGCGGGCGACGATCGACGGCAACCTGCTGGCCACATTCCTCACGCTGAAGAGCTTCCTGCCCGGGATGAAGGAGCATCGCCGGGGCACGATCATCACCATCGGCTCAGCCGCGGGGCGCCGCGCGGACCCCCGCTCCCCCATTCCCTACGCGGCCGCCAAGGCGGGCATCGCGCTGCTGACACAGGACGTTGCCGCCCAGGCTGGCCCGTTCGGGATCCGCGTCAACTGCATCACTCCGGAGACCATCCTCACCGAAGGCAATCAGAACCGGATCCCGGCCGAGCTGCAAGCATCACTCGCCGACGCGCACCCCCTCAAACGGCTCGGCACACCGCAAGACGTCGCAACCGCCGCCGCGTTCCTCGCCTCCGACCAAGCCGCCTGGATCACCGGCGTGATCGTCGACGTCGCCGGCGGCGCCGTACTCGTCTAACCATCCTCAGCAAAGGAGTCCGATCATGACAGTCGACCAAGCCGCGATGCGGCGGCGGGCGCGGATTATGCGCGCGGTCAACGTGCCCATGCGGGCAGCGCTCAGCCTGCCGTTCGCGACGCCGCTCAGCGGGAACCTGATGCTCATCTCCTACACCGGCCGCAAGAGCGGGAAGGCCTACCGGCAGCCGGTCAGCTACGTGCGCGACGGCGACGTGCTGCTCACCCCGGGCGGCGGCCGCTGGACGCTCAACCTGGCCGACGGGCGGCCGGCCCGGATCCGGTTGCGCGGCCGCGACGCGCCCGCCCGGCCGGAACTGGTCACCGATCCCGCCGAGCTCGAGCGGCTGCTCGGCGTGATCGCCGAAAAGAACCCGCCGGCGGCCAGGTTCATCCCCATCCCGCGCCGCCCCGACGGGCGTCTCGACCCCGACGCCCTCGACGCCGCGCTGCAACACGGCTTCTGCATCGTGCGCTGGCACCTCGCGGAGCAGGGGTGACGCTGAAGAGCCCTTCAGGTCCTGGGCCGAGGTCCAGGCCTCTGAGCAGTAAGAATGCCGTCGGCATGGTCCTGCGCCGCCTGCCTGGCGGCCAGCGGACAACGTTGTGAATCTGGCGTTTCAAGGCTGGTTCTTGCCGCTCATGCAGAGAGTCAGCGAATGGCAAGCTACTTTCGTCACCCACGGTGAGAATTCTCGTTACGCTTCATAGCTTCACTGCGCGCAGAACGCTTAATACACGGGTGATGTTTTGGTGCATCGGCGTGTACTGGCTCCTGTGGTGGGAGGGTACCGGGATGAGCAGCTTCCCGTGTCTTATCCGGCAGCGTGTCGGGGTTGGGTGAGGTCCATTATTCGCTGGGTCATCGGCTTTTAGATCGTTATCTGGAGTTTGTGGCGGGCCGGGCTCACCCGAATACGTTGCGGGCTGTGGCGTTCGATCTGAAAGCGTTCTTCACGGTCATCGGGAAGGACCCGGTCGAGGTCACCGCTGCCGACGTGTTTGAGTTTCTGGCCCATCAGCGTGGGGACCGGAGCCTGGTCCGGCTGGCCGATCGGGAGTCCGGGCTGTCAGCCCGGACGATCGCCCGGCGGCTGTCGTCGGTATCTGGGTTGTATGCGTACTTGGTGGCGCGGGGTGACTCGCCGGTGGCGGCCAACCCGGTGCCGCGTCCACCCGGCGGCAGGGCGGGTCGCGGACCTCGCGGATGGTGCCGCTGGTGCGGGTGCCGCGGACACTGCGCAGGGTCCTGAACCCGGACGAGGCAAGCCGGCTCGGCCCGGCGCACGCCCCTGGCACCCC